>Ga0315291_10004175_pt1 | contig 18472 bp, 16 predicted proteins | sample YL17G12_20_MG_FD_203070 | JGI IMG/M metagenome (GOLD analysis project Ga0315291, IMG submission 203070) | Sediment microbial communities from Yellowstone Lake, YNP, Wyoming, USA - YL17G12_20 | ecosystem: Environmental > Aquatic > Freshwater > Lake > Sediment | place: USA: Wyoming | collected...
CACCCTCGTACGAGGATTCGTCCGCCCCCGCTGCGGCGATCACGAGAGCCTTGTACGGCGAAATGCCGCCGGCGCCCGCGGATGAGAATGCCGCGTAGTTCTGGAGGGCCTTGACGATCGTCTCGGGCGTGATCCGGCCGGCCTCGGCGGTGTGCTGGTACAGCGCCGGCGGCACCGTGTCGGCCTCCAGCCCGCTGCTCATGAACCCGCCGGAGTTGCACGAATCGAGAATCACGACCCGCCGCTTTGTCGGCAGGATATCGAGCATGGCTCCCAGCTCGGAGTCGAAAATAGCATTCGCCGCCACGAGGTAGCCGCCGGCGTCGACAGAGCCCGTCGGGAGGATCCATTCGTGGTCCGCGCCCTGGTAGGGGTAGCTCACCCCGTGGCCTGAGTAGTAGAAAACGAAAAGGTCGTCACTGCTCATGACGCCGGCGAGGGACGTGAGATCCGCCGTGAGCTGCGTTTTTGTTGCGGCAGCCTCCTTCCTCAGGATCACGTCCCCACTGGCAAAACCATTCGCAGTGAGAATCGCGGTGACGTCCGTCGCATCGTCGACCGGGTAGGCGAGATTATTCCCCGGATATGTATTGATGCCGAATACTATCGCGAACTTGCGGGGTTCCGTGTAGTTCAAGGAGCACCCCGCCAGGATGACAAGGAAGAAAAGCGCGGCGACCGCTCTCGATGCTGCCCTCATGGCGTCCTCCCCGTCGAGACCGCGATGCTCATCCCCAGACCAGCGGATCCCGAGAACTGGAAATCCCTCCTGAAATACACCCGCAGCGGGAGGGTCACGCCGATGTCGAGGAAGGGAAGAGCTGCAGGAGTGAAACGGAGGAACCCATCGAGGGCCAGGCTGGGAAAAAAGAAGGCGAGACCGGCGTTCGGGTAGACGGCGACGTTCGCAAGCCCTCCCAGCCTGCCGCCCCCCCGCAGCGTCCCGACGTTCTTCCAGGTAGCGATCGGAGCGCTCGCCTCGGCGACGAAACCCAGAAACCCTCCCGAGTAGGCCCTGTAGCCGAACCCCCCGTTCATGTCGGAGGGCATGGCGCCGAGCCAGCCCGCGGAGACGCCGAGGCCCAGCCAGGCCGTCGCAGGGATCAGCACATCGACAGCTGCTTCCCCGCCCAGCTGCGCTTTGGCGCTATAGCCTTCGGCCGCCGAGAGCAGCGCGTTCCCGCTCCCCGACAGGCTTATTGTGAAGGCGGTCGCGGCCCCAGTTGTCCAGACGCAGAAAATGAGGAATAGTAGTGCCCGTGGGAACGATACGAAACGCATGTACAGACAAGTATAGGATCGCGGAGATCGAAAAATCAAGGAAAGCCCGGCGGCTCGCCTCCGTGCTCCTTGCCGCCGTCATCCTTGCCATCCCCGTCTCCTGCCGCGGGGGAAAGCCCGAGCGGCTCACCCTTCCTCCCACGCCCGTGCTCAGCATCCGCTCGACATGGGCAGCCGTGAAATCGCCCCTTCTGCGCGTGCGGGCAGAGCCCTCCAACAAGTCCGAGGTGCTGTCGCACATCCGCATCGGCGTCGTGGTGGAGATCATCGGCCGATCAGACACCGAGGAGACCCTCGAGAACGAGGTCGCCTACTGGTACCGGATCAACTACGACGGCCTGAAGGGCTGGGTGTTCGGCTCTTATCTCGAGATCTTCGATTCCCGTTCCCAGGCCGAGAAGTACGCGGAAAAGCTTCAATGACGACGGGCCTCATCCCCGAGATCCTCTCGTGGGCGACCCCTCCGATTCTCGGGGCCGTGATCGGCTATGTGACCAACGACATCGCCATCCGCATGCTGTTCCGTCCCCTGAAGGAGATCAGGGTGTTCGGCGTGCGGCTCCCTTTCACGCCAGGCATCTTCCCGAAGGAGCGCCACTCACTCGCGCGCAGCATCGGGAAGATGGTTTCCCGCGAGCTGATCACCGAGGACGCCCTCCGCGCGCAGATCCATTCCGAGAAGGCCCAGGAGGCGCTCGCCCGAAGCGTCTCCTCGGCGAGTGCAGGGCTCCTCCAGACCCCGCTCTCCGCCCTGTCCGAGACGGGTGCGTCGATTTTCTCCTCCTCCCTGCGCGAAATGCTGCACGAGCTGCTCGGCCGGTTTTTCGGCTCGCGCGCCCTGATCTACGCGGTGCGGGAGATCGTGTCCCGGGCGGTTTCCTCGCTCTCGGCGCGCAAGGTCCGCGACCTGATGGGCAGGTTCGACCTGAAATCGTTCGTGACAGGAAGGCTGCTGCCCCTCCTTGCCAGGGACGGCGCCCGGCAATCCGCCGGCCGAGCGATAGCAGCGGTCCTCCAGGAGCAGGCGGGTGCCATCCTCTCCGACGGACTGCTGGATTCCCTCGCGCGCCTTCTGGAGCCCTTCCTGCCCCCCGCGGTCGAGCGGCTGAGCGGATGGCTGCGCTCGGCGGACGTGCGCCGGGAAATGGAGACGAGGGGGAGGGAGCTGCTGTCCAGGGCCCTCGAGAAGCTGAACCTCCTGCAGCGGTTCCTGCTCAGCGCGGGCCAGTACGACCGCAGGCTGACCGAAAAGATGCCCGAGATCGTGGAGGATGCGATCACCGCGCTGGAGGACTACGCTCGGGACCCTGCCCGGCAGCGGCAGCTGCTCGCCGTGCTTGTCGATGCCGTGAAGGATTGGAGGGACGGACCGGGATCGGCAGGCGCGGGCCGGGGGGGCAGGTCCGCGGGCTCCGCGAGCCGGTTCGGCGAGGGCATCGCGGCGATCGCGGACAGGCTCCTGTCGGGCCTTGCCGAGGAGAAGACGCGCGAGAAGCTCTACGGCGTGCTCGAGGCCGGGCTTCTTGGCGAAGGGGACCCCTCCGTCGGCGGGTTTGCGCTCCGGACCCTGGGAATCCGCGAGGAGGAGATCGTCGAGTACATCGCCAACCAGCTCCTGCTCTTCCTCTCCCAGCCCGAGACCGCGCAGAGGCTGTCGGGGGACCTCCTCGAGCTCGCGGGCAGGTTCATCGAGGACAACGCGGCAACCCCTCTGGGAGAGGTGCTGCGCATCGACGCGGGGCGCAAGGAGAGGCTGGATGCCTTTCTGCTCAGCAAGCTTGTGCAGCTGGTCGACGCGAAGCTGCCCGAGATCCTGCGGGGGATCGACGTCGAGCAGCTCGTTGTGCAGAAGATCGAGGGCCTGGACGTGAGGGATGTCGAACGCCTGCTCCTTCAGGTGATCGCCTCCCACCTCAAGTGGATCGACGTGTTCGGCGCCATCCTCGGATTCCTCATTGGACTCTTCCAGGACATTTTCCGCCTGCTGGGGCTCTGGTGAGTTGACCGGTCGGGTGTTTTTAACTACTGTAACGACATCGTTATGCCCGAAACGACCCTGCTGATAGCGGAGAACGAGCCGCGCGACATCGCCAGCCGTGAGCAGTCCCTCAGGGCCGGGGGATACCGCATCCTCCATGCCCCCAGCGGCGCCGAGGCCCTGCGCCTGCTCGCGGCCGAAGAGGTCCACATCCTCCTCGTTTCCGTTCCACTCAGCGACGTCGACGGGACCACCCTCGTGGGAGAGATCCGTAGGATCCACAGGAACGCTCCCCTTCAGATCATCCTGTGCGCCCAGGTGCGCGACGAGCGCGACATGCACGTCGCCCTCGATGCGGGGGCGGACGATTTCATCAAGAAACCCTTCGACGAGGCGGAGCTTTCCGCCCGGACGCGCGCCGCCGTGATGCGCTGGGAGAAGCAGGCCACGCTGCTGAAGGAGCGGGAGTTCTTCCGCATCGCGGTCGCCGAGGAGGAGAGGCTGTCCTCCCTGGTCCTCGACCAGAACCAGAACCTCAAGGAGGCCTACGAGAAGATCCGACGCCTGAACGAGGAGCTGGAGACCGCCAACCGTGAGCTGGAGCAGATCGCCGCCTTCGACAGCCTGTCGGGCCTCCTGAACAGGAGGAGCCTGTTCCACCGCATCTCGGTCGAGATCGAGCGCAGCATCCGTCTCGACGTACCCCTGGCCGGGCTGATGATCGACATCGACCATTTCAAGGACGTCAACGACAACCACGGGCACCAGTGCGGAGACCTCGTGATCCGGGAGATCGGCGCCCGTCTGCAGGGCGACCTGCGCAAGTACGACTACGCCGGCCGCTACGGAGGGGAGGAGTTCTTCGTCGTTCTCTCCAACTCGACGGAGCAGCAGGCCATGAGCATCAGCGAGCGTTTTCGCAGGCACATGGAGGAGGCCACGGTCACCTGCAGCGGCGAGGCGATCCGCGTGACCGTCTCGATCGGCGTGGCCCGCTACCGCCAGGGGGAGAGCCAGGAGTCGTGGATCGAGCGGGCCGACAGGGCCATGTACCAGGCCAAGCAGGCCGGCAGGAACAGGATCGTCCTCGACTGATTCCCCGTCAGTCCTTCAGCATCTCGCACTGCGCGGGGTCCAGCCAGACCGGGCGCGAGTGAGCAGCGGGCCGAGGGGCCTCGCCGCCGTCTTCCGTCTGCCTCCACAGCACCTCCATCTCGTGCGTGCGGCCCGTCCGGCCGAGCAGCGCGAGCCTGATCGAGACGCCCATGGGATGAGGGGTGCAGGAGACGATCCGGGCCCCCACCCTGGTGCTCCCGCGGCGCGCGGTGAAGCTGACCGCCCGGGGCCGCACGAGGAGCAGGCCCGCCTTGGCCGCGGGATCGCGCACCGCTGCCCCGTGGATTGCCGCGCCGCGGACCGCTGAGGCAGGGAGAAAGCCCAGGTCGGTCGCGTACAGCCCGTTCCCGCCCCCTGGAGCAGGGGCTGCCTCGAGGATCGCGCCCAACTCGAGGAATGAAGCGACAAACGCGCTTCCGGGGCGCTCGACCAGGGCGCGGGGGCGTCCGGTCTGGATGACCCTGCCGGCGCGCATGACCGCCGCCCTGTCCGCCACCGCGAGCGCCTCCTCCCGGTCATGGGTCACGTAGATCGCCGTGACGCCGACCCCGCGAAGGATGGCCGAAAGCTCACCCAACAGCTCGCGGCGGAGCGTCGCATCGAGTGCGCCGAGGGGCTCATCGAGCATGAGCAGCCGCGGCGACGGGGCGAGGCTTCGGGCCAGCGCCACACGCTGGCTCTCCCCGCCGGAAAGCTCGTGGATCGAGCGGCGCGCGAGACCCTCCAGCCGCACGAGACCCAGCATTTCCCGCACTCGCTCGGCCCTCTGCCGCCGCGGCATTCCCTTCATTCGCAGCCCGAAGCTGACATTGGCGGCCACGTCGAGATGGGGAAAGAGACCGTAGTCCTGGAACATGAGTCCGAAGCCCCGCCTGTGCGGCGGCACGTCGGCGAGATCCTTCCCCTCGCAGAGGATGCGCCCGGCATCCGGAGGCTCCAACCCCGCCGTGGCGCGCAGGAACGTCGTCTTTCCGCACCCGCTGGGCCCCAGGACCGCGAGTATCTCCCCCTCGCGCAGGGAGAGGCTCACCGCGTCCAGCGCTGCCGTCCCGCCGAAGCTCTTCGAGACGCCCTGCCATTCGAGGAAGCTCATCAGAAGACCTCCGAAGCCCCGTCGGAGGCCCCTGAGGGGCGCAAGCGCTCGATCGCCGCGACGCCCAGCCCGCATGCGGCCATGAGCACGACGCTCATCGCCATGGCCTGACCCCTGTTCAGGTCGCCGGGCTGGGTGAGAAAACCGTAGATCACGACCGGAATCGTCGCCAGCTCAGGCCTCGTGAGCAGGGCGGTGGCCGCGAACTCTCCGAGCGACACGGTGAAGGCGAAGGCGGCGGCCGCGAGGAAGGCCCTGCGGAGGATGGGCAGGTCGATGCGCAGGCGGACCCGAGCGGGATCAGCGCCGAGCAGGGCGGCCGATTCCCGCAGGCCGGGCTCGATGCTCCGCAGCGGCCCCACGAGGCTGCGCACCACCAGGGGCAGGGCGACAAGGGCATGCGCGATGGGGATGAGGAGGACCGACCCGCGAAGGTCGAGCGGAGGGGAGCCAAGTGAGATGATGTAGCCGAACCCGAGGGTGACCGCCGAGGTGCCGAGCGGAAGGAGGAACAGCAGCTCTGCCGCCCCTGTCAGCAGCGTGCCCTTGCGGGAACGCGTGACGAGGTAGGCTGCGGGGATGCCGAGGGTGAGGGAGAGAACGACGGCGAGGCCCGAAAAGGCCAGGGAGTTCATCGCAGCCGCCACCGGCGAGACGTAGAAGATCGAGTTGCGGACATTGCGGAAAAGAGAGGTCCAGTACTGCAGCGAGATCCCCGTTGGCGTCGTGACCGATCCGGCGGCAAGCACGGCAAGGGGGAGCATGAGGCCGGCGGTCGGCCCCAGGCCGCACAGCGCGACCAGCGCCCACTCGCCAGGGCCCCGAGGCGTCCGCCGGGTCACGCTGCCGGGCGTGAGGCGCAGAACGACTGCGGCCCGGGCCGAAAGCCGGGAATATGCCAGCATCATGAGGCCGGCGACAAGGAGCTGAAGCGCCGAGAGCAGTGCGGCAGCCGGCAGGTTGAGGGCATACACTGCCTGGCGGTAGATTTCCGTCTCGAGGGTCCCGATGCGGGGGCCGCCCAGCACGAGGATGACGCCGAAGCTGGTGAAACAGAAAGCGAAGACGAGGAGAGCGGAGGCCGCGAGCGAGGGCAGCAGCAGGCGGAGAGTCACGCGCAGGAACGAGCGCATGCGGCCCGCGCCCAGCATCCGGGCGCTCTCCCCGAGCCGAGGGTCGAGGTTGGCCCAGGAGCCGCCGACGATGCGGACGACGATCGAGACATTGTAGAACACGTGCGCCAGAAGCACGGCGGGGAGCGTCCGCACGATGTTCACCCCCGCAAGCCTTTCGGCAAGGCCGCCGGAACCCACGAGGGCGACGAACGCGGAGCCGACAACGACGGTCGGCAGGACGAAGGGGATGGCCAGAAGGGCTCGCAGCACTGCCTTGGCCGGGAAGTCGAACCGGGCGAACACGTACGAGGCCGGAAGGCCGACGGCGAGGGTGAGCAGGGTGGACAGGAAGGCCTGGCCGGCGCTCGCCAGGAGAAGCCGGCCCGCTCCGGTGTCCGCAAGGAGCTTCCTCAGCCCCATGACGCCTGAACCGCCCCGGCCGACGATCGGCGCCAGGCCGAGTGCGAGGATGCGGGCGATGGGGTACAGCAGAAAGATGCCCAGAAAGAGGATGGGGAGAGCTGCCGAGATCCCTGCGAGGATGCGCCGGTTCATCGCAGAACCAGTTTCGTCCATCGCGCTATCCATTCGTCCCGGTGCGCGTCGATCAGTGCCGCATCGAGTGACGCAGGGGCGGGCGGCACGGGGGCGAAGGCAGTGAACAGCCCGGGCAGGGAGGCTTTCCTGTTGGTCGGATACACGAACATTTGGAGTGGAATGTCCTCCTGGAACTCCCGGGAGAGCATGAAATCGACGAACCGGCGCGCGAGATCCCGTTCCTTCGCCCCCTTGAAGACGCCGGCGAACTCGATCTGCCGGAAGCTGCCTCCCTCGGCGAGGATGTTTCCCGTCGGAGGCTCGGCCGGCCGAGGCTCCGCTGCGAAGTACACTTCGGCGGCCGGGCTGGTCGCATAGCTTACGACGATCGGCCTCCTGCCCCTGCCGCCCGCGCTGAACTCGTCGTAGTACGCCTCGTTCCATCCGTTTGCGACGAGGACGTCGTTCTTCCGCAGATCGCTCCAGTACGACTCCCAGGTTCGGACTCCCTTTTCGCCGAAACGGCTGATCGTGGCGAGGAGGAAGGCAAGACCGGGAGAGGAGGTCGCGGGGTTCTCCACCACGAGGAGGCCCCGGTAGGCGGGCAGGGCGAGCTCTTCGAGCGTCCGCGGCACGGGGAGGCCCTTTCGCTCGAAGTAGGCCTTGTCGTAGTTCAGGCACACGTAGCCGAAATCGACGGGCAGCATGCGGTGGGACGGGTCCATCTGAAGCTCGGCGGGGATATCGGCGAGCATCGGGGAATCCCAGGGCTCGAAGATGTCAGCCGCGAGGGCCCGGCTCAAGAAGGTGTTGTCCACGCCGAACAGCACGTCGGCGAGGGGGTTGCCCTTCGACAGGATGGCCTTGTTGAGGGTTTCACCCGCGTCCCCGCCTGCCGTGAAGCGAACCTGCACGTCGTTCGCCTTCTCGAAGCCCTCGATCAGCTCCTTCGAGGCGGAGAACGAGGAGTGCGTCAGGACGCGCAGGATGCGCGGCGCAGCCCAGGCGCCCTGCGCGGCAGCGAGGCACACAAGAACGAGAAGACACTTTCCCCACCGCATATGCTTTCCTCCTTGCCGAAAAGTCGCGTGGGGATCGTTCTGTCATGCTCCCTGCGCTGGCATTACCCAGATCAGGTTCAACGGGTGTGATCTCAGGCCCGCCGGCCGCGAGAGCGCGGACGGCGAACCACCCCACGACAGGGAAAAGATACCGCCAGCAAGGCTCCGGGGTCAACTCCCCGGGGTCAGGACTCCGGGGTCAGGACAGGCGCGCGCGCAGCCAGTCCGAAATCGCGATCAGCCGGTTGGCGAGGGATTCCTCTCTGCTTCGCCTGTCGCCGATCGGAAAGGACGTGCGGATGTACGAGACGCCGTAGAACACCAGGTCCCTGCCGACAGGGATCAGGATCGACCGGGTCACGAAGCCTCCGGAGGGTATCACGGGGATGAAGGCGATGCTGATCGAAGAAACGTTCTCGAGGCGCACGAGCATGTGATCGGGCGCCGCGGAAAAGCGCTGCATGTAGACGTTTTTCCCGTAGCTCTGGTCCTGCTGGAACGAGTACATCGCATCCTCCGCGGGCAGCGCGGAGAAGACGGGATCAGCGACGGGAGAGACCGCGCGCGGCGATGCGATGGCGAAGGACTCGGTGAAGAGGACCCTCTGCTCCTTCCTGCTCGCCGACCAGTACGTGATCCCCTTCATCGTGCTCACCGCGTGCAGCTGGTTGTACAGATCCAGCCGGCCCTCCTGCGTGTCCAGCGGCCGGCGCAGGCCGCGCAGCACGCGAATGACCTCCACAGCGATGGTGGGGCGCCCCGCACGGACCTCGGAGGCAACCGCGTCGCGCGAGGAGACCAGGGGGAGCAGCGCGAGGGACTCGTCGGCGTGCAAAACGCGGACCACCGGCTTCTCGTCGGCCAGGGTTTTCAGGATGTCCGTTTCGATGTATCGGTCGAGGCCTGCCTCGGCGGCGAGCGGGAACCCGAGCAGGAGCATCTGGATTGCTACCAGGATGAGTCTCATGGTACTGTGAAAATACCCTATGTCAATGGAGCTGGCAAGAGAAGAGGATGCGCGGGTCGCGATGACGGGCGGAGGAACGGCCGGCCACGTCATCCCCGGCCTCGCGGTGGCGGAGCAGCTCGCGCGCCGCTGGGGCGGGAGCGTGTTCTGGATCGGCTGCAGCTCGGGGATCGAGCGGCAACTGGTCGCGCGGGCCGGCCTGCCCTTCAGGGCGATCCCCGCGGGGAAGCTGCGGCGCTATCTCTCGCTGCGGAACGTCACGGACATCGCGAGAATCGCCGCGGGGGTGGTCGCATCGATCGCGATTCTCCGGCGCGAGCGGCCTCGGCTGCTCTTCTCGAAGGGGGGGTTCGTGAGCGTGCCTCCCGTCATCGCCGCGCGCCTGCTCGGCATCCCCTGTTTCACGCACGAATCGGATTTCGACCCCGGCCTCGCCACGCGGATCAACGCGCGTTTCTGCGAGAAGCTGCTCGTCTCCTTTCCCGAGACACTCGCGTTCCTTCCCGCCGGCACGGCGGACCGCACGGAGGTCACGGGAAACCCCGTGCGCGCCTCCTTCGCCTCCGCCGCCGCTGCGAACGGGCGGTCCTTTGTCGGCTGCGGGAGCGGGATCCCGCTGCTCTTCGTCGTCGGAGGAAGCCAGGGCTCGTCGTTTCTCAACGGGCTGGTCGCCTCCTGCCTCCCCGAGCTGCGTGCGCGCGCGTTCGTGGCCCACCAGATGGGCGAGCGCGACTATGCGCCGGCGGTCGGGAGCAACTACTTCACGGCTGCTTTCATCATGGAGGAGATGCCGCACGTTCTGGCGGCGGCGGATCTGGTGGTCTGCCGCTCGGGGGCGAACACGCTGGCCGAGCTTGCGGCCCTGGGCAAGCCGTCGATTCTCATCCCGCTTTCCACATCCGGCAGCCGCGGGGACCAGATCCGCAACGCCGAAGTGTTTCGCCGGGCTGGAGCGGCGCTCGTCCTGTCGGAGGAGGAGGCCAACGGCGCTTCTCTGCTCGGGGCCGTCGTGGGACTGCTCGCGGACCGGCCACGGCTCGCGGCGATGGGCGAGAAGGCGCGCGCGCTGGGCAGGCCGGAGGCGGCAGCCCGCATCGCGAACCTGATCCTCCAGCGGATCCGGTCCGCAGGGAAGGGCTGATGTTCGAGAACATCATCGGGCAGCGGGAAACGATCCGGGCCCTCTCGAACGAACTCGCCGAAGGACGCTTTCCGCGTGCCGTGCTCTTTGCGGGCCCCGCCTACAGCGGCAAACTCTCGACAGCCCTCGAGGTCGCGCGGGCGCTGTGCTGCCGCGAGGGCAGGGGCGAGTGGTCCTGCGAGTGCTCCTCCTGCCGCGTGCACAAGGAGCTCGCCCACCCCTACACCGTCCTCGCGGGCCCCCGGTACTCGGATGTCGAAATCGCCGCCAGCGCGGACGCGCTCCTGCGAAATCCCCGGCAGGCGACGCGCTACCTTTTCATCCGCGCCGTGCGCAAGCTCACCCGCAGGTTCGACCCCTCCATCTCCGACGCGGATGAATCGCGGGTCAAGGCGGCGCAGGGGAAGGTGGCGCAGGTGGAGGAGCTGCTGCTCGACCTTCTGCCGCAGACGGAGCTTCCCCCCGAGCGGGAGCTGGCCGACCTTGCGGCCGCCGTCATCGAGGGGTGCGCGCAGATCATCGAGGCGGGGCGGATCGACGCCATCGGCGTGGGGCAGGTCCGCATGCTCTCGGCCTGGGCGCACGGCACGGCGGACTCGAAGAGGATCGCGATTCTCGAGAACGCGGACCGCATGCTGGACTCCGCCCGCAACGCGCTTCTGAAGCTCCTCGAAGAGCCCCCCGAGGGCGTGCATCTCGTGCTGCTCACCACGCGCCGCTCGGCGATCATCCCCACCGTGCTTTCCCGGCTGCGGCCCTATGCCTTTGCGCAGAGGAGCCCGACCGAGGAGGCGGAAGTACTGGCGAAGATCTTCCGGGAGCCCGGGCAGGGCCGCAGCCTGCGGGGCTATTTCCTGGCCTGGAAGCAGATCAACGCCGAGTCCCTCGCCGGCCTCAGCCGGCTGTTCGTCGAGAGGCTTCTCGAGCCCAACGGCTCGACCGACATCCTCGAGGAGCTTGCCGAGCTTTTCGCGAGCAGGAAGAACCAGAAGGAGGCGGCGGCCTCCTTCCTCGAGGAGCTGGGCTTCCGTCTTCGCGAGCTCCTGCGCGGAGCGCCGGGCGGCGGGCAGCCGCTGGCTGCGGTGCCGCTGCATACCCTCGAGCAGTGGAGCGGCGTCGTGCGCGAGAGCCTCGGGAAGCTCGAGCTGAACATCAGCCCGCCCAGCGTGGTGGAGGCGCTGTTCCTGCGGATGTGCGAGATTCGGGGCGCCGAGGGCGCCGAGGGCGCTTGCGGCGCCGAGGGCGCTCAGGGCTCCGAGGGCGCGCCGTGAAGAAGTTCATCCAGAAGGCCATCGAGAAGCTGGGCAAGATGGACACGGACCAGATCGGCGCCCTCATCGGGCAGATCTCGGACGAGAACGAGCTGCTGGACATGGTCCTCGAATCGATGACGGACGGGATCGTGGTCACCGATGGCCAGAACAGGGTCATCCTCTACAACAAGTCCGCCGAGCGGCTGCTCCATTTCACGGGCGACGTGCTGGAGAGCGCCCTCTGGGAGGCGGTCTCGAACAGGGACCTGGCCGGTTTCTTCTTCCAGAAGCTGCTGAGCCAGGAGAAGGTTGCCGACAGGGAGTTCACCCTGGGCAGCGACGCGGTCCGCATCTTCTCCGTGAGCATCCTGCCGCTCGTGCGGGCGGGCAGCGTGCAGGGCAACCTCGTGCACGTCGAGGACGTGACCGAGAGGAGGTCGCGCGAGGCGCGGCTGCGCAGGGCGGAGAGCCTCGCCTCGCTCACGACGCTGGCGGCCGGCGTCGCCCACGAGATCAAGAACCCCCTCGGGTCGATGGGGATCCACCTCCAGCTCATCCAGAAGAAGATCGGCGGGAAATCCCGCGTGGATCCGCGGACCATCGGCAGCCACCTCGACGTGATCGGCGAGGAGGTGGACAGGCTGAACAGGATCGTCGTCGATTTCCTCTTCGCGGTGAAGCCGATGGACACCCGCCTGGAGGAGGGGGACATCAACCTCGTCATCCAGGAGCTTCTGGAGTTCGTGCGCCCCGAGATGGACCAGGCCGGCGTCCGCATCGAGTCGAGCCTGTCGCCGAAGGTCCCCCTCCTGCGCATCGACGCGCGCTTCATCAAGCAGGCCCTGCTCAACCTGATCAAGAACGCGGTGGCCGCCATGCCTGAGGGAGGGACGCTTCGCGTGGAGACGCGGCGGGCGGACGGCGAGGCGCTCGTGCGCGTCTCGGACACGGGCACCGGCATCCCGGATGAGATCATGGACAAGATCTTCGAGCCGTACTTCACGACCAAGCCATTCGGCACCGGACTGGGCCTGACCATCGTGTTCAAGATCGTGAAGGAGCATTTCGGCGACATCTCGGTCTCCTCCCGCGTCGGGGAGGGCACGACGGTCGCCCTCTCGCTGCCCATTCCGCAGAAGGAGAAGATCCTGATCGACTACAACGGGGGCGGAGCATGAACTTCACAATCCTCGTGGCGGACGACGAGAAGAACATCCGCGAGGGCCTGCGCGAGGCTCTCATGCTGGACGGCTACGACGTGCTGCTCGCCGCCGACGGCAAGGAAGCTCTGGGGGCGCTGGAGCGCGGGGAGGTCGATCTGGTGATCAGCGACCTGAAGATGCCGCGCCTGTCGGGCGAGGAGCTGCTGCGGAAGGTGAGCGCGGAGTTCCCGACAGTTCCGGTGATCATCCTGACGGGGCACGGGACGATCGAGTCGGCCGTCCAGGCCATGCACGATGGGGCCTACGATTTCCTCACGAAGCCCGTCAACCTCGACCGCCTGTCCCTGCTGGCCAGGCGCGCCCTGGGCAACAGGGAGCTCGCCCTGCAGAACCGCGTGCTGCAGGAGGAGCTTGAGCGGCGGAGCCAGTTTTCCAACATCATCGGCCGCAGCGCCGAGATGCGGCAGGTGTTCGACCTCGTGCGGCAGGTCGCCCCCGCGCGGACCTCGGTGCTGATCACGGGGGAGAGCGGCGTGGGCAAGGAGATGATCGCCGAGGCCCTGCACTACGGCTCCCCGCGCAAGGACAAGCCTTTCATCAAGCTGCACTGCGCGGCGCTCACCGAAACGCTTCTCGAGAGCGAGCTGTTCGGCCACGAGAAGGGGGCATTCACCGGCGCGATCGCCCGCAAACGCGGCCGCTTCGAGCTCGCCCACATGGGCACGCTGTTCCTCGACGAGATCGGCGAGATCAACCAGACCGTGCAGATCAAGCTGCTGCGCGTGCTGGAGGAGAAGCGCTTCGAGCGGGTGGGGGGCGAGGAGACCGTCGAGGTGGACGCGCGGCTGATCGCCGCGACCAACAGGGACCTGAAGGAGGCGATCGCGAAGGGGAGCTTCCGCGAGGACCTGTACTACAGGTTGAACGTCGTGAACCTCCATATCCCGCCCCTGCGGGAGCGCAAGGAGGACATCCCGCTGCTCGTCGCGGCGTTCCTGCGCGAGTTCAGCCAGGAGAACGGAAGGACGATCGAGGGCATCGACGCGAAGGCGCGCAGCGCGCTCTCGAACTACTCCTGGCCGGGCAATGTCCGCCAGCTTCGCAACTCCATCGAGAGCGCGGTCGTGCTGTGCAAGGGATCGGTGATCACCATCGAGGACCTTCCGCCCGGCATCCGCGGGGAGCAGGGGGGCGATCAGGTGCGCCTGCCTGTCGGGACGAGCCTCGCCGAGGCGGAGAAGGAGCTCATCCGATACACCCTCGCGCGCGAGGGCGGCAACAAGAGCAGGACTGCCGAGGTGCTCGGCATCGGGAGGAAGACTCTCCACAGGAAGCTCCAGGAGTACGGCATATGAAGAGTACTGTCGCGCGGAAGCTCATCGGCGGTTCCCTCCTCTTTCTCCTCGCCATCGCCCTGCTCGCGCTGTGCGTCGCCACCCTGGTGGTGTTCGACCGCACCGCGGCGGCGGAGCTGGAGGCGCTGGACTCCCTCGCCGCGACGCTGGAGGAGACGAGCGGCAGGGCCGGCCTCCTTTTCGCCGGGACCGCGGATCCTTCGGCGCTCGACGCCCAGCTGGAGCGGATCGGGGAAGCGGCCGGCGCCATCGACGCGGCGCTCGCTCTCCCGTCGGCATCGCCCATCGGGGCGCTGATCTCCACTCCTTCTGCGCGAAGCGACCTGGAGGATGCACGGGCGTTTCTGCGGTCGGACTGGCGGGCGGCGCTGAGGGCATTTGAATCGGCCGTCAGGGAGATGGAGGACCGCGCGGCCGTCGCGGCGGGCCCCGCCGGCGGGCGTGAGAGCGGGCAGGACAGCGGGCAGGCGCGGGCGGCACGGGCGTATTCCGCGCTCGCCGAACGGACCGCTCTCGCCCTGGCGGGACTTCGCCAGGCCCGAGCGGGAATTGCCTCGGGCCGGAACACCTCGACGCGCGTGGTCCTGCTGCTGTTTGCGGTCTTCACGCTGTTCGGCGTGGCGAGCGCGGTGAGCTACTCGCTGTACACCCTGCTGGGCATGCGCAGGGATCTCGCGAGGCTCGTGGCCTCCGGCCGTCTGATCGCTGAGGGCCGGCCGGCAGCCCGGTCGGGCGTCTCGCGCGGCGATGAGATCGGGGAACTGGCGGGACAGATCGAGGCTCTCGGTGCGATGGTGGGCCGGCTCGCGGCAGCTCGCGCCGCGGCCGAGCGGATAGCGAACGACGCGCGCAGGATCGCCGGCGGGGCCAATGCCACAGTTTCCCTTGCCAGGAGCCAGGCGGAGGTCGCCGAGACGTTGGCAAGGGACTGTCCCGGCATCGCGCAGGCCGTCGGGAAGGTGGCCGAGAGCGCCGCGCGCGGCCTGTCGGCGGCGGAAGAAGGGGGACGCTCGGTCGGGAGGTTCCTCGAAAGGATCCGGGCGAATGTGGAAGGGACCCGGTCGCTCGAACAGAGCTCCTCGCGCATCGAGGAGGTCGTGTCGCTCATCGGAGACGTGGCTGACCAAACGGAGCTCCTGTCGCTGAACGCGGCCATCGAGGCAGCCCGGGCGGGGGAATCGGGCCGGGGCTTCACCGTCGTGGCCCAGCAGGTGCGCAAGCTCGCAGACCGCAGCGCGAGGGCGGCATCGGAGATCTCCGACCTCATTCAGTCCGTGCTCGACGTGGTGAAGCGGATCGCGGCCGACTCGCGCGAATCCCTCGATTCGGTGCAGGCGGTGCAGAGGGATCTCGAGGGCGCCGCCTCCTCGATCCGGGAGATCACGGACCTCGCCACCGCGGCAACGAAGAGGGCCGAGGGGGCGAACGCGTCGATCGAGAGGAGCCGCGGGCTCTCGCTGCAGACAGCGAAGGGCGCTGAGGATCTCGGCGCATCCACCAGGTCACTCGGCGAGGCCGTCGAGCAGCTCAGCAGGAGCCTCCCTCGGCCTTGGGGAGCGGAACAGGGGCAGCCGCCAGTCGCCGTGGGCGAGCTCGCGATCACCCCCGTCATCGAGCCCGACGAGAGCGCGATCTTCCGGGCGCGGGATGCCGAGCTCGTCGAGCTGCCGTTAGCCGAGGAAAACGAGGCCCCGGCGGATCCATTCCCCGTCGAGGAGAGCGTGCAGACCGTGCTTGTCGCGGCCGAGGAGCTCGAGGAGCTGGAACCTGTTGAGGAAGAGTAGGGGTCAGCGCGAGGCGGGCTGGGCCACGCGCCCTGCCCGGGGTCCCTGGGCGCGCAGGACCGCGTATCCCGCCAGGCTTCCGAGCCAGACCGCCGCGGTGATGGCCACGGCCGCTTCCCACCGCACCAGGGCCGCGATCACCGCGGCGGCCCCGAGGTACGCACAGTAGCTGTAGATCACCAGCAGGATCGTCCGCTCCTTCATCCCCAGGGCGAGCAGCACGTGGTGGATGTGCTCTTTGTCCGGGGAGTGGATGGGCAGGCGCCTGCGCACCCGGCGGACGATCGCCGCCGCGGTGTCGAGGATGGGGATCGTGAGGACCGTCACGGGGGCCAGGATGACGCCGATGCGCGGCGCGCCGTTGGACCCCAGCAGGGGGAGGACGGAGAGGGTGAACCCGAGGAGGAGACTGCCGGAGTCGCCCATGAAGATCCTCGCGGGCGGGAAGTTGAAGATAAGGAAACCGATCACCGACCCGAGCAGGGCGATGGCGATAAGAGAGGTGATGGGATTGCCCTGCAGCAGGGCGATGATTGCCATCGCGAGCGCCGCGAAACAGGCGATCCCGCCCGCGAATCCGTCCACACCGTCGACCAAGTTCATCGCATTGCTGATCCCGACGATCCACAGCAGCGTCGCGACCCAGGCGAACACGCGGAAGAATGCCCCGCCGAGGTGGAATCCGCCCCCGGGAATCGTATAACCCGCCGCGGCAACGAGGGCCGCTGCCACCAATTGAAGGACGAGCTTGAACATGGCGGGGAGACTGAAGAAGTCGTCCACCAGGCCGACGGTGTGGATGAGGAGGAACGCGGCGAAGAGGGCCAGAGACCTGAGCTGGAAGGTCCCTGCCCGGATGCCGGGGAACAGCACTGGGAACAGGATCATCGCCGCGAGGGCCGAGACGACGAAGGAGATGAAGATGCCGACCCCTCCCAGCCGCGGGATGGGGTTCGTATGGATCTTTCGGTCATTGGGCAGGTCGAACCAGCCCTTGGCCCGGGCAATGCGCAGGATGATCGGGGTGAGCGCGGCGTTGAGGAGAAGCGCGAGCACACCCGCCCCCGCAATCGGGATCAGTGTATCCATCCTGCCCGCGAGGATACGGGTGAAACCCGCTGGTGTCAACTGCGTGTTCGGATGCGCTCGAAGGACTGATTGATCTTTTTTGTGATCTCCAGGGCTACTTTCTGCTTTTCAGGGTCGGCGGCGAACCTGTCGGGGTGGTAGCGGAGCACGAGGCTCTTGTACGACCTCTTCACTTCCTCCATGTCCGCGCCGAAGGGCACCTCGAGGTTTGCGTAGTCCGTGCGCAGCGACTCATCGGGGGCTCGCCGGCTGCGCGGAGGCGCACCCGCGCTTCTCGGCGCATCGCGGCCTGTGCGCAGGTACTCGTCCAGCTCCTTCCATGCTTCCTCCAGGTCGGGGTCCCGGGCGCTCCGCCTCTGTCCCTCTACGGACGCCGTCTCCTCACCGGCCTCGGAAAACAGGCTCCTGAGGAGCTCGCCGAGCCTGTCAAAGAAGTTTTCCATGGCTTTCTCAATCCTTTTCTTCCTCGAAATCGTAGCTGCCCGTGAACACGTACAGGGCGGGTCCCGTCAGGTAGACCCTGTTGTCACCTTCCTCCCATTGGAGGAAGATCGTCCCTCCGGGCAGCTGGGCGAAGCATTCGCGGTCGGTGAACCCGTGCACCACCGAAGCGACGAGCGCCGCGGCGGCGCAGTCGCAGTCGCCCCCTCTCGGCGCGGTCGCGCCGCGCGGCGACGGCTCCCAGGTCCTGATGCGAAGGGTCTCCCTGTCGCAGACCTGCACGAAGCCGATGCCGACTCCCTCGGCGAAATCGGGATGCGAGGCGATGCGGCGCGCGGTGCGGGAGACGGGAAAGTCGAAATTGTCCACGAACATGATCGCGCGCGGGGTCCCGAGGGAAACGGGCGTGTAGGAAACGCTGCGGTCGCCGACGAGGATCCCGCGCGTGAAGGAGGCCGCCGGTTTCTCCCGGATCTCCGCGGCCTCGTCGGGGCTGAAGGGCATGCCCATCTCGACGCGCACGTTGACGCTGTCGATGACGGTGACCCGCACGGAGCGCCCCGATGTCTCGATACGGAAATCGCCTTCCGTCACGATTCCGGAATCGGAGGCGTACCGGGCGGCGCAGCGCAGCGCGGCAGAGGTGAGCGGGGCCTCGTTTCCATCGGGGGCGAGGCCCCGGACCGCAAGGCGCTCGCTCTGGCCGCGGCCCAGGACGACGAGCGAGCCGCCGCCCACGCCCGTGGACCTGTCAAGGATTCTCACCGCGAGCCGGGGGAGATCGAGGGCGGCGGGGGCCGCGTCCTCCCCCGGGGGGGTTCCTCGGGGGAACCTGTCCAGGAGAACGAGGTCGTCACCGCCTCCCTGCATCTTGAGGAAGTCGATCTCCATCAGCCGCCCTTCACGAGCCCTCCGCCTTCCCGGGCGACGCGCCGAAGAACTCGTCGTGCAGGCCGCGCACGGAATCCTCTGTGTTCTCCACGGGAACGACGAGGGAGAGGTTGATGTCGGAGGCGCCGAGCGAGATCATGCGCACGGGCGTGCTCTTCAGCGCCTTGAACACGCGGGCGAGGAAGACCGTGTCCTTCCAGAGGTCCT
>Ga0315291_10004177_pt1 | contig 18467 bp, 15 predicted proteins | sample YL17G12_20_MG_FD_203070 | JGI IMG/M metagenome (GOLD analysis project Ga0315291, IMG submission 203070) | Sediment microbial communities from Yellowstone Lake, YNP, Wyoming, USA - YL17G12_20 | ecosystem: Environmental > Aquatic > Freshwater > Lake > Sediment | place: USA: Wyoming | collected...
TCGAGGCCGGCCTCGCGGCTCGGCCCAGCCGATTGCTCGGTTGCGCTCGTTTTGTGAGGGGACGCACCCATGTCGGAAAATCAATTGCGGGCCGGGGACGAGGGATTCTGCTGCTGCAGGTACAGGGTCAGGCGCCGCAGCGACCTCTCACGCGACCAGGCGCGGCTGGGGCGGCGCAGGCGATGCACGATCAGCACGACCGCGCAACCGGACAAACATCCGAGGTAGAACTCGAGCATAGGGTTCCTTGGGTTGGGGGGAGGGCTGCGAAAAATCGACGGACGGCGAGTGACTTGGGAAAATGCGTCAGGCGACAACCACCACAGATCCCGTGGGAGACCACCTCGACAGTCCCCGGGTCCATGTCCACCCGCATCGTGAGACCGCACCACGCGCACTCAACGCGCATTGGGGGCCTCCTGTTGCGCCAGGTCGCGACGGATCAGTTGTCGCAGATACAGAGAGAGGTTCGGCTCCGGTTGCCGGCCGACAGCGGCGCGCATCTGGACGCACAGGTCCGCGGGCAGAATGAAACTCCTGCGAACCATTTTCCTCGACTTGGTAGTGTGTATGGAAGGCATACTGTGGGGATACCAAAACCATACTGGAGGTATCGTGTCAAGAACTTTCGCTCGGAGGCTTGACGTTCAACCTCGGCGGTATTACTCTTTATGCCAATATGGCATCCAGGAAACTCTGCATCTCGATGAGTCAGGACCTCCACCGGCGGGCCACGGCACGTGCGCGGGCACTCGGTTTCTCCGGCTTCTCTGCGTATGTGCAGGAACTGATTCGGCGGAACTTGACTGGAGACACAGGCGCCGGTTACGCACTCCGGAATACCACAGTCCCCGACCCCTCTCCTGCTCCACCCGCCGACAGCCGGAACATATCTGGGATGCGGAAATGACGGCGCTCCGTGAGACTAACAGCAACCCTAATCCTGATGGCCTATCTGCATTAGTTCCCCTGCAATCGCAAATTCGAGCTTGACGATAAACAGTTATCGAGTATAGTGAGCGCATGAACTGGAGCGGAATCCCCGCCGTTCGCTCTAGTGATTTTGTTCGGCGGGGGGAAACGAAAAAAAATGAAATACACAATAGAAACAGTAGATGGCACCGGACAAATCACCACCCTCGCGAAATTTGTCGATCACGAGGAGGCCGTGGCGGAATTGCAACGGCAATGGGATGCCGGCAACGTAACGGCCCACATTTCCGAGGACCACGACGAACGATGAGGCGAGCATGAACAAAATCCAGCTCAAACTCGACGGCGACACTTGGCTCGCGACCTTCTCCGGCGACGAATCCGAAAGCATCAAGGACCTGTTCGGGTCGAAGACAATCCTGACCCCATTCAGGGTAGAGGCTGACCCACAAGAGGTACGGCGTGAAATCGTGCGTCGTAACCCGGATTACGTCATCGAGGTGGAAGCGTGAACAAATCCGCCCAAGCCCTGGGCCGACTCGCCCGAGGGCACCCCAAACGGTTCAGCCGCGCCGAAAGAGCCCGGCGGCGGGCGCTGATGGTGGCGATCAACGAGCGGAGGCGTCGGTGCCTCACCCTGCCGACGCCCTCAGCCACGGCAGCGGCAGAGTGATCCCCATTCCCTCGACAGATTTCTCGCCCGTGTAGAGTCTGGTGGTGCGCTGGTCTGCGTGGCCGGCCGCAGCCTGGGCCGCATCCAGGCCGTGGGCATCGCGGAACCGCTGGAGGTAGATCGCCCGCAGCTCGTGGAGCGTGTGCTGCGTCGTCCACCCGCAGCCGCGCATGAACCTGTCCACGCGCCGGAGGATTGTTTCCGCCCGACGCTCGGCACCGATCCCACCGCGGCCGTGCGTGAGGCTCGGCAGGATGAACCGCAGATCGTCCTCTGCCCTCTCCTCCCATGTGAACGTCCGAAACCACCACAGGTCCTCGACCACGCCCGGCGGCAGGTCACCCGGCGTCCGCGAGGTCTTGCTCTTGCTCTCGGCGGGCACCACGAGCCGCCAGGCGTCGCCCGAGCGCTGGAGCCAGTCCCACTCCGCCAGTCGAATCTCACCCCGACGCAGGCTGCAGAGCCCCAGCAGCCATGCGGTGTAAGCCGCAGGATCCTCGCTGCGGAGCGCCTGGGCGCCGGCAATGGTGCGATCGAGCAGGTCGGCCGCGGGCGCCAGGCGGTCGCGCCGGGCCGGACGCGTGAGCGGTTCCTTCAGGAAATCCATCAGATCAGGCAACTTCAGCCGAGCCTCGCGGATGTAATAGCGCCTCCACTTCTCCTTGAACACGCTCCGAGCCTGGCGCGCGTAGCTGTTGACGCTCACGAGCGCCGACTGGCGTGCCTCCTCCGCGTCGCCAGCGGCTTCGAGGCGCGACCGCTCGAACGTGGACATCAGAACACCCGTGAGGCAGTCCAGGCGCAGCGCCGGGGCATCCACGGGCCCGGGCGACCCCTCAGAAATCACGCGCACCAGCGCCGTGGCACCGTCCTCGATCGTGCGTGCTTTCAGATACGGCACCGCGACCTGGCGATAGGCCGCCAGCACCTCGCCGACCGTGGAGTATTCCGGGCGCACCGGCCGCTGGGAGGTGACGGCGGCCATTTCCTTGAGCTTTCCCCAGCGGATACCGTTCAGCAGTTCCGTCGCGAACCGGATCGCCTGGCGGACGACGGTCGTCTGGGTGGACCGGAGCAGTCGCTGGCCCTGGTGCTCGACGTGGAAGTACCATGGTGCCGACGATTCGTGCGTGCGCTTACGCAGCGTGTACGACCGACCATGGTAACTGAAATGGGCTGTGGGGAGGCTGGGGTTTTGGGGTATCATAGGGCACCTGCATCATGCGACGCATCACGCTTTCGCTCTGGTGAGGGTGGGGGTTGGTTATGGCGATTGGCGCGCAGTTCCGTGCAGTCGCCCACCTTCTGCCAGTCGTTTTCAGGATACCGTTTCCCGTCGCCACCGACGTAGGGCGCTTGTGTTCCCCATCCTTGAGTCGAGCGGATGTTGCGCGTCAGTTTTCCACCGCACACTTGGAGGCCGCGATATGTCGGCTCGCCGGAGTCGTAGCATTCGATTGCGATTACGAGGATGGGCGCGATGTCTGGCCGGTAGCGGATGATGTCGCCGATTCGGAACTTCGCCTTTTTCTTGGCGCGGGCGAGGCGTCCGCGCTTCTCGGCGCTGATGAGTTTGTCGTATTGGCGGCGCGCTTCTTTCGCTTTTGCGCGGGCTGCCTCCAGTTTGTTTTTTGCTTGTTCGATTGTCTTCATAAAATCGCCATAACCCGTCAGTGCAGCGAACCGCCGTTGTGCGTCTCACGCGAGTCCGACGCTGCGGGTCGGCGGTCGCTGACTTCTGCGTTGGGCACGTGATGCAGCTTTGATGCAGGTTCCCACCTCCACTCGGTTCCGTCAAGTTCCATTCGGCTCCACGGAGATTTTCCTAGTCACCTGAGCACTGAAGGCCCGTCCTTATTGGCCAGCGAGTTGCAACTCCTTGTGAATGATTGGCGGAAGGGGTGGGATTCGAACCCACGATAACATTGCTGCTATTCCTGATTTCGAGTTACAGCACTACTAAACCTAACTTACAGGGCCGCAAGCCGTTTCGCTGTTGGATTGACGGCTGATGCTGGTCGTGATGCGGTTACTCATTGAGAATCCGAACCTTCGCCGCCCGCGTGGGCGCATTGTGCAGCCGGGCGCCGAGGATGCCGCTGCGGGCGCGCATCAGTTCCGGCCATTCCAGCATCAGGTAACGCTTGGCGTAGGGGTCTTGGAGCACCAACCGTTCCGTTTCCGTCAGCATCTCATTCCGCAGGAGCTTGTCGAGCATCGGTCGGACTGCCAGGCGGGCTTCCGACCGTTTGATCTTCTCCTCCTTGGAATCAGCCCGGTCCTTATCAAATTGCCCCTCTCTGCTGATTTTCACCCAGCGACCGAGCGCGTTGTTGATGATCGGCAGGCCCAGGATCTTCTCGGCCGTGGTGTCCGGGGGCGCTTCCAGGTTCAGATTCTTGAACCGATTCCAGATCCCGCCGCCCATCTGGTTCCATGTCCATTTGCCCATCGCCTCGGCGCCGACGATGCCGCGGACGTCCGCTTCGTCTGGTGTCAGGATGTCGACGCCGCGCAGCAGGTCCTGCGGGTTGTTGCCGAGGGCGTAATTGAACCATGCCAGGGCCGCGGTCAGCACGGGGTTCAGTCCCGGCAGTTGGCCGCCGGCAAAGTTCGTGATGCCCTGCCCGCGATCCGTGAGCATCCGGAACAGTATCCCGTGGGCGACCTGGGCCGGCGGCCACAGCGGGAGGCGCAGGTGTGCGACCTCGCCCTGATTCTTGTCCGTCCACAGGGGAGGAGGTATCAGGTAATTCGTGAGATCGTAATCCTTCACGCTCCGATAGCGATTCTTCCATTCCTCACCCAGCCAACCGTTCACGGCGGCGGCCTGCAGGACGGTCGGCATCAGGACGCCGATCGTCGCCATCGCGCCGAAGTGCCATGGGTTCTCCCCGGCGGCCGTGACCACGGAACGGATGCCCTCTTTCCACGGATTGTAGAACAGGGCGAACATGTCGATGTAAGGGTTGCTGGCGCCGCGCTCGAGGAAGTTCGGCGACCCGGCCCGCTCGCGCACGATCTGATTCTTCTTCCACGCCGGCATCTGGGGGTAACGCTCATCGAGGTGGATCATCCCGGCGATCTTGTTCACCCGTTCAAAGGTCTGACCGACTCCCCGGTAGCCGTGCCAGGCCCTGACGAGGAGACCGAGCTTGGCGGCCTGTTTGGACCACGCGGCGGGGGCCATGCCCATCCGCGCCACGTTTAGGTCGAACTCGTTGTCCGTCGCCGCCCAAACGCCGCGCGGATCACTCTGGCTGATCAGCAGCCGCCGTTTCAAGGCGGCTTCGGCGTAGATATTCGGCTTGGACCGAGCCACGGATTGCCGCGCGCCCGCTATGGCACGGGGCAGGACACGGGCGTAGGCCAGGGGACTCGCACCGGGCAAAAGCGCCTGCCAAGCGCCCATGTCGCGGACGAAATTGACGGGCCAGAACGCGTAATTCAGTTGCGTGAGGATACCTTTCAACCATCCAACACCCTGGCGCATGGCCGCAAATGCCAGGTTCTCATGAGGGTTCCCGCCATTGATGGCGTCGGCCACATTCCGCCGCACGTACCATGCCGAGGTCTTCCCCTCATCCAAGAACACGATCGTCCCGACTTTGGACGTGCTCACGACGACCGGTTCACGGAATTTGCCGGTCCACACCATCTTCGCGGGACCATGTTCTAGCCGCAGTGGGTCCTGGACGCGCAACATCTCCACGATCTCGCGCTTGGCGATATTGCGCAGGTTGGCTGAGATGAGGCTGGCGCCCTTCAGCATGGTTGCCGTGGCCGGGTTCTTGATCTCGCCCAGCATCCCGATCCGCCGATAGATGTGCGGCGTGACGCTGGCCCCGTATTGGAGAGCCAACAGTTCTTCAATCCCCGGCGCGGGCATTCCCTTGACCTTGGCGAACGTCGCGTAATGCACGCGGAAATCGAGCAACTTCTGCGTCTCCGGCGTGAACATGCGGCCTTCGCCAACCGGCCGGATCACATGCTCCTCGTATTGCCGGCGGAAGTCGGATCCGGCATCCTCCAGGACTTTCCAGCGTTCAGGACCAAGGTCGCGTTGCCATTCGGCCATTCGTTCCAGTGAGTTCTTCGAGGCCCAGCCGAGAGGGGCGGCCAGTTCTGGTTCTGCAATCACCCGCCGATGAAACAGATACTCGCCGAGGTCCACCCAATCGAGGTTATTGCGGACCATCTGTTTACAAACCTGATCGTTCACGTTCCCGAAGAATCGTTCATGTTCGGTCGCTCGGTAAAGGAAACTGGCGATGGCCTCGCGCACTTGACCTTCGCGGGCATAACCACGGGTCAGCCGGTACACCGGACCGAACTGCCGGTCAACGTGGTACTGGATGTTATCGACGAACTCGCGGCCAGTGATCTTGCGCCGTTGGTTCTCCAGGTCGAGACTCCGGCGGGCGTCGTCCTCGAACATCGTGCGCAGCGCCTTCACCCGGTTGCCCATGACCTTGCCCGATTTGATGTCGGCCTGGATCTGGTCGTAGATCCCGCGCACCTCGGGCTTCCGGTCCAGGTAATTCCACAGCATCCGGGAGTAGATGGGCGCCTTGGCGGCCAGGGCAGCCGGGTTGTTGGCGAACACGCTGAACGCATCGGCGTACATCTCCGACGACCGCTTGAAATAATCAGGCATCTTCTCGGTTCCGTGCCACCAGGCGATTACCGGTGCCAGTTCGCCTTTGATCATCTTCAGGTCGGCCAGGTTGCGCTTGAGCATTTCCGCCCGGAACAACTCCTTGAACTTGGCCTCGATCTCCTCCCGCGACGGCATCCGACCCTCGCGGCGGCGCACTTCTCGGGGCACCTGGCGCGTGCCGATCTGTTCACGGCCAGACACGCTCTTGAGCCGGGCATCGAGCATCCCCTTCATGGCGGCGCGCACGATCTCACGCTTCACTTCGGCCGGTTGCTCGGCGAACCACCGGTACAGTTCCGGCAACGTCTCGCGCGCATCCATGCCAAACAGGCGCTTCACCATCTCGGGCGTGATGTTCAGCTCCCGATAGATCGGCTCCTCGACCATGATCGTTTCGATGATCTCGCGCATCGGGCCGATCTCGGCCTGCACTTTCGCCGCCGCTTCCTCCCTGAGATTCGCCAGGCCCGCCGGATTGAGCTTCTCGCCGGCCGGCCGGGTCGGGTCGATAGGGAACGTGTGCTTGAGGTAATTCTTGAGACTGCCCAACCGCCCGAAGATATTGCCGCGGCCGCTGATGATCTTCTCCGACATCCAATCCGCCCAATGCCCGATCTCATGCCAGATCACCTTGAGCGCCTGCATCGGGTTCTTGGTCTTGGCCTCGTCGAGGGCCTGCTCGCGCAGATGCTCGTAACGTTCCTGGGCCATCGTGCGCGGGTTATCGCCCGGTTCAGCGTTGACCTTCGCGTACGCCTCAGCTTCCTGGCGCAGCCGGGCCTCGTCGTCCGGAGTCAGCAGTTTGAAGATGTCGGCCCGGAGTTCCACGCTGCTCTTGGCACCCTCGCCCTGGCCGTGTTTGAACACGCCGGCCGCTTGGCCGCCGAGCGCGCGCAGTTTCTCCCGGACTCGCGGATACACACCCGTCGCGACCTTGAGCAGTTGCACCGCTTCGGGCAGTTCCATCGGCATCGCATCGAACACCGAATGAAGAGGGTCAGCTTCTGCTGGGGTCGGCGGCCGAGTCCCCTGGCCAAGCTCGCCCCCGCCCAGAGTGGGCGGGCTAGCTTGGGTGCCGTGCGACCCGGGTTTCAAGTCCGGGTAGTCGGCCAGCACTTCGGGAGGGACGGGTTTGCCTTCACGGACGGCGGCCTTCACAGACGCTTCGTGAAATAGGGAATGATAACCCGATCTTGGCTGGATTGCGTATTGCTTCCCAGCAATCAGGGGCGAGATGAGACCGGCAGCATTGTTCATCTTCTCGATGCCCATTGCACCAGTTTCCTCCTTGGCTTTGAGCATCTGTTTCCAAGTCACTGTTACCAGTCCGGATTGTCCCTTCTCACCGCGCTTTAGAAGCAAGGAAACAAATCGTTCATCCGCTTGTTGAGAAGACGATAAAGGTTCGCTCTTTGCGAACTCCCGTTTCGTCATCTCCCACGGTTGCTTGGCAGCCTTAGTCACCTCGGCTGGTTGGGCGGTTTCGCGTGCGTCTTCCTCTGCACTTGCAGGTGGTGGACCGCTGCGCGTAGTAGGTCCAGCCTTTGCAGACTCACCCACCGCCAACGCTTTCGGCCCAGCAGACGCCTCGCGTAAAAGCGATTCTATCTTCTTCGTCTTTACGTTCCAATCCTTAAACGTCTGGATACCTCCTTCTGCCTCTTTACCAGCAGCGTACAAAGACCACGCCGCACTCTGAGCTTCTCTGCCAGATAGACCCATCTTGTGAGCTTTCTGGAACGCTCCAAGAAGTGATCCTGTTGAAATGGGATCGTGAAACTTGGCAAGATCGACAGCCTCTAACAGTTGAACACTGGGCACAGGTTCCGTGGAGTATTGCTGACCATTCCCGCGCCACTCTGAGCTTACTGGTTCCGCACCGCCTTGAGCAGGGCCTTGAGGGCGGGGTCCGTCGGGTTCTGGCATTGTTGGCGGAGGTTGTCCAGCCGGTTTGGGCGCTTCGGTGAAGTCGGTTTGCCTTGGGGTTTGCTGTTCAGCTTTTGCACTCGTGATCCTTTCGATGATCTGCTGCAGGGTGGCCGGCGGTTCGGCCGCTCCGAACAACCCGCCGCTCTGTTGGTCCGCCAGCGCCTCGCGAGCGGCCTGGTCATACCGCGTCAACATCTCGGACACCGCGGTCCCGCTCTTGGCGTCATGCAGTGCCTTGAGCAACAAGTCGCTCTTGGCCGTGCGCGCCGGGTCGGCGAACAAGCTCGACTGTCCCAGGAAATCGTTGAGCGTTTCACCGCTCTGCTTGATCCGCACCAGGTCGGTCAGGGCCTGATCCAACGTGGCCCCCAGATCATACGGTGTTCCGCGCAATTTGACTAGCCGGCCCGCGGCGGCCATCGTGCCGTTCACGACGCCGCGGATGTTCAAATCCTCGGCTCGCTCGATCAGGTTGCCGACAAGTGTCCGGTTCTCGGGGCCGAGCACAGCGCCCAGCACGGCGTTCTTGACGCGCCGGGTCAGGGCTGGCCCGTTGTAACCGTCCTTCGCGAGCAATTCGGCCTGGGCGCCCGTGCCCTGGATGAAGGCATTCAGGAAACCCCGGTTGCTGGCTGCGAGCACATTGCCGGACTCATCGGGTAAGAACGCACCGAGCAAAGCCGGATTGGCTCGGAGCATCATGGCATCGGCCGTGGCGGCTTCAGCCTCGCTCTTGCCGAGGATTTGCTGCTCGTTCGACTGCCGGGCGAACTCCTGTTTGGACAGGCCGCCATAATCGGCCACCTCGCGCACCAGCACTGGCTCGCGCATGGCGAGCACGGCATCGGGGTTCAATCCGAACCGCTCCGCATTGGCCCCCAGCCAGTCCTTGTACACCTCGCCACGCCCGGCAGCGTAGAGTGTGCGCAGGGCCGCCGTCCGGCCGTTGCCACTCACCACCTGGCCGGCCGGATCCACGATCGGGCTGCCCATGTCCGTCGTGTAGGACTCACCGAGCCGTTGCGGCTCGAAGCTCCGGACGATCTCGGCGATCTGGTTCTGGCTGGCCGCCCGGGTACGGTCGCGCGGTTGCAGGTTCTGGTCGTAGCCCTCTTGAAAACTGGTCAGCAGGTCCTGTTGCTCGACGGCCCGATACTTCCCGCCGACGGGCTTGTTCTGGTTCGGTGTGGCGGCTTTCCAGTCGGTCCCAGTCAGGCCAGCAACTGCTTTTGCCGGCGCTGCCGGCTTCGGCGGCCCCATGACGCCCACATACCGCCACACGTCCCCTGCCCTCTCCCACCCATCCGGGGCGGGCGCATCCTCACTGAGCCGAACCTTCTTCAGCAAATCCACTGGCACATCCTGTCGGGCCAGGATGAGGTTTCCGAGCCGTTCGGAGTTTTGGCGGCCTTGCTCCAGTTCGGAAACCCTCACAGTTGGCTCAGGAGCGGCTTTGATTGCCGGCCCGCTACCTTGACCCTCGGCTGGCAGCGCAAGTCCCGCGGCAGCGCCGGACCGTGCTGCGCGCAGGCTGATTTCCCAGTTCTGTCCTGTGACCGTGCCCGCTTCGGCACCCTGGCGCAACAGCGCCTGGACCTCCGGCGCCTGGGCGTTCAGTTCATCCACCTGTTCGAGCCGGAGCGCGCGCTTCTGTCCGTTATCGCCGCGCAACCGATCCAGACCGTTGACGCCGGGCGGGAGCGGTGGCGCGATAGGCGGTGGCGCTTCACTGCCTGGCGGTGGCGGGGTTCGCCAATCCCCAGGTTCCCTGGCTTCCGGCAGCGTTTGGGTGGGAAATGGGCGGGGACCACCTTGACTCGATGCTCGTTCGGCTGCATCGACGGCCGCTTGTTCGGCTTTCGTTTGGAGACGAAGTTCAGCTCTCGTTGGCGGGTTTGGCCATAGGGGTTTCCCGGCTCGGACTTCCTTCCAGGCTTTCACGCCGGGCGCAGCCAAGGCCGGGATCATACCCAAGCCGAGCAAACCCATTGTGCGCTCGTAGGCATCCCCTTCGATGACCTGGCGGACGTTTGCCGGGGCGTTGTGGAGAGCGTCTGCGGTGAACAGGCCAGACAACCCCATCTTGCCCGCGTTCCCCGCCATTCCCAACGGTGTCAGGGCATAGCCCAGCGGCGTGGTCGGAAACTCGGCCACACCAGCCCCGAAATTCTGGATGGCAGCGGTGACATCGAACGCCGTCGGCAGCACCTTTTGAGCAAATGGCTTGATGAATTCCGGCATCTGCGTGGCGTAGTACCGCGCCGCCATTTGGGCATCTTCGCGGTCGATCTTCGGCAACGGCACGAACGGCGTTACAGCCCAGTCACGAAACTCCTGCTTGTTCGCTGCCAGGCCGGCCGCTTGTTCCTCGGGTGATGCCCAGCGCAAAGCATCCACATCCACTACGCCGAACTGATCACGGGGAACTTCGATAGAAGCCGGAAATTGAGATTCGCTCGTCACCGGTTGCATCGAGGGGCCGGCCATCATCCGCGCCTGTTCTTTGCCAATCCTGAGCAGTGAACCTACGACGGATTCCTGTTCCTCTGGCTCTCGGCCCAGCGCGAGAAGATCGCTGACAACACTCATGGTATCCCCAACTCACGCAACGACCAGATGAGTGCATCCTCGTGTATCTCTCGCGACGTGAAACGACGTAAGACGCTAACTGCGGCCCGCCTCACTGCGGGCGAGCCGATCTGATTTAGGAAGTCCTCCAACGGTATTCCATCGGCCGGAAGTTCTGCTGTCGCGGCTGTTCTGAAGGTACTTCTATTAGGTCGGCCCGGCATCGCAGCAATGTCCAGTTTCCCATCTAGGTCCAGGACCACCATCAGACCAGATTCATTCGCATGGTTCAATGCACTTCCTTTCATTCTCGATCATCGAAGTAAAATCCGTGTGCCGCCCACGCAGCCAGCGCCTGTTTCTCAGTGATTTCCCCAGCCTGCCATCTCTTGAAAATACTCTTTGCGCCGGCCTTGGCATCGGGGTCTTCGATGTTCTTCAAGGCATCTTCCAGTGTCTTCGGCTTCTCGCCCTTGGCACCCGCTGTGTCCACAGTTTGGCCAAACGACGCCGCAAACGCAGCACCCGGCTTGGTGACAATCTGGTATTCACCATCCGGCTTGCGAACCACGAACATACCCGGCACTCGGGGCACTGGACTTGATGTCGGTGGACCGGCAAATTGGGCGGGGTCTTTCGGCAACGGCAGGAACTGTCCACCACCCTCCGTGCCGGCGATTCCGAACATGTAGCCTGGCATCCCAGGCACCGACTGCACAGTTCCTGGCGTGAACCTTTGCCTCGTCATATCCGCAAACCTCTGGATCACCTGCGGGTCCATCACGCCCGCTTGCACGCCGATGTTGGCTGTGTCGCTCCCGGACACGGGCACTGGTATCCGGGCGGCCGGATTGCGATCGGCGAACTGCTGGATGCTGTCCATGCCCTGGCCAATCGGCACCTGTTGCATCCCCCCGATGAAACTCCCGACTGCGTTGGGCGGGTTCATCCGCTCGTTCATGGCCCCACCGAACCGCCGGAGCGCCGCATCTTCGTCCAGTTTGCGCTGTTGGTCCTGTGCCATTCCCGCCATCCGCAGGGCATCCTCCTGTTGCTGCAGTTGGGTCTCTCGTGCCTTGGCCTTGTTGCCCATGAACGCGCCCATTCCGCCGATGAGGGCTTTCTTCTGCGTGTTCGACATGCCAGGCCACTTGACCCACTCGTCTTTGAATTCATTGGCCATGTCTGGGTAGTGCTTCTTCAACAGGTCGCCCATGAAATCCAAGCCTTGGGCTTCCTTCTTCAGTTCGCCGTGTTGCTTGATGGCGTCGGCCATGCCCTGGCCCATCTCACTGAATGCCTGCGCCCACAACTGCGGACCGATGAATCGTTCACTGCGTTGGTATGGCATATCAAACCTCCGGTTCGTTCCTGTCCTGGATCACTCTGTCGCTCAGGATCGCGGCCGTTTTCATCCGCCAGTCCCAACCGCCCACCACTTCGGCCACGGCATAGATCATGTCGTTGCCGGCGTGCCGCAGGATGTCCGCGCAGGTCCGTTTCCACTTATCGTCGGCATGTTCCCACTGGACGCTGATCAGGTAAGTGCCGGTGATGGTCTTGGCTACTCCCTTCAAGGCCGCGGTATGTTTCTGATAGAACGGTAGCGAGTAGAGGTCGATGGCGTGGGCCATGGTCTGCATCAGCAGTTCCGGGCCGGGCAGGAAGACGTCCACCAGATCGTCGATCTCGTGGGTGTACTCGTGCCACGCCAGCAACCACTGAAATGCCTCCAGGTCGCCCCGGCTCACCTGGCGGTAGAACTCCGTGAACTCGGGCGTATTGTTGAGGGTGGTGATCATGCGCGATGGCGGGCGTAGTACTCTTCCTGGCTGCGCCACGTTCCCCGAAAGGCCCCCGGACAGGCCAGAAAGGCTGCCCGGCGCCTGGCGAACTCAGGACCGTCCTTCAGTCGCGGCAACACCAAGTCCGAGATTGTGCCGAAGTTCATGTGCTCGAAGGCGTCGAGCTGCGGCGTTGTGAACGGCTGACCGCCCACCGCATGGTACATGAGCGAAAGGGTGTCGTAGAACAGGGTTCGGCCGCGCCGGATCGGCAGGCAGATCGGATGGACTAGATTCGCGAGATGGTTAAAACCGTGCTTCGGAAACTGGGCACGATACTCCTTCACTTTGTTCCGCAAAGTTACCGGGTCCAGCCACATCAGCGCCGTGTGGAGCCGCGGTTGGTCGATGCAGTTGGAGTACTCATCGAAGAACTGCGGGATCAAGCGGCCCGCCATCGGCTCGGTGAACTGCCAGCCTTCGACGCTCTCCCAGAAGTGGACATCGGTGTCGAGAATCCAGAAGGGCGCTTCTTCCGTTGCCAGCAGTGACTCGATCCACTCGTGGTGGATGGTGTCGATCTCGCGGTACTCGATCCCGGCGTCTTCGAGCGGGCGCGCGTCGTTGATTCGGTTCCGGTACACCGTCACCTGAGCCGTCGGGAACCCCACCCGGAGAGTCTCGAACACCAGCGTCGAGGCCGTGTAAAGCTCAGGCTTGCGGATAGTCAGCAGGATATGGACTGGGGTCATGTGTGGACTCGGTTGAATATCTGTTTCAGCCCGTCTTCGCGTGCTACCAGGATATATTCGTGTGGCATGACCACCTCGCCCTGGTGGCAGCCGTTCTGGACGCGCATCCGCTTGGGCCGGTCGGCGGTTGTGGCGTCGATGCAGTTGGCGACCACGCATTCATGCCACGCGGGCACCTGGAGCCAATAGAACCCGCCAATGCACCTGGAACGCGGCATCTCAATGCTGAATGGGAATTTTCTCATTCCCCACCTCCCCCTCCTCCGCCGCCGGCCCCGCCGCAGAGGCCGCCCGCGCCCGAGCTGCCCGCGTTCACAAATCCGCTCGCCATCGCGTTGTTGAAGTTCGCTCGCGCCATATTCACATCCATCTGGTTGTTTTGGTTCGAGCCGAACAGATCGGATGCGTAGGCGTTGAACGGGTTGAACTGCTGGGGTCCGCCGCTGCTCGGCACATTCGGCACGCCGCCGCCCAGCATTTGCAGGAACGGGTCCACGGTCATGGATTTGTTCAGACCCAGCACGTTCCCGGCGAACTGGCGGTTGCGGTCCTGGAACTGGGCGCCCTGGAGTCCGCGCGCCATCGCTTCCTGGAATACATCGGCTTGGCCGTAACCCAAGCCTCGGGCGGACTGGCCGGCACGGACACCCTGGCTCACTTCGCGGGCGATGCTCGGTGAAAGGCTGGCGCCCGCCCCCAGGTCCTCCTGTGCCTGGCTGGTCAGTGTGTCCAGGAGGTTGGCGGACTGAGGGTTGATGTTGCGAAACGCGGCACTGGCGGACGGTCCCAACTGGGCCACGTCACTGATCTGGCCCTGTCGCCACTGGTTCAACATGCCCTGGAGCCCTGGCGTTGCCGGGGCGGTGAAACTCGCCTCTTGCGGCCGTCGGTGAGCGTCCAGCCAGGAGTAGTTGTAGGTCTGGCCTGGACCACCGAACAACCCCTGTTGCATTGTGGACATGTCCAGGCCGGCGTAGGCGGGGCGGAACATTCTCTCCAGGTTGAACTGCTGCGGCGCGATCCCTCCCTGAGAGCCCAGCATGATCTGGCTTTCCTGGTCGGCGTATCTGCGGACTGGTTCTGGCACAAAACATCCCATATCAAAGCTCCTTCCAGTTCAATGTGGCCGTCCCCAACGCGGCGTAACCCAGGCGCCCAACCAGCGGGAAGAACGGTGAGTTCTCCGCCACGGGCAACAACAAGCGTTTCACCCCACTGACTGCGGCCAGGTTCTCCACCACGTTGAGCGCAAAGAGGCTTTCGCGTGCGCTCACCCGGCGCGAATCCACCCACGCGTTCAGGACCGTTGCCCCCCCGAGACTCACGTAGCCGAGCAACTCCTCCCCGCGCCGAATGACGTGGGTGGGGGCGAAGATCATGTGCTGATCCACGGCGGCCAGTTCGATCAACGCCCGCAATTCCGCCTCGGCCTTCAGCGGCGCCACCCACGGCCAGACTTTGCCCGGTGGGGTCATGGCATGTATTCCGTGATGCAGACGCTGGAGAACATGATGCTGCCCCAGTTCTCGCCCGCGTTGGCTGCCTCGTTGGTGGCCACGTAATCGGTGTCGGTCGTGGCGAACCCCACCCTGAACGTGAGTGCGGACATGGACGCCGGATCCAGGAATTTGACCAGGCTGACCGTCTGCGGCGCCCCGCTGCGCAAGTCAACGGCACGGGCTGCAATCGCCACGTCATCCGTGGCGGTGCCCTCGAAGAGCGCCACGATTGCCTTCGTCGGATCGGCAGTAGTGGTGCAGAGTTGCAACGACACTTCAATCTTGAGCCGACTGGCTGTGTTCTTGGGAGTGAAGGCAGTTTGCAGGGCCGTGTACAAATCGACTTCCGATTGCAGGAGCGGATTGTCGTTGATCGCCCTTACTTTCGTTCCCGTGACCACCGCATTATCCTCCGTTCTGACGATCTGGAGAATGCCCTGGGGAGTCTGGACAGTGCTCCCAGCAACGATCATCCACCCGCCCGCGGCGGCATTGAGGCTGGCGTCATACTGGACCAGCACCACCTGGCCGGCGAGCAGGTCATTGGCGGCCAGGGGCAGATCGCCGCTCTTGCGAATCGACTTCGCCCCCATTCCGTCCGGGTTCAGGTCCACCGCCGCGAGCACATCCAACGGGACGGTGAACTCCAGGTCTGTGCCGGTGTACAGAGCCGTGATCGGGAGATCGCAGTCGAGTGTGATATGGTCAGCCGTGCTGCCATTGTCCGCGCCCGTCCGCTGGGCCGGGTTCGACGGGTTGAGCAGATGCCAATAGGTCCCATTCCGCTGGAAGGCATATACTCCGCCGGCGAGGATGTCGCCGGGCAGTATAAGAGCGCCCGGGGGACCGCGGCGGATCGTGCCAGCACCCAGACTATTCACATTCAGAGTGGCCGCGGCCGTATTGGTCAAGAGCGCCTTGACGAACACCAGGGCGCCATCGGTATGTGCCACGAGAGGCGGGTTCGGATTGGCCGTCAGAGCATTGGCAGTGCCCGCGCCCACGGCGTAGAAGTGCGACCCCGGCCGCGTGACGGCGGCGGTAATGGCGCCCGCCTCTACATCGTTTGTTCCCACGAGGCCTTCGATCACCACCACCGGCAGACCCAGCGCGTGCAGGGCGGCGATGGTCAACTTCTCATCCGCGCCGAGCGTATAACCGCGTGCTATTCGTATTGTGAGTGCCATATCAGCCCACTACTCCCTTCCTCTGTGTCGCTGGGAAACCGCGGACCGCCAAACTGCGCAGGACGGCCCGGCCCAGGTTGTTCTCCAGCCGGATTTGCACATACCGGCCGCGGACCCGAGCGCGGCGCTTCAACCGCCAGTCTTGATGTCGGTCGGGCGTGATTCCATTGACTCCGCAGAACACTCCCGTGCCCGGAACGACACTGTAATCCTCTCGACCGGCCGTGTGGAAATCGTCGTTTACGTTCGTGGGATCCCACGGCGGCTTGTTGAACGGCGTCATGTAGTCCGTCCGCGACCGGCCCAGCGCATCTTCGATGACCACCATCTCATTCACACCATCGGTCTGGGCGGCCAGGCTGATGCTCGGTCCCCAGGTCTGCAGGTGGGCTTCCACCTGAGTCAACCGCTTCACGCCCGGCAGTTCGCCCCAGTAACCGCGTGAGAGCAGGGTCGTCTGGACCGGTTGTCTCACCATCACACCCAACACGTTCGGCACGTCATCGTAGGCGCCTTCCTCGTAGAGTTTGATGAAGCCATCGACCGAAACGAACCCGAGCCGGACACTGCCCTGGTAGCTGAACTTCACCCATTCCCGGATGGCAATCGCATCGCCGTAGTCCCATCCGGCCCATTCCTGAGTGCGACTATCATAGACGAGGACAGTATTGTTCCAATCGCGGGCCACGCTCTCGAGTGTGAATTTCCTTTTCCAGCCCACGGACCCCGCCACCGACACCGTCGGCGCGACCGCAAAGAACTCGATGGGGCCAACCGTAGCCATGAACACGCTCGCCCCGTTGGTCAGCGAGATTTCGGCCGCGCCGGGCGTCCACCGATACCGCTGCCCTTGAAGCACGGGCACTGTGGTTGTTCCCGCCCCATAGATGAACTCGGCCGGCGTCACATCCGCGATCACGCGGAATGTGCCGCTCGTGGGCACCGCGCAATAGAACCGGTTCCCGTGGAACGTGCTGACCGCTTGCCAGGCCGCCGCCCAATTGATCCGCTCGATCAACGGCTGCAGCTTCAGGCTCACCGGCACATCCACCGCATGGAGCTTGTTCGTCTCCGTTTGCGCAATCGAGACGATCCCGCGCCGATGCGCCAGGCTCCACACGTCCCGCCCCACTTGGGCGAAGCTCCCCGACGCCGCGAGGCCGTATTCATCTGTGATCGTGTCGAGGATCGCGGTCGTCGAAAGGTTGGCTCCGTACAGGCCGCTCACGACGTGGTAGCCCCGGCCCTTCCCGACGACAATGCTGGTGTCGTTGAACCGATAAATACCGACGATTGCATCCACCTCGCCGCGGTGGATGTAGAACTGTTGGATGTCGCCCGGCCCCTGGGTTGGTTCGAGCAGGTCGCTGGCCCACAGATGATCTTGGTCGTAGGGCACCCAGAGGCGGTTGCCAAACCAGATGCCCGTGTCCGAGTCAGGCACTTTGATGTTGCCGGTATCGAGGGTCGGATCAGGCACGGCCGTAAACCCCACGTCGATATTGGACATGACCAGCGTCGGCAGGCCAGCACCGCGCTGGAGAAACAGTTGGTTGAAGGCGTCGATGAAATGAACTCGGCCGGAGAGGACCAGCCCGGCCGGGAGTGCGACGGGCGAGGATCCGTTACCCTCGCGGCACTTCCACACCGCGCCATTGGCCGCCGTGATGATCCATTCGTGATGCGTGACCGGGTCCGAGAACACGGCCGAGCCGTGGACGTAGCCGTAGGGCAGGATCAGGCTCAGATCGCTCGGGCTGGTCTTGTTGGTCCAGGCCAGGGCCATGATGCCCTTGCGCGGCTCCGCCACGCCCTCCGAGAACCGCAGATTGATCGCCTCGCTCACGTAACCGGGTCCGAGCGTGCCCGGGTCGCGCATATCCACGCCAATGAACCGGCCGTCGCCGACCATGTGTTCCTTGGGATCCTCGACCCATGTCGGTTGCAGTTGCCGGGCGAGTGAGATCATACCCATTTGACCGCCAGCCGGGTCGGTTGCGTGGGAACTTGCTTGTTCAGTCGCACCTCGCGGGCAATCGGCCACTTGCCCGCCAGCCGGGTCGGTTGCGTGGGAACTTGCTTGTTCAGTCGTGTCCCAGGGCCGGGGCGCGTTCCGTAGTCCGGGGACAGTGCGATGCTGAGTGGATAGAACACACTCAGACTGCTCCAGAAGTCGAGCGTCAGCGTCTGGCCCGCGCTGGCTTTGGAGATCGTCAGGCCGTAGAACGTGTCCGCCGAATCGTCCAGAAGGGTCAGCGTGAGCGTCTGCGGGCTCGCGTGACTGAGCGTGGCCCCGTAGAACGTGTCTGCCGAGTCGTCCAGCAGGGTCAGGGTGATCGACTGCGGGCTCGCGTGACTGAGCGTGGCCCCGTAGAACGTGTCCACCGAATCGTCCAGCAGGGTCAGTGTGAGCGTCTGCGCACTGCCCGTGGACTCAAGCCACCAATTCAGCCACAGGGTTGAGCCGACCACCGGCAGCCGT
>Ga0315291_10004179_pt1 | contig 18465 bp, 14 predicted proteins | sample YL17G12_20_MG_FD_203070 | JGI IMG/M metagenome (GOLD analysis project Ga0315291, IMG submission 203070) | Sediment microbial communities from Yellowstone Lake, YNP, Wyoming, USA - YL17G12_20 | ecosystem: Environmental > Aquatic > Freshwater > Lake > Sediment | place: USA: Wyoming | collected...
CGCACATGCACGGACGCATCTTGCGCGGGAACCGGGAGAGCCTGTGTTTGCCCAAGAGGTGGGCCGCATCGGGAAGTCTAAGGACACACGCCGATGATGCACGAACACAGGCAGTCGGACGATTGCATAGTGTGCGCTGGGCAGCGCATTGATCGGGAGGGTTGAAGTCCCTCTGGGGCTCAGATGAGGGGCCCCATATCCAAAAGCGGGGGTAATGCCTCGCTGGCCGGTGGTCATGAACCACTGGAGGGCAAGGTGTTCACCGTGAGGTGAAATCTGAAGGGCTTGCGGAGAAGTACCAGGCCGTAATCGAGGGCGGGAGCCCAGATGAACCGGTCGGCCAAAGACGGGGCAAGGTCGAGCCTGCACTATGGAGGCGAAGGCGTTCTCATTCACCCGTCGTACCAAGGTGTGTGCGGGCGGCATGGTACGGAAGATGAGTGCGTGACCCCAGGAGAACTCGTCGGGTTCCTGTACGAGTGGGATAAGTGACCCTATAAGCGAAACGCGAAGTGGGAAGCGATGCTCGACGAGTAGTCGGACCGTCGAATAGTACCTGAAGCACCGCGAAAGCGGTGTGACCTCACGAAGGCAGCGATGTGGGCTGGGGAAGGCGACGGGCAAAGGTGGTGGAGCAGGAATGGTTGACACGTGAGTAAAGACACCGACGTGGATAAGTTCCCTATGTGAAAAACCCCGAAGTCCGTGTCTGAGGAGACGTGACAACTGAGACTACTCGACAGGCATACCGGTCCGCCACATTGGACTGGCTTGGGTGCTGCGTAGTTTTTGACGCATCTTTGTGAAAGCCCAGCGCGGGAAATCCGCACACTGGGTTTGAGCGGCGGACGGAGGCCAACTCTGGCAACGGGGCGCCTCCTCCGACCCGACACCTGCGAAGTCTCCGAACAAACCGAGGCAACTTGGGGCGGAGGAGATGGAGGGAAGGCAATCGGCCAAGGGGAATGAGCTTCAAAGTACCATGCCCCGGACACAGGGCCGGGAAAACGGCATGTCTGTCACTTTGGAGCGCATACGTTTAGCCGTGAAACGAGATAAGGGGAAGAAACTCACGGCGCTCTATCACCACATCTACAGCAATTCCCGCTAGGGTTATTTCAGGTATAATTTGTTGAGGCTAGAGTTTAGTTTTCGTAAACATGTGGCTTGGACCCGGGGGTTGGCACGCAGCTAGCGCAAACGCATAACCAGACGTGTAAGTAGGGGGTCTCAGTATGAAGATACGGGAGCGACTGTCGGCGAGTGGGTTGTTTGGGGTGTTACGGTGTGGGTTTGAGAAGATCGTTGATCGGCGGGCGATGGAGATCATCAAGATTTCCTTAGCCGATACGTTGATGTCAGGCTTTGCCATGTTCTCCTTGAAAGACCCGTCTTTGTTGGCTTTTGATGCACGCCGCAAGGCCGATGACAACCTAAAGCGAATTTACGGCATGGCGCAGGTCCCGTGTGACACGCAAATGCGGCCAGCTATTCTAAGCCCTGGCCTTGGTCAGGATCTCTTGCAGCTTTTGCTTCGTGTCTGTAGTCAACGGCTTGGGCCGATGGTTCGCCAGAATGTCCTTGACTTGCGTGTTGAGGCGCTGGCCCAGTGTCGTCCCGCCTGCATCTAGCCACTGCGAGCGAATCTTGCGATCCAGCAACCCGGGGAACCAGAACTCGCGGAACCGCTTGAGCGTCTGCTGGGTGGCGATATAATTGCCGCCCGGGCCGACGTTGTGAATCTCGTCCAGCAGCAGTGTGTCGTCGTTCACCTCGATGCCCTTGACAAAGTGATCCATCATCGCCGCGAGCTCATCGGTCAACACAAACATCTCGAACGATGCAGTCAGCCCGCTTTCCATGTAGCCCACATCGTGCACCAGGTTCGAGCCGCCCAGCTTGGCCATGATGACCGACAGCGTGGCTTCGACGGCTGCCTGTTCGTCCATGACCTTGGCATCGGAGCAGCCGGCATAGCCCCAGGTGGGCAAACCGTACCAGCGGCCCAGTTCCGCAATCGCGGCTTTGGTGAGTTGGAATTCCGGCGACGCGTAACAGATTTGCATCGAACCCATATCCATGTGATGCAGCCCCGCGCCAAAGACGAACGGCGCGCCGGGCCGTTTGAGCTGATGCACCACCAAGCTACTCTGGATTTCGGCAACAGACACCGCGAGGCCGCCCGCCATCGTAATCGGCGCGACTGCACCCATCTGCGGCCCCGGCGAGTGAACCACCGGTAGTTCGTACTCGGCCATCATCAGCAACTTGTCCAGCGCCGTCTCGGATTGCTGCAATGGCGAGCTAGGCTCGGAATAGAGCAAGATGTGCTGTTGCTCGCGCAGTGCTTCATAGCCGCCGGCCACCGTCGCCGCCATATCGATCGCGCGTTGGCAGCTTGCCTTGTCGTTCGTGACGAACACGATGGGCTTGGTCGAGTGTTCCAGCATCAACGCCATCTGAGTGTCGTAGGCCAGGGCCGCATCAACGTCCGAGGGAATGCCGATGGACATCAGAAAGTGAATATTGGGCAGCGCGTCGCACAGATGATAGCCGTTGATGAGGTCAGCCTGAACGAATTTGCGATGCTCGCCCGTGTAGGGATCGAGCAGGTTGAGGCAGTCAGAGCCTGCCCCAAAATGGACGTTGTATCCTTCCAGGGCCATGGCCGGGTTGCCGTCTCGGTCGCACATCATGATCCGGCTGGGCGCGGAAGCCAGCGCGTTTCTCACCAAGCGAGCAGGAAATTTGACCAGGTTGCCGTCCGAGATGAACGCTCCGGCTTTCTTGAGCATGTCCAGAGCGCCCTGGTGGTGGAACCGGACGCCGGTATGGCGCAACACTTCTAGAGCCGCCGAGTTAATGTCCCGAAGCTGGGTTTCGGACAGCAAGGAAAACTGGGGCGAACGAAACGCTACGGAATTGGCAGTCTTCATGACAGTTGTTCTCCTGTGTTCTCATTTTTCTGTTCGGTGATCTTGGTCTTACACGTGCCCATAATAGTCACGATGCACGACGGCGGAATAGGCGTAATCGAGCAGTGTCCCCCAGCTAAAGATGGGTATGTCGATCTCGCGCTGCAGGGCGCGCGCAAAAGGCGGAAAGCCGGTGCACTCGAGCACCATCGCGCCCATATTGGGATGCCGATGAAAGAAATCGCTTGCTACGCTAACAAACTCACGCTCAGCTTTCTCGTAATCGGCCGACGGTGAATCGGTGCGCAAATCTTGCGTCCAGAGGTGATCGAACTCTTTACATTGTAGCCCGCTCATGGCATCGCCCACAGCATAGTTCGTACCCAGGCGAATGCCGACGGATTCGAGGTGACGGTCGGTGAGGTAATGCGCGTTCGCCATGAGGATACCTACCACGCGCTCCGGTCCGATGAGTTGCTGCGCCAGAGGCACCTGCAACAAGCTCGACATGAAGACGGGCACGCTCACACTCGCGGCGACCTCGCGTTGAAAGTAGGCAAAGTAACCGCATTCGGCCGCAATCGCGCGACACCCCATCGCTTCCAGGTTGCGCGCCGCGCGCACGGCCGGTTCAAGACACGCTGACTTGTCCTCTTTTACCACCAATTTGTGTATATCCACATCCCGGGCGATTTCGTACTGGATGGGGAAGGGGTAGGCGCTGGCGTTGCGCACGTCGCCAGGGAAACCGGGATAGACATCATCCAGAATGATGATGCCCAATCCCATGCCATAACAGCGTCGATCCTTGCGCGCGCGGATAAAACGGATGCCTGGGTCACGTTGTTGGTACATGGTTCATCCTGGACCTTTAATGTCTCGAAGGTCAATATTTCCACCCGATACGACACACACGATTTTGCCGCGTCCGGCCTTGCCTGCTAGCGCGGCAGCAATGGCAGTGCCGGCCGCGCCTTCCGCGATGACGTGGTTGCGTTCGGCAACAAGCTTGATGGCCTGGGATACTTGTGGCAGCGTCACGACGAACGAGCCATCGAGCAAGCGGCTTGCCAGCGGCCACATTTCGGGAAAGACGAACGGCGCGCCGATGCCTGACACAAAGCTGTGCGAATACTTGACCTCGACCGGCTTCCCAGCCGCTAACGACGGAGCCAGAGGGGCGCCCGTCTCAACTTCGCTCGCAAACACTCTGACATGCGGCGCGAGCGCGCGAAGCGCTGAAGCAATTCCACAGCTCAGCCCGCCGCCGCCGTAGGGAACGACGATCACATCTACGTCAGGCAAGTCCTCCAGAATCTCCAAGCCAATTGTGCCGCTGCCGGCCATGACCGCCGGATCGGCAAACGGATGAATCAACAACCCATCCATCGCCTGATGGCTGTGCGTGCACTGGATCTGCTGATAATCCGCAAAAGGCACTCTCACGAGCTTGCCGCCGAGCCGGGCGATCGCCCCCAGCTTGTTCGCAGGAGCGTCATCGGGCACGACGGCGACACATTCGATGCCCAGTCGGCGCGCGTACCACGCGACAGCCTGCGCCATATTACCTGCGCTGACCGTCCACACACCTTTTGCCAGTTGTTCTCGTTCAGCCCGAAGCATCGCGTTGCCTGCGCCACGCCACTTGAACGAGCCGACAGGCGAAAGGTTCTCGAGCTTGAGCCAGATTTGCGCGGGCGCGTTCTCGACGTTGAGCCGCACCAGTGGAGGGCGATAGAACGTTCCAGCAATTCGTTTCTGCGCAGCGAGAATCTCGTCGAGTGAGATGGGCTCCAAGGGTTTCATGATGCGCCGGTATCAACGGTGGAGGTTTTGTGCGGCGACGAACGACAGCCCTCGCTCGGTGAGCGCCCAAGCCGTCCGGTTGACCGCGTCGAACTTGTCTATGAAATTCAGCGTCAACGGTTCCCAATCGCCGGAAGCAATGATCTCTTGTTTGTCTCGGTAATAGTCGGTGATTTCTGAGGGACGTTTGCGCGCCTGTTCAACTTCGGGGTCGCCGCCCTCGTGCTTGGCCGAAATGTTTGCCACATGATCGGCCAACTCGATCAAATCTTGGCGGCGATTGTACGGCTGGATGACGATGCCTTTCCACGTCTCGGTGATATGATGCTCGAAGCGAACCAGACTCTCCAGGTCCAGTGCCTTGCGGAATTGGGCGGCGATCTCGATCGTTTGGTTGTTGACCGAGTTGCTCCAGTTGAACCCCACAAGTGGCGTCGTGCCGTCGTCGCGAGCAAACAGCTTGGCAGCCAACAACGTCCACAGTGCGGAATATGGGTTGTCGTTGCCGAGCGTAACCGAAATCTTGAACTCGATATTGATGCCTAGCCTGTGGATCAAGTAGCCCATCAAGATTGTGCCCGCATTGACGTTGAGTACCTGTCGCACGCCGTAATGGGTATAGTAATACAAGACCTCGTCGAGCCATCTAAGGGGATAGTCGTTTGGCTGGCCCACACCGCCATAGTAACCGATGAGCGTTTCGGGGCCGCCCAGGTGAATGTTCGAGCCATCCGACCCGCGCGTGTCCGGCTGCTCGACATAGCTCGCGCCGATAATGTCCATCGCCGCGGCAAAAGCTGGCAGATCCCCATCGGCCTCCTGCTCTTTCATCTTGCGCACACGGATGAAACGTCCAGGCATCAGCTCGCCGCGCTCGATAGCTCGCTTGGCAATTTCGATCAGCCAGGGAAAGTACTGGCACGCACTGATCTCTAGCGTGACCGCCCAGTCGTCTTTGAACTGAATCGCGTTGGCTCGCTCGCCCAGCACCTTGCGACGATAATCCGCGGTGCTGATGAACGCACCGCGATCGCGCCGATCAATCAACCATTCGAGATCGGCCAAGTACTCGGGCTGTGTCTGCTCGACGCGTTTGAGCAAGGCGGTGAGTTGTCGCGCTTCGTCAGCCTTGCGGTTGATTTCTTCAGGTGTACCATACCTGGCGACCACATCGAGCAAGCCGCCCATCACTCGCAGAGACGGGTCAAGCAGAACGGAATTGATCGCCGCCAAATGATCAGCCGGGATGCGCAACCTCTGCAAAAGGTCGGCCCGCGCGAGTTCCATAGCTAACGATCCCCGATACAGGCGACGACATCGATCAAGATGAGAATGCTGGATAGTTGGCTGTGAACCGTTGTGCGAACCGGCTTGGGGTCGGCAAAGTAGCGGGCATATATTTCGTTGAAACGGGGGAACAAGCTCATGTCAGCCAAGTACACCGTTGCTTTGACCACATCGGCCATTGTCGCGCCTCCCGCTTCCAAAATCGCTTTGATGTTCTCCAGAGCGCGAATAGCCTGTTCCTCAATGGTTGTGCCGACCACCTGGCGAGTGACGGGATCCCATGGCCCTTGCCCTGCCGTCCAGATGGTATTACCGATTCGCAAACCTTGCGAGTATGCACCGCCTGGTTGTGGAGCCTGATCCGTCCTGATGGGTTGCTTAGACATCCTATCCCTCTTGGAAAGGCGAGATCACTGGGCATCGCTTGCCATAGGCACCGGTGTATTGAGGCAAGCCGGAAGAAGAGGAAACCGCCGCCTTTTTTTCGGTCTCAACTGGCAGGAATTTCCGGCAGAGGTTTCCATGTCGCGTGAGAGCGAGCCGCCATAACTGGCGACTTATCTGTCCAACGCCTGATCGAGATCAGCGATGATGTCTTTCGGATTTTCCAGGCCAACCGAGAGGCGAATGAGGCCATCGTCAATGCCGGCCGCGTCGCGCTCGGCCTGGGTCATGTGCTCGTGCGTGATGGTGCGCGGGTGCATGCAAATGGTGCGGCTCGTGCCGAATGTGACTGCGTGAATGACCAGCTTGAAGCTGTCCATGACAGCGCGTACGCTTGGAATGCCGCCGGGCACCACAAAAGACAACATACCTCCGCCCGCTTTCATTTGCCGGTGGGCCAATCCATATTGCGGGTGCGTGCATAGGCCAGGGTAATTGACGCGCTTGACCTTGGGGTGTCTCGCCAGGAACTCGGCCACCTTTTGCGAGTTGGCGCTGTGCCGGTCCATGCGCAGCGCGAGGGTTTCAAGGTATTGAAGCGTGAGCCATGAATCGAAGGGCTGCATAATCGCGCCGACAAACTCGGTCGTGTTCCAGCGAATGTCCTCGGTCAATTCTTCCGGCCCGACAATCGCGCCGCCCATCACCGTCGCGTTGCCCGCGAGGAATTTGGTGATCGAAAGCAAAATGATGTCCGCGCCAAACTCTATCGGGCGTTGAAGTGCGGCGGTCGCCGTGGTATTGTCCACCATCAACGGGACGTTGTGTGAGTGGGCCACATCGGCCACGGCCTGGATGTCGGTGACGAACAAGCAAGGATTGCTTGGCGTCTCTACCCACACAAGGCGTGTCCTGCCGTCAATTTCCTTGTCCCACGACCTGGGGTCGGCCGGGTCTTGCACAAATCGAAACTGGACGCTGCACCGCTCGGGAAAGATGCAAGCCGCTTGCTTGTAACCTTCGCCAAAGATGTTCAAGGTCGTCACGACATTATCGCCCGGGCGCGCGATAGTAAAAATGAGATTGAACAACGCCTGCGATCCCGACCCCGCTGTCACACACGCCTCGCCGCCTTCGAGTGCGGCCAGGCGCTGTTCGAGCACATCTGCCGTCGGCGTCTTGGTGCGGCCATACACCGGGTACGGAATCTTGTCAAAGCATTCGTACGGATACGTCATCGAAGGCACGATGGGCGGCGCAAACGCCCTGAACCGCTGAAAGTCTTCGGAAGGACAGAAACCGGCGTGCAGTGCTTGCGTTTCAAAACCAAAAGCATCCATGGGCCGCGCCGGCCGCTTGAAATGGGGATCAAACTTCCAGGGATCGCGCACAAAAAAGAGCTTGTCTGTGGTCACGTCGACTTCTCCAAGAGAACCTTTGCAAAGGTGCGCGCACCTTCGCAAGGGTGCGCTTTACGTGCGGCTATTAATCCACTGCTGTTCTCGTTCGACAATCTTCTGGATAGCAGCCTGGACATCAGCGGGCAAAGGCTCCGGCTTGTGGGTTTCCATGATTTTGTCCACCATCTTGGCCGCGCGCTGCTCCATCGTCGTCGCGCCTTTATCCACCCACTGCGAGTAGGTACCCTTGTCTGCCAGCTTGGAGTAGAATGGTTCCTTGAAATGCTTCAGCGTATGCGCGTGGCCGAGATAGCTCCCGGCCGGCCCCAGTTCGTCAATCACGTCGAGCGCGAGCGTCTCGTCGTTGACGAGCACGCCTGACGTCATCGCGCGCAGGAAGCCAATCGTGTCGTTGCACATGACCAAGAGTTGCAGCGAGCCTTGCAAGCCCGAATCCATGAACCCGACATCGTGAACAATGTTGGCGCCGTGCAGGAGCGCTGTCATCAAGCTGAGGGTCGCTTCCATCCCGCACTGGTGATCGAGTACCTTCGAGTCGGTCGAGCCGCCGAGTCCAAACACAGGCAGGTCGTAATATTTGCCCATCGAAGTGGGCACCCCTTGCTCATCGGCCAGCACATAGTTGCCCACCATCGTCTTGAGGTTGTACGGGCCGCCGTTCCAACCAGGCACTGCTACAGGCGCACCTTCGCACACAAGTTGAGCCAGAACGATGCCGAGCAAGATGCCGGCGTTCATTGAAGCCATGCAGCCCGCCGTCGTTACCGGCGAGTTGACGCCGCCCGCGTTGAGCGGGATGTACAGCTGAGGCAACCCCTTTTCAGCCAGGTACATGCACTTTTGCAGCGCCTCGGCATTGGCGATCAAGCCCGAAGTGACGTTAATGTAGCACGTCGCGAATGGACGCTTCTGGAATGCTTCCGCACCACCCGCCACCGCTTCGCACATCTCGACCGCCGCCACGCAGCCTTCAAAGTCGGGTGAGACAAAGACGATGGGCTTGGTCGTGTTGTTGAGCATGACCTGCATCTGATAGCGGTCATAGATGCGCTGGTCTACGTCTTCCGGCAAGAACAGCGACATTACAAAATTAATCTCCGGCAGCGCGTCCATCACAGTGGATGCCTCTTGCACGTCTTTTAACACGGGCTTGCGCCGCTGGCCAGTGCGATGGTCGAGAATGTTGAGGCAGTCCGACCCGCCGCCATAGTACGTGTTGTATCCGCCGGCCCGCAGGGCAACCTTGCGGTTGCGGTCGTACAAGGTGATGCGTTTGGGTGTGGTGGCAAGCGCCTTGGTCACCATGTGTTCGGGGATGGAAAGCCGAATCCCATCCGCCTTGGCGCCGCCCTTGACTAGAATCCGCAGCGCCCTGTCGTCGTGGACGTCGACGCCTACGCGCTCCAAGATTTCGAGAGTGGCCAGGTGGATCTTTTCGCACTCTTGCTGGCCCATGCGCAAGTAGTGAGCACTGGTTGTGTGTAAACCGTGCGTTTCAATCATTTTTCACCTCGGGGACTGGGGCTTTTGGCTAACATATCTAATTATATATGTAATCTATCAGATGTCAATATAGAGACACTGATCATTTGATTATATCTATGTGTTCTGAAACTAGAGATTTTACCTGTTGCAAACTGATGTATTATATGGTAAAATTACGTAACTGCTCAGCCGGTTTAACAGGATATACAGGATTCACACGCCTTCGGCGAAAGGCGCCAGAAACATCCTGCACATCCTGTGCATCCTGTTGGAATCTTTCCAGCCTGAGTAGTTACAAAATTACAGTGTCAGCAGCCAATGTGAGGTGCTCTTATGCCACGCACACAGGAAGACACTTCCAAGAGCAAGGCTTACAAGCAATTGCGGCGCTCGATCATCATGGGGCGTCGTAAGCCAGGAGAGCGGCTCAACCTCGACGAGTTAACCAAGTGCTACAATACCAGCATCACACCGCTGCGTGACGCTCTCCAGATGCTCGCCCAAGAAGGGCTGGTCACCATCAAGCCTCGCTCAGGTTACTTTATCGTCCGCATCACTCTGAAAGAACTGCGCGAGTTGTTCGAGTTGCGCGAGATTCTCGAGCTGGCCGCAATTGAGCGAGCGGCCCCCCGCATTTCGGACCAGTGCATCCAACAACTCGAACACGTCCACGCGGGTTACACGGGCGATGACGACGAATCCTACGACCGCTACACCGACGAGAATCGGCATTTTCACTTTTTGATTGCCGAGGCATCCGGCAACCACGAGTTGGCCCAGATGCTCGGTCGTTTGCACGACCGACTGGCTCGCTTCATGGTCTTGCGCAGCGCTGGCAAGACCCAGGAGCACACTCACGCTCACATCATCGAGTCGCTGCGCGCTCACGATGTCGCGGCGGCTCGCCAGGCGATGCTGGATGAAATCACTGGAACTCGCGATACCATCTTGGAACGCGTGATTCAGGAAGACGGCGCCTCGTGGCCCCTGGGTATGTAAGCGGCTCATTGGAATTGAATTGCTCCCTGGCGCATAGCGGGTGGCGTCGGCGAGAGGACGTTGCATGACGGTTGCTCTGGGTATTGATACGGGTGGCACCTATACCGACGCTGTGCTGGTAGATCACATCAGCGGCCGAGTGTTAGCAAAGGCCAAAGCTCTGACCAGCTACCACGATTTGTCCATCGGCATCGGGCAAGCGGTGACTGAAGTCTTGCAGTGCGCCACTGTTTCAGTGTTGCCTGTGGACGTTGGCCTCGTGGCTCTTTCGACCACATTAGCAACCAACGCCATCGTGGAAGGGCGGGGCTGCTCGGTTTGTCTGTTGCTTATCGGCTACGATCCGACGTTGATACGACAGTATGGCTTTGAGCGCGACCTGGTGACGCAGGACGTGGTCTACTTGCGCGGCGGACACGATGGGGCGGGCAACGAGGTCGAGCCGTTGGACGAAGCGGCGGCGCGAGAGGCCATCTTGGCGCGACGTGATCGCGTGGAAGCCTTTGCCGTGTCCGGCTATTTCGGCGTGCGCAATCCGGCGCACGAGTTGCGCGTCCGCGCGATGATCGAGGAATTGACCACGCCTGACGGTCCGTCCATGCCCGTGACGTGCGGCCACGAATTGACCACTCACCTCAACGCCGTGCGCCGCGCGACGACGGCGGCGCTCAATGCGCGGCTCATCCCCTTGTTGCGTGAACTGATCGCCACGGTTCGCTCCACGCTCGAGGAGCGCGGCATTCTGGCTCCGCTGATGATCGTCAAAGGCGATGGCTCGCTGGTGCAGGCCGGGTGGGCCATGCAGCGTCCCGTCGAAACGATTTTATCCGGGCCGGCGGCCAGCGTGGTCGGAGCGTGGCACCTGGCGGGACGCCGCGACGTGTGGACAGTGGATGTGGGCGGCACGACGACAGACATCGCCGCGCTCAACGATGGCCGCCCCAAGTTGAACCCGGAAGGCGCACAGGTGGGCGAGTGGCGCACGATGGTTCAAGCGGTGGACGTTCACACGATTGGGCTGGGCGGCGATAGCCACGTGCGCGTAGACGAGAAAGGTCAACCCCTCATCGGCCCCAGGCGCGTGGTGCCGTTGTGCTTGCTGGCAGATCGCCATCCCGAAATCGTGGACGAGCTGCGGCATGCATTGGGAGCGCGTCAACCGGGCGACCTGGACGGGCAATTTGTGATGAGGCTGCGCCCGCCCACCCATGCGGTCTCGGAAGAAGATGAATCGCTGTTGCGCCACCTGGCTTTGTCTCCTCAATCGCTGCGCTCACTGGCGGACCGGCTGCGCTATGGATCGCTGGTCGTCTATCAATTGGAGCAACTGGAGGCGCGGCGGTTGGTCTTGCGCGCCGGATTCACGCCGACGGATGCTTTGCACGTCTTGGGGCGATTCGAGTGCTGGAATACGCAAGCCGCACGGCTCGGCGCGGCACTCCTGGCAGCGCAAGCGGGCCTGGCGCCTGAAGCGTTGTGCGAACGGGTGGTCAGCGGCGTCTCGGATCGAGTGACGACGGCGCTGGTCAGCAAGGTATTGAGCGACGAGGTGACTCTACCCGAGTGGGAGCGCGAGCCTGCGGCGGCGGCGTTGCTCATGCGCGCGCTGGGCAACGTGACCGGGTCAGACCTCGGCTGCGAGCTCAAGCTCAACAAGCCGTTGGTTGCCATCGGCGCTCCGGTGGAAGCCTATTTGCCGCGTGTGGCCGACCAACTGCGCACCGAGCTGGTGATTCCGACTCATGCCGACGTGGCGAACGCCGTCGGCGCAGTGGCGGGTAGCGTGGTGCAGCAAATCGAAGTAACGATTCGCCCGTTGAGCGGCAACCAGCACGTCCGCCTGCACCTGCCCGAGGCAGTGCTCGACTTGCCGACGGTGGAAGAGGGCGTGGCTTACGCCGAGCGAGTCGTGCCAGGCCAGCTGGAGGCGCTGGCGCGCCAAGCCGGCGCCGATCAGGTACAAGTACGCATGGCGCGCGTGGATCAAAACGCGCCCACCAAGAGCGGCTGGAACGAGTGCGTTTACCTGGGCACGGAACTGACATTCACGGCGGTCGGGCGACCGAGCCTGGCGCGCGCAGCGCGGTCGGCGTAAACCTGTCCGCCGATACAGATTGGCAAGGAGGCTTTTAATGGCAGACGTTCTACAAGAGATCGCTTCAAAGCTGTACGCCGGCGAAGCTGCAGAGGTGGCCGAATTGGTCCAGGCGGCGTTGGACGGAGGGATGGCTCCCGCCCAGGTCCTTTCCGGCGGCCTCATCGCGGGCATGGATCAGGTAGGCAAGGATTTCAAAGCCGGCGAGTTGTTCGTGCCCGAAGTCCTCATCGCCGCGCGCGCCATGCACGCGGGCATGGGCATCCTGCGCCCGCTGCTTGCACAGACGGGCGTGCCCAGCGCGGGCAAGTACATCATCGGCACGGTCAAGGGTGACTTGCACGACATCGGCAAGAACCTGGTCAAGATGATGGTGGAAGGCGCCGGCTTTGAGGTGATTGACCTGGGCACGGACGTTCCGCCGGACAAGTTCGTCGCCGCGGTGAAGGAGCATCAGCCCAGGCTGGTGGGGATGAGCGCGCTGTTGACGACGACGATGGTCAACATGAAGACGACGGTTGAGGCGCTGCAAGAAGCGGGCGTGCGCGGCTCGGTCAAGGTGATGGTGGGCGGCGCGTCGGTGACGGATGCGTTTGCCAAACAGATCGGCGCCGACGCTTACGCACCGGATGCCGCCAGCGCGGTGGATGTGGCGCGCAGTCTAGTGGCGTAGAATTCACCATCCGGACACCAGGGCACAAAGAGCACAAAAGAATTGCGGGTGTCCTTTGTGTCTTGGCGACTTGAATTCTCATTTTCGGAAAAGAGAAAGGAGGTGGCTCGACCAAGATTGACCAGCTTCGACGTGCGAAACACCTGCACCCACCGCAGGTGTTGACAGATACTTTGGTTTCACTTTCCAAAACTCTTGGAGGAGTAACTCTAATGGAAATCATCAAGAAGAAGCCGAACAATGGGATGCATCCTGCTGTCCCCGAGTTGCAGGAAGCCTTGCGCAAGGGCGAAATCTCCCGCCGCGAGTTCCTGCGCTATGCCACGCTGTTAGGCGTGTCGGTGAGCGCCGCGTCCGCCATGGCCGCCTGCGCTCCAGCCGCCACGCCGACCGCTGCGCCCGCGCCGACCGCCGTCCCACCCACTTCTGCTCCTGCCGCTACCAAAGCGCCTGAGCCGACCAAGGCGCCTGCCCCTACTGCTGCGCCGGCTGGCCCCAAGCGCGGCGGAACGGTGACCATCGCCACGCGCGTGCAGCGCTTCGACCACCCGGCCCGGCTCTCGTGGGGAGAGGCGGCCGACCAGTTCCGCAACGTCTTCGAGTTCCTCACCTTCACCGGCGCCGATAACATCACCGTCCCCTTGCTGCTGGAAAAGTGGGAAGCCAACGCCGACGTCACCGAGTGGACGCTTTACCTGCGCAAGGGCATCAAGTTCAACAACGGGCAGGCGTTCACCGCCGACGACGTGGTCTTTAACTTTAAGCAATGGCTGGACAAGGCCGTCGGCTCTTCGTTGCTCGGCTTGATGAGCTATCTCAAGCCGACCGGCGTCGAGAAGGTGGATGACTATACCGTCAAGCTGCACCTCGACTCGCCCGAGATCGGCGTGCCGGAGCACCTGTTCCAATATCCGGCGATGATCGTGCCCAAGACCTTTGGCGGCGACGCGACCAAAGAGCCGTTCGGCACGGGCCCCTTCCTGCTCGACAAGTACGTCCCGACCGAGCGCGCCGAGTTCAAAGCCCGGACGGACTATTGGCGGATGGGCGCGGATGGCAAGCCCCTCCCGTACCTCGACAAGCTGGTCTACCTGGACCTCGGCGAGGATACCGCGCCGCAGATCGCGGCCCTGCGCAGCGGTCAGATTGACAGCATCTATAATCCCTCGCCCGAAGTCTGGCAGGGCACCAAGGACGTGCCGGGCGTGAAGGTTTACTCTGTTGCCACGGGCACGACCTTTGTCATCCGCATGCGCGCCGACGTCAAGCCGTGGAGTGATGTCAAGGTTCGCCAGGCGCTCAAAATGTGCATCGATCGCCAAAAGATGCTGGACCTGGCCTATTTCGGCGAAGGTGTGCTGGGCCATGATACCCACGTGTCGCCCATACATCCCGAATACTGCAAGAAAGACATCCCCAAGTACGATCCCGTGGGCGCCAAGAAACTCTTGGCCGAGGCGGGCTATCCGAACGGCCTGAATGTCGAGCTGAGCACGCAGCAAGCGCGCGCCGAACCGGCGATGGCGCAAGCGCTCAAAGAGTCGGCCGCCGCGGGCGGGTTCAACATCAAACTCAATATTCTTCCCTCCGCGGATTACTGGAATGTGTGGACCGAAGTGCCGCTGGGCATCACCATCTGGGTCACGCGGCCGCTGGGCACCATGGTTTTGCAGCTGGGCTATACGGCCGACGACGCGGGCAAGCCCGCTCCGTGGAACGAGTCGCGCTGGGTGGACAAAGAATTCAACGACCTGCTCAAGCAGGCGACCAAGACGCTGGATGTGGCCAAGCGGCGCGACATCATGTGCCAGGTCGAGCAAATCCAGATGGACCGTGGCACGGCGGGCATCGCCTTCTGGACCAAAGGGTGGAACATCTTTAACAAAAAGTTTAAGAATATCGCGGCGCACCCCACGGCCTGGCAGTTCATGCACGACGTGTGGTACGATCCCCAGGGCTAGACCCGGGCTGTAATGTTGTAGGCACGAAAGACCGCGCCGGTCTAAGACCGGCGCGGTCGGAACCAGGTTCAATCCAAGCCGGGCCGTCACGCCTCAAGCGGGACCTACAATGAACTGAATCCCAAATGAAATAGGGGGGTGTGGCGGGCTCGCCGCTGGCCCCACCCCTTATCCATGGACGAGGAGAGCCTATGGCCAGATACATCTTGCGTCGCATTGGCTTTATGCTTTTGACCATGTTCCTGGTGTCTGCAGCCATCTTTCTCATCTCGGAGGTGGCTCCGGGAGACGTGGCGCGGCACATCTTGGGTCAGTTTGCTACGCCCGAACAGGTGAATCTGTTTCGCGAGCAGATGGGGCTGAATCAGCCGGTCTATCTGCGCTACGTGGACTGGCTGTTTGGCTCGGATTGGCGCCTGACCGGGTTGGTCGGCAAGCCCCTCAAAATGATCCAGGTGAACAAGGACGACGACCCCAGCTGGTGGGCGGTGGCGCCAGACGGCACGCTCAAGCAATGGAAGATGAAAACCGAGGGGCTGATCGAGATCAGCCGCACGCCCGACGGCCAACAGACCGAAGCGCCGTTCAATGGCTGGCAGACCGACAAGGACAGCTCCCAGATTTTCTGGGGCGTGGACACCGCCGGGCACGTGGTGCTGTGGCGCCAGGGCGCGGCCCAAAATGCCGGGCCGGCCTCGGCGGGCCGGACGATGACAGAAAGCAGCGGCGAAAAGTACATTCCCATCCGCCGGGGTTTGCTGCGCGGCGACTCGGGCTACTCGGCGCGGACGAACCGGGCCGTATGGCCCACGCTCATCCGGCGCATCGAGAACTCGCTCGTGCTGGCTGGCATCGCTTTTGTTATCGTCATGCCGATTGCGCTGGCGCTGGGGATGCTGGCCGGGCTGCAGGAAGGCCGCTTTCTCGACCGTACGATCTCGCTCTTCGGCCTGGTGACGACCTCAGTCCCCGAGTTTGCCATGGGCGTGTTCTTGATTCTGGCGCTGGCCTTCTGGCTCAAGCTCTTGCCCGGCGCGACGGTGTTCAAGAGCGACATCGCCCCCTACCAGGACCCCAAGCTGCTGGTCCTGCCCATCCTGACTTTGACGCTCGTCGAAGTGGGTTATGTCACCCGCATGACGCGCGCCAGCATGATTGAAGTCATGAACGCGCCCTATATCCGGACGGCCTTCCTCAAGGGGTTGCCCTACTGGCGCATCGTCTTTAATCACGCTATCCGCAACGCGTTGATGGCGCCCATCACCGTCATCATGCTCCACGTGAACTGGTTGGTCGGCGGCATTGTCGTCGTCGAGTCGATCTTTAGCTACCCGGGTCTGGGGTTGTATTTGCTGGACTCGGCGCTGTTCAAAGACGTCAATGCCATCGAAGCGGGCGCCATGTTCATGGTGGCGTTGGCGGTCGGCACGCAGTGGATCGCCGACATTATTTACACGTTCCTCAACCCGCGCATCCGGTATACATGACGGGTGAGGAGTGTCGCCTGACGCGTGACGAGTGAAACGTGTGGCGTGAAACGTGAACAAAGGAGGGTTAAAATGACAGTGACTGCAACCCCCAGGGTACCCTCAACGGGTACGACATCCGGCCCACACGAAGCGCGCCCCAATGCCTTGAGGCGGGCCTGGGACAGCTTTGCGATCATCTTCCGCTCCCGCGTCGCCGTGATCGGCCTGGCGATTGTCGTCTTTTGGGTTCTGGTGGCCATCTTTGCGCCACTCATCGCGCCGCTCGACCCGCTGAAGCAAGACTCCAAAGCCATCCTCCAGGGGCCGTCTTCGACCTATCTGTTGGGAACCGACAAATTGGGGCGGGACATTCTGTCGCGCCTGATCTATGGCGCGCGCACCATCCTGCTGCTGGCCCCCATTGCGGTGCTGCTGTCCGTCTTTGTCGGCACCTGCCTGGGGTTGACCGGCGGCTACTTTGGCGGGCTGATTGACGAGATCGTGATGCGCATCCTCGACGCCATCATGGCCTTCCCGACGATCTTGCTGTACCTGATCATCATCTCTGCGATTGGCTCGTCGGCGATCAACGTGGTGCTGGCCATCACGTTTGTGGGCGCGCCGGGGGTGGCCCGCCTGGTGCGCAGCCTGACGCTCGATATCCGCACGCGGGACTATATCCGTGCCGCCGAAACGCGAGGCGAGAATCCGCTGTATATCATGTTTGTGGAAATCCTGCCCAATGCGCGCGGCCCGCTCATCATCGACTCGATGCTGCGCGTGGGGTACGCCATCTTTTCCATCGGCACGCTCGGCTTCCTGGGGCTGGGCCTGCCCGCGCCCACGCCGGACTGGGGCGGCATGATTAACGAGGCCCGCCGCTATATTTGGACGAGCCCGTTGGGCGTGCTGTGGCCCGCGCTGGCGGTCTCGAGCCTGGTGGTGGGGCTAAGTCTCTTTGCCGATGGCCTGCGCGAAGAGTCCACGCGGTATCAGTAGACCCGGAGGTGACAATGGCAATCGATCCTCGTCCGCATACTCCCATTCTCGATGTCTGCGACCTGGCGATCTCGTACGAGACGCGCCGGGGGGACGTCCCCGCGGTGCGCGGGGTGAGCTTTGACATTCAGCGCAGCAAAACGCTCGGCGTGGTAGGCGAATCCGGCTGCGGCAAGAGCACCATCGCCTTTGGCATCGTCAATTTTTTGGGGCGGAATGGCAAGATCGTCAAAGGGAATATCTTGTTCCAGGGCCAGGACCTGGTCTCGCGCTCGGAGGGCGAGCTGCGCAAGATCCGGGGCGACCGCATCGCCATGGTCTATCAAGACCCGATGCAGGCGCTCAACCCGTCCATGCGCATCGGCGACCAGATGTCCGAAGTTCTCACAGTCCACCGGGGCCTGGAGAAAAAGGCCGCCGAAGAAAAATGTATCCAGATGCTGGAGCGGGTCTACATGCCCGATGCGGCCAACGTCATGCGGCGTTACCCTCACCAGATTTCCGGTGGTCAGCAACAGCGCGTGGTGATCGCCATGGCGTTGCTGAATGACCCGGCCCTGCTGATCATGGACGAGCCGACCACGGCTCTCGATGTCACCGTCGAGGCGGCGGTGCTCGACCTGATCGCCGGTCTGCAGAAAGACTTTGACACGGCCATCATGTATATCACCCACAACCTGGGCGTGGTGGCCCGCGTCTCGGACAAGGTGGCGGTGATGTATGCCGGAGAAATGGTCGAGCGCGCGGAGGTGGCGGATGTATTCTTGCGCCCCCTCCATCCTTACACGCAAGGGCTGTTGCGCTGTGTGCCGAGGCTGGGCCAGGATAAAAGCAGCAGCTACCTGTATCCCATCCCCGGGCGCGTGCCTTCGCCTGCGAACCTGCCGCCCGGCTGCGTCTTTGAGCCACGGTGCAGCTATGCCCGTGCAGAGTGCCGGCAGAAGCGGCCCGACCTGCGGCAAGTCGCGCCT
>Ga0315291_10004180_pt1 | contig 18465 bp, 19 predicted proteins | sample YL17G12_20_MG_FD_203070 | JGI IMG/M metagenome (GOLD analysis project Ga0315291, IMG submission 203070) | Sediment microbial communities from Yellowstone Lake, YNP, Wyoming, USA - YL17G12_20 | ecosystem: Environmental > Aquatic > Freshwater > Lake > Sediment | place: USA: Wyoming | collected...
CGGAGCAACGACAACCTATACAGGAACGGGAGCAAATCCCTGGGACATCGCTTTTGACGGAACGAATATGTGGACAGCGAACGTTAACGGCAACAGCGTTACGAAAATTACCCTGGCTGGAGCAATGACAACATATCCTATCGGAGCGGCAGGTCCCCAGGGCATCGCTTTTGACGGAACGAATATGTGGACAGCAAACAGTAGCGGCAACAGCGTTACGAAAATTACCTCGGCCGGAGCAACAACAACCTATACAGGAACGGGAACAGGTCCCCGAGACATCGTTTTTGACGGAACGAATATGTGGACAGCGAATAGCGGCGGTAGCGTTACCAAAGTAACCCCGGCCGGAGCAATGACAACCTACACCGGAACGGGAGCAAATCCCTGGGGCATCGCTTTTGACGGAACGAATATGAATATGTGGATAACGAACTATAGCGGCAGCAGCGTTACCAAAGTGCCGGTCAGCGCCACTCCTACCGAGGGAACCGCTTATTCCGTCGGCACTGCCGTCGACTACGCAACCGCCGCCTGCGTCGTCGCTTCCTCAACGGCCAATTGTACGGACACCGGCGTTACGGATGGCACGACTTATTATTACAGGATATACACCGGGGACGGTTACGCGAACTACGATATAGGCGTCGCGCCTTCTGGCGGCCCGTTTACGCCGCCGCCATCCCTTCCTCAAATCTCTGCCGCCGCCGACCAGACGTTCGCCGTCAGTACGATTAACGCGATTTCGCCCATAACAGTAACCTCCACCGCGGCTTCACAGATAACTGCGGCGAACGGCATAAGAATCACTTTGGCGACTTCAACCGGCGCGCCGGTGATGTATTGGAACACGGCCTCCACCACGGCGACAATCAGCGGCACAGGCAACGTCGCGACTGCGGTTACATATGCCGATGCCAGCTCCACATTGATTCTCACAGTGAACGCCGATTTCGCCAACGCCTCCTCCGTCACCATTTCCAATTTGAGCTACATTGTCTCAAGCACCGTGAATGCCGCGACGACCACGCGAGACCTCAAGTGGAGCGGAGCCGGCCAAGGTCCGCCCTTCGCCCGAGACGCGAAGAAAGTGACGATCAAGGGCCGCTTGGATGTGGGGCAACACAGCGTTGGGCAGGAAACTAACAAATTCATGGCTACGAGCACCTGCTCAAACTGCGAGCTTTTCGCTTTTCAGCTGAACCCGCAGGACGAAGGCGCTTCAAGCACGCTTGCGATTCAACTTTCTTCGGTTACCGGCATTTCTACCGGAAACATTACTGACGCTCTCATCTATAAAGACACGAACGCCAACGGCGCGGTTGATGCCGGGGAGACCACGACTTTCTTTGGCAGCGGTACGGTGAGCGACCTCTCCGGCGGCTCGGGCACAATAACATTTAATACAAACGGTTTGCTTACCGCGGCCACAAGCACCCGCTTCATTTTGAAAGCCACGACCACCGCCCTTTTGGCGGGGGACACGATGACAATCGGCCTCGGGGCGTCAAACGTTTCGGCGACCGGCACGACTTCGCTCGTGAGTTTGAACCCTGCTTCCGCGGTCGCGCCTTCCAACATCGCCCACACCGTCCCGACTATCTCGCGCACCCAGCGCTCTTTCCGCTGGCAAAACGATGACGGCACAACGGTTAACAACGATACCGGCATGGCGGCGTCCGGCACGGCGGTTTCAAATATAAAAATCGGCGAGCGCCTCACGCTTCGCATGCAACTGGATAACGACGGCGGGGGAGAGGCGAGCGGCATCCAATACAGATTGCAGTTCCAGGCCAACGCCACTTCGGGCGGGTGGACCGATGTCGCCGCCGGCTATGAGATTCAGCCGTCGCAGGGACTGGCTGGCATGAATAACGACCCGATAACTTCCGCGGTGGCGGCGACGAATCCCAGGCAGTTTACGAGCGGCACCTGGAGCGAGGGCACCGGCGTCTCCGACGGCACGACTATGATGGCCAACGGCAAATACACGGAACTCGCGTATATGATTGAAACTTCCAAGGCCTCTTCAAGCGCGACGTATTACTTCAGAGTAGTCAACAATTCCGGCCCTGCGGCTTTGAACGACTACCCGACGTATCCGTCTCTCGCCACCGTTGCCGACTCCGGCAACCTTACTCAATACTCCAAGCAGTCAGGTTCGCTTCCAAACGGCACTTCGTCCTTAACGTATTTCTTTGACGACAACGATTACACGAAGATTTCCGCTTCCGACAGCGCTTTTTCCACGAGCACGGCTGCCGCAAACATCCCGGTCTTCAACTTCCGCGTCCGGAATGCGACCAGCGCCTATCCCGCGAAGATTTATTGGAACGGCCAATACTCCGCCGCCTCCACGACTTTTGTTGATACATATCGGTTCGGCGGCGTGAACGCCTGGGTAAGTTTGATATCCACTTCTACGCCCTCCGTGAACACAAACTTCACGCTAATAAGCGTGGCGAGTACCTCGCTCTCGCAGTTCTACGAGGCCGACGGAAGCAACTTCTGGACCTACTTCCGCGCGCGGCAGGCGACCACCACGGGAAGTTTGCGAACCGACTACGTAAACGTTGAGTTTGAGCCGACCACTGATTCTTCGGTTGACCAGACGTTTACGGTTGGCGATTCGTCTGCGGATATCTCTCAAATCAGGATCGTCGCGACTCGCACGCCGGTGATTACTGCCGTAAACGACATCCGCGTCAAAATTCCGGCCTCGCTTGGCATGAAGTGGGCGACCTCAACGCTCACCGCTACACTAGGCGGGAGCGCGGGGGCCGGCGGCAAGGTTTCCACAACCGTTTCCTATCCGGACGACAACACCCTGCTTCTTAACGTAACAAGCGACTTCGTCGCGGACGACGACCTTACGATTTCAGGCCTTGCCTTCAAGAACTTCACGGCGGCGGCGGCTTCAACGACCCTGCAGGCGATCTACGCCGGTTCAACTTCAACAATCGCAGACGCGATTGACGGCAAAATAAAAGCGATACGCGGAACCTACAACGTCAATAACGCCTCATCCGGCCAGGAAGCGAACAAGCTTGATGTTTCCGGAACAAGCCTGACCGGCGCGGAACTTTTTTCCTTTCAAGCGACGACCACCGCAGAGAACGCCACAACCACCCAGGTGGCAATCAACCTTTCAAATGTTGCCGGTTTTTCGGCTTCGGACATTACGAGCGCCCAACTTGTCGTTGACGCGAACGGCAACGGCGCGATTGACGGCGGAGAAACGGCGACTGTCGGCGGCTCCGGTTCGGTTTCAATTGACGCCGGTAGCGGCTCAATCACTTTCAATACGCCATTCGCCGTAACCTCCACCATGAACCTGATACTGCGGGCCAACGTCTCAAACATCAACTATGGGAACTTCATTGCCTTCAGTTTGCCTCCGACAAGCGTTTCCGCTACCGGTCAGACAAGCAGGATATCGCTCTCTCCATTAGGCGCCACTCCGCAAGCGACGCACTTCAAACTATCACAGAAAGGAGGTGGCGGCCCGACGGGGTGGTCCACGCTGACGGCACCGAGTACCGGCGGTGGGACACCGAGTGGCGGCGGCGGTACTCCTTCGGGCGGCGGCGCGCCCCCAGTGCCTCCGGTTAGCGGCGGCACTCCGAGCGGCGGCGGCGCCGCGCCGTAGGACATTTGAACTTCTTGAACTTAAAGTTACTCGTCAAATTGCGCGATCGCGCATTTGACGAGTATTTGACAAGTAGTGGTGAATTTTATATCGGCATACCTTATGCCGCTTTCTGATTTTCCCACAACATCAAATAGAAAATGCCAACTAACAATGGAACACCGAAACAAAAGAAGCCCCACTTGTAAGAGCGGGGTTCTTCACTTTGCGCGGCGGTTAAACTTTTTATAGAAGTCATCGCGATTGCCGATCATAAGAATAATCACGTTGCTATCAATGACCTCATAAGCCGCGCGATAGGATGCACCACCGGCATTAAATCTACAAACAAAAAACCCGCGAAGCGGGCCGTGGAGTGGTTTGCCGGCATAGGGATTATTGTTCAAGCCCGCGATGCAGTTTTGGAGCGCATTTTTAGCAGAAGGAGGCAGCCGCCTAAAATCTTTTTCTGCGGTAGGAGAGAAAAAAGTCTTCGCCATAATTTAGCGCCCGGAGAAAACCTCGCCAGACATTCGGAGTTTGCCGGATCCGAAAAGTTTCCGCGCCGCGCGGGATCTTTGCTGAATTTCTTTGATCACCGTGGGGTGCCAAAAAATATCTTCACCCAAGACCTTCCAAATCTCTTGGATTTCCCGCTCAATTTTTTGAATTCTGGTTTTGGTCACTATGGCCATATAAGCCAATGTTAAAGCAACAACAACGCTTTTGTCAATGCCAGCATGGGGACAAATGGTAATGGAAACTTCTTCGCCGAAGGCGGATCCGCCTGCGCCTGGCTTCGGACGGGCAGGCGCCTCTGGCGGACAAAAAATAGGCCTGTCGCGGTTATAAAGAACCGGTTTCAACCTGCCCGTCTTTATCCCAAAGCATTCGGAATGCGGATTTGTTAGAATAAATCATGAGTCGGAGCGAGGCCGATCCGGCATTTCTAATCGCACATATTGAACGTAGTTTGCTTCAGCAAAGTTCGGCCTCGTTTTGACGAATTTTTGATGGACGAGTTTTTATTTTAAATGGAAGACATCAATCCGCATAAATTGGCCAAATCAAGCCGAACTTTCACAAGCTGGCTTGTTAAGTTTTTGATTTTCGTTTTCGTCTTCGGACCTATCAAGCATCACTTCCTCTACGTGGATGGTGCCTACGGACTGGAACAATTTATCCAATACCATTGAAGTCATCGGCGCTGGCGGTAGCGGCGCAGAGGGCGGGGACTCTACCCGTCCAGTGGGCGCTGGCGGGGGAGGAGGCGCGCCGTAGGACAGTAGCACACCCAAACTTCTTGAACTTAGCGACGACCTTGACCGCCGTAGGACATGTGCTATCATAAAAGAAATTAATAAGCTTGATTTTTCGGTTTCTGCTTCAAAGTCGGGACTCAGCAAATACAAACTAATATAAACTTATGAATTTATATACGAAAAAATCAGTCATTGTTCTTCTGATTCTTCTTGTTGCAAGTTCTGGTCTTGCTTATTACTTTTATTCGCAATTTTCCGCTCAGAGAAATATTTCCGGGCAGCAGACGAGCCAAGCCGAAGTGAAGGCTCTGATTGAAAAAGTGGGACATCTTATCCTCTTGCCCGAAGGCGAGGATCCTACCATTGCCACCGTTGTAGACCCAGAAAAGTTAAAGGACCAGCCCTTTTTCGCCAACTCCGAAAAAGGAGATAAGGTGCTCATATATACGCGAACGCAAAAGGCAATTCTTTATAATCCAGGCAGCAATAAGATTGTTGAAGTGGCGCCAGTGAGCATCGGTAATCCTCCTGCGCCCGCGGCTTCCGCGGCAGCAACGCCAACGCCCACGACAAAGAAACCCTAGTTTTGTATCCGCGGCCCGTTTTTGGCAAGATAATAATTACAGCAAAAGAAAGGTCGACCTTACTCTTTAATATATTTCCTGCCTGCGCTGGCAGGAAAGTTGATTCAAGCAAATGATTGGCAATAAAGACAGCACAACACAGACGTGCGACACGCCGGATTTCCGAGCAAAGAGGAAGTTCTTTTTAGCGTTTGCGGTTGTAGTTGTGGTTCTCGTCGTTTTGGGAGTTCTCAGCTTGTTCGGCTGGCTGCCGTCAGCCAACTTCCCGTCGGTAAGCGGCTCCGATTGGCAGGCGGTGTTTTTAACAAACAATCAGGTCTATTTTGGCCATCTGACGGATTACAACAAGGGCTACGCCACCCTGAAAGATATTTTTTACCTTCGGGCGGCCGAACCACTCCAACAGGGCGCAACTCCAGGAGGGCCGAACTTGAGCCTGGTTAAATTGGGCGCCGAACTGCACGGCCCGCAGGATCTGATGTACATTCCAAAGGATAAAATTATGTTCTGGGAAAGTTTAAAGAAAGATTCGCAGGTTGTTCAGGCCATCAACGGTTTCTTGGCGCAGCAGAAAAAGTAGGTCCCGCTTGGAAGCCGCGCCGTGCTTGATTAGAAGCCGCGCTACGCTTGAAAGGAAATCACTCGTTGAATGCGCGATCGCGCATTCAACGAGTAGTCGCCGAATCACCGAATCAGCGCTTCCAAAAAACCCAACGTTTCCGAAAACCTGTCAAACCTGGAGCCACAACTATCGCGGCAATAATTATAAACAACGTTTCTGCGAGCGAGCGGTAAAGAGCCGGCCAGTCGTACAGAATGCGCTCCGCGACGTTTCCGCCAGCGAGCCGAAGAGCGCGCCTGCCTGCCCGCCGGCAGGGCTACGGCCGCCTCGTGGCGACCTGTTTCTAACGCCGTAAGGCTTAGCGGTTGACATCAGCCTAAACACAAAACCAACCTTGCTATTGCCGGGTTGGTTTTGTTCTAAGTTTGTTTTAAAATCTTAATATAAGAATGAGGGTTTCTATCGCCATCGTTGTATTTATTGTTTGGCTCGGCGGCGCGTTTTTGGTTTTTGCCGATCGGTCCAGCTCGACTAATTTCATCATTGAAAGAGGCGTCGTTAACATCGGCGGCGTTGAGAATTCCACCTCCGGCGGCTTTACCATGCAGGGCAGTATCGGGCAAATCGGCACCGGCATTTCTTCAAGCACTTCATTCGTCTTAAAGGGTGGATTCCTCAACTTCTTCGTGCCGGTTCCCGCCGTCCTGCCGCCCACACCGCCTACCGTTCCCGGTGAAACTCCCGGCTTAGCGGTAGGAGGCGGAGGAGGGACCGGCTATTACGTTCGGCCGTCAGTTGTGAAAAAACCGCCGCCAACTTTGCAATGCATTGACTTTAACGGCGATGGGCGCATTGATATTGTGGATTTATCCATCATGCTTTTCTATTACAACAAAAAAGGCACCGATCTCGGTTGCTATGACTTAAATCAGAATAACGTGGTTGATTTCCCGGATGTATCAATACTAATGTATTATTGGACAAGTTGAGCGGAGCTCAACTTTGGTATTATCTTAAATGTTCAAACTACAAGGTCGGCTATCTCATAAATTTCGGTGCTCTAAGGGGAGTGCAAATAATTAGGAGAGTTTATGATACGGCAAGGGTGTAAATTTTGCGTCTGTTTAGCGTTACTATTTTGCGTCTGTTTAGCGCTTACGTTGCCGATCTTGGCGCGCGCCGCTTCGCCGCTTTTGTATTTTTCCGGTCCTGCCGGCGACGTCGCCCACGGTTCGGAATTCCCGGTTAAAATTCTTTTGGATTCCGATCGGGCGTTGAACGCCTACTCGATTTCTCTCTCTTACACGACGGAGTACCTGGAAGTGGTCAACATTAACAATGGCCGTTCGGTCATCGATATCTGGCAAAACCAACCGTTGGCGAAAGACGGTAAAATAGAGCTTAACGGTGGAAGCATTTCGCCGTTTCAGGGGCAAGGCGGCGAACTTTTGACCGTTAATTTCCGCGCGATAAAGGAGGGGGCGGCGGAACTTAGTTTCGCAACCCCGGCGTTTTATTTGGCTGACGGAAAGGGCACGCGAATCGCGCCAGCCGTTCAAAACTTCAAACTTTCAATAAAAGAGGGCGCGGCTCCGCTGGTTTCCCGTCTCGGCTCCGACAAGGCCCCTCCGGAGATCAAATTCTTGTCTTTGGTCCAGGACCCGTTTAACCCCAAACAAAAATTTCTTGGTTTTTTTGCCGTTGATCCCGACTCGGGCGTTAAGGAAACAGCCGTGCGTTACAGGTCTTACTTCTTTTGGAGCGGATGGCAGCCAGCGCAGAATCCCACAGCCGTTCCCGTCTCGGCTTGGGCGGTGGACTTTACGGCAACCGACAACGGCGGAAACGTCGCGGAGCGCATTCTGTACGACTGGCCTGCTCTTGGCCGCTCGCTCGCAGAAATGTTATTTATAATCATTGCCGCGATAGTTGCGGCCCCGGGTCTGGCCGGTTTTCGGAGACATTGAGGTTTTTCATAAGCGTTAATTCGGCGATTCGGTACACTACTCGGTGATGTTCCGATCGGTGCATCACCGAGTGATTTCCTTAAGGCTGCCTGTTTTTGTAACGGCTAATATTTCAAGGTAGGGGAGCAATCCGAGTTTGTGAACATCTTCAAAGAACTCTTGTGGTAATTTGTTCTTGCCGACCCAAACACTTTTTTGGAGCATAACGAAACCGAGGTTTTTCAACGCCATCCGCAACCAAAATCTTTTATGCCCGTACTTTTCAGGAACATCGAAGGCAACGATTTTCAGCTCTTGCTCCGAAGCTCTTTGGTAATTTCTTTTCGGTGGTTTCGCTGCCAAGTACCGTTTTAGTTGTTCGGTCTCTTGTTTGCCTTCGGGCGTGAGATGCCAAACTTTTTTCTTGTCCTTTATCTTTTTCTCAATTAATCCGTCTTTGTGCAGTCGATATAAAAGGTCATAAAATCGTTGCCGATCTTGTAGCCCATAATTGTTGCGAACCCCTTTTTTTTCAATGCGACGTTTCTCTGCTTTCAGGCGTGAAAGTGATGCGCCATATGGGCTACTTAAAATAACTTCAAGAAGAGTAGCGGCGTCTGCTGCGGCCCTACCGAGCGTTTCCAAAACTTTTAGCGCCACCTCTCCTTTTCTCATTTGCTTTTACAATAATAAATCCCAATCTACTCGTCAATGCTCCGATCGGAACATTGACGAGTAGTGCTGGAGGCGAGGGGACACAAAAGAGGAGAACGCAAAAAACAGTCAAGTTTGTTATAATAAAGACAATGAAATTTGAATTGCCCAAACTGCCTTATGCCTATGACGCGCTCGAGCCGTATATTGATTCGCGCACGATGGAGCTGCATCACGCAAAGCACCACCGGGCCTATGTTGATAAGTTAAACGCCGCCATTGAGAAACATCCCGCCTACGACGGGGCTCCCGCCGCCGATGAATTTAAGGCGGGCAAGCCGGAACTAAGGGTGCTTGAAGAATGGCTTGCAGATCCAAATTCCGTTCCGGAAGACGTTCGCGCCGCCGTGCGCAACAACGGCGGCGGACACTTCAACCACTCGTTTTTCTGGAAATCAATGGCGCCCACGGGGCAGGGCGGGAGAGGGGAACCAGAAGGGAGATTAAGCGAGGCGATAGAAAAATCTCTCGGCGGATTCGCGAAATTTAAAGAAGATTTTTCCAAAGCCGCGGCCGGCGTTTTCGGTTCCGGTTGGGCGTGGCTCGCGGTTGAAAACGGCAACCTTGCGATTGTCACGACTTCAAATCAAGACAGCCCAATTGCGAAAGGGCAGAAACCGCTTTTATGCCTGGACGTCTGGGAACACGCCTATTATCTCAAATACCAAAACCGCCGGCCGGAGTATATAGATGCCTGGTGGAACGTGGTTAATTGGCGGGAAGCGGAACGCAATTTTGAAGTTGCATAAAAGTGGAAAATGCTACAATAAAATGGATGTCAGAGCCTCGAAAAACGCGGTGGTTTTTTGGCCTTATGTCACAGCGGTTTATTCTTCTCCCAATCGTTTTAGGCGTTGGTTTTTTGGCGCTTTTGCCGTCTATGGCCCAAGCCGCCGCTTCTCTTTACGTGGCGCCGCCGTCCGGCACGTTTACTTTGGGAAGCACCTTTACCGTCTCAATTTACCTCAACACCGGCGGGCAGGCGATAAACGCGGTTGAGGCCAATTTAAGTTTTCCTCCGGACAAACTCCAAGTAGTGTCGCCGACGACGGGGAGATCGCTGATTCAGATCTGGGTGGCGCAGCCAAGTTATTCCAACCTTGACGGCACGCTCAAATTCCGAGGAACGATTCCGACGCCCGGCATTAACACCGACGCTGGTTTGATTTCCACGGTCACTTTTAGGGTAAAGAGCGTTGGCACCGCCGCCCTGAAAATCCTGGACAGCTCGCGAGTCCTTTTGAACGACGGCCGCGGCACTGACATTTTAGGGCAAACCACGGACGGCATTTATTATCTTGCGCTGCCGCCGCCGCAGGGGCCGATCGTCACTTCACGCACCAATCCAGACCAGGAAAATTGGTACAACACGAAAATCGTGTCGTTTGAATGGATCGCGCCGCCGGACATACAAGGATACAGCTACGTTTTAGATCAGGACCCCGGAGGGGAGCCGGACGACATCTCCGAAGGAATTAAAACCAGAGTTGTTTACAGCAACCTGGCTGACGGCGTTTATTATTTCCACATCAAAGCCCTTCGGCAAGGAGATTGGGGCGGCAATACGGATTACATCGTTCGCGTTGACAACACCGCTCCGGCGGCTTTCAAGGTTAATTTTTCTCCCAGCGACAGGACTTCCAATCATCTGCCGATTATTGATTTTTCGACTACTGACGCCGCGTCCGGCATAGATCATTACGAACTTAAGATAGTTGCCCTTGATGCGCCGACTGCCTTGCTTGGGCAGAACAGTACGCCATTTTTTATTGAAGTGTCTCCGCCATACAGCAGGACGCTGGACGATGGCGGATATGACGTGGTAATTCGGGCCTACGACCGAGGAAAAAATTATTATCAAGCGGGGGGACGGCTTACTATCACCAAACCATTTTTGGACATTATTTCCGGAGGTGGTTTGAGCATCGGGGGCTTTATACTGCCGTGGTTTTACGCCGGAGCTTTAGCCGTGGTTATTTTGGTGTGTCTCTATTACTTTGGCAAATGGGTCTGGCGGCGCCATTGCGAGATTGAAGAGTATATAATTCATGGCATTCTGCACCACCCCTCGGTAGCCGAAAAGTTCAAGACGCTTAAGGAGAAACAAAAAGAATACGGCGGCTCGCCTCGCGGCGAAGCGGGCGGCAAGAGTTTGCTGGTTATTCTCGGGCTTATTGCCGTAGGATTCAGTGTCTTCTTGTCCCACCCTGTCAAGGCCGCTCAAGATTCCGTAAGTAATGTTCGTTTAGAACCGCCGGTTGTCACTCTTTTCCCCAAGTCCATTTCTAACGACGAAATTCTCTACATCGGCGGGCATGCCGGCGCGCCGCAGGCCCAGGTTCTAATTTATCTTCAGGAAATTGAAACCGGGAGCACGCAGAACAAGATAGCGGTTACAGACAAAGATGGCGCCTGGTTTTATTCCCTCCCGCAATTTCTGGATGCCGGCCGTTATATTGCCTGGACACAGCTCAAGGTTGCCGATGAAGTCAGCCCGCCGAGTTCCAAGCTTGATCTCTTTGTCGCTCCTACGGCAATTCAAATCGGCAGCTTGCGTTTGGGCTATGAAGATTTCTATTTCATCCTGCTCCTAATCTTTGCGATTGCGTTCTTTGGCCTGTTAATTTTCGTTATTTATCACTGCTACCACTTCCGCAAGAAAAGCCGCCGCCTCGGCCAGGCAATCAGGGACGCAGAAGATTCCATACGCAGGGGTTTTGCGGTCTTGCGCAGTGACATAGAAGCCGAGATCGATCTCGTTCGCAGGGCAAAACTCAAGAAGGAGCTTTCTGCCGAAGAGAAATTGCGCGAGGAGAAATTACTCAAGGATTTCGAGGCGATCAGTCGCTATATTAACAAAGAGGTTTGGGAGATAAATGAAACTTCGGAAAAATAAGCACGCGCACCGTTTCTATTAGAACTGTTTAATCTCTCTACTCGTCAAATGCGCGATCGCGTATTTGACGAGTAGAGAGGAGTAAGGGGTAAGGAGCGGAGAGTGAGGATCGAGGATTAACGTCTAATACTTGAGCTCTATGGGTTTTTTGCCTTCTAATTGTGTTTTTTTAAGCATCAACTTTCCGTCGGCAATGTTTGCTTCCAAGAGCTTCGTCCGTTTGCCATTCCTGTCTGCGACCCAAACTCCCGGCTCCGGATTGAGCGCTCTGATTTTTCTTTCTATCGCCGCCGCCTTTTGCGGGTTTGAGCCGGAAGCAGCTTCACGCAGGTCTTCTTGATCAACGAAACCGTCTTCGGCCGTGAATTTTTTAGTATAAGTCGCCTCTGCTTCGTTCTGGGGCTGCGGTCTGATTGCGCCGTCCAAGAATTTTGGCAGCGTTTCAACCAGCAAACTTCCGCCCAGCTCCGCGAGTTTTTTTTGCAAAGATTCGCAGTTTTCTTTGCTTGACACTTGACACTTGACACTTGATATTATTGGCCCATGATCCACTTTTTCATCTAAAAGATAAAGCGTGACGCCGGTTTCCGCGTCTCCGTTAATGATGGCTGCCTGGATAGGGGATGGGCCGCGGTATTTTGGGAGTAGCGAGGGATGGACGCCGATTGAACCGAGCCGCGGTATGTCAAGAATTTCTTTCTGGATGATTTTCGCGTAGGCCGCGACGACGAACACATCTGGGCGAATCGCAAGAAGCTTGTCGCGAATCGTAAAGAGATCTTCCGGCTGGAGTATTTCGCTTTGCACTTTGCGCCTTGCGATGAGCTGCTTCACTGGCGGCGCGGTGATTACTTTTTTTCTGCCAACCGGCCGGTCCGGATTGCAAACAACCGCAGACGGCGCGAATCCGGCCGCAATCAATTTATCAAGTATAATTGCCGCGAACTCCGGCGTGCCGAAGAAAACGTATTGCATAGAATTTAGAAAGTAGTGGTTATTTGACAATTCTATTTTTTACCTACTATTTTCTAGTTTCTCCGCTGGGCTGACTGCATGAATGTTCTTTGCTTTGTCTGTAAACAAAACGCCGTTAAGATGGTCCACTTCGTGCTGGAATACGCGCGCCAAGAGTCCCCACGCTTTGATTTTTATCGGCTTTCCATTTTTGTCACAGCCGCTTAAAATTATGCGCGTTGGCCGTTCAACCGCGCCGTACGTCAACGGCGTGCTTAAACACCCTTCTTCAAAAGGCACTCTTTCCGAGCCAACCTTCTCAATTTTAGGATTAAAGATGGCGTAAAATTTATTGCCGCCTTGTTCGTTCGGCACTTCCGACACGAAGAACCTATGATCAAGGCCGATTTGATTTGCCGAAAGGCCGATGCCATGCGCCGCTCGCATTGCCCGTTTCATTCTAAAGATAAGTTCCTGGATCTCCTTGCGGCTGAATTTTTTAAAATCAAAATCGGCGGTCTTGCGGCGCAAAATTTTTTCCTCCTTTTTATTTGTTATTGTTAAAATCTTATTCTCCATTTCTGTGTTACTCGTTGAATACGCGATCGCGCATTCAACGAGTAGTTTTAATTTTTGTCAGGCAAGACATAAAATACGCGCCCCTGTTTTTCACGTTCTTTTTCCCGGAGATTTCTTTTGCCAGGTGGAGTAATTTTTCGGCGTTTTTTTCTTTCGCCATCTTAATGTAGAGGGATTTATGTTTCTCATCGCCAAGGATTTTGGCGATTTCAAGGCCAACCAGCTGATATTTTCGGTATACGTGCGATTTTTTTGCGCGTTCCCGCAGTTTTTTAAGGTAACCTTGGTTATTTGCCATCTTGTTTATTTTAAGCGATTATTCCATTTACATCAATTTTGGCTTATAATTATTCGCATGTGCTCATTCGATAAACTCAGGGTATCCTGAGCAAGGTCGAATGGATGCCTATTCGTTGGGGCTATTCGCGTACTATAATATAGAAATGCGCCGCAGAGTTTTTCTGGCTATCAATTTGGACCACGCAACAATCGCTCGGATAGAGAGAATGATAGCTGACAAAGAGATGTTTGGGGGAGAGAGTGGATTCGGGATAAGATTTCTCAAACCCGAAAATTGGCACATCACGCTTTCGTTTTTGGGGTATCAAGACGAGGATAGCATTTTCAGAATCATTAATGCCGCTCTGGAGGCGGTAAGGGGCATTCCGCCGCAAAAAATCGAACTTGATAAATCGCTCTACGGCCCGCCGGACAAAAATCCGCGAATGATTTGGATTTCGGCAAGCCCGGAAACGTCAAGGCGGCTCAACAAGATCAAAAATCTTTTTGAAGATAAATTGGAGGGGCTGGGTGTGGCATTTAGAAGAGAAAATCGCGAGTTTCATGCCCACGTTACAGTTGCCCGCTTTGAAAAAAGTTTCCGAAAATCTTCGTTGCCGCCGCTCGGCCAACCCGTTAATTTGAAATTAGAGGCGCAGAATCTTGACTTGATGGAGTCGGAGTTGAAACGCGGCGGCGCGGAATACACGATTCTGCAAAGATTTCCTTTTAAGCGATAATTTGCTAAAATATCCTGGAATGTTCAAGCGCAAGATACTGCCAATTGTTTTGATCATAGTCACCGCTTCCGCTCTTTTGGGCGGCGGTTTTTCGCTGGGATTCAAGGCCGGAGAAAAATTTCCCAAGACGATTATCGTCAATGGTGTAAGCAACGTTGACGGAGGAAAACCAGCCGACATAGATTTCGGCACTTTTTGGCAGGCCTGGCAAATTATCAACGAACAATACCTGAAGAACGCCGGTGTTGGCAATACGGAAAAGCTGCACGGCGCAATCAAGGGTTTAATTGGCTCGCTCCAAGATCCTTATTCGGAATTTTTTGATCCCGACGACAACAAGAAGTTTGAGGAAGATATACAGGGAAATTTCGGCGGCATCGGCGCCGAATTGGGAATTAAGAAAAATCAGCTTGTTGTTGTAGCGCCGCTTAAAGACACGCCAGCGGAGCGCGCGGGGCTCCTGCCCGGCGATCAAATTTTGATGATCAATTCCTCTTCAACGGATGGGATTGCCATTGAAAAAGCGGTAAATCTTATTCGCGGCCCCGAAGGAACGGCGGTTACTCTCACTATTTTCCGCGACGGCTGGCAAAAACCCAAGGACTTCAAGGTGACCAGGGAAAACATCGTGATTCCCACATTGGACGTGGAAACCGTTGGCGATCGCATAACGCATCTCTCACTCCACAGTTTTAACGGCAATGCCGAAAACCTTTTCAATCGGGCTATGGTTAAGGAGCTGAATAACGGCAGCCGCGGCCTGATTTTAGACCTGCGAAACGATCCGGGCGGCTATCTTGAGGTTGCCGTCAATTTAGCCGGATGGTTTTTGCCCAGGGGCTCGCTCGTGGTGAGCGAGGTGGACAGAGTCAATCCTGCGCAGGATTTCAGGGCAGTGGGGAACGCGGCGCTTGTGGATTTTCCCGTCGTGGTCTTGATTAACGGCGGTTCGGCATCGGCAGCGGAGATTTTGGCCGGCGCGCTTCGAGACATAGGACACGTAAAATTGGTTGGCGAGACCAGCTTCGGCAAGGGGACGGTTCAGGAACTGAAAGGACTGCGGGACGGCTCGTCAATTAAGGTAACCATAGCGCACTGGGTTCTGCCGAGCGGCAAAGTCCTGGAAAACGGCGGATTAAAGCCGGACGTTGAGGTCAAAATAACGGAAGAAGACACAGCAAAGAAAAAAGACCCGCAACTTGAGAAGGCGATACAGATTTTGCAATCGGAGATTGCAAAATAAATTTCTAATTTCTAATGAAACGACGGGGTAATTAAATGTTTAGGTTATGAAGGTTATTTTATCGCAGGACGTAAAGGGAACCGGAAAGAAATATGACATTAAGGAAGTAGCCGACGGTTACGCCCGCAATTTTTTACTGCCGAATAAATTGGCCGAGATCGCCACGCCATCCTCGCTTAAAGAACTGGAAATTAGAAAGTCAGAAACGGACAAGAATAAACAGGAATTCAAAAAGCGCGTTGAGGAGCTTTTGCGGCAAATGAACGAAAGAGCTTTGGAATTTTTCCTGAAGACCGATGAAGTCGGCTCCGTTTTCGGTTCGGTGAACAAGGATGCCATACTTAAAGCCCTGCGCGACGCGGGATTGGTAACCAAAGAACGGGTGGAAATTGAATTGGCGCATCCGCTCAAAGAATTCGGCGAGCACAAAATCGGCATCCGCTTTCGCAACGGAATGTCCGGAGAGATAAAAGTTACGATACAACCACAAGTAAATACGTAGGAGTCAGCACTTTCACGATTTTGTGGGCATAAAAACAAGAAAAGAAAAACCCGCGTCCTTTTGGGACGCGGGAGGTGACTTGCCAAATGTTAAGTCGTGGTCAACACAGGAGTTGTTTTTGCCACGGCCTTCGCAAGAATTTCGGAAAGTTTCCGGTTTATCATCCCGCCTTCTTCGTCAACCGCCGTGAAAACTCCCAAAGCGCGGAGGATTTTCCTCAAGCCGTCTTTTATTTTTACCTCTGACAACTCACTTCCCCAAAGTTCATCGTCCCAAACAAGGAAGGTTATCTCAAATTGTCCATGCCTGGGCCATGTATAGGCAAGCGTGTCCCTATACATAAAACCCTTAAAAAATTTATCATGTCCGATAAAAGGCAGCAGCCGATTCAAGAGTTGCGGTTCCGTCGGATTTTCAAAATCGCGACCATACATCGGTTTATTCGGAACCGTCCGAATAAGCGAGAATCTGAACAGTCCGCCGGTTGTGGTTGGCTCTACTTCTATTTTCTCAATCCGCACGCGGCCGAAGCCATTTACGGGGTCTCCGTGGTCATCCGCCATTTCAGTAAAAAGTGGACTGTCTGCATCGAAGACGATTTCAATCGGCACGATCGCTTGCTTTTCCATGTTCAGCTCCTCCTTAAATCAACTATTGGTATTATATAAACAGAAACAACCCTGTCAATAGCAGGGTTGTAAGGCATGGTTTGCGGCTTATTTACTACTGGACACGCACAAACGTAGCTTTGCGTCTCGCGCCGTCGAAGCAAGTCTTGTTTTTGGCTTTGAATTTGACCACGCCGTTCGTCATCGCGTAGAGCGTGTCGTCTTCGGCGCGGCGGACGTTCGGGCCGGGGATATAATGCGTGCCGCGCTGGCGGACGATAATTTGGCCGACCAAAACACGCTCGCCGTCCTGGCGTTTCACCCCAAGCCGCTTGGAGATAGAATCGCGGCCCAATTTAGTTGAACCGATTGCTTTGGTATGTGCCATTTTTTCTTGATGAGCGAAGCGAATTTAGAAAAAATGAGCATCCCGCCACGGCGGGATAGCCATTCCCCATCTTCAAACATGCATCCTGCCCTGGCGGGGTCGCCACTCCTTCGCTAAAATATTTACTAATCTTATGCTACAATCAAATCAACGTCAAGAGGCGCTCGCCTCTTGTAATTTACATGCCCAGCCAAAATAAACTCATATTAGACATTGAAACCGTCGGCGAGGACTTTCAATCGCTCGACGAGGCGACGCAGGACGCCTTGACGCGCTGGATTAAAAAAGAGGCCGTTGACGAGGAGTCCTACAAAATGGAGCTGGAAGAGTTGAAAAACGGCCTCGGTTTTTCGCCGCTCACGGGAGAAATCGTCGTAATCGGCGTTCTGGATTACTACAAAAACGAAGGGGTTGTTTATTACCAGGCTCCCGGCGAAAAGCACGAGGACTTTACGGAGGAGGGGATTACTTTCAAGCAGTTTGGCGAAAAGGAAATGCTTGAAAAATTCTGGGACGGGGCGCGGCATTATCAATGTTTTGTAACATTCAACGGCCGCGGCTTTGACATTCCGTTTTTGATGATTCGCTCCGCCGTGCACGGTATCCGGCCAACAAAGGACTTGATGCGCGGGAGGTACGTGTATCAGCACAACGCCGACGCCATTCACATTGACCTCCAGGATCAATTGACGTTTTACGGCGCAGTGCGCCGAAAGGGGAGTTTACATCTCTGGAGCCGCGCCTTCGGCATTAAAAGTCCGAAGATAAGCGGCATCACCGGCGACGACGTCGGCCGCCTTTTCAAAGAAAAAAAATACTTGGACATCGCGCGCTACAATGTCGGCGATCTCCGGGCGACAAGAGAGCTTTATGAGAAGTGGGAAAAATGCTTAAATTTCTAATCACTAATATCTAATTCCTAAACAATTAAGGAAATTAACGATTTCCGAATATGCGCGACTGGTTCCAAAATCACAAAAAAGAAATAATCCTTGCCGTCATAATCTTCTTCGTGGCGGCTTTAAGCTTTGGCTTGGGCTACTTGGCCAACCGCGAATTCAACCGCACGCCGATAATAATTGAGCAGAACTCGTTGAATGCGCGATCGCGCATTTGACGAGTAATTCCTTCGTAGAAGATAAGTACCGTTCCAGTTCTCACCTCGAAGGAAAACCTTAGGTTTCCTACGGGGTAAATTTTCCCATTCATAAGTAACCAATCTTTTTGAGCCACTCTTCGTTTTCCCACTCCCACAATTTCTTCGCGCCCAGAAACGCCTCAAAGTCGTTTTGCCAGTAGGGGAATTCCTGAAGTTCAACGTCGCCGTGGAGCTCGGACCACTCGTGCGGGCAGGTTTTCATCAGCTGATTGCCCCATTCTGTTTTTATTTTTTCCCGTCCGCCTTTCACGCGCCGCACCGCGCCGCAACGCACGCACTTTTGAATTTGATCAATTCTTAAAATCCAGCGGGTCTGCAAATTCTGGAATTCGCTCTTCAGGGCGTCCGTATAGGCGGCCGTCTGCAGGTTGTAGTCGCGGTAGATGGCTTGCGAGGTTTTGATGTCCAAAACGCCGAATTT
>Ga0315291_10004183_pt1 | contig 18460 bp, 20 predicted proteins | sample YL17G12_20_MG_FD_203070 | JGI IMG/M metagenome (GOLD analysis project Ga0315291, IMG submission 203070) | Sediment microbial communities from Yellowstone Lake, YNP, Wyoming, USA - YL17G12_20 | ecosystem: Environmental > Aquatic > Freshwater > Lake > Sediment | place: USA: Wyoming | collected...
TATGCAATGGGATTTTCGATATCACTAATATAAACACAAACCAAATCTGTATCATTATAATCTCCGGCCACGCACACTTTAAGTTCGGGCTTTCCATACACTATATCATTTACATTTAAGCTAATCATTGCGTTTCAATTAAGTAATAAATATAGAACTCGTTTCAATTATTAAAATAAACTCAGCTTCATCAGCACCACTATTTGAACCTGGTTCTGTTAAAATATCAACAGGAGAATACAAAGGCCCAATTGGAACTTCTTCAATTGCTTGTCCGCTACCGGATGCTATTACTATATCGTCAAGTGCCATTTTAATTAAGTGTTAATAATGCTTTTACTTTTATATTGTCACCAAGACTTGCTGGGGTATATCTTATATAAGTATTTTCATTTGTTTTATCGGCATTTGTCCAAGCCACCCAATTTGAGCCTAAATCAGTAGATTTTTCAAACGTACCGGTTGGTGTTGCAGTATTATCATCCACCAAAAGATTATTTGAAACAGCGTCATATAATCTAACTCTTAATGTTGGAACTGTACTTCCAAATGCTGTAGAGAATCTCCAAGCAAATCTTTTATTTAATTTATCAGACAATCCAATTGATGGTTGATAATGTGAATCAGTTGAGTTATCTTCATAAGAGACTGATAAATTTAAAATTCTTGCAGGTATACAATATGGTCCAATCGTTTTAAATTCAAACATAAATTGTATCTCTGTACTAGGAGTAACTGAATTTAAACTGTAATCATCAGGTAACAACGTCCAAGAACCACTATTGTTAGAAATGCCCACAGTTCTATAATATGCTCTAAAAGGTTCTGGAGACAAACCTAATGAAGCAGAACCTAAATTTTCTACACGCCCAACATATAATCTATAAAGTTTTATAGCATCAGATGTTGACAATGATGGAGAAATAATTCTTTGATTTGTTGTCGCTGCGTAAGTCCAATCAGCACCAAGTGGTAATGCATAAATCTGATTTGATGTTGCTGCAGCTGAGTGTCTTGTTAAATAAACAATTCCTCCCATCGACCAAGAAGAAAAAGTAGATGCTTGAATAGATGGATGGGCTACTGTATTTGAATCAGCTGTACTTTGGTCAAGTTTTCTATCATCAGATAAAAATATTTTATCAAATGGTGTAGATATAGTATTATATTTTGTAACATAACTTCTAGCATTAGCCGCTCCTGTATTTAAAATAATTAATGAATCCAACATAGAAGATATATCCACTGAAGATAGTGTTGATGAGGCCGCATATGTGTTTACACCTCCCGGTGGAACTTCAACCATTGCATCTGATTGCCAAGTAACACTTGCACTTGTTATTGCACTTAGTGCTGACCTATATACTCTTGTTGTTGTTACCCAATATAAAGATTTAACCCCAGAACCTGGTCCGTGGAAAAGAGTATCAATTTTACCATTACCTAGTGCAGCCATAGTACCTGTAGGAGCTTGAACACCTGTTGATAATACAAATGCTGATGTTGATTTTCCGCCAGCTAAAGTTAATGGTGACCTAATATTATATTTAAAAACCCTATTTGCTGTATCTAAAACATAAGCATCATGACTTGAAAAACTTGATATTGTATCCAGCCCTAATCCTGCGGCAGATGTATTTGTAACCGTTGCAGCATCAGCAAGCCAATAAACAGCCCTAATGTTATCTGTAGCAACTGCAGCTGGTATAGTTGTTCCACCCGGAGTAAAAATTTCATATCTTAACCCTTTCGCAACCCATAAACCGCCATTAACAACACCAGTACCATTTGTTGTTGTTGCCACAACCCTTAATTCTTCAATAATATAAGTAGATGCTGAGGTTATTGTTGGACCGGCTGATGTTAATGTTATTGATGTATTAGAACCAACACTTGATATTTCGTTCCAAGTAACTACAGCTGTTGGGTCAGTAGTATTAAAAGCTATTCTTGAACCAGACGCAACTCCGTCTGTTGACCAAGTTGTTCCAGTTCCTGTAACTGCTGTTCCACTCACATTTATGGTGCCTCCTGTATGAAAATCTCTTGTAACCCTTAAACCTCTAAAAGTATGAGTACCTCCGGTTGGAAACGTCAATGTTATAAAACCCTTCCAGTTAAAATCAGAAGTTTGTTTATTATAATCAAACAACATAACCCTTCTTGTTGCGGCGACGGCGGCATTATCAGCAAGAAAAACCCAATCTGTTGTATTATCATAAGAATGGACGTATGGATAAATTCCAGGAATAGCTGTAGATGCCTCCATAGGTCTTCCTAAGCCTAACGGCATAGGTCCAACAAAATTATCTATTGCAGTAACTCCTGTCTCTTGTCTCATTAAAGTTCCCAAACTCGTTTTTGTGGAATCATATGTGGTGATTGCTGTTGTGCTTCCCGTAAATACATATTCTACTGATTTCTTGCTCATAATATTAGTTTTTAATCGTTTTTATTGTTAAATTAACTCTTGACACAGTAGATGCTGTCAATACAGTAAACGCCAAAATATCGTTAGCGTTTATTGATGTTGTCCATCCTGTTAATGCATCATTTCTGTTTATCATTTGATTACTTAATGTTGGCATTTGACTACCAGTTATAGTATTTGCAGATGTTGGAGGAAAAGAACTCAATGTTGTTTTCCATAAATCTATAACACACGTACCGGAAGTATTTCCAATTAAATCCCACCCATAAATAGTCGCCGAATATGGTATCGTAATATATCCTTTTTGACCTATAGTTATTGGCATACTACCATTGTCTATTGATAATCCAAAAGCACCATAATGGGAAATGTCAAATACATTATTAGCACCTTCATCAACAACCTCATGATAAGATTTCCACTCAAAATCATCAGTTGAGCCACTTACAATTATACTTATTGTTCCGGCAGTTGTTGGTGAATAAGAAACAGATATTGGACTTAAACCATCATTCTGTTTGTCAAAATCAGCTTTTTCATAAGTAATAATAGGCGTTCCTCCTGTATAATAAACGCCCAATACTCTTTTCCACATACCATACTCACTATTCGCATTATAAGCCGTAACATAAGATTCTACAATATAAGAACCTCCCGTAAATCCTGTTATGATATTAATTATTTTCGAAGTGGCACCAGAAGTAGTTGTCGAAGCCCCCTCTCTTAGTGTTCCGAAAGTTTCAGAATTACTATTTATAATTAATGTATCACCACTACTAAATATAGTTATACCACTTCCGGGACTTATGGTTTTTAAATTTACATTCTGACCAGAAACTGAACTAAGTATAGAATATCCTGAACCAACACTTGTGGCTCCGGTTAAATAAGAAAGAAGAGTTAATCCTGAACCGTTTCCGTAAAAAGTTCCTCCAGAAATTGTTGTAGCACTTAGATAAGATAATGTAGCTGCAGAAATGTTTACAGTAGGATTATTTCCTGTTCCTCCTGTATATGTGTTTAATCCGGGCTGAACTCTTGTAATATCATTTCCGTCATTTGTTGTAATGAAAATGTCATATAAATTTGTTGAGCCACTTAATATTGTGCCTCCACTTAATGTGTTTGCAGATAGTCCACCGGTAAACACACTTGTTCCAGATGCGGTTATTGAATTAAATGAACCGCCTGAAATATTTACCGTAGGTAAAGCATCTGTTCCGCCAGTATATGTGTTTAACCCATTTTGAACGTGGGTATTAACTAAGCTTGAAGTTATCCCAGTAATTTGAGAATTAATAATTAAAGATAATTCTGTTGCACCGGAATATATTGTTCCGCCACTTAATGTATTTGCAGAAAGGCCACCATTAAATATACTTGTGCCAGATGCAGTTATTGTATTAATTGTAAGTGCAGAAACATTTACTGTCGGCAAAGCAGCTGTTCCACCGGTATATGTGTTTAACCCATTTTGAACGTGGGTATTAACTAAGCTTGAAGTAATACCTGTAATTTGTGAATTGATAATTAAAGATAATTCTGTTGCGCCTGAGAAATATGTAGTAGCCGATAAAACTCCTAAAGATGTATTTCCGCTTACTGTTAAATTATTAATTGTTAAAGCAGAAACATTAACTGTAGGTAAATCTGGAGTGCCGCCAGTGTAAGTGTTTAAGCCCGGTTGTACTCTTGTGGAAGTTAAATTTGAAGTAATTCCAGTAATTTGAGAATTAATAATTAAAGATAATTCTGTTGAGCCCGAATATAATGTTCCACCACTTATTGTTGTAGCACTAAATGCATTAGCTATTCCAGTTCCAGATAATGTTAAGTTATTAAATGATGGAGATGTAACTACAGAAACTATTGGATGAGTTATTGTTCCACCAGTTGTAATGTTTGAACCTGCGACAACAGATTGAACTCCAGAACCTAATGGGTCAAATATTGAATATAAATCAGTTCCTCCAGATTGTAAAACTCCACCATAAACATTAAGTCCATTAGTAGCAATTATTTGAGTGTTGGCTGACCAATTACCATTTATATCAGTTGCCCAAATAGATTCTACACCAGAAGGTTGTCCAGAAAGAACCATAATACCACCACCAATAGCTGTTGCGTGTGTTCCACTATAATTTAATAAAATATTATTATCTAACGATTGTACTATTTGAGTATTGATAGTTGTTGCAGTACCTGTTATGTCAACATTACCTAAAATATTCACACTACCATTAACTGTAATTCCTGAAATGTTTTGAGTTATTATTGAGTTTCCAAGAATTTTTGGAGCTGTCCATATAGGAAGTGTATTTATTGTTCCTGACCCTTGTGTAAAAATATTAACCAAGTCTGTAGAACCTGAAAATAAAGTACTTGCACTTAATGTGTTCGCTGTTACACTTTGTAAAAAAGTATTTCCACTTACTGATAAATTGTTGATTGTAAGGGCAGAAATATTAACAGTTGGCAAATCAGGAGTTCCACCAGTATAAGTGTTTAATCCATTTTGAACGTGTGTATTGATTAATCCCGAAGTAACACCTGTAATTTGGGAATTAATAATTAAAGACAATTCTGTAGCTCCGGAATATATTGTTCCGCCACTTAATGTTGTTGCACTTAAACTAGGAGAAATTATTCCACCCGTGAATGTTGCTCCAGATAAATTTGCTTTAGTTATAAGTTGTGAATTTATTAAAGAAATATTTGCAGGTGTTGCAAATAATAAACTCACATCTGTATTTCCAGAGTATATTGTTCCGCCACTTAATGTATTTGCAGACAAACCTCCAGTAAACATACTTGTTCCACTTACATTTATATTATCAATCGTAAGTGCTGAAACGTTTATTGTTGGCAAAAAACCAGTACCACCAGTATAGGTGTTTAAACCATTCTGAATAGTTGAAGTTATTCCAGTTGTTACACCGGTAATCATATTTTGAATTACGTTCTGTAAATTCGTTGAGCCAGAGTAAAAAGTTGTAGCTGATACGTTTGTTGCAATAGAATTTCCGCCTATAGATGTTCCTGAATAATTTATATTATTAAAAGAAGGAGATTCAACAACATTAACAATAGGAGAAATTGATGTTCCGCTTATTGAAATATTTGAGCCTGCATTTACTTTATTTACAAAAATATTATAAATATCAGTATTTGCAGAAAATATTGTTCCACCACTTAAAGTTGTTGCACTTGCTTGAAAAAAATGTGTTATTCCGCTTGTAAATAAATCACTAAAACTTCCTCCTGTTATATTTACGGAAGTATTAATTATAGTTCCGGCTGTAAATGTGTTTATGCCACTAACTACTCTAGTTCCTCCAGAAACGACAGAATTTAATAAATCTCCAAGATTTGTGCTTCCAGAAAATATTGTTGCAGCGGATAAATTGGCAGTAAATAGAGTATCCCCAGTAACGGTTCCGCCACTGAGGTTTAAAAAATCTCTATTTAGAGGGTAAAAATAATTTCCGCTTCCCATTTATTATACGTCATTTACATCTTTCAAAATGTTTACTTCTATTGCTCCAAGTGTTGGTATAGTCATCTTTTTGCCATCAGAAAAAAACAATTCAAATTCTGCTCTATATTTCCCTGGAGCATCAGTATCTCCATTAATCCAATTATATTGAACACTTCCACCAGAATAACAAGAAATAAATGCAGGCATTGAAGATATTTTTAAATTTCCGCAATCATCTGCCATAGAAAACGTACAAGCTGTTACACCGCTCAAATCAAAAGGAATAACAGAATCCAAACATCCTCTTGCTTTTACATTAACTTGAAGTGTTGGAAGCGTATCATTTTGCTTCATCTGGAATGTTTTTACGTTTTGTTGCATTTTTATTAATTTTTATATTCTTCCTAAAATTTCTATATCAATTCCATATGTTGGAGAATCAACCTCTACATCAATAGATGTAGAAATAATTTCAACATCAACAGGAGAACTAATATTATATGGATTTAATCTAAATCTTGTTATTACTTTTTTTACCGGCGAATTTACAGTATAAACCACACTCCACCTTAACTCATACACATTATCAAATGAATATAAAATAGGGCTTAAATTAACATAATACCTTCCTGTTGATTCGTTATAAACAACAAGAGTTTCTGTTAAAGCCGTGGAATTGTTTACGTATGTACTGGCCGAAAGCGATATTGGAGTAATTAATGTATAAGTATCAGCGGTGCTAAAAACCGAATGATTTATACAATAAAAATCTCTATAAAGTGTCAAATTGGCCATAGAATACAACAATAAATTGCTTTGCAATAAATAGTGTTTAAAAAAATGAGAGGCCAATTTTCTTGACCTCTCATTATTGCTATATTCTCTATGAAAATTCTAATTTATGCCAACAAACATCTGTCTGGTTGTATAGTGATTTTACACTTAATAACATCGTCAGAACCATAATCGAATGAATCGAAGTCTGCAGATGTAATCATACAACCTACCATTGTCCATTTTTCAACGTCAACACCTACTGGGTCAAGAGCTTTAAGAACAAGGTTTTTCTTGTATCCTACAGCATATCCCATTTTTCCGGTTGCTGATTCAGCGTGTAAACGAACCCACTCCATAACTTTCTGAGTAGTAGATGGTCCTATTACGTCGATAAATTCGATATCAATAGTTTCCCATTTGTATCTACCAGCAACGAAAGTTGAGGTGTTCATATACTGAATTTCAGTAGAATTGATTGTGATTTTAGGCTTTCCTGAAGTTTGCACTAAGTAAGACTCAAATCCAAGCTCAGTTGGAAATTCAAGATAAAATCTATTTTTTCTTTTTGGTTCCTGTTCGATTGGAACTGGACGAAACATTACTACTCCCATGTTATATTGTTTTATTTATTATAAATACAGGAGAAAAAAAAATATGGATAATATGTAAAAAAAAATTTTAAACGAAAGGATTTCCTGATTTTTTCAGGTTTTCTATAAGATTTTCTATTTTAATGCAATTTTGTTTAAAGGCCAAAATATCCCCGGCAGACAAGTCAAACCATTCACCTTTTAGTTTTTCAAAATCATATTTGTAATTTTCAGTAACTTTTTTTGATGTTAATGAATTATGTAATATTTTTTCTACTTTAAAAGGAAATTTGCTTTCATGAACACAAACTATTGAAAGTGCGTATGGAGTGCCGGTTTGAAGCTGCTTGAGTCTTTTTTTAGGATTGATAGAAATTCCTATTTTATAAAAATTAATAAACTTACAATGAATAAGATAAATTTTATATTCCCTCTTTTTTTGCATTAATTTAAAATTAAAGAATATAAATTCAATTATAAAGTGCTATTGTAATATTTAATCAATGCTTCATAAGTGGATGCCCATGGATGTTTAAACGCTTTTGCGCCTAATGGTGGTTTTTTAGTTAAAACATTTTCAAGTGATATACCCATATATTTAAGCATATAAGCTCCAGTAACCGCGCCAGTTCTATCGTGTCCGTGTTCACAATGATAATATATTACAGTGTTTTTTTCTGTTTTCATCATTGAATGAACGTAATCTATAAGTCCTGAAAAATTAAATTGAGTTGGCTCAACTATACCACAATTAGTTAAATCCGTACATCCTTGTACTGGATACCAAATCACACTTCCGCTATAGCCATTAACATTTGTTCCATATTGTTTTTTCACATTAACGCCCCTATAAAATGGCGGCCAAGTTGTTTGAAAAGGAAATGTAGTATCAAATTCTTCTTGAGACATTCCATAAGCAAGAAATTCATCATTAAGGTCTCCTCTTTCACTGGCCGGATTATTATCAATAATAGATATTGTAATGAGTTTGTTTTTTGTTAAATCAAAACCTTCTATAATCGTTTTAAGCTTTTCATTTATTGCATCATAAGCAAATGTACCATCATCATTTAATGGTTCATTTCCGCGCACAAGATAATTGTTATTTTCTGTATTTGCGGTAACTAAATAAGTACGTTTTGGACTGTAATTTGCGTTTGGTGTTTTCATTTTTTTATTATAAATAACATAAAAAAAAGGGATACATTTTATTGCATCCCTTTATTATTTAATTTACGTTTTTATTAGAAATCTTGGAAATTAGCTCCTTGAGGTAAAACTTGGAATGTCAAGTCAATAAACTCTAAAGCTGGTGTAGGCTTAAGCTGGATTTTACCGGTTAAAGTATTTGGGTCAGCAGAAGGACTACTATCAAGAACAACTTTGAAAGCTTCTAAACCTCTTTGATTTTGAATCTGAAGAAGGATTGGTTCTACTTTTTGTAAGAATTGGTCTCTAACTGTCGCATCGTTTTGTTCAAACAATAATGTTTGAGATGCTGCAGCGATTAATCTTCTTACTTGTAATAATAATCTTCTAACATTAACTCTATCAAGAGTAGATTGTCTAACTTGTAAAGTTTTTTGTCCAAAAATCACAACACCTTGTTGTACAAATGTCGCGATAGGGTTAATTCTATCTTGATATAAAGTATCTCTATCATTCTGGTCAAGTCTGATATCAGCTCTTTGAACCATATTCGACACAACGCCTCTATTATAACCTGCAGGTGCAAACCAAGGATAAGCTACGTTATCAGTTAATGCTATTGCTCTTACTACTTCCATAGTAGGGGCTACATAAACGTATTTATTGTAGTTTTGGTCATTGATTTGAATCCAAGGCCAGTATGTAGCGGCGTAATTAGAATCAATTCCTGTATCTTGAAGGTCAGACACTGCTTCAGAAGCTGTTCCTTTAGCACTAGAATCGGAAATTCTAGGAGCATCAACAATATAAAGAGAATCAGCTCTATTTTCAACCATAGTTAAAGCGTATTTTACAACACCTTCGTGATTATAATAATCAACACCCGGAACAGCAACTAAATTAATGTCAACTTTTTCAGGATTTGACATTGCATCAATACCTTCTTTTATTGCAATAACATTATTTGCATCTATTGCGGCAGATGTGAAGTCTGGATTTCTAAATTTATTCCATCCATCAAAACCACCGGCAGGTACTAAAGTAAACTTACGTTCTGATTTTGTGTAAGCACTAAGAGCAATTTTATTTCCAACCTCATAAGTTGCAGTAGGAGCTGTACTTTCTAAGTGAAATCCTTTCACAACACTAGTTCCACTAGGAGTTGCACCAAGATAACTCCATAAATCATGTTCAAGAGTTTTAATAGATTGACTAACTGAAACTTGTGATGTAGTATAACCAGTATAAGCTAATTCTGATACACCAAGATAAGTTTTGAAAACTGAGTCTCCAGAAAAATATTGAGTTTTGTAATAAAGATGTGGTGTTGCACCGGTACCATTTAAGTCTCTAAATGTATAACCTCCAAAACCTGCAGGAACCGTATTTACCGGAGCATTTTCTGCTAAATCAAGAGTTACATAATTTGAACGTCTTGGATACTCTTCATCAGTTGTACCAATTGCTTTTGCAATAAAGTTTGGTTGAGAAGGGTCAAGAGTTAATGCTCTAAATCTTTCTAAAGTAACAATAGCATTATCAGTATCACTATAAGACCTAATTAAAACGTCGAAAGTTTTTGTAATATCATCAATATTTGCAATAGTTATTTTAATTTCTTCATTGGCGCTATCGCCATCAGAAATTGAAGTGAATTTAAATAAATCTCTAACAATACCACCTGCAACCTTAGAAACGATATAAGGAGTTTCTGGAGTTTGAAATTCTGTTGCATAATCGGTATAAATTGCATTTGTAGAAAAATTTATTGTTGGCTCAATTGCTAAAATATCACCTCTTTTTGTAGCTTCTCTAACAAAGTGTGGATAAATTCTTTCAATATATATTCCAAAGTCATTGTTAAATTTCTTTGGATTTTTTCCCAGAACCTTAACGATATAATCATCTCTTGTCTCATCCAAAGAAACAGTAAGTCCGCTTTGAGTTTGAGCAGTTAATGGGCCAGTTGTTCCGCTTATAAAAAAAGGAAGCAATAAACCTGTAATATTTCCTATTTTAACATCTGTTGTTACGTTTGCAATAAATGTTGCCCCTTCATCAGCTGATTTACTTTTAATTATACAAAGAGGTGAACCACTATAGGTTCCACCGCTTGCTACAATAATCCAAGCAGGAGAATCAGTAAAACCTTCTTTACCAAGAATTCTTGTTATAGTAAGTTCTTGTGATTGTTGTAAAAATGAATTTGCAACATATGGCAATTGAATTCTCGGGTCTGTTGTACCGAACCTAGCCACATATTCATCTGTGCTTCCTATTTTTATAGGTTCAAAAGCTGGTCCTTTAGTAGTTTCACCTACTAATCCTAGTCTTGTTATTCCTATTTGAGATGCGAATACTGAAAAATCTTGTTCTCTAGTGTAAACGCCTGGTGATACGAAAACTGTTGCCATTATTTATTTATTTTTTTTTACTGTTTTATTTTTTTGAGCTCTTTTTCTTTCCATCTTCAGACATATAGCTCTCTACGTCTTTTGTTGCTTTTGCTAATTTTTCTTCATTAGAAATTTTTTCATCCATAATGATTACCCAATTATTCTCAATTTCAATTTTATTTATAATTTCACGACAATCATTAACCTCAACAATTCCATTAGATTCTAACTCAACTGATTTACGACCACCTTCATTATTAATATAATAAATCATTTTAGGACCTACGCTATTATTTTTAAGTTTCATTATCTCTTAATTTTTATTTCCAATAAATAGTGGGAAATTCTCAAAACTCACAGCTCTTTTATGTCTATTTTAATTTTAGTTATCGTAGGCACTCTTTCGAAGTTTGTAGGGTCCACTAATTTGCCATAAACTGATAACGGAAACACGATTTGAAATTTTCTGTCAGCAGTTATTTCATCAACAGTATTATCTTCACTTGGGTCACTAAGCATTAATGGAATATGATATCCATTTATGTTCATATAGCCTTGTCCATCGGAAAATCCATCCATTATCATTCTCTCATAAGAAGTGTTTGTATCCTGTATGTAATGCGTTAAAAAACGTACTTCATATTGGACATCAACCCTAGGAGGTTGTGGTATTTTATATAAATCATAACCTTTAAGAGTTCCATCAAAAATAGGCACTTTTACAAAAACAAATTTTTTCTTTTTTGGAATTGTTCTCTTTAGGGGATTTTGGCCCGGTTTTACGCCCATTCTTCTAATTGTCATAAAAGGCATATTTATTTCTTCTCCACTTTCATCCTTCAAAAATTTCCAATTCATTTTAAATTCAGCCCATCTTTCTTGGTTTAGAAATATAAGTGGAACTTTAGCCAGCCTATCCTCAGCGTTAACAACAGAAATGTTTAAAGAATTAATATAATCAACAGCTCCTTGGTCAATATCTTCTAAAAGAAGCTTTTTTGGCAAATAATCATTGTTTTCAAAACTTTGATTAAGCAAGTCGTTTATGTTTTTTTGGATAGACATTTATTAACAATTCTTTAAATAAATAGATTCCTTTTATTCTAAATTTGCTTTTATTGAAACAAGACCATATATTTGCGATAGGTTTTTTACCCGTCAAGCAGTTTTTTTCGAAAACTTGTATCTGCTCCGGGGAGTTTACACTGACGGAAGTAGTGCTTTAGCACTCTTTTAAAGAGTTAAATTTTGTTTGTACGATGAAACTAAAGTCGTAACATTCTGGCACGTCAAATCAAAAATGACTACTATGTCCTTGAATTATCGTTTTTAAATTAGAATAAAATATAGATAAGCAAGTTGTTTTTTTGTAGGGTTTTTTGACAACTTGTTTTTGTTGGGTTTTCCTATCAAAAGTAATAAATAAAATATAGATAGTACTATAATAAGAAGATAGTATTGTCAGACTCCCCCCGACCTTGAATATAATTTTTAAGGAAAGTTACTTCGCGTTGAAAACGTCATCTTTTACTCTTATACCTACTATTTTTATTGAAAAAACAATATCTCCCGCATAAGATTGTTCATTACCTATGTTTGAAGAACCATCATCAATAACTTCATAATAATGTCCTTTGAAGTATAAGAAATCACCAATTCTAATATTTGCGTTAAGTTCAGCCAAGTGAGACCTAAAAACATCCGCAGTTATTTTGCCATAACCTTTTTTGATAATACCGCCCGCAGTCATATATTCTGGTGCTTCTACTTCAACATTTATTCTGCCAAAAATTTCAATTGGTGTGTGATAAACTTTTTTCTTAGCTTCGCCATAAAGTGAATGTGTTTTTGTTTTAGCATAATCAATTCTATAAAAAATAAAACTTTCTTTAAGAATATCAATAACAATTTCTCTTCCCACACTATCAAAAAATGCGCGTTCTTTTTCGCCAAAAAATAAATCAATACCTTTTCTAGAGATATCTTGATTTTTTGCCTCATCCGGCTTTTCTTCGTTATTGTTATAAGGGGGATTTGCCATAATTTATTATCCTCTCCAAACACCCATAGGGCTATACATAAATGTTTTATTTATGCTTTCTTGGATGGCTGCATTATTTTCTAAAATTGCTTTATAATTTAATTTCTCTAATGTTCCTTTTAATTCCTCTCTAAGAGCATCCATATCAGCTCTACCGTTAGTTATTAAAGATTCTGCATTAAGAGTAACCTCAGCACCAGGAATAGGGAGAACGCCACTAAATTTACCTCTAACACCTAAACCTAAAAGTTCTTTAGCTAAACCTTGTGCAAATCTTTTAATCCATCTTTTTGCTGGGTCATTAAGTTCACTATAAGTTAAATTGTATAACATTGCATCAGAAGGTCCTGAAACAAGTCCATTACCTGCAGATGGATTTCCATTAATATCTGTACTTCCAGTAAATCCAGGATTAGCATTATTGCCAGAAAAGGCCATATTTCCACCAACACTAGCATCATCATAATAATAATAGAATAAAGTTCCGGGATTACTATACATTGGATTTACAGATGTTCCGGCCGCAGCAGGAACTCTTGGAATTGGATACACAGATAATCTTTTTGTACCATTAGGACCACCAATTAATCTATATGAATATTCAGAACCTCTTACTTTATTTCTAACAGTAGCAGCTTGAGCTGTCATCATTGTGTCATAAATTGGCATTACACTATAAAGTGAATTACCGGCAAAGCTGGCACCAAATTCAGTAAAAGCAATATTTGCATTAGAAAAAGGGTCTAAACCAAATAAGTTAATGAAACTTGGAGTGTACCATAGAACTTCATTCACTTCTCTACCTGCTGGTATAAAATAATGTTGAGTTCCAGCCGTTAATGTAATACCGGTTAATTTAAGCTCTCTAAGAGAAGTTGAAGATGTACCTACAATTTCTCCATATGCTCGAGCATAAGTTCTTTCAAATCCAAAATTGTTTGAAACAAATTTTAAAGTAAAATCAATATCCTTTGGTAGGCCAAGCATTTGAGACATTCTGTTCTCAAGGGCCCAATTGTTAATAAATGCAGAATATTCTTCAATAGCTTCGCAAACGCACTCTTGTAATTGTTCGTTGCGTAGTTCAACTCCCATAACCGGTTCTCCAAGCTTTCTTCGTATTCTACGATAAAGCCTTGAAACATCCGATTGAGTCATACCGGTTAAGCAATTGTCAGCACAAATATCCATTTTTATCCATTAAAAGTGTTAGGGGTATATGAAATACCTTGATTTTTTGTTCTGAAAGCAACGTAAGTTCCAGAGCCAACTACTAACTTTGAAGGAACTACATCTATGGATGTATTTGCAGCTGTTGGGGTCCAAACAAATGTTCCGCCACCCATTGCGGTAATTGTAATACTGCCGGTTGTTAAACAATAAATTTGATGAACTGAATTTGCTGTAATTCCATTACCTAAAGCACTAATATCATAAGTACCTGCTGTTAAACTTAAAGCTTCATAATTTTTTGATTCTAATCCCATGACTTTTTATTATAAATAGTCTTTAAAAACTAATATATTTCATTTTATTTCATAAAAAACACTACATTTGTATATGAATTTTGAGGAAAAAAGGCTCCATCAGACCTTAATAAAATTAACAAGAACCTTTTCTCGTAAAGATTTTTTTGAATATCGAAAAAATAGAAACTGGCAAAAATATGATGCTATGCATCCAATTGAGAGATTGCAATTAATTTTAAGAGAAATAAGTGAATATCAAAAAGGGTATTTTGAAGATGATAATTACTATGGAGATGAAGAAAACAGTATTGATGAATATTATTAGACTGAAATTCAATTACTTACATTTTTTGTAGATTAAAAAAAAATCGTACATTTGTATTATGGAAACTCCCGAATGGATTAGAACGTATAGTGGCAAAAAGTTTTATGTTTTTCAACCGAAACAAAAAGATATTGTTATTGAAGATATCGCGCATTCATTAAGTTTAATTTGTAGATTTACTGGCCACACAGAAGATTTATATTCTGTAGGTCAACATTCTCTTTTGGTTATGGAATTATGTCCAGATGAATTTAAATTAGAGGGATTGACGCATGATTTTCCGGAAGCCTATGTCACAGACTTGGCAACTCCAATAAAAAGACAAATGCCAAATTATAGAGTAATTGAAGATAATCTTCATGTGGCAATTGCTAAAAAATTTCATTTACAATTTCCAATGCCGAAAATAATAAAAGAAATAGATACTGAAGTATTTCATATGGAATGGGCATATCTTATGGAAAGAGATAAAAAAGTAAAATCCGGCCGATTTCGTATGGAGAGAAGTGATTTTAGAATTTTATCACCAAAAGAAGTTGAAAAAAGAATAATTTATGAATTTAAAAGATTACTCAAAGAAAGGGTGGAAAAAATATCTTTACAAAAAAAGTAACATTTTTTAAAAAATTACGTTTAAACAATTCAAGAACCTTATGAAAAAAACTTTATTGATTATTGACCCACAAGTAGATTTTTGTATGCCTGGCGGAGCACTTTTTGTTAATAACGCAGATGTTGATATGCAAAAACTTTCAAATTTTATCACAGAAAATGCAGAACAAATAGAATCAATAATTGTTTCACTTGATATGCATATGTTAGAAGATATAGCACATTCAATTTATTGGATTGATTCAGAAGGTAAACATCCGGAACCATTTACAAACATTACTTTTAATGATGTAAAGTCTGGTATTTGGAAAACAAAAAATCCGATAATGCAAAGTCATGTATTATATTATCTTGAACAATTAGAATCAGGCGGAAATTTTGTTCATACAATATGGCCAAATCATTGCATTGCTGGTACACAGGGTTCAAATATTTTTCCAACTCTTTTAGTTGCTATTAAGAATTGGATGGAAGTATCTAAAAAACCGTTTATCACATACATAAAAGGGATGAACCCAACATCTGAACAATTCGGAATATTTCAAGAAGAAGTACAAACAAGTGATATTGAAGGAGATTTTAATCATAATCTTTTTAAGCAAATTTTTAAATATAACCAAGAAGTATTAGTTGCTGGACAAGCAAAATCACATTGCGTAGCAACTTCTTTGAAACAAATTTATGAAATGTTTCCAAATACTATTAAAAACATAACTCTTTTAACTGATACGACATCAAATGTAACCGGATGTGAACATATTGCAGATAAAATTTATGAAGATTTACGTACTGCAGGAATGAAAGAATTAACAACATCAGAAATTTTTAAAAATCAAACAACAATATAAATTATGAAAAAAATCATCACACTATCTTTGATTGTGCTTTCATTAGGCGCGTTTTCACAAATAGATTCAACAAAAACAAAAACCAGTTATTACGCCTCGGTCGGATTATCAATTGGACACGTTGACCCTAATGACCAAAATATTGATAATTTCAATAAAGCATCATACCCTTCTGTTGAAGTTGGTTTTATGCGTAAAAACGTAAGTCTTGGCGCGGTGTTCGGAGTTGAAAATATTTTTGTTTCATCTAACACGAGAGGATTTTACGAACTTAAAACTTCAATATCTAAACCAATAGGCGATTTTAGTGGATATGCCTTATTTGGAGTTGGAGCCTATATGGAAAGTGGATTTAATAACTTTATTGAATATGGTGCTGGATTTTCTTATGCTCCGGGTAAAATTGGATATTTTGTACAATACAGTAATTGGGCCAGAACGAATTACGTTTCAACCGGTTTAATATTTAATTTTTAAAATGAATCCAACTTCTTTAATATTAAGAAATAATAATTTTTTAGGCAGAGGTATCGTTACTATTGCATCTAAAAGTGGTGAAGGTAAAACTTTATTATGTAATTCAATGTTATATCATTTTTTAGAATCAGGAATTAACGTAATAATGTTTTCTGAGGGCGTAATTAGAAAAATACGCCCAACAAAAAAAGGATTTAAGGCCATAGCTATTTTATCTGAAAACTTTGGAACATACGATAATACTGTTGATAGATTTAATAAAGTTTTAAATCATAACATTCCATTTCTTAAAGGACAAACTGTTGTGATTTTGGATTCACCTTTGTTTTTAACTCATAATTCAGAATCTATGGTTTATGATAAAATAAAATGTGAAAATACAAGATATGTTCTTTTTGAAAAAATAAACTCAAATAATAAAATGATTTCTTATACTAAAAAACTAGGTAATTATGAGTCTGCAAAAAGAAACATTGAGGCTTTACAAGAATTATCTAGAAAATTCAATATGTCAATCATAACCACAACTCAATTAAATAGAATTTCTGTTGATACTAATAATTCTATTCAAAATATAAATACACATCTAGCAATGCATAGCAATTTAGTAATAACATCAGAAAAAAACAGAGATACTATTGAAAGTGGTTATAATTTAAAAATTATAAAATCAAGATATTCTAGTGTAAATCAACATATTGAGTGCATTTATGATATTAATTCACATTCTTTTGTAACAAAAAGATAAAAAATACGTTTAAACTAAAAAATAATATACACAATGAGCTTTAAAAGTTTATTTCTTAACAATACTGATGAACCTCAAAAAGAGGAAGTAAAATCAGAAGTTAAAACGGAAATTAAAAAAGAATCTTCCGTGAAGTTTCCTTCATCTAAAAATGAATTTGAAACACCGGTTAAACAAAACAAATCTCAAGGTAATCCGGATATTCAAAAACATTTGGAAAAATTCGCTGAGATTTATCACATCACTTTCGAAGGGTTAAATCAACCTGGGTATGATTTTTTTGAATATTATACAGCCGTTATTAGTGGCGACATTTCAGACCCGAAAACATACGTCATGGCTTTTAATATGGGAAAAGCTATGGATAAAACAATTACGAAAGAAAAATTGTTAGAATATTCACAATATTATACTACTGAAACAGATAAAATTTATAACAAATTTGTTTCTGATGGGAATGCCAAAAAGCAAGATTTAGAAAATCAAAAGCATACAGAAAACGAAAATCTTTCCGGCGAATTGACTTCACTTAAACAACAATTGGAAAGCATCAAAATCCAAATTCAAGATAAAGAAAATAAATTATCTCTTATTGATAATAAATATCAACCGATGATTTCAGAAGTTGAAAACAAACTTATTGCCAACGATACTGCTAAAAACAAAATGGTATCTTCAATAGAAACAGTGAAACAAGGAATAATTAATAATTTAAAATAAAATTATGGAAACTAAAAATTCAAAAACAATTCAAATTCAAGGAACCAGTTCTCTTGGTTCAAACAACAAGGTAATGGAATTACCAATTTTTAAACACTTTAGTGAAAGTGAAATTACTAAAAAAGTAGATTCTTTCCGAAAAGGAGAAAAAGGACTTTTTGGTATTTTGAAATTACTATTTTTCGGTGGCTTAGCAACTGCTTTTTGTATATTTGCATTACCAAAAATTATGATTGCAATCGGTGCAGCTCTCGGAGCGGTAGCTTCTGTTGCAGTAGTTATACTTGCTATTATACTTGCACCGGTTGGAGTTAGGTGGATGCGTAAACTTGCAAGAACTTTACATAAAAACCTTATAAAAAGTGACCCATTCGGTCAGTTAGAACAAGAAAGAGTAAA
>Ga0315291_10004184_pt1 | contig 18460 bp, 17 predicted proteins | sample YL17G12_20_MG_FD_203070 | JGI IMG/M metagenome (GOLD analysis project Ga0315291, IMG submission 203070) | Sediment microbial communities from Yellowstone Lake, YNP, Wyoming, USA - YL17G12_20 | ecosystem: Environmental > Aquatic > Freshwater > Lake > Sediment | place: USA: Wyoming | collected...
TTCTTCATATATCTTCTTTCTTTCTTTTTTGAGCTTTTCAATAGCTTTAGGAGAAGTTGCGGTTTCATATTTTTTTCTTTCACCTTTAGTCATTTGAGCGAGTTCAGTTCTTGTCTTGTAGGGAGTTTCTAATTCTGCTAATTTTTTTCCACGACTTGCTTCTTCCTTTTCTTTTTTAACTCTTGCTTTTTCTTTTACTTTAGATAATTCAGTTTCCCTGGCTAGTTCAATTCCGACTTTTGGAGCTAGTCTAACAATTTGTCTTTTTTCAGCCTCTGCTATCATTTTTATGTATTTAGTTTTTGGCCTCTTTCCTTTAGATATTGATGTTTCAGCAGACCCTCTTGCTTCTGCAAGTTTTTTACTTTCTAAAAATCCACGATTGGAACTATATCTTTTTAATGCTTCAGAAAATTCTTCTCTGGCTTTTTGCGATTTCTCTGTTGCAGTTTTTCTTATTTTCTTTGTTCTGATGCCATTAGAATCAGATTTTCCTTTTCCTTTCTCTTTAGTTTGTAAATCTTCAAGAGTTAATTTTATACCATCATTTTTTGTATTTTTTATCTTTTTTGCATCTTTCAACCAATTAGTCGGGTCGCAATCAAAAGCATTTGGAGAACCATCCATATCAGCATCCCCCCATCTACTAAGATGTTTTTGATTAATGGATTCTTTCTTATAAAGAGGCTTTAATCCCCAGAAAGATTTAACTGGTTTTTCATGAACTTTTCTTGGAGTTAATACATTTGAAACTGGTTTACCAATGAAGTTTATGTTATTTAGATTTAACTTAATCTTTTGTGGATGTGCATTAGATGAAAACTTTGGGCCAAAATTAAAAGCATTTATTGCTTTTGATTTCTTCTTTATCCCAAAGAAATCAAATTCATCATTGTTGTTATTATCTAAGCCTATCATATTATCCTATGGTTTCTCCTGTTTTTAAATATGGTTTCCATGTTATTACCTGTTCTCAAAGAACAACTTGAATATCTGCCAAGTTGCATAAATTATTGAGCCTGCTAGAACTGGGAATATAAATATTGGATATCCATAACCTATTGCCATCGCTAATAAGAAATATACTTCAAATATTATAACTGTATAGAATGAAATCCCTCCAAGCATTAGAATTATAAAAAAGATAATTGCCAAGAATAAAACTGCAGCCCAGAAGCTTCCAAATATTTGTTCGACAAATACGTCCCAAAGATTCATCATTCCAACTCCAGGCCCGGATGCATAGGCACTTACAGTTGGAAGCAAAGCTAGTAAAGATATAAGTGCGGTTTTTATTTTTGTGCTTATCATTGTATTAATTCCTTAAAGTTCTCTATTGCTAGAGTTTTTATCTCAGATTCCCAAAGGCGTATGACTTTATAACCATGGTTGGTAAGTTGTTCTGTTCTTCGAGCATCTTCTTCTCTTTGTTGGATTTGGAATTCTTTCAATTTGGCTCCAGTGAATTTTTTTGGATTGCCGTGCCAATAGTCCCCATCCGCCTCAATTACTATTTTTAATTGTGGTATTAAAAAATCACATTGATAAGCATCGCGAATCATATTCATATAGACATGCTTTTGATAATCAATTTGTAATAACTTCAAGAATGCTTCTATTTTTTGTTCTATTTTTGTGTCAATCATTGGAAAGATTTGTTTTGAACGTCTTATCTTCATGGTGCCATCTATTGGGAATCCCATACCTGGAGTTGTCTTGAGCAACTGTTTTGTTTTCTCACTTCTTATCTTTCTTAATTGAGCAGCTTTTTCTGGACCGTGAATCTCTTCATAGGTTTTACCTTTGTGGGAATTGCGGATTGAATCGATTCTCTTTTGTTTATCTTCTTCAGTTCCAGGTGCAATATGCTTACCAGTATTCCAAGGCGTTTGTCCTTGCATTATTTCTGAAAGATATTTTTTAGTTTCTTCTGAGTGGTGTTGGCCATAGAAGGGGTTTTCTTTTCCAGAACGTCCGACCCAGTATTTTAAGTTATCAATGGCATTTATTTTATTTCCAGTATTTCCAATACCATTTTTATTTCCAAGCATTGCTAATGAAATCTTCTTCTTGTGTTCTTCTGTTATTTTTTGTTTCATATTGTTCTCCATTATATATATTGCAATAGTATATATTGCAATATAATCATTGGGTGGTTGGTCGCCAAAGCCAAAACTCCAAAACTGTCATTGCCCACATAAGTGCTACAACTCCAGCCGTTAACGTTGCTACTACAGATGCTTCTGCACAAGCATCTCCAGGTATACATCCTGCGAATTGCCCAATATTTCTAGCCATAAAACTATATAATGCCACTATAGGAACAGCTCCCATTGAAAAGAATACTGCAGCAAGTCCAGCTAATGTAAGTATATCAGACCTAGAGATAATCCCAATTCCAGTTGTTACAGCTGCTGCGACAAATACTGCTGTAGTTAATAATAAAAGAAATGTATTAGTACTCCATAAATATGGTTGTGTAAGTATATCTAAGAAAGTTGCTCCGCTTGAAGTATTTGTAAAGTTACTAAGATTTGGGTCTAATATATGATTAAGTAATCCCAAAATTAAATAAATTATAAACAAAACTACCATGAATGGGCCTAGTCTCATCCTGAATACCTCCTTATTACACTTAATGTATAACCCAAACCAACACAGCTAGTTGACAATGCAAAAATATATTGATTGAAGTAATCATATTGAGTTAATCCTGCAAAAGTAAACATTCCATAAAGACTAAATATCCATATCACTGCACTCATTCCAACAACGAATGCCCCTGGATGATTTAGTTCATATCCAGTAGTTCTTCCAAGAATAAATAGGAATACAGCAAAGAAAAAGAAGATTGTAACTATTCTACTGAATTCAAGTTTATTCAAATCATCTCTTGCTATACACATTGCTACGGATTCGCCATAGTTTTCAGATTCTTTAGACGACCAAGAAGTTTCATTTATCCATTTACATTCTGGTTTAGCCGTACATGTTGCATTGGAAGTATAAACTATACAGTTTGGTATGCTTGTTCCCCATGTGTTAAAGAAATCTTGGAAATTTAGCATTGCTCTTCCTATTGCATTTAATGAATTATTCTGGTCTATTTTTATAAATCTCCAGTAAGCATCGCCTTCAATTAGAATTAAATCAGAATCAGCAGTGCCATTTATCGCAACATAATATTGTCCTTTTATATTATCGCCAGTATAGGTTGTGTAAAACAAAGTTAATAGACAAGATGATTGCGAACATCCAGGTACTCCGGTTAAACTATCATTTGAAATAAGTACTGTTCTTGTTATTGCGTCAATAAGTTCGAATTTAACTCTAGTCATATTAGAAATATTAGAATTGACATAGAAAGAATAATTTAAGGTTCCTGGTTTGTTAATACCATCGGCTGGAGTTCTTTGATAAGTTATCCCGTCTAACTTAGTTAAAAATGGTTGTTGAGATGAACTAGTTCCGCAATTTAATAATATATTATATAAATTACTTGTTGGAGTAATAGTTGAAGTAAGTGAAGTACATCCTCCTCCAGAAACTACTAATGTGTAAGGAGTTATTGGACTCATATAATATGAAACGGTTCCGGCAGTATCAGTATATCCATCGTTAATTAATGTTTGTACTCCTGAAATTTCTCTATAGGCACTAACTCTTATATTAGAAATAATAGTATTACTTTGTGAATTAAACGTTTGAAAAGTTACTGGTGTTACTCCGGAATCTATTAAATTAATTAAATATAGTGTTGTAATAGTAGAAGCATTATTCAGAGGTAACATTCTGAATGGCCAGGTTTTTGGTGCATAACCTAATACAGAATTTCCAAACTGATAATTCGCAGTCGAGATTATGATTGGACGAGAAGATGGATTAAAACAGAATGAATGATTTAGAGAAGTATTAGTATCTACTGGAGTATAAGCCAATTGTTTTCCCAAGCTTCCGCCAGTAAAATTATAAGTCCAAATTGAATTAATAATTGTCGCATTTATAATTGCATTTGTAACTTCGTCTCTATATTTTATTGTAAGATATGGCACACCATCACCTCTGCAATAAAAATAGCTTATGTTCAATACGGTTTGAGTATTTAATGAAGAGTTGAAATAAGTTGTGCTAGTTGCATTTGCCAAAGTTATTCTCCAATTAAATGTTTTAGTTGTTGTATCGACTGTTGTTGGAATATCTAATAATTTAGTAAATCGAATTGTATTTCCACTTCCTATTTTTGTTCCAGCATATGGTACATTATCATAATAAAGTGTTGCTGAACTCGATGTGTAATAAGTATTATCATAAGTTATATTAATAGTAAAACTTTCTTTTGCTGTTTCAAAAGTTGATGTATTATAGATTTGTGAATTCTCTATAAATCCACTATTACTAAAATTCAAAAAAGAATAACTTATAGGTATTATGCCATTCGATACATTAAATAAGAATGGGACATAACAATATGAACCAACTAAAGAACATCCATTTAAATAACTATTTGTATAATTTCCAACATTTAATTTACTTGTAACATTTATATTTGTTTCATTCACATTACTCACGAAAATGATATCACCATCAATACTAATAGTTAAATTATTAACATCAACTGTTTCATTAACTTCCATTCCTACTCCACCATTCCAATCCGTTATAACATCAGATGTATTCCATGCTTCTCCTTTATATATTCTGAAATCATCCATCCACATATTTCCTACACCACCTTGGTTACTGATATTGAAATGACCTGAAAAATTATTAGTATCGCCATTCCAAGGTCCTACCTTATCCAGAACTCCATCAACCCAAACCGACATTCCTCTTACACCAGTAGAATTTCTTATGAATACTATTCTATGCCATAAGCTATCAGAATAAGTGCCTAAATTTGTATCGATAATAGTAACTGCTGCTGGTTCAGTTCTCATTCCAATAGTACCAGCGCCAGCGGCATTACGAACTATCGCCCAGTTATTTTCTGAAATGGCCATGCCTCCAGAAGCATCGCCTGATATATTAACCCAAAATGCTATTGTAAAATTACCAGTTCCGAATGCAAAATCAATACTATTATCTGTTGTCAAAGCTCGTTCAGTTGAAGGAAGTAAATTAATGGCATTATAAAGTTTCCCTGGGCCGTATGTCCCATTTGTTGCAATCAAAGTTAAATCATGATTATTTGTAGTACTATCAATCGCATTACCAGAGATTTCATTAAATTTCCAATAAGCTTTTAAATTATAAGGTAACAGAGGTATTGATGGATAAGTAAGATTAAAATATGCAGTTCCAAGAATACTAGAATCAGATGGGACAGCTAAATATCTTATTATTCCTGCTGAAGTTAAACTTAGATTCTCTTGTTTTAATGAGTTATTAAAAGTGTCAGTACTCCAAGCACTAGCAAAACTAAGCATAGCTACAAATGCTATCATTATCGTAAATATAATTAATATTTGTTTTTTCATTTTGTTGTAATTACTAACCCTAACAATATTCTTCATAGTAACTAATGGCCGTTAAATTCCACTCTCCGTTGTTATCCTTCCTAATATTACTCTAGAAACACCAGCTATTAATACTGCCATTACTATGTAGGGAAGATATAAATTTATCGAAATACAAGCTAGATTATTTGATGCTAAACTTCCATTGTAACTATATACACTATTAGGGTTGCCATTATAAGAATAACCTTTGCAGTTAAGATAATCTGATTGTTGTGACATATTCAACAGAGTTGTTAATTCTGGAATAAGTGCAATCATAACTGCGATAGTCATTACCAAAAAGAGGAGGTTTATAATCATAACTTGCCCACGACTATTCATCTCGATTCGCTTTGTCTTCTTAGTGGATATTTTCCTTAAAACCATTTTTGCTTACCTCCTTTTTGTTTTTTTAAAAATGAATATTTTTTTGTTTTGCCAATTCTTCCAATGTTTCTAACTGCAGCTGCTTTTACTCCCATGAAAGTTATTTCTCTTTTTTCACCCGGAGTAATTATTCTTTGTCGTTCTTTCTGGACAAAAGTCAGAGCTTGAGGAACTCTAGTCTTTGGAGCTCTGAAGTATTGCATCTCACGAGCGGATGGAGCTTCCAATCCAAGTGTTCTTCCTTTTTCTGTAGTTGGAATCAATCTAAATGTGGCTGCGGCGCTACCAAGAGTTCGAGTAATGCCGAACTTCAATGCTTCTTCTTTTGGTAATGCAAATGGAGATTCAACCCTAAACTTCTTACGTCTACGTACTTCAACTTTGTATCCGGCTGCGACAATGGGTTTCTTTTCCTTTCTTTCTGGAACTTTCTTTTTAGGTGTCTTTACTATCCATATTCCAGTTCCTGGATGGCCTGGACCATATGGAGGACCTGGAGTAATACCAAATTCTGGCTGTAAAACTGGTTGAAGAACTGGTTGTAAAACTGGTTGAAGAACTGGCTGTAAAACTGGTTGAAGAACTGGTTGTAAAACTGGTTGAAGAACTGGTACTAGTGATGGTGTCAATGATGGTTCAAGTACTGGTACTATGTCAGGAACAACTTTTGGTTCTATGATTGGTTCTAATTTTGTTGGCTGTGATAGTTCTAAAACTGGTGTTAGTGATAGTTTAACTTCTCCGACTATTTTAGGAACAAGTAAACTTTCTCCGACAAATGCAGCTGATAAAATATTTGGAGCAATAGTAGTTATAATTGGTCTAGCAAAAGGTCCTGTAACTTTTGTTGGTACAAATGTAGGTTGCATAATTTGTAATGTTCCTAATCTTTCTTGAAGTACTGAAGCTGAAACTCCCGGTATTCTTGCTTGTTCCATTTGCATTCTAAGAGATAATGGTCCTCCTGTTCCTTCATCTGGAACAAATGTAGTTGGTCCCTTTACTCCTCCATATCCATATTCTGATTCTCTAGGAGTTGGTGGAATTTCAGCCTTAGCAAGTTCTTCGGTTTCTATCTTTATCTTTTCTGTGGGAGCAAATTTTTCGGCTTTTTCTAATGCAGTTCTTAGTTTGTCAGTTTGAGCTTTTGTTAATTTTGTAGGAGCTTTCGGTTCAGATGGAGCCAGCCATGAAAATGGTTTACCAACTTTTCCAGTATCTTTTAGAGCTTCTGTTACAGTATCAGATAATTTAACATATCCTCTACCTTTAACATAATATTCTCCATTTTTATCTTGGAATACTCTTATTTCCTTTATGTTACCTGTCTTATCTATTCCTCTTACTCTAGTTATACCTTGGTCATCTATTTTAACTCCAACAACAGAGACATCTATTTTTCCCCCTTTTATATAACCAGATTTAACTAAACTATATCCTTCTAGATGTACACCACTAGTACCCAATAGTTTAGCTATTGCTGGGTCACTTAGTTTATAAATATCAGCTTCATTTCCAACATAATCTAATTTACCAGTTTTAGGATTTGCAGCCCATACTTGGTCATTCTTTATAATAATAACTTTTTTAAATGGTTGTTCAACATTCATCAATGTTCTTGCCTTTTGAACTGTAAGAGTTCCCCTCTGCTGGTCTACAAAATCTTTAAATTCACGAGAAGCTGTTTTCTGTTCTATTAATTTTATCTGTTTGTATACCGGTGAATTCTTTAGTTCATGTTGGCCTATTTCTACTACACGTTCTTTTCCATCGCTACCAACAACACGATATTCATAGAGTTTTTTTCCAGTTCTTAGGTCGACATTAATTTTTATACTAGATAATGTGTTTAATTTATGTTCAATAATTTCTCCAGTAACTTTTCCTCTAGCTCCAGTTATTGTTTTGGTACCAGAATAAGATTCTGCCATCTTTAAAGATTCTTCTGGAGTTAAAGTATAAAGCTTTCCAGCACTAGTAACTTTAGAAAGAATTTCTCTTCCTCCGCCACGTAATGTTTCTTCAATTTTTAAATCAGTATATCTACCACCGGTTACAACCTTTTCAGATAATCTTAGATTAAAAGCATTGCTAACAGCTTTATCTCCTCCAAACATTAGTTTAGTATTAACACCAATTTGAGTTTTCAATGGTATACTTGCTTGCACGCCTCTTACTTTAAATATTGTTTCTCCCAATTGTTCTTCAGTGGTAGTTATAGGTCTTAGTATATCTGTTCTTGAAGCCGCTACAATTGCTTTAAATTTTGGACTAACAAATTGAAGAGCTTTCTCTGCTTCTGCTTTAGTTAATCCTTGTTTAATCAAATTTTTAATCGCTGCTGCACGTCCAGTCTTTGCTTCAGCGGCAGTATATTCAAATGCCTTTTCCCCAATTGCTAATTTTCCTCCAGTAGAAATTCCTCCATATAATGGTTTAGGATTATAATCAAATAATCCTGTTTTTTCTCCAAGAGACCTTAATTGTAATTGCCATGTTTTAAATGCTAATTCTTGCTGACCAGGAGTTACTTGTCCTCTTATAGCTAGAATCTGTCCACGAGCTTGTGCTATTACTCCTTTGGGATTTACATGTATTACAATTTCATCTGGACGTAAATTTATCCATCCAACTTGACGTTTAGCTAATATCTGTTTAACTTCTTGATTTGTTGGGGCTCTAATTTTTGCTTCTCCAATTTGCACTTTAAATTCTTTATTATATATTTGACGAGTTGCAACTAAAGCTGTTAATGCTCCAATTATTTTTTCTTCTTTACTTGAGCCAGGAGCAAGTGCTTTATATGTACCATATGTTCCATACACTTCTGGAGGAATATAAGTTGCAATTAGCTTTGGTACTGCTGCAATAAGTAAAGATTTTTCAGGAGATGTAGGCAATAAAGTTGATGTAATTCCAAGTCCAACTAATTTACTAGCTTCTGTCCATGTTTTTACATCTTCAGATTTTTTAGTATACTTTTCTGACAAATCTTTATATTCTGAAGAATCAATAAATTCTTTTTGAATATCTTTATAGTATTTAGAATTCTGAAATTCTTTTTGGGCTTGTTCTTCTGTAATTGTACCTTCAGTTATTTTATCACGATATTCTTTATTAAATTCTGAATTTATACCTGTTTGATATTTATCTGAAAATGTCTTTTGTATTGCTAAAGTTTCCGGTTCGCTCTCCATTCTATTAGATATTTTTTCTGATATGTTTCCCATTTTAACTGCAATTTTCTGCTGTAAATCTTTGGCAATTTCATTTCCAGTAGCTGTTGTTCCAAATGCAATATAAGTTTGAGCAAGTTTTCCAAATAGTTGTGGTCTTGCCATGAAACTTTCTGTCACAAGTTTGCCAGTAGTTTTGCCAATTGCAAGTCCAAATAAATCCTTAATCTGTTGAGTTCCAGGAATTCTTATATACTTTACAACTCCTGGAAGAGTTGCAGCAATTAATGGTCCTCCAGATTCTTTCCAAGCAGGTCCTAGTCCCTCAGTTGTTGCTGTACTAATAAATTTAGGACCATATTCAAGTGCTAATGCTGCTCTAGCAAATGGACCAACTCCAGGTATCCATGCTCCAACTTCTTCAAGTGTTGTTATTGCCCCAATTGTTTTTTCTTTTATTTGCTTTTTGGCCGCTTCTTCTTCGGGAGTTCCTGGTCCAAAAGTCTTCTTATATTCATAGCTATCAAATTCAAATGGACTTCCAGTTTTAACTAAACGAAGATTTTCTCCGCCCAATTCAAATCTTCCAGTCCAATAATCTGATGTTCCTACTTCTGCTGCTACGGTTCCAGCAGTTTCTTTTCCTCCAACTATAGTTTGTCCAAATAATGCAACTGGATTAAATATTTTGAATGGACCTTCACCTTTTAAAACTGGAATAGCTGCTTCTTTAATTTCTTTCCATACGATATTACTTGCAATAGCGCCTAATCCGGCAACTAACTTTGCCTTATCTATTTCAGATTGTATTACTGGTTTAATCCCCTTTTTATATGCAATAGAAGCTAGTTGTGCTTTTAAAGAAAGGTCTTCTTTAACATTACCATAGATATCTGTAACCAATGGTTTAACTCCTTCTCTATATACAATACCACCCAATCCGGCAATTAACTTTGCCTTATCTATTTCAGATTGTATTGCGGGTTTAAAAACATCATATGTTGCAGTACCAATGTCTCCTAATAAATTAATACTTTTTATATTCGTATCAATAATGAATTCTCCAGCTGGTTTAGCAATTTCTTTATATGCTAAATTAGCTGCTGGTACTAACCATGGAGGTATTACATAATCAACAGTAAAATCAACAGTAGGCTTAACTACTTTTTCAGTTATATACTGAGTTGCTGCCGGAGCTAGTATTCCTATGCCAGCTGCTGAAGTTATTCCAAGAAAAGTTGGACTAGTGACTAAGTCCGGTCTTTTTCCCAAGAGATTGATTACATTTCTTTCCACACCTCCAATAACCGGAATATCTAGTGTTTTTATAAGAACCTGTTTTAATTTTTCTTTATAATCAAACTCTGGTTTAACTTCAAACGGATTATAATCTGTTCTTGTTCCCGACCCAAAGTCTACTCCTCCGATTCTACCAGTTGGAATTCCAAGACTTTTTTGTTTTGCTTCTAAATCTAACAAAGCTTGCAACTCTGCTGGAAATGTAATTGTCGCCGATTTTTGAGTACCACCAGTAGATGTAAATTCTGTTCCAGGCTGTAGAGGTCCTTGATATTGCAATGATTGAGCAAATGGTTTTGATAAATCTATATATCCAGGTTGACCAGGAGATATTCCGGCTTTACTAGTTATATCGGTAAAAATTGGAACAGATACTGGAGGCGGAGAAAGTTTTGGCTCTGGAGCATAGGTATAATATGTTGGAACACCTTCTTTGTATACTATCTTTTCAGTTGGTTTTCCTTCAAAAGATTTTTCTATAATGAAACTTCCTCCATCAATCTTTTTAGCGCCTTCTATTCTTTTAGCCTCATCTTTAGCTTGTTGTATTTCATATGCTTTTAATTCAGTCCTATATTGTTCTTGTTGTCTTTTTCTATCACTATAGTAGTTCTCTAAGTTTTCTATTTGTCCAGTTAATACTCCTCGAATAACATCTGATTTATCTTTACCAGTATATTCTTTCCAAGCTCTTTGTTTTTGTTGAATTATTTCTTTCTCATTTTTTAAATCTCTAAGTTCTTCTGTTCTATTACTGTCATGACTATCTGAAACACGTTGTATTGTTTTATCTATGTTAGCTATGCTATTATCAAATTGCTTTATTTTTTCATTTATTGTCGCCATAGCAACATCATACTCTTTTTGAACTAGTGCAGGAGTTCCATACTCTGGAACTTGTTTTGATACAGCTGTCTCAAATTCTTGTGTTATAGAAGATATTGTTTCTTTTGCTTTTTGCTGTTGACCAGCTGCTTGTTGCAAAGTTCCATAAGAACCCATTCTAGATTGTTCGGCTCCAGCTCTTTGTAATGCTCCAGAATAAGCAAGCAAAGGTTTACTAGCCTCTTGAAATGAAGTTGCATATGCTTGCCTAGCTGCAAGAATCTGATTCTTTACATCTTCTGGTATTTGTGCCATTAGTTATCTTTCCTCCAATTAAATATACGAATAGGAATATTCTTAGGCATTTTAATTGGTTCAATAGAATCTGGGCTTCCAAAATCTATAATCTTTCTCAATTGTTTTTTTGGTAATGCAATTGATATTTGGCCATTGTTTTTATTATGAAATAATCTTGCTTTAATATCTAAAAATTTTGATGCATCTTTATTGTTAATATTGTTCATATATACTACTAGTAATTATAGTTTTTAAAGATGGTTTACAAGTAATTGCAATTAAAAGAATGGGAAACCATCGCCTTTATTCTGTTTATATTTTTTATAAGCTTTTTCAACAGGAGCTCCGATGATTAAATCTAAATCCTCAAATAGAACAGCTAAATCATTATAGTCTTTTGGATTCAAAACTTTAACATAACTATCTGAAGAATATCCTCTAGTCATCTTTGGCCTAACTTTAAAATTAAGTTTCTCTCTCATTTTGTCACCTTTGACTATAAGAATGTCTTCTTTCTTATCAGGAACGGTTTGTTCGGAACTCACGTTATCTAGTGAGGAAGAAGATGACTACTCCAAGTATTCCAATTCCTATCAATATTGCAAGCCACTTCGACATAGATTTAACTGTTTGAGTTTGCTGTGCTCTTAATGCCATCTTTATTAAGAACTCATCACTATCAGTTGCATCTCCTCTTCGACGTATCTCATCAAGGTCTAAATTAGAAACAGGTCTTCTATCAATCTCTTTAACAATCAAGAATTTATACATCTTAGCTCCTTGTCTCAAAATCCAAAATGCTCTTGGGTCAACTTCATATATTTTATTTCTAAGAAGAACCATGTTACCATAAATTGGAAGAAGCATTGGTTGCTCTATCTCTCCTTTTATATTCAAGAATAATACTGCAACAATATCTCTTTCTTTACCGGCTTTATTTGCCGCAGATTTCCATTTGAAAGGAATCTTCCATGGTTTTTTTGTAGCCTCTGTTTCTCTTCTCATAGTCTCTATATCTATCTTTTCTTTTACAGCTCTTTGCACAATACTCTTTATCCCAGGTCTGACATGTGAAACGAATTCTCTTCCTTGTGATGGGTATCTTCTTGAAGGATATTGTTCTCTTGCATAGGCAGAATTTATTCTAGGTTTAGGTATTGCACCAGCTGAATGATATGCTTTCGATACAAAACTTTCGTAATCTGATTGGTTCATTTTATTCTACTGATTGGTCAGGTTGTCCTCCAAACATACCAAACCTTTTCTTTTTGAAAGGTTGTTGACCAAAAGTTTGTCCTTGTGCCATACCAACTCCGGGTGCACCAGGTAATCCGGGAGCTCCACTAAATCTTGTAGTTTGTTTCTTTTGAGATACAAATAGTTCTGTAAACCAGCCTTTCTTAGATGCAGAAGTCTTCAAAGTTATTTCGCCGAGTTGATAAAAGAAATGAGCAAACTGCGGATGATGAACTGTTGTACCAAGTAAGGCTAAGAATTGTGCATTACGGACATTCATAAAAGGTTGGGGGCCAAGTTCATATTTGTCAAGATTAGCAACCTTAGAATTATCCTTTGACCTAAGAACTTTGTTAAATAAATTATATAATCCTTCAGACTTCTTTTGTTGAGGAACATCAGCCCATTCTACATCTTCAACGTCAGAGTGCTGGTCTTCCATTCTATCCTGGTTTTCAGCAACATCTTCTTCGTCTAAATATTCCTCTTCAGAAGCTATTCCCTCTATTGGTTCTATTTGTTGTTCTTCATCCATTATCTATATTCCTATATAATTTTGTAACTAGTTAAATCTTCTTAAGATATTAACTGACTCTGATTCTATATAATTAAAAGTAAAAAAATAAAGTTTGTTTTTTGGTTTAGTCATGTTTCTCCTTAAACTATTCCTGCTTGTCTTAAGCTAGAATAAGTTACGGCAATTCCAATTCCTAGGATACCTAGTGCAAAGAATCCTGGTACCATCTGTAATACAGATGCTCCCCATGAACTTGAGTTGTATAATGCTCCACTTGTAACAGTGACAAGATTAACTTGAACTGCAATTGGTCCTATCAAGGATACACCAATAAGTATGGAAACAAAACCACCTATTAAATTCGCTATCATTTTTAATTTTTCACTCTCCTATGGTTAATAAATGTCTATTGCCTATTTAAAGATGGTTCACACAAATTACTACTAGTAAAAGAAAGAAAAAGAAAAAAAAAGAAAAATAATTGTGTTTAAACCAATCCGGTTCCTTTAAGCACAAGGAAGATTAAGAATACTGTTCCAAGTAATATAGCTAATGCAAAGAATCCTGGTACTAAATCTTGAACTGTTCCTGCCCATCCAGCAACATAACCATCTGCACAATAACTATATGATAATGATGTACTATTTGAACCAGCACCAACAGTTCCATTTAGAGGAACTGAATTACATAAATGTATATTCACATCTGTAACATATACATAATCTCCTCCTGCACCGCAACCATTATTGTCCAATACATAACCAGAAGCATTCTTTAGTACTAAATCATCTACAGAACATTCTCCTACATTATCCATTCTCCAACCATTACTGGCCAGATAGGATGGAGTAAAGTAATAGGTTTCATTTATAGCACCTTTAGCTAATCTAGCCGGAGATATATCCATCGATGTACTTAAAGCAGTTAAACTAGTATTTTCATTTGTCTGGTCACCTATAACTCCAAGAAGTACCACTCCTACTAAAATAGCAATAGCTGCTGCAATTATTATACCCGCTGTTCGACTTTCCATTTATTATTTTCACTCTCCTATGCTTTTGCTAAATGCTTTGACCTATTTAAAGATGGTTCATATAATACATTACTAGTAGTTTATAAGAAAAATAGAAAGAAAATATAAAAGAAAAATAAAAATTGGGACCGGCGCATATAAGTTTTCCTCGCTCAAGGGTCATAGGAACTTGCCTCATATACCGCCCCATGGCTTAGTCAAAGAATTTCTTCTTAAACTATTCCTGCTTGTCTAAGGCTAGAATATGTTACTGCAATACCAATGCCTAGGATACCTAGTGCAAAGAACCCAGGAACCATCTGTAATACTGAAGCTCCCCAAGTGGATGAGTTATAAACTGAACCACCAGTAGCAGCAACAAGATTAACTTGCACAGCAATTGGTCCTATCAAGGATACACCAATAAGTATGCTTACGAATCCGCCTATCAAATTTGCTATCATGTTTTAATTTTTCACTCTCCTATGCTTTTGCTAAATGCTTTGACCTATTTAAAGATGGTTCATACAAAATATTACTAGTAATTAAAGAAGATTTATGTTATATCAGTTATTGGCTTTTTAGTAATGGCTCTTATTCCAAATCTAACCATATTAGCATTAATAGCTATATCAGTTATCTTTGCAAGTTCAGTAGCAATTTCATCAGCACCCATTCCTAGATGTTTATGTAACATCAACAGTGCTCCATCTCTTTGACGTTTCCATTTCTTTTCAATATCCTTGACATCCTTTTGTTTAATAGCTTCTTGTTTTGCAGCTTCATACTTTTCCTTATCAATAGGTAGGAATGGACTAAACCTTCCAGTGAAGGATGGACGTGCTCCAGAATACTTTGATTGAGTTCCAGCTTTCTTTTTTCCGGCAATATATAAGTTTTCTTTCTGAGCTTCATTATAAAAATTAAAAAATCCACGCTCCATCCTTTTATTTGTAAATACATCAACAAGAAAGATTGAACGAGATATAGCATAGTCTTCATGCAGTTTAAAGAAGTTTGGAAGAACAACTAATATAACGTGACCATACTGGCCGCATTCCTGAAAGAAATCCTGCATTGCTTTGTTGATAGCAGACATTGCAGCGGCAGAGTCTAGACCAGCTCTACCTTCATCATAAATAATAACTTGATTACGACCGTACTTAGTATATAGTTCCCTAGCTCTTAATTGCAAATCGCTAGGAGTGAATACAACATTTTCTTCTAGATTAAAATGAATAATTTTATTTGGCTTAGCTGATACAAACCATTTCCCAGTTGACTCTTCTTTTGCCATAGAACCTCCGGCTAATTGCCATGCTACAAAATATGCAGTCTGAAGACATGCTGTGCTATTGTGACTAAGTATACTATTAGATAAAAGGAAATTATGATAATCTTCAGTATATAAATCATATCCTTTTTCGCGGTTATGGAATTTTATACTTGTTATTTGTTTAGTAATTAAATTGGATTTATTTAGGTCAATTTGAAATTGCTGAAGTTCAAGAGAGGGAACCTGCTGTATAGATAATGGCATAAGAAACATAGTTCTATTAAAATATTTATCGGCCATGTTAAAATTGATTTTATTCTTCAAATTTCTTATACCATCTATTTCAGATATATTGAATTGATTAATAGTTTTTTCTTCTATATAAGTATTATGAAGTTCTGAACTTAACTTATTTCTATTTATTTTAAATGGTATCTTATAACCTATCTTATTCTCGGCATACTGAATATCGCTAGATGATATTGGTTTATTCTTTTTATCAATCATTTTTATACCACGTTGTCTTAAGGCCATTTTAATTGCTTGGCTTGAACGACCGAACATGAAGCCGAGATACGTTGTACCAAATTTGGTATTGTTGTATATATCAACAACTTTTTCATAATCTTGTTTTGATAGCTTATGTCTAGATGAGTTAGCGATTATTTGATTAAGCATATCCTGTTTTCTTTTTATTTTAAATCCAATAAGTTTATTGAACTGGCTTATTGAATAATTATTTCTAATATGTAAAAATGAACGTGAATCTTTCTTATAAATTTTAATCGCTTCAATGCCATACTCTTTTAGATAGGAAGACCATAGTTCTAGTTTGTCTATATCCTTTTGTGAAAGAGTTAACCACTTCTCTTTGCCGTTATATTCTTTCCCATTGGATTTCTTTATATGTCTATTGCATATACCAACAGAACCTTCAGCATCGAATAAACCTCTGAGATATTCTATTTTTTCTTCTGAAGATTCTGGAACAAGACTCTTAAAGAAATCGCATGGATTGAAGCCGAGAGAGTTTATAGTACATAAATTTATTCTCCATTGTTGTTTTGTCCTCGCCGTTGCTTCAACATGATTTATTATATTGACATCTAAATTAAATATCTTTTTGATGAGTGATTGAACTTCTAAAAGGAAATCGTAATCAGTAACATTAAATGATATTGTGCCTTTTGGATTATAATGTCCATCTCCATCAAATGCGCCTTTAAGATAAAATACCTTTGGGCAACGATATTTATCCGAATTATCTTTTTTGCATATCAATAAATCGCCTTCCTTTATATTCTTCAATTGTCTCTCTTTAATAGTTCCATCCTCATATACAAATAATTTATGCTCCATTGAACATTGAACTTTTTCTCCAGATGATAATATTACTTCATAGAAATCTTTTTCTTGTTCTTGTTTTATTACTTCAGAATTCGATATAGCGTATTTACTATTTTTAAAATCATAAGATATGGTTCTGATTTTTTCTTTATCCTTTAAATCTCCGATTTTCTTATTGACGATAAAACCATCATTCAAAATCAAGACCTTGCTATCGGCCGTTAAACACTTTCCAACTCGTTAATAATAGTTCCCGCCTCGGCATCGCTACCAAGGCGGGAGGCTACCGAACCTTCCCGTGGCCAGAAAAAATTCCAACCACATCGTATGAACGTTTTAGGTAATCCGGAATTCCCATCAAGTTAATAGCTAGATATTCATCCATATAGTATCCAACCCTAGGCTTTTTTGATTTAGGGTCAATCCACGAATAATCAGTAATTTGCATACTCATGTTATTTATCTACCTCTATTTTGTTAAGGTCAATTATAGAACTAGTTCCAGTACTAGTAATGGCCTTTTGAACTTTCTGAGCTTCTATCTCTTTTATTAATTCTTCTTCAACATCAACTGCTCCAGCCTCTGTTTCTAAACTACTATCTGCTTCTTTCATTTTCCTTAATTTCTCAACATAAGCACTAATTGACTTTTTTTCATATGTTGTTACGGTATCTAAGACTTTCCACATCATGTTTGCAAGTCTTTGTCCATATGGAGTTAAATTATAAACTGTTCTATTAAATAAAGATTCAGTTGCTACAAGCATTTGAATAGAATTAATTCTCATATCCAATAAGTGGGCACTCATATATTTCGAAGTAAAAAGAGCATTATGAAAATCTTTTATAGTTAATCCTTTATAATCTGGACCATCCAATAATTGTTTCCATTTAAAGAAACAAAATATCGGCCAATGTAATCTATGAAATACAAAGGACATTTGACTTACGGTTCCAATCCCAAAAGATTTTAAAAAACTTTCTTGACTTAAGTAAACTGAAGCCATACTTAGCCGCCCCACATGGCCCTGGATTTATCAAATTCATATTCCTTCAAGTACAATCCTCGTTCCATCATTATTTTTCTTAGCCAGATATCTTTCATCATAAGCACGCGATAGTGTTCCTCCTTATACGCTTCATATTGGAGCTTATCTCTTTTTCTTATAGCACTCATTGACTTTGCTTTTATATTTCTCATCAATTCTCGGAATTTTGTAAATACCATTTTCTCTTCATTGGGAATGTCAATTTCTAAAACCTTTGTTGGCATCATGTTTGGTTCATTCACATCAAACACAATATTCATTGCACCCTTATAACACAAATTAATATAAATTCTGTCGAGGATAAAATTCCACTTATCAAAATCGCCGGAGAGTGATGAGTCTTCCGCTTTATTAAATAATGTGTTCAATCTATAGATTAAACCCCAGCCCGTGTCTATACTCGATTTACTTTCAGCTCCTGGTCGCGATTTAGTTACCATGAATATCTACCTCTTGCATAAAGTATTATGTAAGACAATATATTTAAATCTTTGCCATCGAGACTAAGAGCAAGCTCATGCACGCGCACGCATGTGTCATT
>Ga0315291_10004185_pt1 | contig 18457 bp, 15 predicted proteins | sample YL17G12_20_MG_FD_203070 | JGI IMG/M metagenome (GOLD analysis project Ga0315291, IMG submission 203070) | Sediment microbial communities from Yellowstone Lake, YNP, Wyoming, USA - YL17G12_20 | ecosystem: Environmental > Aquatic > Freshwater > Lake > Sediment | place: USA: Wyoming | collected...
GATATAAGGTCGATGTATGCTGGAGCTTTTTCATCTGTTCATAAATCTTCGAATTGATCTCATCATCACAATGGCCCACACTGATCGTGACAATCCCTCCAAAAAAATCGAGATATTCTTTCCCATCAATATCGTAGAGGTATTTTCCCTTCCCCTGATCCAGGATGAGGGGCTCTTTATAATAGTGGGCAATACAAGGGACTAAATATTTTTTATGTTTTTCATAAATTTCCTTCTTTTCCATTGACGTCTCCTTTATTCCCCCTCCCCTTTAAGAGGCGGGAGGGATGGGGGTGGGATCGACTAAAATGTGGCTAACTCTTCATTGAGTACATCAGAAATAAACATATGGCCGGGAGTATGGGTGATACAGAGATCAGGTTTGACCCTCATTACAACGGCCTGTGGGGTTACACCACAGGCCCAAAATACAGGGATTTCTCCCTTTCTGATCGTCACCGGGTCTCCAAAGTCGGGTTTTTTGAGATCTTTTATTCCAATTTCTGAAGGGTCACCTATATGGATCGGGCCCCCGTGAACCGAGGCATAGCGAGAGGTGATCTGGACTGCCTGGACAATCTTATCTGGCGCAATGGGCCTCATGGAGACTACCATTGGACCATGAAAGATGCCTGCAGGTTTACAGGGGATGTGAGTGATGTACATCGGGACGTTCTTATTCTCTTCGATATGACGAACAGGAATGTTCGCCCTTAGCATTGCCTCTTCAAAAGAGAAACTGCAACCTAAAAGGAAGGTGACGAAGTCCTGTTTCCAAAGTCTCTTAATCTCTTTGACAGTTGCCTCTAACTTTCCTTTCCGGTAGATATGATAACGTGGAATATCTGTCCGGATATCGGCATCGGAAGACAAAAATTCCGTATGAAATTTTCCTGGTTCCAAGAGTTCGAGCAAAGGACAGGGTTTGGGGTTTCTTTGACAGAAGAGGAGAAAGTCGAAGCCATATCTCTGCGGGAGGATGACCAGGTTGGCCTGGGCATAGCCCATGGCCAGCCCTGCCGTCGGTTGATCCCATTTCTCTTTCCGGATGAGAGCCCGAATCTCTTTTGGATTAAGTCGAGAGATATCTTTCATAATCAAGATATCGTATATCAGAAAAATCAGACCTGAGCAAGGGATTTTAGACAATTAAGGTGAGATTTTTCTGGCTTTATGTTGAAAAAGTGGATGGGTTTTTTAGATCAGCATTCGGTAAAATGGGAGTTCATTCCCAATATCCTACAGAATGCAAATAATACTCAGCGGTGTAACTCCCTACGTGCCTAAACCTTTTCATCAGGAATTTGAACAACTCCTCGTCTGCCATGCGTCTAAGTGATCCTAAGAAACCGAAGAACGAACCACACTCTTTCTTTATCCTTTGGAACTCCTTAGCGTTATATATAATGGCTTCTACCTTGATCTTATTTTTTAGAACATTAGGGTTCTTTAACAACTCGTCTGCTTGTGCTTTGGACAACCTATGGATACTGAACCCACAGAATCCTTTTCTATATTTTTGCCAATTTCCTCTAATCACACCCCAGTTCAGCCCGGCTTGTAAAATACATAAGCAAAGAATTTCAAAATACTCTTGATCAGACCCTGGTTTCTTCCCGGGTTTGCAATCGCTCTTATCCTCTTTTGCGTAGATGCATTCCCACGGCGCCTGATGCTGTCTATTCATCAGTCAACTCATCACCTCACAGGTCACGCAGAAGACGAACCATACCTGGGGATCCTATTTCTTCTTCAAAAGCAGGATGCCGTTTTTCATCGACGACTTTGAATCCGTGTTTCTCATAAGCCTTCTGTGCCGGCGTATTACCAATGTACATATTGATCTGCGCCCGACGAAAACCTTTCTTTCGGCCCTTCTCAACTATTTTCTCAAGAAGCTTGCTGACAATCCCTCGCCTCCGAAACTTTGGAACCGTCGCCACACTATCAATAACCCATGCTCCTTCAACCTCTTCTGGGATGCAGCAGAGAATCTTTTCAGACCGGGTACCGGCTGCCTTATCGGGCTCTGACAGTCCCAGCTTATGCACGACCTCAACTATAGCCCTCCTGAGCGCCGGGTATCCCAAAGATCTAGGATCATAACCACCAAGGGCAGCCACGGGACGTCCGGCTACCTCTGCCACAAGAAAACACAAGTAGTGGAATAGATGGGGCGTCTTGGTAACTACCAGCATTTGAAGAAAAGCCAGACACTCTTCTTCTGTCCCCCCAAGTATGACCTCCCATATTCCACGTTGGACATGCGCCCTGCCGGAGGTGATAATAACCCATGCCAAGAAGGAAGCATCTTCGGGTCGAGCTAAACGAATTTTGAGGTTCATCAGCACTACTCCTTATTCTATTATGGAATCGGAACTCGGATGTTGGAATTATGTAATTGTCAAAATATCTCTGTCAAGAAGAATTAGTGAGAGCTCTAAAAAACTACCACTCGCTCTCTTGATCAGAGATTTCTGGACTTTTTCAGAAATCTCTTAATGGTGAAGGATAAAATGTGGGAAGCCAGTTCTTTATATGAAATTACTCAATTAAGTCTTTGATGTGAACTTAAAAAAAACCATAGCATTCTTACTGTAGAAAGGGAGGAAAGACAAGGGAAGTTGGGGGGTGTTTTTTGAATGCCATTGTAGTAATATTTATCTTAAACATTCAAAGATTGATGAGGTGATCCTATGAAATCTGCAAATCAACATCTGATGGGGAAGGTCGCTTGGGTAACAGGATCTTCGCGAGGCATAGGCAGAGTTATTGCCACGCACTTAGCCAGCCTTGGTGCTATGGTGGTTGTTCATGGTACAACGCCTTTCTCCACCCGCGCCTTCAACGAAGCCGAGTCACTTGAAGCTGTGGCACAAGCCATCGCTTCCGAGCATGGGGTGAAAGTGCTTCCTGTATATGGCGATCTTGCGGATGAGAAAGTTGTCAGGGCCATTGCAGAGAAGATCAGAGCTACCTTTGGTCATATCGACATCCTTGTTAACTGTGCTGGAGGCGACATCGGGGCTCAGGGAACCGGCGGTCCCATGGGTGGCAAACCTCCGAAAAATGATGCCATCTTTATTTCGTTTGAGGATATTAAGGCAGTTCTCAACCGAAACCTGATGACCTGCATTCTGGTGTGCCGTGAGGTGGCCCCAGAGATGATGGAGCGCCGGAGTGGGAGAATCATCAATATGGGCAGCATTGCTGGTCTGCAGGGGATCGACCAATCAGCCATCTATGGGACGGCCAAGGCCGCAGTGCATGAATATTCGCGCTGTTTGGCAAGAATGTTGCTGCCTTATAATATTACTGTCAATGTCATCGCTCCCGGAGATATCGTGACTCCACGTTTCTTAGCCAGCCGGCCCATCGACCAAAAGAGGATGGTCGAGGATGGAACTCTGGATCGCTACGGAAGGCCTATTGAGGTGGCAAGAACGGTTGAGTTTTTGGTTTCTGATGCGGCTACTTATATCACGGGGCAGGTGCTTCGCGTCGATGGCGGTAAACAATGCTGGCCCGCCTGAGCGGAGGGCCTAATTTTTTTCTGCCAACCTTCTATAAGAGGTGCAAAATCCACAAAACCCTATCCTCCATTTGCGCTCTTTTTGCCTTCTTGTGGCAGCAGTTTCTTTCCGTTCAACCGTTCCCTTTGGGCCAGCCGGGCACGGGCATGCTGAATTGCTTCGTGCAGTTTTCGCTGGAGCAATCTCTTCGGCAAGACCTTTGTCCAGTAAGACGCAACACGAATAGCTCCCTCTTCGAGTTCCATCAGTTCAATAGTCTCCCGTTTCTTGCCCGCGCAAAGAATCAGGCCAATGGGTGATTCCTCCTCTGGCTTTTGTTCGTATGTTGTCAGCCAGCGCAGATAGAACTCCATCTGGCCCTTATCTCCGGGCTGAAAGTCTCTTAACTTCAGATCTATCGCTACCAAACGGTGGAGACCACGATGGTAGAACAGCAGGTCAAGGTAGTAATCGTCATTGTCTATCTGGATACGCTTCTGCCGGGCCACGAAGGTAAACCCAACGCCTAACTCCAAGATAAAGTTTTCCATTTCTCTCATGATCGCATCCTCGACGTCCTTCTCAATGTAGCGATCTTTCAATCCAAGGAAGTCAAGGAAATACGGATCGCGAAAGACCAGGTCGGGTGTGAGTTTGTCTTCCGCCCGCAAAGAATCCAATTCGTGTCGGATAAGTTCCTTGGGTTTTTTCGACAGCGCCGTGCGTTCAAATAGCATACCACCGATTTTCTTTTCGAGCGTGCGGGTACTCCAGCGCTCGATGCGGCACATTTCAGCGTAGAAGTCACGCTTGAGGGGATCATCCAGGTAGATGATCTGTCGGAAATGAGTCCAGCCCAATTGTGCACTCAGTGCGTGCACAATCTTCTCGTCCCGGAACACCTCTGCAAAGCGCATCATGTTGAATAGATTGCGCCGGCTGAAACCGCTTCCGAACTCCTTTACCAATTGTTTCGACAGTGTCGCAACAATTTGCTCCCCATATTCGGCTCGCTTTTCTCTAAGGATGTCCTGCCGGATACGTTTGCCGATGCGCCAGTAGAGCAGCACAAGGGCGGAGTTCACTTGCCGCGCCACGTCTTGCCGTGCCGTTGCGATTAAATCTCGCAGGTCCTTAAGTAAAGCTTTAGGTGTGATTGCTTTCATTATTCTCTGTTCTATGCCCTTATTTTTTTCTATGCTCTATCCAACCGCTTTCAAAGAAGGGGAGGAAATCCTCCCTTTGCATTTTCCTTTTTATCTATAAACTTCACGTCTGTGTCCCACTTTTACAACAAGAACTTCATGACTCTTATCATCGATTGAATAAACAATCCGATATGGACCCTGTCTTACTCTATATCTGTCCTCACCTGAGAGTTCTTCGCAGCCTGGAGGTCTTGGAATTTCCGAAAGATTTCGCATCCGCTCGACGATCGGCTTAAGGTCTCTTTTAGGAATGCTGTCCAGTTCCTTTAGGGCTGAAGGATTGATCAGAACCCTATATTTTTCCACGGGATCTCAGATCTTTGAGCACTTTTTCGAAATCCAGATTAGGTTCGTTTTTTCTCTTTTCAAAAGCCGCCAAATCTTCAGCATCCTCGACAAGACTCCAGCGCACAGCCTGATTGATCAGCTCAGACAAAGATTTCTCGTACTGGGCTGCCTTGATTTTCAGAGCCTTATAGAGATCGGGATCAAAATAGACAGTAGACCTTTTTGGAGTTGTTTTCATGTAAAATTCATAGCATTAAAACATCATGACGTCAAGATGACATAATGACATATGAAGATGTGACCCTCTACCCTTGCACTTCTACCCAAATTGCCTTGTCTGTAAATTCCGTCTTCTTAATGCCAATGGCATAGTCCCAGCACGGTTGGCCAGGATACAATCCTGCTACTGCAGCATCGAGATTCAGACTGCCGCTGATTTTCCGGGTATCTTGGCACGACAATCTGTTACGGTCTCTTTCCAGTAGTGCCTGGAGTCCGTCTCGGTAACAATCTCTCACGTCATTTGAGCTGGCCACTGCATCTTGAAATCTCATGCTTTACTCATCCTCAGGAGTTGACAACCTTTGCCACTACATCGGCCACGTGTCCGCTGAATTCACTGAGCCCGCCCCATCCTGCCTCAGATGCTTCCTCCGAACCCGGGTCCAGACCGGAAATATCATGAGAACGACCCGTTTTCTGATCGAAATAATACACACGCGCGATTTTTCTAAAAACCGCATCTGCCATCTCCTTCATGGGATCGGTTTTTCTCGTATTGAAGAGATCGAGAATCTTAATCGAAGGTGCCTGATACTGGCGTATGACCCTTAATGCCCATACCACGTCGAGGACATGGGGCGAATGCGTAGAAAGGCACACACGGTAACCTCTTGCGAGAAGATCAAGGATCAAAAGCAAAACTGCCGAAATAGCATTTGGATGCAAGCCAGCTTCCGGCTCCTCAATAACAACCCACTCGACCTCTTGCCGACGAGGCACCTTTGTGGGTGGAAGAAGCCAATAAAAACCCACCAGTAAAGGCACAAACTCCCGCTGTCCTGCTGACCACACCATGAAAGGCAAGGTAGCCTCCGTCCCTTTACCCCGGAGAACAAGTCTTTTCTGCGCCCCATGTGTATCCACACGCAAACCGAAGCCATGGAATACTGTGCGGTCCAGTATCTTTCGGAGTTCGTTTTTGAGGCGGCGTGTCTGCGGAAAAATCTCACCTCCTTCACTGCGGCCCCATCCGGTTTCCATCAGCAAACGGATTTTTTCACTAAAATCACGGACAGAGAACGGATCACTGGCCCCATAATCAGAAAAGGGCCGTGGCCATCCTCTTCCAAGTGTCAATACTCTCTGGGCAGGAATAAAGAACAGGGATTCCGTTTTAGATCTTCTTCGTCGTTGTATGACAGTGGATAAATCAATCGGATCACCGTTGTATATAATGGCGCTCTGATTATCTCCATTGCGCCATACATCTCTCATCCCTTCGCCGAGATAAATATCAAGGAAATGGCCGATTTCCTTGTTCCACACAAGCCCATGCTTTCGCAACTCGTCGATGACATATCCTGTATCCACGAGGAGTCTGAGGAATTGAAGAAAAATGCTCTTTCCTGTTGCCTGGGGACCAACAAGAACAGTCAGATCACCGAACTCAATATCTGCGTCTTCAATCTGTCCAACATTCTTCAACTGCAATCTTGGATTATTCATAAAGACTCTCCTTTGTTATCCGCTTCTTACATATTCAAAGCTTTTCCCGCACCTGTGCGAGTTTCACAATATAACGACGAATGGAATCCACAGTCCCTGTTCACATCTTGTTTTTCTTCTTCAATTATGAGGCTTGGCGAGGAATCATTCAGAGATAGAATTTTCTTAAATAACTTAAGAACGTCCCCGCCACGCTATCGCCAACCCTTATCCCTCTATCAGCTTGATTCCACTTTTCCTATCTCTGCAATCCCACTCAATCCTTCCTCAAGGTCTTCATCATCGACAAGCGGCAAAGATTTTCTAAAGGCTCCGTCGCGAACCATTTGGACTTTTTCCTCCGAAAGCTTATACGAACTCGCTCGGTATTGCTCCCTCAAGGCAGAAATCAATTGTTTTGCCTTTTCAGCTTTGGATTTTGAAATCTTTTTCATCTCAAGCTTCGGCAGTTCAATGGGAAGGCGAGCCTTTGAAAAGTCAAGTAAATCTCCCCTCTTTACATCTTCCATGGGTTCGGTGTCGTAATAGACATGATCAAGCAGCCCTGGAGTATCATCCGCCCATTTCTTTATGGCTTCCTTTAAAGAACTCCAAATATAAATGCTCAATTGATTCTCAAAATCGGACCCTTTCTCTGAAGGACATGAATACAGGAAGCGATCCTTATCATCATATTTGCTTTCAAAAGGTTTCGCTTCTATTAAACCATCATCCACCGCCCTTTTTAAGGCCAAAAAGGATTCCGCACAGTATGGGCCAAAATAAACAAATTTCCAGGGCCACCCAGTTAGAGTCTCTCCCTTATTTTCCCGCGCGTGATAGAGATCGGCAAGATACAGGAATTTCACAACTCTGATTGGAGTTAAGGAACCCCCAAATTCCGTGGCCTGACAGACGATGAATTGGATTAGCTGGACCGGATCAACTCGCATAGATCGTCCCTATAAAGATGTAAACAAAAAATGTTTTTTTCGTTTCTAATAAAATCTTAGCATAGAAGCAACTTTTCCACATGAAGGTTAACTTTGTCCGATCCCGATTGGCAACTGCCCCCTGACGCTCCCCTAATGGATCTTCCACACTTCGAGAGCAACGTTTGCCATTTCGGCCTGCCGACTCTCTATTTCGGATTCACCCCATTTCGTTAACTTCGAAAATTGAGCATTTATCGGTAGGGACGAATGATCGAAAGCTATCTTTTTCTTTTCTGGAAATGAGGAATTTGCTGCGTCGGAGTTAATCTTTTGTGTTAAAAGAGTAAGATTGCCAATTCTGTCAACAAAATCATTTGGATCAACTCCGCGGGAGAAATAAGAATACCAAACAGTCGAGAAGTTTTGTGGAAGTACATGTTCGAGCGTAACCTGTTTGGAATCCTGATTTACCACTTGCTCAGCACTCCCTCTTTTTGCAGCACGCGACATGTAGTTCGAGAGCTTCGACAAAAAATACCTCGCGATTTGAGACCTGGTTGGTGGAATCGTCGCAAGCGAAAAATCGGAACGAAATGCCTTGTCTGGATTGATGGAAAGAAATTCTTCTCCTATGTCTTTTGCGCCTTTTAGACTCCCTTCACGGATACCTAATGCAATCTTGGCAGAAACACGTTCTAAATTGCCAGGAGATTGATTTCCTATGATGAAATACCTAAACGAGAAGTTCGCCACAATTCGGAACGTTTTGCTAATTTCTTTCGGACTTTTAAACCGCTGAATAGCGTTCAGAAGTAGTGGGTTACATTGAGTGACACGGAACAGTCTGAGTTCCCTAAGACTCTCTTCCAAATCAGAACCATAAGCCTCGTCGTCCGGCCACAATCTGTAATCGCTGATCATTGCGTAGTAATGAGAACTCTCTGACAGGTCCATAAGTAGCTCGAGGGCTCTCGATTTCTTTCCCTTCACGTAAGTAGAAATCGAACGATAAAGTTGTTTCTCCCTGACATTTAGCCCCTTGTTATCTGCCTTTTTAGCGATCCAGTAGTGTCTGAGATATTCGGGGATTGGTCTTCGAATAAGTTGAGTTTCCATATTCTCCCACAATTGTTCGGCCCGCGAGAGATTCTCTTCAGACTCATAATATAATCTATTTTTTACCAAATCAGAGATTGCAAGTTCTTTACCACGGGCATTTAAAGATTCGAAAAAAAGGTTCGCATCTTCGGCGCTTGTCACAGGTATGGTAATGAATTTAATCGAAGAGCGGAGACAGTCTATCAATGGGACAAGAAACTGGTCGGCCTCAGTACCTTTCGAAATCGTGCCTGATGTAACCCGCTCAAGGAAAAATTTATATGCTTGCAGAAGAAGCCGATTCGATGCACGAAGGCTCTTCGGCTTTAGAGCATTAGCAATATCCTCAAGACTCTTGCTTTCGATCACATACTTGACGAAGGTCTCATTATTTATCCGGTTTAAGATCAGCTTAGGTTGGGGGCTGGATTGTTTTGTAAAATCTCTGGCACCGAGGAAGTTAAGGAAGATTTGCTCGGATCTAGAATCGGAGCTCGAAAGAAATACGTTACGAATTGCACTGAATATCATCGTCAAGCACGCCAAGCGTTGCTGACCATCGATGATCTCAAATCTAGCGGGTTCTGTTTTTTGAAGCACTATTGTCCCGAGAAAGTAATCGCTTTTTCGATCGATAGCTGAAATAGCATCATCCCAAAGCTCCTCTGCCTCGTCCGACCCCCAGGCGAAATTGCGCTGATACCGAGGTACAGAAAATACTGCGTCAGGGGTAAACAACTGTTCGATAGATCTTAGTTCAGGGGGAAGAATTCCAGTTTCCATTTAACAACCCTCCCTTCTTCCGAACATCGGAAGATTTTCTATGTTGTTTGAGAAGCCTCTCAGCCTCAAGGTTCACCTTCGATTATCATGGGGACTGTCCCGTGCCCGTAGCTGCCCTGAGGCCATAAAGCGCGGCGACCTGATAGTCAATCTCCGATTCTAACGCAGACATATCCGCATGGTCATTTTCACGCAGAAGAGCAAGGATCTTCTCTACAAGAGCTACGATCGGTGCCTGTTTCTCATTCGGCACGTCCGGGATAGGGAGCTTTTTCCAGTCGTCGGGGTAGAGGTCGGTGTTGCTGCGCCGGTTGGCGCGGAGGAAATCCCGGGCACTGGCCGAGTTCATCACGCCCAGCAGGTATTTCACGGCGAACCGGCGGCTGGTGGCCTCCAGTTCCTCGCGCTTCGGCAGGTCGGGGCGCGGTGACTTTTCACCAAGATAACGCGCAGACTTTTTCAGTGATGGGTTTCGGACGCCATGCAGCGAATGCCACGGGAGACAGACCATGATAGTGTGATTGCACGTCGTCTCATCGACGTCATACGCGCTCCGCAATCCTTCGCCGGCTGTGCGATGGATGAATATCTTCTCCGGCACCGTATAGAGTTCGGGAAATGTCGGTCGCCGGAATAAAGCGGGTGCTCGCGATGTTCCCCATTCGAGCCACCTGTATTCACGAGCAAGCCAACGCTCCAAATGCTTACCTTCGACAAATCGGCGAGGATGCTTCGCGTCTTTTCTGTCCACCACCACGTCGTCCAACTCGAACTCTCCTTTCGCCACTTTCTCGTCTGCATGAACGACCATGCCGACACTTATGTAGCACACGCTCCCGAGTTCGATGGATGTGCAGGAGAATGTTGAGGCTGCTCTGTCCTCCGGGAAAAATGCGCGATACGTCAGCTTCGCCTGCTCATCGGTCGGCAGAAGCGTGACCTGTCCGAAGGTTTCGCGGTGAACACGCCTTTCGGGCTTCGACTTTGCGCCGTCGGCGCGCTGGAAGAAGTAGATTACATTGTGAACGGCCGCATCGAAAATCTTCACGTCACTGCAGAAGTCGAGCCGCAAAATGCGAGCCTGCTTCAGATACCAATTCTGTGCTTTCTGTGCGTATTTTGAGTGACAGAAGGCGTCACTGACGATAAGTGAGGTTATGCCGCCGGGGCGCAGGAGCTTGTAGCTGCGCTCGATGAATGGAACGAATAGGTCCCACTTTTCCCACAAAGTTTCGTATTGCTTGCTCGCCACGATTTGCTGCCGTTGGCGTCGGTTCCAGTCGGATTGTTCATCAGCGCGGACGTACGGGGGGTTCCCGATGGTGATATCGAAGCCGTCTCTGACGCCAAACATGGATTCAGGATCAAAGTACTCAGCTACACTGTCGGTCTTGTAGGGGTCCCAAGCCGCCACGTCGGAAGCAAGCAGGCGAGCGGAACTCCTTCCTAGAGCCTCGATAAAGTCCTTCAGTTCTTGGCGGAGACGGCTATCTTCGAAACGGCAGGTGTCTTTTTCTTTCCGTGTGAGGGCAAAAAAGTATCTGGCGCGCACGTCGAGTAGGGAGCGTTCTTTTGGCTCAATTTTGTGAAGGAAGAGATCCCAACCTTCAGGACGCCGAGGGTTAAGAAGAGTATTCGCACAGATGAACTTTGTTTCAAGATTGGGTAAGGGTCGAATGTGGTGTGGGTCCTTTTGTTCAATGACCAAGGACAGAAAGAAACGGAGTTTGCTGATCTGAATAGCTGTTGGCTGGATGTCTACGCCGTGGATACAGTCCTTAATTAGCTCAAGTTTGCGCGTATAGTCAAAAGATTCCAGCCGAAAGACCTCTTCCGCCTTTTCGCGCATTTCAACTGGAAGGGCGGTAAGTTTGGCTGCCTTCCACCGTTCGTTGCCAGGATCAAGTTTACGCAAAATGTGGACCACCCTCTGGAGAAGCACCATCGGGAACGCTCCAGAACCACAAGCTGGGTCGAGAATCCTTAGCCGGCTGAGGATATCGACGATCCCATCTGCTTCGACACCTCCGAAGCGGTGGAACTCCCTCTCTTCGGAAACCAATTCACGCAAGCGCTCTTCCAGCCCCTTTGAGCCTGTGGCACAATTCAGGGAATTGTAGAGATGGCGAACGAGGACTTCCTCGATCATATAATTGACAATTTCTCGCGGGGTGTAAAAGGAACCCGTTGACTTCCGCGCAATTGTACCGGTTTCTGGATTCACCGACGCCAAAAGGTTCTCAAAGGCGAGGCCGAGGAGTTCCGGGTCAAGGGCAACGTCCTCCTCGACCGATGTGTTTTCCTCGATGGTGAACTTATAATCACGAAAGATGTGTATCAGCCCGCGAGCCTTGGGCGAGATACTATCTCCCAAAAGGGCAGCCACCTCGGGCACAGCCCGCTCCTCTCCAAAGAAGAGGAAGTCTGGTACAGTGGGTTGTTTGCTGGCAACATCTGAAAACCCATCCACACGTTTCTCTTTGGTCACACTCGGATCGTTGGAACCAGGAAATTCATCAAGGTTTTCGAAAAGACCGCCGTTAAGAAAGGGAATAGACTTATAGAGTTCTTCTACGGGAGCCTTCTCGATGAACAGGCCAATGTGGCGGAAATACCGTTGATCGCCATAGTGCTTGTTCTTGCCATGAAACGATCGTACAGATCGGAATTTCCGTTCAACCACGGGTGTGTTCAGCGTGGTGAAGAATAGGTTTTGGAGAATTGCCTTGTAGTAGCGCCCCTGGATGTCCTTTTCACATACCTTGGCTTGCCAGTCTTGCAGAAGGTGCTCCACCAAGCGTTCGGAGAAGATCCCGTCGGGAATAAGGTCCTTTTCCCGCAGAAACCAGCAGAAGATCATGCGGGTTAGCAGGCGGATAAGGGCTTCAGAATCGCGCCCATCGGCATCCTTCTGGGCGCCATCCGGGAACCGTGCGTGGAGACGTGCCCAATAGAACCAGTTCCGGATTTCAAGGAAAAAGCGTTTGTTGAGTACCTGGATGTTAAGGGTCTTTTGCCAAGCAGCGTGCAGTTCAACAAAATTAGCTGGACGATGTTGCTCATAAAGCGCATCGAAAGATAAGTCGAAGAGGATTTCAATGTGCGCACGATGAGGGCTTCCAAAACGGATGTCTTTGATGAGTGTCACTTTCTCCAGGACGTCCTTTGATTCGTCGCGCTTATGGATACGGCGGCGAATAATAGAAAACGTGATCGTATCACGGTGGCGGAAGAGGAGCATTACGGGCATGCTGAAGAGACGGTTGACGGCGCGGGTGATAGCGGAAAGCTGGGTCCTGGTATAACGGTGTTTCTTAAGTGTTATCGCAAAGAAGAGATACGATTCAATGTTTGCGCCTTCGAACTTCCCTTTACTGCTGAATTGCAGCGAACCCTGACCTCCGGATTGAATTTCGGTATCGGTGAGCTGGAAAAGAAAATTGACAGTCTCCCAGTCATCCAGCAGTGCCTGTTCTTTATTGAACGGCCTTTGATGGACGAATGTTTCAAGAAAGGTGTCGGCGTTATTCGGACGAAGGATAAGACGCTTCTCGCTTCTGTATCCAAGAACGTCAAAAAGCTTCAGGCTGGCCTGCTCCAGGGATAAAGAGCTGAACCCCTTGAGGCTCTCTTCGATGGCTTCTTTTTGCGCGAGACGGTTCATGGGGTTTCAATCACCAGCCAGGTGATCAGCTCGAAATCGGTTGATTCATCAGCCTGGTCATGTCTATCTGGAATCACAGCGTTTCGATTGGTGAGGAGTGTCGTTGCCACACGTTTTCGAAATGTCACTGCGATAGATTCAACGACTTTGACAAGCAAAGCATCATAATGGGACATGTCGGTCCCGTTTTGCGTTTGGCGATCAAACAGATTGCAAAGGGCTTCGATGGGCGTCCCTTTTCCGGTGCAGAGTTCTCGGTACATGGTCAAAATCTGCTTTGGATGAGTAAACCCAAAACGAACATTTCCATCGGCAAGGACGTAAACGAGAAAATAGGGTTTAAGGGGATTGATCTGGTCCGTGGGTTCGCTTGTTGTCTTTGTATCTCCTCCGGTCTTCTGGCGAAGGCAGAAGATCACTCCCGGTGCTATAGTTTTGATCTCCGGATGTGTAGGAACACAGGTATAAAGTCCGAACGGTGCGCCTTCGAGCAGGGAACGGTTGGCCTCAAGGTACTTGAGGAGTTCGATCCGAAAGTCATCAAGCGTAAACTCGGTCAAAGAGAGTGCGTCATCGAGGTCTTCGAGGTCAAGGACCTCATCTTTGAGGCGGAGGAGCTGACGGTCCCGATATCGAAGGTCGTCTTTGATGAGGTCTTCCAACTCCTCCGGTTTCAGAAGATTCTCTTCCAGAGTAGCGGCAATGTCCACCAGGGCCATGCGGGCCTCAACCCGATGTTTCAACGTGATGTATTGGTCCAGGTTCGGCGTTGGCCAGAAGTTCACAAGCTGTATGGACTGATTCAGGCTTCCTATCCGGTCGATTCGGCCAAAGCGCTGGATGATACGGACGGGATTCCAATGGATGTCATAGTTGACCAGGAAATCGCAGTCCTGGAGGTTTTGCCCCTCGGAGATACAGTCCGAAGCGATGAGAAGGTCGATTTCTCCGTCCTGAGGCATGAACGGCATCTTCGCACGTTGCTTGGAGATCGGCGAAAAGTTGATCAAAATGTGATTAAACTCGGTATGTTGTTTGTACCCCTTCGGTTGAAAAGTTGTTCGATTCTCTCCTCCACCTGTAACCAGAGCGACATGGATACCGAGATCCTTTTGCGCCCATTGATGCAGATGATCATAAAGGTATTCCGCAGTATCGGCAAAGGCGGTGAAAACAAGGACTTTACGGTTCGGCTTGCCCTCCTTATTAACCGTAGGCTTTCGGACCTTGGTGGCGATGATTTTTTTCAATTCCGCCAGCTTGGCGTCCCGCTCCGGGGATACATCGTGAGACTGAAGGTAGAGTCCGTTCAGTTGCTGCTTGTCCTTATGGAGCGCTTCAAGCCATCGATCCACATCGAGGTGGGCGGTCTTATAGGTCAGCTTCTTCCCAACCTCCATGGCATCGCGGAGTTCCTCGTCCTCCAGTTCCTCCGGTGAAAGGGATTCCAGGTCGAGGTCGGGATACTTTTCCCGGTACTCCTTAAAGGTCTTGAGACGGTTCTCCAGTGACTCGATCTTGTCCATCGTCCGCTTCATCGTAAGCGCAAAGGAGTGAACCGAGCTTTCGAGCCGCTTCAGAAAATTGACCTTCATCATGCCGATCAGGAAATCTTCGCGTTGGGACTGGGTAAAGTTCCCTATTTTCTTCTCGTACTCAGCTCTAAAATCGGGGAGCACAAATTGGAATGGGTTAAAGAGGGAGAGCGTGTAGCCGTCGATCTCCTGGCTCAGTTTGTCATAGGACATAAAACGTCCGGCAGAATCGATCTCCGGTGACAGCGTCATTGGCTTGAGACGTTCCGGAAACCGACCGAGCCTGTCCATTTCATGCCGGTAATATTTCTGAAGATGTTTGCGGGCGCGCGCAATGGTGAGTTCATCCAGAAGTTTGAAAAAATCGGCCCCCAGCCTTGCCAGGAGGTCACTCGTTTTCCTTTTTGCCTGGGGTTGCTTTGCCCAGTTGGAGAAATGGCCCTGAGCCTGACGGAGGGTCTCCTTGATATTCTGGATACCGATCGATTCCGTGAACGCATCGTCACTGCCGGCGGTCATAAAGTAGATCTGGTTACGGAGGTCTTTCAGATCGTTGTTAACAGGTGTAGCCGAAAGCAGGAGGACCTTCGTCCGGATGCCGGACCGGATGATTTCCTGCATCAACCGTTCATAGCGGCTCCGGCGGATGAGATTTCCGTTTTCATCTCTTCTTCCAGGTACATTGTTTCTGAAGTTATGGGATTCGTCAATGACAACAAGGTCATAGTTACCCCAATTGATGGTCTCCAGATTGATGTCGCCGGATAAGCCTCGGTCTCGACTAAGGTCCGTATGACAAAGCACATCGAAGCGGAACCGGTCATTGATGAACGGGTTAAGCTGGTCGTTGAGTCTGTAAACTGTCCAATTCTCTCGAAGCTTTTTTGGGCAGAGGACAAGGACGCGCTCGTTTCTTAGCTCAAAGTACTTGATGACTGCGAGAGCAGAGTATGTTTTCCCCAAACCCACGCTGTCGGCAAGGATGCACCCGTTGTGGTTCAGGATTTTATTAACGGCACCTTTAACGCCGTCTTTCTGGAATTCGAAAAGCGTTTTCCAGATCTCTGTCTCAAAAAGGGTTGTCCTTCCGATATCAGCAGCGGTTCTTCCTGTGTCTCCCAGATATTTGTCAAAGATGTGAAAAAGGGTTTTATAGTAGATGAATTCGGGGCTATGGTTTTGATAAAGCTGTTCGAGGTATTGAAGAACCTCTTCCTTGACGTCTTCAACGACGTTTTGGTCATTCCACAACTCATCGAACCAAGTCTTCAGGTCTGTCCGGTCTCGATTGCTGTCAACCACCAAATTAAGCTCGATGTTGCTACCCGCTGGCGACAGACCTAACCCATGGGTTGTGAAGTTGGAGCTCCCGATAATAGCCTGATCCACCCCGTTTGTAGAGATGTGATACATCTTTCCGTGGAGAAAATTGGTCTGCTTCACCGACTTGATAGACACCTTTTCGCGGATCCAGTCTGCACACTCTTTGGCAACACGTTTCTGCTTAAGGCAGTTGGCTAATTTGAGACCAGACGTGTCGATGATAAACGACTTCTTTTCGGTCTTATCTGGGTCAAGGGAGCGGACGAAGCGAGGTTCACCAAACAGGAAATCCATATGTTCAATGTGATCGAGACAATCCTTGAGCGCATCATATGCATAGATTGTAAAGAAGGCGGAAACAACGGAAAGAAGAGAGCCCTCCTTGATGTGAAACTTGAGGAAGTCAGCAACGATACCGCGATTGTAGTTATCTTTGATTCCTGAGGCGGAAAAGGAGGTGGTCACCTATTTCCTCCATCCTATCAATAGATTGGAATGTCCTGCGTTGTTCGGAATTCTTCATTTCCTACCCAATGCTTCGTTACCCAGGAATGACCTTGTGCTAATGTACCAAATAGGCATTGGAAAATCAACCCAATACGCAATCCCTTAAAGCCGAGAAATGAACGAGTTGTCAGGGCTTCATAAAAGCATATGGGAGATACTTGATATATCTACCTCGTTTCAAGGTCGCAATTTGCGATCTTGGACGAACCCAGAATTCTGCCTCTTCCCTTGTAAGGTGAACAGTTGATGGTATTCTTGGAATCGATAATACAACTTTTCGAAGGGTTTGTGAATGCAAATTTTCTTTTAAAGAGGGAATTCTTTATGTTTCCGAAATCAACGAATTATTCAAAATAATGAAAGGGAAGGAGGCCTATTCACGACTCTCCCAAACCCTCTGCCCGAAGAGGGCTATCTCCTTCCCGAACTTCTTCAAATCGCTCTAAAGTAAGACAGCGAGAATAGAATCCTATTTATTAATTACCTTAATCGCCTTCTTATCATCTGCTGTCTTAAAGACACAGATTGCCGTTTTCCCTGCTCCAGCCGCTGCATACATATACTCGATATCAATGCCTGCATCCGCGATCCTTTTTGCAACCTTCTGCAATTCTCCCGACTTGTTCGGTAGTTCTACTTCAACCACATCCTTCTCTTCCATCCCGACTCCCAATGACGCAAGGGCCTTCTTCGCTTTTGCATTACTGTCAGTGGTCAGCATAAAATAGGCAGTATTTTCCATTGCATAGGCACACATGGCGGTGATGTTGACCTTTGCTCTTGCAACAGCCGCGGTAACTTCTGAAAGCAATCCCACCTTGTTCGCCATGGTTAAACCAATCTCTTTCACTTTTCTTGCCTTTGCCATAGTCGGCCCCTCCTTCACGTGTATTTTCCAATACATCTTACCCCGGACATTTAAAAAGTCAATGAAAAAGAGAGAATCCCCAAAACAGACATTGGAAAGGACAAACTATTGTAACTCCCTTCTCTTGGCGGGAGGGGATGAAAGTAAGGGGGGACCCAATTGGTGATGTGACACCCTCACCCCAACCCTCTCCCGTCGAGGGAGAGGGGGAAGAGCTCGTTATCAATGTCTATTCTTGAGAGAATGAATGGGGGAAATGGGGGATCTTTACAATCGCCAAAAGGCCCTTTTAATCACCTCTGTGTTCAAGAGTTCTATGATTCAGTAAATTCTAACGACCAACATTAACTATTGACACATCATGTCTTATGATGTATATTTTTATGCATGAAAACATTAAAGAAGAAACCTATCCAAATCTATCTCGAACCCCAGCAAAACAACGTGTTGGGCCTCCTTTCAAAAAAAAGGGGAATCTCAAAGGCGGAGATTATTCGAAGAAGCCTTGAAAAATTCTTCAAAGATATCCCTTTGGAAGAAGATCCTGCAATGGACCTTATCGGTCTTGGGAGTTCGGAAAAAGGGGATCTGTCTGTTCAGCACGATAAATATATTGCCAGATACACCAAATCTAAGAGGAAGTGATGCTTCCGGAAAGTATTTTCGTTGATACCAGTGCATGGGTTGCCCTCGCTGACAGGGATGATGCCCACCACTCAAAAGCTGCTTCGATCTATCCTACCCTTCTTAAAACTCAGAAAAGGTTAATGACAAGCAACCTCGTCATTGCGGAGTCATATATTCTTATTTTGAAAGAATTGGGTCATCAGGCTGCTATTCATTATCTTGAGGGGATAAAGACAAGTCCGAGGATTCTGAAAATCTATTCGAATGAAGATTTAGAGTCAGAGGCTGAGGAGTTACTGATAAAATATTCCGACCAGGATTTCAGCTATGCCGATGCTGTCAGTTTCGCGATCATGAAAAGAGAAAAGATTAAGAAAGCCTTCTCCTTCGACAGCCACTTCC
>Ga0315291_10004186_pt1 | contig 18456 bp, 11 predicted proteins | sample YL17G12_20_MG_FD_203070 | JGI IMG/M metagenome (GOLD analysis project Ga0315291, IMG submission 203070) | Sediment microbial communities from Yellowstone Lake, YNP, Wyoming, USA - YL17G12_20 | ecosystem: Environmental > Aquatic > Freshwater > Lake > Sediment | place: USA: Wyoming | collected...
CTGGTATTATTGTTTAAACCATATTATCTGGATAAGACTCCTTCTCCGGCTACCATGGATCGGATTAAAAAACGCTATCCTTTGAATCCGGCCCAGAAGGAGATCATTAAACGCTATTGAGAAGGTAACCCCGGGGGAGTTAGCCCATATCGATCTTACCAAGGTACCTAAAGATATAAGAACCGTATTTAAGATAAAAGGTCTCTAGATCGCTGCTCTTCTGGATAACTGTACCCGACTGACTTACTCCGAAATTCTAAAGGATAAGAAGGCCTCTTCCTTAACTTACTTTATGGCCCGGGCTCTGTTCTAGTTCAAACCGATCTATAACTTTAAATTTGAGAAGGTACTATCGGATAATGGTCTGGAGTTTAAAGGATCATTAGAAAGAGAACCTCCCTTCAAAACTAGATGTAATCAATTAGGGATAAAACATATCTGTACTAGGCCTTATCGGCCTTTAAACCAATGGCAAGGTTGAGGCCTTCTAGAAGATCATCAAAGATGAGTTCTTTTATCCTCATTCATTTGATTCTTTAAAAGATCTCCTCTATAATCTTGGAAACTTCTTATTTGAATATAACCATCTAAGAAGACGCGGGGGATTGGAGTATATAACCCCTTATGAAAAGTTAGAAAAAGTTACCGAATTATTGAGATGGTATAACCGTTCTTTGTCACACAAAAAAGATTATATATCTGGAAAATAGGGACACATCCTACTTTTTCTTTGGTTTAGCTTTCCATTTTACGAAGTCTTCCTTTAGGACGTCTATCTATAATAATACCTAAAGCCTCAACCATCTGACTAAGAAACTCCTCAGATCCTATAGGCTTTCCGCTAAGAGTTACCGAATTATTGACCTGGCGTATCTTCCCCATTTATTTAATTTAAAAGCAAAATATTAATTGTCTAAGAAAGTGGGGATGGAGTTTATCAAACATTGAGACCTCATTTTTTATCTATCATTTTATTTGCCTTTGTAAATCACTCTACCGTGTAAATCTTTAATCACTCTAAGTTTACGATTAACTGAATAATTTTTAGGTAAATATCTTTTTTCTTTTTCTTTATCAGTTAAAATATCAAGAGCAAGATTTTTTTCAAATTCTTCTTCTATATATTTTCCTATTTTTACATTTTCTCTTACTCCTTCATGAAACTGAAAACCACCATATATATTAATTAAAAGTTTAATCATAGATGAATATCCACCTTTTTTATTTTCCTCAACACGCTCTTTTAATAAGTTTAATAATGCTTCTTCCATGTTTTTAATTACTGGAGGTTTTTCTTTGTTTGTAAAAAAAATCAACCAAAATACTTTTGTAGAAAGCATCCTAGCATAATCTTCGTTTTCTAATATGGTAAGTGCATCTAAATATTCAAAAATAGCTTCAATAATGCCCCTTGTCAGACTACGTTCTTTTACTTCTAAATCTTCTTCTGAAAAGTAAGGAGTGTATTTCTCAGTAGCATAAAAACACCTTTCTAAAACCATACCGCTATAAAACATTTCAATAGCCCTAATAACATCTTGGTAGCGATTATAGTAAATATCATCATTCTCATACTTTTCAAGTCTAATACATATTGAATATAAAATATCTGATAAATTCTTTAATGCCACAGATAGTGCAATATTACAACTTCCGGCAAAAAAAATAGATCTTTCTTCTTTAAAATATTCTCTTAATGACATCTCTAATGCTTTCGTATACTTGTTAATAATTTCAACTTGATAGTTCTCCTCCATAAAATAATGAAAAGATTGAAACGGCCTATATGCATCTAATATGTGAAAAGAGGTAAACAAAGCTTTAAAAACTGGCTTGGTTAAACCTACTCCTCTAAATTCTATTTCTTTTGATAGATGACTTTGATTATTCACAAATAGTTCATTAGACAAACTATTATAGAAGATACGACCACAACTATTCCAAAGCTTGTATTTATTTGTCAGCTTAATGATTCGTAACACTAAACCCATATTATTTTCAGATAAGTACCTGCAAAAATATTTTTCAGACATCAAAACATCTATTATGTTACAAGAAATATTAACGAAATTATGTTCTCTTTCGGGTACTTTATTTTTTTCAAAAGCCGACTTAAATGGTCTTCCTTTAACATTCCACCAATTATCGTATCTGGCAGCACATTCAAATATCTTTTCTAAATTTTTGTGTATAATTATTGAGATAGCAGATAGACTCTCATTACTATGCTCGTATAAAATCACCCTATATAAATTATCATAAAAATCAAAACAGTTCTTTCTATTTATAATTGGAATAAATCTATATGGATTAACTGAAAAAATAAGTATCAAAATTACAGCAATACTAAATAAAATAAGACCGATTAATTCCCAAAAAACTGGGTAACTTAAGCACGGTATTATTGGTAGCTTACTATTAAATAGTGGTAGGATATTGGCAAAGATTACTGATAAAATGGAGATAGTAACCAATGTTAAAAAATATCTTGATAGATTACTCCATTTAAAAATATAGTTACGTAGTTTACTATGTCCCATAAATTCGGATATAGCGAATACTATACCAGCAAGAGTTAATATTTCATACCAACGTAAGTAAGTACCAACAATGTTTAATGCTTTTGAATTTTCTACTATACCCAATAGCTCAATTAAACTCATAATACACCTTCAATTAAAGACTCCCGTAAATTTAATCTCTCCAATTGTATTTAAGATTTCCACATTTGCATCTTATTTTTTTCTCAACTTTATCATAATATTTTGTAGAAATTATCGTATTACAAACACTATGGTAAAATAATTTTTCCAATTCCATCACATCTTGCCAGAAAGCTCGACACTCACCAATACTCGGATCAAAAATACTATCATGAGAATTTTTATTACCAATAAAAATTGAACAAATCATCTTATCAATAATTGTGCTAAAGATATCTTTACAGGGTTGCTTATTAATCTTGCTTTTTAACTCCGAGAGTAATTCATTACACATTCTGCCTTCATTTATTTCATTTGAACGATATTTAACATACACTTCTATTTCTTCAGATATTTCTTTTAACAATCCTTCTAAATATTTTCTTATAATATTCCCAAGCCCTGTTTTGTCATTATCTATTAATCTCTGTTCTATTATTCGTTTCAAATCAACAAGTGTTTCATTTAAATGCGCACCTTTAGATTCATTCCAATTTATAACATTTATTAACCAATTTGCCTTCCCCCTCACCAGATTCTTCATATAATCAAACCAATTTTTTTCATGCGTCATAATAAAAATTTGATAATCCAAAAATTTTTCTATTAATAAATTACTAAGTCTGCCTCTGTGATTTGAGTCGAAGCTTGATATTATGTCATCAAGAATAAAGAAATGATTTCTCTTGTTAAAAGCTTTAACGGATGTTAAGAAAAAGGCTATGCCTAGACTATTCAAATGCGATTCACTTAAATATTTTTGAGGTGGAGAAACTCTTGTATCAAAGAATTGAAATTCTAGTGTTATTCCGGTTAATTCATCCTCTTTTTCTATAATTTTTATTTCAATATTTTCCATTTTTTCGCCTGGATGCATATATTGATAATACTCATCTATCTCTTTGGAAAAACTAATTATAAACACTTCTAATTCTTCCTTTTGCTTCTGAACAAATGAATTATAAATGATCTCCAGTGAGTTGTTTTGCTTTTCTAGAATCTCTTTTTCTTTTTTCAATCTTTTTATACCATAATACGCCTGTCGTGAAAGAATAATTTTATCCTGAATTTCCAAAATTTTATTACCTTTTATTTGAGAGAAAAGAACCTCATTTCTTTTTTGACAAAATACTAATGTCCCGTTTAATTTTGCCAAATCAAACATTATTTCGTCTTTCGTTTTAATTCTTTGTTCTTTTAATATATCAACACCAAGGTCTTGAATGATTGATAAAATATATTCTGTAATACTTTTTACAAAATCCCTGATATCTTGATTCTCCTCTGAACTGAAGTATTTGTTAGTTTGAATACCAATAATCACATTTTTAATTTCATCTAATGCATCCTCGACACTTTTTTTTGTTTCATCAAGCTGACTTTTTTCTTTTTTAATTGATTCCAGTGTTTTTAGACGCAATTCAATTTCTTTTATTAATTCTTCTCTATCTTTTTTCTGAAAACATAAGGGACATTTGTCTTTTTCTATGATAGAGCCCTTCAACACATTCAGTCCCTCAGTCCATAGCTTGTTTAGAGCAATTTTCTTTAAAGTTTCAACATCCTGAACGATTTTTTGAAATGATTGATAGTACTTTTCGTATAAATCCAATAAATTATTTATTCTATTCTTTAGGTCATTTATTTTACTAATAACATCACTATAATATGCTCGCTGTTCAAATATTGCAGAATCATCAGATTTTTTAAATAAAGAAACTATATTATCTATATCTTCAAGTTTAGTCACATTTTTTTCCAATTCTAATGGTTTGATTATTTCGTTTATTTTATTTACATACTGTTCGTCCGACACAACTCGCTCATTCAAAGATGTCATTATTTGGCCTTCCCTCTGACTTATTTCATTATCATAATTTTTTGATTTTAAAATACTTTTAACCTCATTCACCGCTTTTTTTAGAATTCCTCTTATATTAGAAATATCAGCAAAACCAATAACCTTTGACAATGAATCTAATTTTTCTTTTTTAGTAGATAAAACGAAATCTGTTAGATCTCCATACCTTAAAATGAGATTCTCATTTTTGGAACTCTCAATGTATTTTAGAAATGTATCAGAGTTATTAGAACTCTCAACTTCAAGGTTAGATTTTTCTAAAATTATACTTTTTTGAGAATTTAAACTACTATCAGTAAAATTGATCTCCACTGAGCTTTTTTCTGTATCTGCAATAAAAGTATTCCGAAGAGCAGTCAAACCACCTTTCCTGTCAATTTCATCGCTTGAAAGATGCTCAATAGAATCATTATAAAACCATTCTATTGCATCTGTAATACTACTTTTCCCGCTTCCGTTGTCTCCAAAAAGCAGGAGTGATTTAGAATTTAATTCCAAAGGCAATTCTTTTTTAATTCCCCTAAACCCTTTAATATCTAAAGATTTAATTTTCATAATTTATTTCCTCTTCCCTTAAAGAAGTAAGCTTATTTGATAAGTTGGTACTGGTTAGTTTACCTTCCTCATACATTTTTTTTATTTGTGATGCTAATTTCTCGTTAACATTTGGAATAGTTAATATACTATTGAAAAAATCATCCAGTATTTCTTTGCTGTTTTTTACTGGTTCGTTCATTTTAATCATTCTCCTTTTCAAAATATTTCCAGTCAATCTCAAAATTAAGATTTAAATCTTTTTTCAATACCTCAAACCCAGTTTTGTTATTACAGATAGGATAAACACCATATCGGTCCACAAAGCTTAGAATAAAATAACTTTCTAAATCTTCTATTCTATAATTCCATATTGTTTTTAGCATTTCAAAATTAAGATATGTAAAATAGAGTCCTTCAACTGTGCGATAATTAAAAAGCCCTTCATTCCCGGAAGAATTCCCATAATGCCCTAATAATCGTTTACCTATGCTGTTTGTTCTTTTTTCACTCATCCCAATATAAATTAATCTTGATTTTCTGAAGGGATAAGGAATTTCAGTCTTTTTTAGAAAAATAAAATACAATCCACGTAGGCCCATCAATGGTTTTATATTCTTAGGTTCAAATTTTTTATACTGATCAAAATTTATTTTGTATTGGTGCATATAACTTTATCTCATTCAAAATATATTTCTTATCATTAATTGAATTAAGAATATTGCCCCCAATCCCTTGGAACAATCCACTGCGTTTGCCAAGTAACAAATTCAGATGGTTCAAAAGTTCCCTCAAGCATTTCAATGCCTGATATCTGTTCAGGTTTTAAACTCAATATATGTTGTTCTATATCACTCTCATAATCCCACATATGAAACCTATCGCTTTTATCTTTAGCTCGTCTACTCGCCCCATAATCCATAGGTGCACAGAGTTTAACAATTGTATCTCTGTCTTCTTTTGAATAAAAAGACACCTTAATTTTCTTTTTACAGAATATAGCTCGAATAAAAATATCTTTTAACATAATTAAATCTACTTGTTTCAAGTACTTAAATGTTTTAAAATTTATTTCTTCCTTAGTTAAATCTTATAGTTTGCAAACCGTTCAACCAGCCTGTTGTTTATATGTTTTATTCTACCTTGGTTTTAAAATAGATTAACTTTAATTTGAATTACTTTTCAATGATTCACATAAAGCTTCATAATGTTCTTTATCTTTATTCTTTATCGTTCCTAAAATAAAGCTTACCGCATTTTCAACTTCCATAATATCCGGAAATTTTTGTGCATGCTCAGGGACTTCCTCATGGGAATACTCATCAATTAATTTTAATGTGCTTTGTTTGTTACAAATGTTTGTATCTTTTAAAAATATTTTTGCTTTGCTGTTAAACTTTTTTCCATCTGGATATTTCATAAATAGATATGCTTCAAAGAACCTACGCACTACGTTAGGAAGTAAATATAGTAATTCAAAATTTGATTTATCATTCGATTCAATAAATAACTTCAAAATACTAAATAAATAATTATATTCACTTCTGCACCTTAACAGCACATTAGGCAAGTTTTCAATACAAGAAAATTCTCCAGTTTGATTTTTAATTTTCTTAACCAGATAGAAATTCCCTTTGTTTTCAAGATCATATTTACTTAAATCCTTTAACAAATTGAAGAAATCAAAATTGTGTGTAGTGATAAAAAACTGGCCACAATCTTTTAATTTTTCATTTATGAATGCGTATACTTTAAAAATGTGATTGCTATCTAAACTTGATACTGGGTCATCTATAAAGATTACTGCATTATTAAAATCAAAATCTGTTTCTTCGAGTTTTGCAAAAAAGTAAATAAGAGAGATGATATTTTTTTCACCTGTACTTAAGTTTTTCGCTATTTGATTATTTCTATAAAGTTTGTATTTACTATTCTCAGTTAACTGAATCTTTAGTTTATCATCATTGAAAAATTGTTTTAAGTATTCATTTATTTTATCAGCTCCAATTGCTTCTTTTTTTATTTGGCTATTAATATTTTTTATTCCTTCCTCTAACATATCTACCTCTGATTTTAATGTTTGAATGTTATTATTGTTTTTTTTGATTTCACTTTGAATCTTGAAATAATCTTTATTTATTATAAATTCAGCAGTAAAATGGTTAATTAGTTTTTCTTTTGCTGTTTGTTTCTCAGTTTCGAAAGAATCTACTTTTAAATTGTGTGTGTTTATGATTGTTTTTATCTCTCTCATGGTATTTTCTAATTTTGTTGTATTATCAAGCAGCTCTTTTAATTCTAAAGAATCGAAAGGGCTTTCTTTTTTTCTATTAAGTTCTTTATTTAAATCTCGCAAAATCTGAAAATAACCATTTTTTAAGGTAATTAAATTATTCAATTTACTTTCATACTCATTTTGCAAATCATCGAATAAACGAATTTTATCTGGAAAGCTTAGATTTTCTATTTCTTTAATATGGTTCAGCACTTCGTTTTCTTTACTATTTATTTGTTTCATTAAGTTATTAAATTCGTGAGAAAAATGTTTGTTTAATCTTTCAAATAAATCTGACGGTAATAAATTCCCGCAAAATTGGCATACTTTTTCGTTTTGATGTAATTCAATGCCTTCCTTTACCCAATCACTTAATTTGGGATTCGTTTTCAGTTTTTCAACGATTTGCTGTGCAGTTACTTTTTGGGAAAGGATATTTTTTACTTCAGTTATATATGTTGAAACTTTTAAAGGAGGATATTCAAAAGTAACTTCGTCTGGTTTCTTGTTTTCATAAAGGTTACGTGCCTCTTCTTTTTTATCATCTGATAAAATAATATGATTTTGGTAAGAATCTTTTATACTCTCAATCCTGTCTTCTAATTTATTTTTATCGAATTCTCTGGAATTCGTTATTTTTAAAATATTTCTTATTTCAGATGCTTTATCAGTAAGAGAATCATCTAATTCACGCTTTATACGTTTTTCATTTTCTTCACTTTTTTTAAGTAATTCTTCTTTTTTCTTTTTGTCCTTCTTTAATTTTTCTGCTTTTATTTCTAACTCTTTTCTCTCTTTTCCTAAAATTAAAACAGGTTCTATTTCTGCTATTTCGTTATTCCATTGAAAATTATCTTCAACAAATTTTTCATTAAAAACACGGATTGGATAATCTTTAGAAATATCCTTTTGAGTTATATTTCCGTTATCAGTTTCAAGAGAAAATTCTGTATTTGGGAAATCAGGATGCTGAGTTTTAGTTTCTAAACATCTGAAAATTATCGATAAAGTTGTTTTACCGGAATAATTCCAACCATAAAAGAAGTTATACTGTTCGAACTCTTTGCAGCTATTCTGCCATTGAAAATCATTAAATGTTCCAAGATTTCTAACTTTTTTAATTTTTTTAATCTTCGTTGTATTTTTCCTCCTCCACAATTTTAATCTCCTCTTCAGTCAGCCCATAAAGTTTGTAAACCAACTGATCAATCTGGCGCTTGTAATTACGGACTTGGGTTTGTTTTTCGAAATTGACGAGATAGTCGTCGTCTTTGGTGATAGCAAGGATACGATCAACTATCTTTATAAATAGCTTAGATTGAGAAGTATTTACTTCGGGGATAGGAATTCGCCCAATCTCCTTGTTGCTTATTCGTATATATCCACCTGATAATGTTAAAGAGGTAAAAAACCTGCTATACCAAAAGGAAATTAAATTACTATTTAACAAAGCAAGTAAGAACTTTAAATCAATCTTATTTTGCCTGTCCTTTAAGATAATCGTAGTTGACTTTCCTGCTAAATATTTCCCTTCGTCATATACACATTCTAATCTTTTCACCATGCCCGCCATAATTATCTTTGTAGATTTAGCTTGTTCATATCTTCTATAACTTACGGATTGTAAATCTTTATCAAAAATAATCGGGTTCAAATATTTACTTTTTATATATTGAATTTTTTTCTTTCCCCATAAGCTTGCATAAGGGTCTATTGTTCCGGTATTTACTAATTTTTTAAAATCATTTGTATTTTTATTATTTTTCTCTTTTATATATTTCTTTAATTTGTACGCTTCACTAACAGTTGCAGCTCCTGTAATCTTTTTACAATAATAATTTAAGGAAGAAAATTTTGAAACTTTTAAAATTATCTTTAACACATTCTTTGAAACAAAATATCTATCCCAATAAATATCCTGATAGAAAAACTTTGCGAGTATTTTATTTTCTTCTTCAATATCTATAACTGATTGCATTGTGGACATAATAACAAAATCTCTTTGAGAATTATTTTGAATAATAAAAACAATAGGATAAACATTTACCTCTTTAAATACATTAATCTTGGCAAAGTTTCTGAATTCTTTTATGTTCTTTGTTAAGAGTATTTTTCTTAGTTCTTCTGAATATCTGGCTGCTATCAACTTATTTGGAACTATATAAGTTATTATTCCATTCTCTTTTAGTAATAGGATTCCCTTTTCAATAAAAATGATGAATAAATCCCAATTCCCTATCGCTGATCTATAAGAAGTAGTGTAGATATTTCGCAATTCACAGTCCATTTTTGTCATTAATTCAGAATCAACATAGGGCGGATTGGCAATTACCACATCAAACCCGCTCTTCTCATGAAAAACCTCCGAAAAATATACTTCAAAATCGAAGTCTTTGTGACCATTAGTTATTTTACCAATAATCTCGTCTATCTGAATTTTATACTCTTGTTTCTTGTTGGTATTGGTTTCATTGAAAAACAGTGGCTTTAGTTCTTCGAGTTTTGCAAATAATTTCCAATTTTCTAAATTACGCTCTACTCCCAAAAGAGAGTTCCCACATACAATTTTATAATCCAAATTTGGGAGAGGTTTAATATGTTTAATATCTTCCTCATCTACTATCAGAGAAAGCCAGAGACGAAGTTTAGCAATCTCACAAGCACCAGGGTCAATGTCCACACCATAAAGACAGTTTTGAATAGCGTGTCGTTTGAAATTATAGATTGTACGAGATTGCTTCGTCGCTTCCGCTTCTCGCAATGACAAATATGATGTAAGTACATTTCTTGCGCGAATAATTTCGTTCATCATTCCTACAGGAAAAGCACCGGAGCCAATGGCTGGATCACAGACACGAATATTTTTTAATACCTCATCAATAATTTCAGCATTTTTACGAATATTTTCCGGAAGTTTAAAAGAATAAGTCTTAGTTTCTTCTCCCTTAATTGCTACATGATTGTCATTCTCTATTGTAGTGTCACCATATTTAATTAATTTTTCGATATCTTCTTTAGAAATTATATTTGAATCTTTTTCTATCATTAAGCTTTGCTGTATTGGGTCTGGTGTACCCAAAAGTTTCATTTGAATTTTTTCTTCTTTAGTTTGACCTTCCTGCTTACTATTCACTTCTGTATATAAATAATTAATCAAGCTTTGCTGGCACATATAATGCACAATTTCTCTTGGAGTATAATAAGTCCCTTTAGATTTACGGTTTTTGATTTCCAGAAGATTTTCAAAAACTTTTCCTAGCATTTCCGGATCAACCGCTACCTCTTTTTCCAATGGTTCATCTTCTTTAACCGTAAAATTGTAACGATCAAAGATATCCAAAACGCCTGTACCAATATCGCCTTCTTTTGTTTTATTATTATTTGAAAAAAGATTATCGGGTAAAAGTATATCTGTTTTTGCCCAATCATAATCGTTAAGAGGATCAAATAATCCTCCATTTAAAAATGGAATCTTACATTTAAAATAACTAAAGTAGTGATCATCATATGAACGATCATTTCGTAAGGCTTCATAAAAGAGCGGTTCTAAAATATTATTAAAGAAATTTTCATAATCACAATGCTTTTTCTCAAAAAGCTCACGCAAAAAATGCTTTGAACCCGAACCCCATTTCTTACCTTTCTCAATTCCAAACCATCCTTTCTTTTGTAGGAAATAAAGAAAAACAATTTGCCCTAAAAGCTTTTTAGAAAAATCACCTGTATTTATTCCCTTTTCTTGAAATTCTTGCCTAATCTCTTCATCTCTTTTTACTATCTCATCAAGAGAATCTTTAATTTCTAGGAAAAGATTACGATATTTTTCAAAAAATTCTTTAGTTACTTTTTCGATACTAAATGCTTCTTCTAATTCATATAGTTTTGGATTGTAAGTGTCATTTTTCAAAATGGACATGAAGCAACTTTGGGCGGTATGGCTGCTTTCATTTTTCCCAACCAAAAAGGAATATCTGCGGGCAGGAGTAAATTCTTCCTTTATCTTAACATCGCCTGTTGGTGTTTTTTCGAACTTATATTCCATCTTTACAAAAGAAAAACGCCAATCCTCTTTCTCAGGTTCCTCAGGAGATACAAAAGCAACAAGCCCGGCATCTTTTTCACCACGTTCTTTAAGATAATGAGCTACAAAATTACGCTGAGCAGTACGAGCGCGATCAAGGGTAGTTTCTTTTTTTAAATAAACTATAAGCAGGTCAATCTTTTTTCCTTCCGGATCAATATAAGTACCAATTCGTTCATAAGTTTTAACAAAATTTTCAAAAGCTTTTGGTATGTAACAACCATGTAAATGAAATGCCTTTGATTCATCATAACGTTTAAGTAAATTTTTAATGAAATATAAATATTTTTCTTTATTAAAGGAATTTTGAAAAGTATTTTTTATAAGTTTTTCAGTAGACTCTTTATCCATAATTTATTCTCCTACTAAATACTCAGATAAAATTACTTCTCTGGGGCCTGAACTCTGGACTACGCTTTCGGACAAATGTTCTTTTAAAAATTCTGGAGCAATATTTTTTTGCAATATTGCTAATATTCTTAAAGGATTTATAGTTTGTTTTAATTCATTGTTTAATTCTTGAAGCAATATTTTGGTAGTCTGTTTAGGGAGGGCTCCCTCGATGATCTTTTGTATTACTATTTTTAAGTAATCTTCTTGTTCCTCAGTAAATTTTCTAGTATCTTTAGAGATGGCTTTTAAGATTTTCAAAACTTGAGTAGCGGAATCTCTACCACCGGTTAGTTTTATTTCTGACACTTCTTCCTGAGTATTAAATTCAAAGGCTTTTTTGTTTTTTTCCAATAAATCATAAAAGTTAGGATTGATTTTTTCACGTTTAGTACTTTCTTTTACTTCTAAAGTTTTCGCGGTAGTGATAAAATCTAGTTCTTGAGTTTCTTGTTGGGGGGTACTCATAAAAAATTTTTGAAGTTTTCCTTTACGGAAATAAGTCAAAAGTCTGTTGCTTTCTTGAGGGTTTATCCTGGCAGTTCTGGCCTTTTTAGGTAAAGATTTAATCCTGGCAAATAAATCCGGATGGTCTTCCCGGATATCTTTAATGATCTTTAAATATTTTAAATCACTTTCTTGTGCTTCGTCTTCACCAATAATAGTTTCTTTAGAACCTAAACGGTTAAACAATTCATGGGATTCTATTTCTTCATTTTCGGTAAGTAAGCGGGCATCATTACCTAATAAAGTTATAAAGGCATGTATTTTTGCTGCCGCTGCTTCTTTTAATTTAATGAGGTCATTGGATTGTTTACTAGGGAAAAAATTAAAAGTATAAATTTTACCAAATTTAGTATCTACTCTATTAATTCTACCTACTCTTTGCATCATACGAGTAGGATTCCAGGGTATATCGTAATTAATGACTACATTAGAATTATGTAAATTTACTCCTTCTGATAAGACTTCAGTTGAGATTAATATTCTAAAATCATCCCGGGTAGAATGGGCTTTGGGATCAAAATTATCAATTACTTTTCTTCGGATAACTTCGCTTGATCCTCCAGTAAATTTAAGTACTTTATATTTTTTTAAATTTTCACTTAAATAATCTGCAGTCTCTTTGGATTCGGTAAATACTATTAATTTATTTTTCATAAGTATAGGATGAACAGAAAGAATATCTAAAAATTGGAGTAATTTTGGATCTCGATCTATAGTACTCCACATCTGCTGAATCTTAATTAAAGTCTTTAGATCTTTTTCTAAAAGTTCTTTATATCGGGAGTCAAAATCTTGGGATGAATATTTTACTGCCTTATCTTCTTCAATTAACTTTTGAATTGCTGCATCATCATCATTTTCCAGAAATTCAAATATTTTATTAATATATTTTTTACTAACGTATACATTTCCCCTATCAAATTCTTTTATAAACTCTTTATAAGAGTGAATAAAACGATTTATACTTTGTCTGAAAGCATAAAAACTGCTCTCTAATCTCTTAATTAATAGAATTTTCATAAATTTTCTCATATTATTTTGAGCCAATTCTTCCGGTTGAGTAATTTCTCCTCGATAATAAAGAAGTGGAGTATAACGGCTATAATTAAAATCGAGGGCAATCATTTCAATAGTCTTACTAAAAATTTTATCCTCTTGATCATTTAATTGATAAAATACTGCTTCTGGATTTTCAATTTCAGGAAATTTTAATTTTTGTTTTTCTAATTCTCGACTAAAATATTTAATTACTTCGGTCCTAGTTCGCCGCACCATCAGATATTTTAAAACTTTTTCCCTAATCTCTCGGGAATTTTCTTTTACAATTCTAATATACTCCGGATAATCTCTTTGGCGGTCTAATTTTTTTAATCTCTTTTCTAACTGAGAGAAAAATCTTTCTAAATTAGGTAAATTTGGGATATTGCTTTTTTTAGAGTTTTGAAATAATTTTATTTGGCTTAAGATATCTTTAGGATAATTATTATAAGGGGTAGCAGTTACTAAAATTACTCTTTTACCTCGACAAATACGAGCGAGCATTTCATAAGTAAGGTTTGTTTCGTTTCGAAAACGGTGCGCTTCATCAATAAAGACATTTTTATATTTATCAGTACCTCGTTTGAGCAATTGGTCTAATTTTCCTAATGATTCAAAATCTGCTTGTTCTTTAAAACCAGAAAAAATACTAGGCCAAGAACTAGGACTTTCTTTATCTAATAGTATAGGGGGAGCAATAATCAGGTGTCGACCATCTAATTGCTGAGCTAAGAGGGCAGAGATGTAGGTTTTGCCAAGACCTACTACATCAGAGATAAAAACACCACCATATTCTTGAAGGATTCTTTTGGCATTTAAAACTGCCTGTTCCTGATATTCAAGCTTCATAAAATCTTTTGGAACATATTTGTAAAAAATTTCTTTGGTTTGTTTAAGGTCTTCTTGAAAATATTCGTATAAAAATTTCAAGTAAAGTTCATAGGGAGTAATATTATTGTTTAACCAGGTTTTGGTCTGAATAGTTTCTTGATATTTATCTTTTAAATCAACAGCATCTTCCCATAACTGATTAAATTTATTTAGGGCAAATTCATAATCAGTTCTATTCTTTAGCTCTATATTAAATTCAAAATTATCAAGGAGGCCAGCTTTAGTAAAATTACTGGAACCAGTGATTACTCTGCCTATATCACGATCACCTTCTACAAAAGTCATAATATAAAGCTTGGCGTGGACATTTGCAGACGGATATGCTTTAATTTCTAATTTCCCACTCTTTAACCATTTTAAAAAAATATCAACTCCCTCTTCTACTTCTTGGTTATCTGGAGAATTTTCTATTTCGCAAGTGACTTCTTTAGAAAATTGCTGTTTTGCTTCCGCATGGGAAAATTGGAGAGATTCCTGCTGTATGGAATTAGCTAAGTTTTCGTCTAAGATAGGGGTGGAAAGATTAGAAACATTAGTATTTATTCCAACAAGAATTCTAATCTTTTCTGTCTTTTCGAGTGATTTATAAAGTTCATAAAAACCGCTGGTATAAAAATACCCTACTAATACATCAAAAAATTGGGTATCTTTAATCAGTGTTTTAAACCTATCCGCAAGATTTTGATTTTTTTCATTGGTAATAAAAGTTAAATCTTGGGATAGTGTTGGTAATTGCATTTTGGATATTCTCCTAACTGGTTAATACTTTTTAAATTAGTATCTTTAAAAGTTATATATTCTATTATTCTATAAAATTTTTAAAAATCCTTCTTTTTTCTTGTAGTTTTAAATTTTTAAATTTTTGAGTTTAAAGTTCAGCATAGCATAATAAAAAATTGTAAATATAAAAAAATAATAGATTAAGAATATGTATTGAAATTATTTATAACAATTAATTTTATTAATTAGTCAGACATTTCGGTAGGGTATTTTGAATTTAAACAGGTGGGTAACGATTATAACTTTATCTATTTTAATACTTTTAGTGTTTAAAGGCAAGGATGATGGTAATTTGCTTGCTAAAAAATATCAAAAAATGGTAAAATACAATAGAATATAAGATAATCTACTGCTTTAGAAGATTAATTTTGGCAGAAAATAAATAGAGGTAAAATTAATGTCTAAAAATATCAATCCACTTACTTTGGAAGAAGTAGCAGAAGAATGTAGAAATTGCAAGAAATGTCCTTTATATCTGGCTCGCACTACAGTTGTTCCGGGAGAAGGAAATGAAAAATCTAAAGTAATGTTTATCGGGGAAGCCCCGGGAGAAGATGAAGACCTGCAAGGTAAACCTTTTGTGGGTAAAGCCGGCCAACTTTTAACTAAAATTCTACAATCGATTGATATAAAAAGAGAAGATATCTTTATCACTAATATGGTTAAATGTAGACCCCCGGCTAATCGTAATCCCTCTCAAAGTGAAATAGAGACCTGTTACCCTTACTTGGAAACCCAGATTGCTTTGATTAATCCTAAGATTATTGTTACTCTGGGTAATATCCCTACTCAATACCTTTTAGAGACTACAGAAGGGATCACTAATCTTCGAGGTCAATGGTTTGATTGGTTAGGGGAGATCAAGATATTTCCGATGTTTCACCCCAGCTATCTACTCAGAAACGAAGGAACCTTCCCGGGCAGTCCTAAAGAATTAACCTGGAAGGATGTAAAAACTCTTAAACAGGCCATGGCTGGACTTTAAGATTGGTGATGCTAATCATTGAAATTAAAGAAAAGAAAGGAGTAAATTTATCTTATCCCCTATTGGGAGGAGGTTAGGTAATTCTTTTGGGATCATCTTCAATTGGAAGTAATTTAAGGCATTTGCTGTTAACTTTAAAACATTACACTCTTTAATCATTTTTCCGCAATATTTTTCCTGGCAATTTACCTGTATGTTCACCTTTTGAAATAACCACATCGCCATTAACAATGACATAATCAATTCCCTGAGGATATTTATGAGGGTCTTGAAATGTCGCCAAATCCAATATTTTATCTTTGTCAAAGATTACAAAATCAGCATGATATCCTTCCTTTAAAAGACCTCTATCTTTAAATTTCATCTTCAACGCGGGTAACAATGTCATTTTTTTGATAGCTTCCTCAAAAGAAATTATTTGTTTCTCTCTTACGTATCTGCCTAGAATTTTCGGATACGTCCCGTAATACCTCGGATGTATCTTGCCTTCGGACAATCTGCCGTAAGGTGCAACAGCTCTCCCATCTGTGCAAAATATTGTTCTTGGATGTTTCATAACCGTTTGTACATCGTCTTCACACATACCGAAAAACACCATTTTTACCGCGGCATTTTCTTTTATTAAAAGTTCAATAACCGCTTGATGTGGTGAACAATTCATTTCCTTGGAAATTTGATTTATGGATTTTCCTTCATATTGACGATTTTTCTTTAGTGAAGCTATCACCGGGCTATCCCAACTGCAACCTTCCATCGGGTTTTCCCATTCTTCGCTACTAGAAGCCATTTCCTTTATTATTTTTTCTACATAAATTTCTTTTTTTAAAATCTCGAGCATCTTGTCAGAACCCTGTTCTCTCGCCCAAGGTGGGATAAGGTCGATCAACCCGCTTCCATAAGCAGTATAAGGATACTGGTCAAAATCCACATTTACGCCGCTTTCTCGCGCTTCGTCGATCATTTTCAAACCATCTTTAACCATTCCCCAATTTTTAGGACCTGAAGCTTTGAAATGGGATATTTCCAAAGATACCCCCGATTTTTCGGCTATTTGTATAGCCTCTGAAATGCATTCCAATAGCTTGTCGCCTTCGCTTTTCATATGAGTCGCATATATTCCATCAAATTCTTTGACAAGCTTGCCCATTTCAACAAGTTCAAGCAATGTCGCAAAAGATCCCGGCTCATATGCAAGACCGGTAGAAAAACCAAAAAGCCCTCGGTCCATTTCTTTTTGAAGCATTTCAAGCATTTTGTTTAACTCTCTATTGCTGGGTTTTCTGTTTTCAAAACCCATTGCAGCCACCCTTATTGTCCCATGCCCAACCAGCGGAGCAATGTTGAACGAAGTCCCCAGTTCTCCTATTTGCTCAATAAAATCTGCTTGTGTTTCCCATTTCCATTTTTTCTTTTCTTCATCAGTTAAAATAACCGTATTTACTAGATACTGCATAAGGTCTTGAAAATGTTCGGGAACTACCGGTGCGGCAGTAAAGCCACAATTTCCAACTACTTCTGTGGTTATCCCCTGTCTAACCTTGCTCTCTCCCTTAGGATTTATCAGAAGAGTAAAATCCGAGTGTGAATGTATGTCAATAAAACCCGGGGAAACTACATTTCCCTTGGTATCAATGGTCTCTCTGCTTTTCATGTTTATTTCGGGTGATATGATATGAATGCGGCCATCCTTTAATCCTATATCGGCTTTAAATGGTTTTTCCCCGGAACCATCAATTATTTCACCATTCTTTATAAGTAGATCTAACATTTTTTTATCATTCCTTAATTTTTTAATCTTGGGTCCAATACATCTCTTAATGCATCCCCAAATAAGTTGAAACCCAAAACAACTATCATAATCATTAAGCCTGGAAACATCGCTATCCATGGAGCTTCCCCTATAAAAGCCTTGCCATTGCTTAGTATGGAACCCCAACTGGGTGTCGGTGGTTGTGCACCGAGACCTAAAAAGCTTAGTGAGGATTCAACTATTATGGCTTTCGGAAATTCCAAACTGGCCATAACTATAATCGGTGCCAAAGAATTCGGCATCATATGTTTGAAAATTATTCTCATATCGCTCATGCACAGTACCCTGGCAGCCTCTATATATTCTTGCTCTCGTAACGATAAAAATTGACCTCTTACCATTCTACAATACCCCGACCAACTTACCAATGCCACCGCTATCATGATATTCACAAGACTTGGTCCCAATGCCGCAATGAAAGCTATTGCAAGTAATTGTGTCGGAAATGCCCATGCAATATCTGTAATACTCGATATTATAAAGTCAACGACACCGCCATAATAGCCAGCAAGAGCCCCAAGTGTAATTCCAATTATCAAAGATAGGCCAACTGCTACGAATCCCACTTGTAAGGATATCCTTGAGCCGTATATTATTCGACT
>Ga0315291_10004188_pt1 | contig 18450 bp, 14 predicted proteins | sample YL17G12_20_MG_FD_203070 | JGI IMG/M metagenome (GOLD analysis project Ga0315291, IMG submission 203070) | Sediment microbial communities from Yellowstone Lake, YNP, Wyoming, USA - YL17G12_20 | ecosystem: Environmental > Aquatic > Freshwater > Lake > Sediment | place: USA: Wyoming | collected...
AAGCAGTGAACAAGGTGACCAAGGAACTGAAGAGCAATGGAATCGCCATCATGAACAAGCCCATAATAAAAATCCAAAACATCGTTGCATCAGCCGCGCTAGGCGGCGAAATAGACCTAGAAAACGTCGTCTACAAGCTTAAGAGAGTCATGTACGAGCCTGAACAATTCCCTGGTGCAGTGTTTAGGATGGATGAACCGAAAGTGGTGTTTTTGATCTTCTCAGCCGGAAAACTAGTGTGCGTCGGTGCGAAACGAGAGCAGGACGTGTATGAAGCCGTGAACAACATACAAAAACTGTTGGAAGAACAAGAGCTGATTTTTTACCCGAAATAGCAGTTTAATATGCTATCTCAAACTTGTCAATCGTCTGTGAACAGCCGGATTCTGTTTGGCCATTCGGCTTAGAACTAACTCAAAGCTTTCATTCTCTCGCAGTTCTCTCTTAATGAAAACGCCTGTTCTTCCGATCTTGTCTCTCCTCAAAAGTGCGTGAACCCGATCTAAGACGGTGTCAACCGATATTCCCAACAATCTGGCCGCATGCTCTTCCTGCCCAGCCACAGTGCTTTCCACATGACCGTCCTCGGTTGGTTCAATAAGCATCAGCCGCTTGTCAACTCCAACTGTCCGCTGCTTTTTTCTCAGGTTTTCAAGTGTTGCCTGACCGCCGAACCTGTAGAATTCGGTCTCTACCCTGCGCATTTTCATCAATGGAAACGAAATGGTTGTGTTTTCATCTGTTTCAATGTGGGCTTTCATCGAATAGGTAGGCGTGGCTTGCACAAGCACACGCTTACTGATTGATATGCCTGCTTTCTCCAAAACGGTTTCAACCGTGAATGAAGATATCTGCGTTGCCACGAAAATATCTATGTCACTTTTGACATTAACGTCTCCTCTGGCAATACTGCCATGCACGATGGGTTCAAATCGTGCATTTTCCAAGACTTCCATCGTCTGTGCAGCCTTGTCTCTGAGCTCTTCCAGCAGCGCCCAGCGTTTGGAGTCATAGAACACTTCTCGGTGTTCTGCGTGTTTCACGGGTTTCTTTGTCATTCAATGGCGCCTCGTCAAAAGACTATTGTATCTGGTTTATTTTAGTAGTTCTGGAAAACCGTCTGTTGCGTGAAGCTCGAATGAATACACGTGCTGTAATCTGCACTGCCTGCAAAACTAGAGACGCCTTCTTCTCCAGACCATATTCTGGAGAAAAACTCTGTAAACGATGTTTCACCAAATCCATTGAGGAGAAGGCTAGAGCGACTGTGGCAAAGTGCAGGATGCTCAAGTTCGACGACAGAGTCGCAGTGGCGGTTTCAGGCGGGAAAGACAGCATAAGCTTGCTGCACATACTAGCCAAAATGGAACGAGATCACCCAAAGTCTTCGCTCGTTGCGATCACAGTGGATGAAGGAATAAAGAGTTACAGGGATGAGGCCCTAAGAGTAGCGGGCGAAAACTGCAGAAAGCTCGGCGTAGAACACCACGTAGTCTCTTTTAAGCAGCTCTTTGGCTTCACGTTGGACGAGATCGTTAAGCTTCAAAGGCAAAAAGGCGAGGGCAACTTGACTTCGTGCGCCTATTGCGGTGTCCTGCGAAGAAGAGCCTTGAACATGACAGCAAGGGAGGTCAAAGCAGACAAGCTTGCAACGGCGCATACATTGGATGATGAGACACAAACAATTCTCCTTAACATCTTTCATGGAGATGTTCTGCGTATAGCGAAAGAAAAGCCTGTGACTGATGAGGTACACCCTAAGCTTGTGAGGAAGATCAAGCCTTTCTGCGAAATTCCTGAGAGGGAAACTGCCTTGTATGCTTACGTTAAGAAGATCGAGTTTCAGAGCAGACCTTGTCCCTATGCTTCAGAAGCGTTGAGGAATGACGCTCGCATAATGCTTAACAGGATGGAGGAAAAACATCCGGGAATCAAGTTCACGATTTTCAAGTCAATCGAGAAAATCCGACCAGCCTTGGAAGAGATGGCCAAGAAAGAAGGCTTAGGCGAATGTGGCGAATGCGGCGAACCTACGACTGCCAAGATTTGCAGGACGTGTCAACTGCTGAGGAGTATTCGATGACCACGGCGAGATGCTACCTTGCAAATCCCGTAAGCTTCTAGCCTTGCCTGTTTGCCATGCCTTCAAACTTCAATTTACGTAGGATCATTGATGCTTCGTTGGCGCTTTTCGCTGAAGCTACTTTCTTGGCTTTCTGCAAGGCAACGTTGGAGCCACAGTACGGGCAGGTTCTGGTTTTCTGTTCAGCCTTGGCCAGCAGAAGACCCCCACACCTGCTACACACCACTACAAATGTGATCGCCATGTCGTTCACCAATCGAAAGCCTTTTCCATGTTTGGGTTAATTAGCATTTGACACAAGAGGAACGCAAATGTCCGCTGAAGACAAGAGCCAGGCTAAGACGTCGTCGGATTTGGCACAGCTGGCTATACGATATTTCAGGAAAGAAGGCTACAAGGTGGAGCAAGCAGAGACGACGCTTGAAGGCTTCAGCGGAGTCTCAAACAAGTTTGACTTGATTGTGCAGAAGGGGCATGTTGAGCAGGGCGTTTGGGTGAGGGACTGGAACAGAACTATAGGCGTGAATCTAGTGATAAACATCGATAAGGCTTCAGAAGACGTGGGCTTGTCGAGTCCGATAATCGTTGGTGAAAAGTTCAGTGATCATGCGAAAGCTTATGCGAACAGAAGGAAAATCACCCTACTGCCAAAGCAAAAGATCGTTCTCAGCCTAAGATAAGTCGGATCAGATTCTTAGAAACTCGTCTAGCAAACCTTCATTCTCCAGTTTGCCAATCCAGTCCACGACACCGACTCGGCATTCTTTTCCATCTTCCAGTACAGTCGAAATTTCGGCTACGATTTCTTCAACAGGTTTGCCTGACGTGTTCAGCTCGCACACCTTTCCGCTGCCTTGAGCATTCAGGGCATCAACTAGGCAGACATCCAGAATCTCGGAGGCCAAGTTCTCCCATAGCTTGGCGCCAGAAAAACTCCGGTTTTCCATCAACTTCCGAAGTTCGACAGGGTCGCGCCGCAGCACGAAGACGTATGACACAAGATTTCTTGGAACTACGTTCACTGCGTAGTGTCCATCGACCACCACGTCTTTATTGTCTGATTCTTTGATGATCTTGGCGATCTCTCTTTTCATTCTGTTTTCGTCTACGATCAAGGTTTTCCTTGTTTTGTCTTCGTCCATGATGAGGTTTCTTCGGTTGGCTAGATCGGTTAGGTTTACGTAGAGTGCATCGAGTTTGGCGCTGAGCGCTTGTGAGACAGAGGTTTTCCCGACGCAAGGTGTTCCCGTGACTAGGATGACGCGTTTGTGCAATAAGCATCAGACCACGGTCTAAGTGAGCTTGGGGGTAGAATAATGTTTCCAAAATTCTTATTGCTGTCTTCTGAGTGTCAGATAGTTGGGCTGGCGAGTTGGTGTGTGGCTTTCGAGCCTCGGAAGAAAGGCTTGAGGAAACTCCGCCCACGTGTAGAATTGCAGCGCTCGCAAGGGCGTAAGGCGAGAGCCTTGGCTACGGAGCAGAAACGAAACGTCCACCCAGCATGTGCCGATGATGCATGGAGATGTTGAGAATGCTGGGTGTGAAACGGTGAAACGGCTGTCCTGCAAGTGGAAAGGGCAAACAGACGCCTGTGAGGAATCTACCTGAGGCGCGGGTAGCCCGATTAGCCGAATGCCACAACGAACAAAAGGCGGGTTACGACCAACACACCAGCCCTTTACGCTAATCCGCCTTACTTTCTCTTTCTGTAAATTTTCACGCCGTCTCTTTCGGTCATAGGTTCAAAACCCGCTTGGATCAGCTCTTTGTCTTCGTCTAGACTTTCCGAAGTTTTGACGTGGTATTCGTCACTTTCAAAGGTGACTAGTTGCGTATAGACCAGAGTCGAATCGATTCTTTTGTGTCCTAAGAGCTGCTGGACATGCAGTATGTCTTTCGTTTTGTGATATTCCATCGTAGCTTTCCAATGTCGGAATGTGTGGAGTTTTATCTGCAGCAGCCGCGGATTCTGAAGTGTTTCGGCAAGTTTTCGCTTCTTTAGGTCGAATTTCCATCTGAAACCGCCTAGGCTTTCAGTGCCAAGGATCAGTTGTGATTTCTTAGGCAGATTGTTGATCATAGCTATGACTTTGGCAGACACTTTGAACATTCTAGGGTTTCCATGCTTCTCTGCTTTGCATTTTACAGTACAATTCTCTGCATCAACATCAGTCTATGCCAGTTTCCAAGCCTCACCCACTCGCATGCCAGTTTCTTTGAGCAGTTGAAGACATGCAGCCAGTTTCTTACTTGAACCACTGATTAGAGCATCGATCTCTGTTTCCAAAGGTATGAAGGGAAGACTTTTCGCATGCTGGTAATGTGGTGGATTCCATTCTATCCCGAACATTTCTGCAAAGCAATTGTAAGCATCGACCACTACTCGCTTATGGCCGTCGCACCAGCTGTCATGAGATGCAATCGTCTTCTTGACATCTTCGGCTTCGAGTAAGTCTGTGCCTTCTTTCATTAACTGTTTCAATAGTTTGACTCTTGTCTTTACAGTAGCTTCTCGGTAGCCTTCTTTCTTCTGATTCCAAAGGTATTCAACGATTTTCCCGTTTGCATTGTTGGCTTTTTCAAGAGATTCTCCCGCAACAGATTTTGATCCTGCTGCGTTTTCCAAGTTTTTCGCTTCCGCCAAGGTAGCGCATACTTGGCGATTACCATTACTGCAGATTCGTATTGATAAGATTGACGATCCACTAAATCTGTATCCGCAATTGCGACAAATATATCGTTGAACGGGACGGTTTATCGTCTCCCTGATTCCATCTTTCCAGATTCTCCTGCTATGACAATTAGGGCATTCTCTATTTGCCTCTTCACCCCCTCTAAATTGATCCTTATTCTCTGTTGCCAGCGCTGAGACCTCCTGTCACTTCGGGATCGCTAAAAAGGCCGTACGCCCCGAAATGCGTACATAGATCGGGTCCCAGCAACATCCAGCTGCTCCGTATTACCCCGACTAAACCCTACGGAGCATTGCCCGCAATTATGGGAAGTCCTTAGACAGGCCCAGTGCTTGATTCCATATTTGCAAGACTTACATAAAAAGTACTATCCCCCGCGCAAACACGCCCCCTAGAGAACCAAACGACCCAAGGTCACCGTACAGTTTTGTAACTAACTATCAAGTGAAGTAGCGACGGACGACTACTGGAGAAAAGACACCGCTCGCTCTGCCCTCGCTTTGCGACCCAGCTAAGGCTGGGCAAGGGGCAGCCCATAAAGGACGCTCGCGGTTTCTTAGGTTTGCTCTTGCAAACCCACCTATCTTCCACGACGACGAAATATGAATTGCATCATAAGAGTTTTGACGACTTGCGCAAGTCGCCCATGACATTTGCCTAGACGCACGACTGGAGATCGTTTGGCTCTCGCCAAACTCCCAACGATGCGAAAGCCGTTTGCAACGACGCGATCGTTTGGCAACTGCCTTGGTTCTTCTAACTGATGGAAACCCAGTTCATTTTGGTGAGATGCATTCGAATGTCGGAACTTCTCGAATCAATCTCTAACTTGAGTTTCGTTCTTGCGGACTTGTCTTCCATCCCTTGGCGGAGCAATGCCAAAATCGCATATACCTTGCGGTACGATGTCCCGAAGACCCCTTCAACATACTCTTGATCGTCCAACGGGATCTTAATGTAATCTTTTTTCTCTAGGGTTTCAATGACTCTCTGCAGATCGTCTTTCAGAAATTCTATCGGTACAAGCGCTTCTGAATCTCTGAATCCACTTAAGCTGAAACTAGCATTGATTGCATACTTGAAGCATTCGGTAGTCAACAGTTTCAAATAAGCTTGGTTGATGTTCATTAAGAAACGGGTTGACTTCTGCATAAAATCATATACGTAATCCTGCTCAGCAATGCCGATCGAATCATCTTTGCCATGGCCCACTCTTATGTTAAGTTCAGCGAAAAGGTCAAGATAATCATTCAAATCCTTTTCACTCCACATAGTGAAAACCGACGAAAAAATACAATTCCAGTTCCGGCGACCTTCTGATTTTCCACCAATGCCCGTCATGATATTTTTATACTGGCCCCTATTGAGTTGTTGAAATTCATTGCGGGAACGAGAGAAACCCGTAGAAACGTCCTTTTGAGCATTGCTTTCGACATACTTCTTCGAATCACTATCCAGCCACTTTATTCTATTTTGGTAGTCTCCATAGAAAATTGTGAACATGTCATACAGAAATGTCCTCAGTCTTTTTTCCACAGTCTCGGTAAGCCTTTCTGCCAATTCTGGATATTTGTTGTCTCTCCAAAGACCCCGGCAAGTGTGAAGAAGTTCAATTTCATTATTCTTAAGATCGATGATGGGAATATGATGTTGTTTTGAATTTTCATATTCGTCCTTGAAGAAGTTCAGAACCTGAGCAAACGCTTCTCTATATAAGGCACCCACAAGCGCGACTTTTCTTCTACCCTCCAGATCAGTTTTTACAGCTCTTGTGAATTGACGTACGGATTCTGGAGACCACCAGAAATCCCTCCAAAATGAAAGAACTTGAAGAGTCTTCCCCCTCAAGAGTCTATGTACTCTTTCATAGACCATGTAGGCTCCTGTCAACTTGGCCAGCGATTCTATACATCTTCCAATAATAACAGGGGGGTCTTCACGCAAATCTGAATGTTTTTCTTGAGAATCGATGATCTTGAGGTGAAGGTTTTTTGCATCATATAGAAGTGTTCGCGACAACCTCTGTTCCACGTTCGCGATAAGCATTTCAACACTATCAATTTCCTCACTCAACGGTTTTGGTTTGGGTTTTATTGCAGGAATTTCCTTACTATAGACTCTCTGCAAATAGTCTTCCATCGATAGATTGTACGATTCAATGATTCTCTTGTTGATTTCGTGAAGTTCTTTGGAAACGTTCCATATCACTGCATCTACGGATACCACTTTGACTAGAAGACCTGAACGTTGAAGCTGTTGAAGGAAAGACACGTCCTGCTCCCGGATCTCAGATTCCGGAATACCTTTGCTGAGATAAATCCTAGTCAACATATCAAAACAACGTCTTTTTTGGCCCGCCGTCATGTTCTTTGGGCTATCCAAGATTCCATGGAGTTGTTCTCTAACTTCAGCATCCTCTTCTAACAATGCTCTTATTCCGTCAATCGTTTTCTGAGCTATTCGAATTGGGTTTGCACTTATTCCATCAAAATGTCCCGCATCGAATTCGTTTACGAGCTCTCGCATTATTCTCCTGAACGTTATGTCTTGTCCATCATACTGAAGTCGTTTGAATATCCTTTCAACCAATTGCGGATCGAGTTGTCTGGGGTTTTCTGGATTTTTTGCGAATGCCTTGAATCTCTTGCTAATAGCTTCATAAGCTACGGCGAGTTTTAGAGGGGGCATTCGTTCCTGCCGATCTACTGACCCTGAGAATTTCGGCGAGTTTGCTATCGTTTTTTCCCAATCTGTCGACCCAGCGACAAAGAAACCGATATCAAGATCTGTTGTTCTGCGCAACTGAGAACTGAGAATCTGTAAGTAACTCATGAATCCCATTGCTTTCTCGAATGGACCTTTATGAAGATCATCAATGAAGATCACGAAACCTTTAGCGCCTTGATAAGTCAGACTTTTCATAAGATCTCGGATTATTACTTGCTCATCACCTAGAGCATCAGTCGCGACCCTCTCACCAACCAAGACCGCGTGAAGACGTTGGAGTTCTTCGTTGACTCTCTTCCAAAATTCATGAACTAGCTCTCTTGCCTCAAATTCCCCACCCAATTGAACATATATCGGGAAAATCTTGCATCCATATAGCAATGGATTCATATAGTCAAAGAAGGTAGTTTTTCCGGATCCAAACTGACCATAGACTACGGTATTCCTAAGAAGCTCCTTTCGGGCATTGGTTACCATAGACTCATATTTGACAAAAATGTCAGTTTTGCAGACGATTTGATCATATAATGAACGGTCAATTCTCGCAAGGCCCTCAAGCTCTCGAAATGGATCTTCTTTCAGTCCCAGCGTGTCCCACCAGGGCACATATATGCTCTGGCCGATCTGATCTTCTTTGTCCGGGGCTTCTGGAATAGGATAATCCTCTCCATCAAGAATCGAGGGGATAGACATGTACTCTGCGGTTTTTTCATGTATTTTTTCTTCCCATTTCTCAAGCTCCAATTCCTTTTGTCTAATTATTTCCTCTCTTACCTCGTTTTTCAACTCCTCTCTGATCTTCTCTGCATACGTGGCTTCTTCTAGCCTTTCAACGTCCAACAGAGGCGTTGATTGCCGAGATTTTATTCTAAGCCTCTCATAGTAATAGTTTCTATTCTGGATTTTCTCTTTAAGGAAGGGCAACTTGAGTTTTTCATCAAGGTCTTCTTCCTTTGCTATTTGGACATTTCTGATCATTCCCTCCAACAACTCTCCCGCAATTTCGGAGTCCCTTGGAATAGGGCTCTTCGCATAGTCCATGAAAAAATCACGCTTGATTTTCCTGAAAACTTCCCAGGGGAACGGATCTTGTCCAAGGAAACCTGAATAGCGCTTAATGAATAAGTGTATTGCTTCCTTTTTGTCCAATCTGAAACGCCAGCTTCACTGAGGTTGAATCTTATGAAACATTCGGCGTATGCTTTTCAGAAGTGTGCCTGCTAACATTCAGGAACACCTCTCCTTAGAACTTACTTTCAAGAGATATTTAAGCATATTCTGCATACCCAGTCCACAGTAGTTCTATGATATTTTGAACAATCTTAGAGACTCAGGCTCGACATAAGCGCAAGTAGAGTCTCGAATGAACATGCATCGAAGCGAAACACTTAGCGCGCGCCGAAGTTTTGAAGCCCCAAGATCCAAAACCTGTAAGCCGAACCTCTTCTAGACTTCGAAAATTATTAAAGCACTATTACGCATATCATACCTTCTGGGAACATAAATGCCGAAAAAAGAAAAACCGTTAACTAAGAAAGAGCGAGACGAGAAAAGGAAAAAACATAAGGAAAAGCAAAGCAAAACACAGACTTCTTAAGCCCCAAGAAAGAGCTTTGCAAAACTCTTTTTCTCTTTTTACCATAAAGTTGGCTTCTTTAATGAAATGAAAGAAAGACGCGTCAGTTTCTGATATTATTGGCTTCCTCCATTAATGCGAAAGAAATATGTTTTAGCTTGTCTATTTATCGTTAATTTGTAGCTGAGATTTATGCCGAGTGTAATGAAACGTAAACAAAAGAATACTCAAATCGCACAACAGAAAAAAATAGAACGGGATAAAGAAGCGAAAAAGAAACAGCTGAGACAGCAACTTCCTGCCAAGGGCAAGAAACGCTAAAGCCACTAAAGGAGCTATGGCAACCATCTAGAAGCTTATACCTAGAAGACAACAATACAGTGCGCATTACGAGAAACAACGTGTTTTCAAGGGAAAATGTAACAATTATAGTGTAACAATCGTGTAACAATCCATTTTTCCTCTGTTTTCAAAAAGACAATATACGCAACATCATTTTTTGGCTTTTTCAGTAAATTTGTTACTGTGACCAGTTCTCGAAGAATTGAGGCTCTTTGCATGAATAGTCGCTGATTCTTTCCTTGAACTGCGTATAACTTGCGTATCATGAAGATGTCCAAAAGGCTTTTATACATTTCTACGTCAATCGCGCGCGACGTCGAGTGTGAGGCACGGTTTTTTATATTTGTTGCTACAACTTTTAGAACAAATTGCTGGTGTGTGGGATGAAAGCTACTCGAAAAGTTAGTATTGAGTCAATGTTAGCCTATCGCAAATTCTTGAAGTCTGATTTGTGGGAAGAATGGCGCCAGATCGAAACAGATCAGAGAAAAGGAATTCCACCTCCTCCCGCTCAGAAGCCATACCCCCAAGATGCCAAATTGGTTGCTCTAATTTCACCGAAGAACCTGACGGTTGGAAACATGCCATTGATAGAGGCGATCAGACGTCGAAGAAGCCATAGAAAGTTTGCTGCAGGATCTTTGACCCTAGAAGAGCTCTCCTTTCTGCTTTGGGCAACACAGGGTGTAAGCATGACTGCACCACCAGCCATCAGCGAGAGTTCTAGTGCCCCTCATGTCACGGTTGCCCTGCGCACAGTCCCGTCCGCCGGTGCACGTCACCCCTTTGAAACATATTTGCTTGTGAACCGAGTAGACGGACTTGAGCCAGGACTGTACAGATACCTACCACTAGAGAACAAGCTGTGCTTCTTGCGTACAGATAAGGAGCTGACAGAAAGAGTCCACGAAGCATGTTACGAACAGTATGTGAGGGACAGCGCTATAACGTTCATTTGGACAGCTATTCCCTACCGAACAGAATGGAGATACAGCATTCTTTCTCCGAAATCAATAGCACAAGACTCAGGCCACCTCTGCCAAAACCTCTATCTTGCATGCGAAACCATCGGCTGCGGAACGTGTGCCATCGGTGCATATGACCAAGAAAAAATGGATATCGTCCTAATGGTAGACGGGGAAGAAGAATTCGCAATATATGCCGCTACAGTAGGAAAGATCAACAGCAAGGTCAGCTAGCGCACGCTTCAGACTATCGCGCGCGCTAACCTGAACGACGACGAATGGACTTGCAAAACAGCCAGCAACGTCAACGAAGCAACATCACTAATCGAAGCAGGCTTCGAGTACGTCACAGAAATAGACGGAACAAAACTATTCAAAAAACGCAAATAACCCTCTTTTTTTCTTTAACCATCAAAAACCAATTTCTCACAAACCTTCTTAGCACGCGCGGGATAAAACTTTACCCCAACCACCAACCAACCACACGCACTACCACTATCACTCGCTCTGCCAATCACTCAAACTCTCAGTCACTGCCACTGCCAACTCCCACCTCTACACCTATACCTACCCATACAACGTACACGGAGTGAGTGTGACAGCAGATGTGCGCTACGGTGCAGACAATCCACTATACAATTTGAGTCCTCCTCTTGATGACAAAAGCTAAAATAGAAGATGCCTCTATGCCTCAAATGATTCATTATGAACAAGCTTTTTCTGGTTTTGAGCTTTCTCGCATTGTTTTCCTTCTCGGTTTACGCAAGGGCAAACCCAATTGAAGTGCGGGTTTCTGCTGATTATCCGATTCACAACCTCAACAGCGGACTGAACTATACTACTATTCAACAGGCGATCATTGCCCAAGAAACCTCCAACGGGCACACAATCTTCATAGAACATGGAACGTACGTGGGAGGAATAGTTGTCAACAAGAGCCTATCTCTCATAGGAGAAGACCCCGAAACAACGATCATCGATGGGATGGGAGCCCCAGACCGAGTAATAGGAATAACTGCAGATAATGTTAGCATTGCAGGATTCACAATCCGAAACAGCAACCAGTCAAGGTGGGGTGGCGGAATAGCAATGTACCATTCCAAAAACTGCACCATCCACGCAAACGTCATAGCCGACAACGTAAACGGCATTGTCCTCGAATCCTCTTCGGAAAACAGGATAACTGGAAACAACATAACAAACAGTTACTTCGAAGGAATATGGCTCCAAACCTCTTCAAACAACACTCTGATGCTGAACAATATCATGACAAGCCGCTTGCAAGGCATCTGGCTCACCGACAATTCTGATTACAACAGGATGGCAGAAAATTTCATAGCCAACAGTCAGGTTGGCATCGAGCTTGCTCGTAGCTCAAACACGAATATCAACAATAATAGCCTAGTGTCAAACAGCCAGAGTGGCATTTCTCTACTGAGCTCCTCAAGCAACACAATATCTGAAAACACCTTTGTAAATGACGGTTTGTATATTGACTTCAGCTTCTCAGACGTGCCGTTCAGCAATGAAGTAGTCAATAACACAGTGAACGGGAAACCGCTTGTCTATCTCGAAAACGAGTCAGACTACTTGGTCGAAAATGCAGGACAAGTAGTACTAGTCCACTGCAATAGAATGCAGGTAGAAAACAATGATCTATCAAATTGCAGTGTTGGTATAGAACTTTGGAAGACATCCAATTCCGAGATAAATGTAAACAACATAACAGGCAACGAATACGGTGTTTTGTTGGATGTGTCCACGAACAACACAGTCTGCCAAAACAGCATATCAAACAGCACTTATGGCATCTATGGTCTTTATTCCTCAAACAACAGCCTGAATGAGAACGCTCTAGTAAGCGACTTCTATGGCATCTTTAGCGAATCCGCAAGAAATGATTCCGTAAAAGGAAACAACATAACTAACTGTAGCTTTGGAATCATGCTATTTTCGTCTTTGAATTACCAAGTTTACGGAAACAACATAGTGAACGGTCTTGTGGGAATCGACCTTTATGAAGCTTCAAACAATATATTGAGAGACAATGTGTTGGTCAACAATAGCTTAGGTGGCTTCAGCATTGAAGGATCTGCGGTGGATGATTTCGTGAACCACGTGGACACTTCCAATACTATCAATGGAAAGCCCATCATCTACCTAATCAACAAGCAAGACCTAGTGATAGATCCGAAAGTATATCCTTCAATCGGATACCTAGCAGTTGTGAACTCTACCAACATGACCATAGAGGAATTTACACTAGAAAACAGCACAGAAGGCATCGTCTTAGCTTGGGTCACTAATTCACTGGTAGATAATGTCACAGTTGTTGGCAACTACAACGGCATTTCTCTTGTCCAATCCAGAAGCAACGCGATAGAAGAGAGTATCATAATGAACAACGAAAACGGCATAGTGTTTCTGAACTCATCAATCAACAATGTAACCAGCAACAGCATAATGGAAAACCAATGCGGAATTTCAGTTGATGCTGCATCCTCTGAAAATCGGTTCTTCCATAACAATTTCGTTGGAAACAGAGAGCACGTTATACTTGGCAATCCTATAATGGACTTCGTTCACATCAACTATTGGGATGATGGCTACCCTTCTGGCGGCAACTACTGGTGCGGCTACACATCAAGCGACATATACAGTGGGCAGTTCCAGAATGAAACAGGTCTTGACTGGATTGGGGACTCTCCTTACGTCGTCTTCCAGAACAATAGGGACAATTATCCTTTGATGAAGCCTTTTGACGCGGAGACACAGAATGTGTGGGTTGCGTACCGAAATCTTCTAAGTCAATACAACGGGATGCAGTCAGAATTTGAAGCCTTAAACCTCACAACGTACGAGCAGCAGAGATCATTCAATGATCTAACAACGTTCCTTAACTCATCACTCATCGTTCTGCAGGCACAAATCAACTCTTTGAATCATACAAACGCCAATCTCAACCAAGTAGTAACGGACCTACAAGGACAGCTCAACTCGATAAGCTCGACGTTGCAAACATCTCTCAGCCAAATAAAAGAGCAATACGATTCGCTGAGCTACCAAACCCACATTATCATCAGCATATTTGGAGCAGTGATAATTCTGCTCTTTGCAGCCACGATCTTCTCCGCAACTAGAAAGCCTAAGACAAAATGAGAAAAAAAACCAATAGCGAGAAGCGCGCGCTTAACCATTACGTCGCGCTCGCATCACGCTCGCGCTCCTACGCGCACTACTAAGTTACATTAAGCCCACTGATTGTTAACAGAACCAATCGGAGATTCTTCCATGTAATACGAAGAGTGAAATAGTAGGGACAACAAGTAATGTTATGTGGAAAGAAGGAGACTCGTTCTAGCATCTGCTCTAATTCTCTCGTTAGGGTTATCTCTAATTGTGCTGTCGATCTGGAACCCATGGTATGATGGAGACTACCTTGAAATCAGCATATCCGACCTTTGGGCTAATTGGAGGGATCTCCTTGGAAAAACTGTTCGAACTAGGGGAATCGTGAAATATTACCCCAACCCCTATACCACTGACACAGTTGTTGGAGATTTCTATATTTTGCCAATCACATCAAAATACATCTCCGACACGTTCTCCCGTCCCCCCCTCTCATCGATTCCAGTCTTGAGTAGAAATGGGCAACCCTTGCCCGCTGATGGGTCCTACGTTGAAGTCTACGGAAAATTCGATGGCTTTCATATGGCTGGAGGAATTGGCATCTACATTGACGTAACCTCATGGCACTATACTTCAGTTGCCTACGATTTCATCAATGTCATAATGCTGTTCTTTGGAGTAGCATTAGTGTTCGTTCCATTCTATATACTGGGAAAGCTACTGGGATGGAGACGAATCCTACGCAAGGAAAGAGAAAGCGTAGAATTCCCTTCAGGAGACTAGTATGCAATCAGTGTGCGCGCGCATAAACGAGCGCGCGCCATTCTGAGGATAAAATCTGATTGTATGCTTAGGTCAAAGGACTTAACAATATTGGGTTATATCGTAGAAGCGGGGGTGAAATAGTTTGGTGAAGGTGACGTTTAAGCCTTGGGAAGAAGTTGTTATACACGAGAATATCCGCTATAGTCTTGAAGATTTCGTTAAACTGTGCAGTATTGGTGTTCAACCAGGTGGTTTGGCTAATCCTCTACAATGGGCTGAAGGTGTGGTTTTTCGTGCTATGCCTATGCACCCGACTGAGGACGTAGTTAAAGAAATGCTTGTAGGCAAGATACATTGGAATGCAGTTGAATGGGCTTTAATGCCTAAGTATCAACAAGTCATAATGATAGGTGACATTAACGCAAAAATCCCGATAATCAATGTAAGTGCTACCTCCATTCTTTGCGATATTGTAAGAGCATTGCAGGCAAAGGCTAGAGGCTAGTCGGCGTCAAGTAGCTTTCCTAATTTCCCTTCCTTTTCAGCGCGCACTATAACGAAAAATCAATACTCATAGCTACCACTATTCATAACTACAATAGCTACCGCTAGGAGCTTCACACCAATTAGGCAAATCATTACCATCAACCATATCGTCAACAAAAGAACCAACATAACCACGCTCACCCTTAACCTTAACAATACGCCTTACACCCAGATAACGCAACTTAACTAATTCCTCACCGCATATAGGACACAGAGCCTTCTTCTTCGCAGCCTTAACCTTCAACCTGCGATAACTACAAACACCGAACCACGTACACGCATGAGGACGCTTAACATCAGTTCTAATAGCCGAATGATTTAACTGATAGGAAGCAGTACCAAAAACGGTTTTACGTTCACCCAAAACCTTAACAATATAACCATCCTTCTCAAAACCCCTCACTTGCCTACCATGGAAGCCACTACAAGCACGACAATCCTCACGCTCGTGACTACAATTTCGACAACAGCTATAACCACCCGCAATAAAACCCAGAACATGCCTTAGCAACGATAAGGCTCTGGTGCAAAGATGCGAATACTGAGTTAGTTGAGGTATTGACCGTTACGAACTCAGACCGTGGAGAAGGAGCCAGAAACCAAAAAGCATTGCTGACAAAGGCTTATGAGATTGGAGCTTCATTGAACCGCTAACGTTCAAATGCGAATAGAAGTAACTTCTATCAGTCTTTTTTAGCCAGTTTGATTCATTGATTGTTGGATTGGGCTGAATAGAACTCGGAGGACTATCATTGAGCAAAGTGAGGTATATGACGGCAAAATCTAGCACCCCTCCATTGAGGAAACTTGTGTCTTCAAAATGGCGGATAGCAGCCATCTGCTTAGCGATAGTCATCTTCTCTCAGGTTACCTTTCTCTCTATTCTATTACGGGATAACGTGAATTTAAAGAATGATATTGATTTTGCACGCTCCTCTTACTCAAACCTTCAGCAAAACTACAGTAGTCTGCAGAATGACTACGATGAATTGAGTAACACCTCTACCTGTTTGAAGGACAACTACACGAGCCTCAACAGCGAGTATCAGAATCTTGCAACAAACTACAGCAATCTACTGGAAGACTTCCAAAGCCTTAATAGCAGCTATCATAGTCTCCAACTGGATTACGCTAATCTTCAGAATATCTACAGTGATCTACAGAACAACTATTCCCCTCTCAGGACGAGTTATCAGAGTCTGCAGAATAACTACTCCGATCTTAACAATAGCTATAGCAGCCTACAGTCAAGTCACAGCCTTCTGCAGAGTGACTATAACAACTTGCAAAGTAGCTACAATAGTTCCAGCAGTAATTATCTCACTCTTCAATCACAGTTCAATGCCTACATTCAGGCGTATCTGCAGCTGAGAGATCAAGTAAACATCCATTCGACACATCCGACACAAAGCGAGAAGTCGCTTGTTACACCATCAGATCCCAGTGTTGTTAGCACGATGCGTCAAGTGACTGGCGGGTGGAGCAATCAATCAGACTGGAACGAATGCTGGACCGACGAGAAGAAGCTGTACGACTGGGTGGCAAACAACATCAAGTATGCAAAAGATCCCTCTTACCCCTCACTGCCGCTGAACCCTTCATGGGGGATGGATTGGAGTCTTGACAACTGGCAGTTCCCAAATGAAACGTTGAGAACCAAGCAAGGCGACTGCGAGGATCAAGCTTTACTATTGCTTAGTCTAATTCGAGCCTACACTTCCCAAAGATACCCCGCGTATTGCATAGTGAAAACCGGTCATGCTGCAGTATTCTTCCCAGTAGAGGGAGACAAGATCTGCATCCTCGATCCAACAATGCGCTACACCACTAACGATGGTGGGCCAAGCCATAATCTGGACGCCAAAGACACACGCCAAGAAGTCAGCAACTGGCTGAACTACGTCGGTGGAGTTGAACTAGTAAAATGCATATTCTCAGATAGCTTCTACAAGACTTTCTCAGGCACAGAGGACTTCATAACTTGGAGCTATCAATGACTGATTAAAGTCAGTCTTTGATAAGCATGGTTAATATTGCTCCGCCACAAAGATAGCCAAATACCAGGCTCCAATTCTCTTGAGTATTGGTTCCCATATTTTGAACCCAAGCTTCAGCGGCGTTTTCAAGCATCACCGTTTCTGTCGCCAGAAGGATAACCTAATATTCATGAGGAAACGCAAGTGATGGAGAAGAAGGCTACGAGGTCAGCGAAAAGTGGCCGGGGTGAGGTATCCTCGTCGCCGGTGGAGACGTCTCCACGCAGGTCTTCTCATATGGAGTCTGTTGCCTTTTTCTGTTTCCAAAACTCATCGAAGTCTTGAATATATCCTGACGGAAAGGAACTAAGCTTGAAGGCGATCCTTTCAGAGCTGATCATGACCCCTTTCCCCATTGACATGTGGCTGAAAAACAGGACAGTGTCAGACCATCTCTATTTCGAGTTTTCTGGTCTTCACGTCTATCGAGACAAGGGTGTTGTTTTCGATCAGTGTCCATGTTCCGTCAAGACGCGAGAGCGTTTCCGAAGATACGATTATAGCGCGCGCGGGGGGCCATTCATTCTGATTCTGGAAACTCCAATAGGCAAGGTTCTGATCCGTCGAAATTGAACGGCCATAAAGCAGGGCATCAACAAAACACAGACACACTATCATTCTAGCCTAAACACTAAAAGTATGCCACTCATGTCCATGCCACCATGCAGGACTGCTCGTGTGGATTGTAGGCACTAACTTATCAGACCTATAAGAAACAATGGACATAGATAGACCCGGTAAGAGCATGCCAAAGAAAAGACCACATGCAGGACTCAAGAAGAAGAAACGTTAAGAAGCATAATCAACCCTTCTTTTTCTATCCGGCCTGAAAGACGCGCGTGCGCGCCCGACTTTTCCCGCAGTCCCTCCTTTTTTTGGGGTTCGACTTGGCGTGTGTTTGTTCTCTTTATAAAGGGCTTGCGAGTAAAAAAGCCAGTTGATCATAATTGTCTATACCTGAGTTTAGTGACCAGAATCCTTGGTGGAAAGACAAGGGTACTATAAAGACTGACAGACTCATCTTGGCATGGGAAAATTCGTCCTTCAAGTGGAAGCCTAGAATCAGTGAGGCTTTCTGCTGGGATGCCAATGTTATCTATACTCTGCGTGGATCGAGGCAGGTCGGCAAGACAACTCTGCTTAGGCTTAAGATAGCGCGCTGGTTTGTCCCCAAAATGGTTAAAAATGGTTTTTATTCTTCTTTTGTCTATTGGCGTTTGATTTAGGCCTGTTTGGTGGGCAAATCTTAGCCGTGTTGAAAGATGGCAAATCAGAGGGTTCCAACAAATCCTGAAGGAAGTAGAGTTTTTCTATAAACCGTTGAGGCAGCACCTAGCCCACTTGGAACGCCAAGGCACGCAAGAGGGCCAAAAACAGATGCACACCTCAAAACTGTCCCCAAACCCGAAAATAAGAATTATGACCATTTTACACCAATTTCGGGACAAGGCAGCGCGCGAAGAGTAGAAGTTGGCAAACAATATCTGACTCAAAAGACAAATAGTCGTTCTGCTGGATGCAACTTTGGGGGTTGTGCATGGTCAAATATGAGCACCGAAGCAAGACGTCAAAACCTTTTGTGAGTTTT
>Ga0315291_10004190_pt1 | contig 18445 bp, 19 predicted proteins | sample YL17G12_20_MG_FD_203070 | JGI IMG/M metagenome (GOLD analysis project Ga0315291, IMG submission 203070) | Sediment microbial communities from Yellowstone Lake, YNP, Wyoming, USA - YL17G12_20 | ecosystem: Environmental > Aquatic > Freshwater > Lake > Sediment | place: USA: Wyoming | collected...
TTATTCAGGGCAAGTTTGATTTGGAACTCACCATGAAGGGAAAATCATGTTAAAAATTTCTTTTGTTCAGTTTGTTCGGGCGGTGGTGTCTTGGTTGAAGGAGTCAGATGCTCGTGATGCCCTACGGAGTCTTGATTCTTATTTAAAGACCGAGATTCGTGCCGATTTCATTAATGAGATCAAGTACGACTCGATTTTCAAGCCTTTGGCTAACGAGGCGGCAGACGAGATGAAGCCGAAGGAGATTGACAAGGAGTTGTTCATAGAGGATCTGGTTGACATGTTTATTGACGAGGATCGGGCCAGTGAGCACGGTCCGTTGAAGCAGTTATCAACCAGGATGATGACTGAATTGAAAAAAGAGGGTATTTCGATCGAGGATGCTATTAAGATCATTCATAGGGGTGAGCTCAGTCCTGAGCTTGTCAAGCAGTTCCGGGCGATCAAGACCAGGCCCGAAAAGCTCGGCTATGCGTGGCTGGCAAATTTTTTTCACAACCGCCTGCAGGAGTGGGTTCGTTCGCATAAAGGCTCTAAGGACTATCCTAGGGTTGAGGTTCCTGAGGAGGAGGCTGAAAAAGTAGAACTTCCTCCGGAGAAGGAGGTTGAGGACGAGGCCAAGAAGATGTTTGAGTGGGAAGAGGGCCTGCTTGAAAACATATTTGACTTTCTCGACAAGAAGATTCCAGAGAAGGAAAAGCGCACCGTCTACAAAAAAATCATGACCGACCGTCTTATCAACAGGAAAAAATTTGAAGATCTTGTCAAGGAAACGGGTTTGCCACAGACCAAGCTGTTTAGATACGAAGATCATCTAAAGAAGCTGCTTGCCGAATACGTACGCTCCCGTCGCGACATAAAAACCTTCCTTGGACCGGAATTCATACGTGAAAAAGAAGAAGTTGATGTTCCCGAGTACGGATCGTTCCTGAAGGAGCATCCCGAGGAGCAGAAAAATCTCAAGGAATGGCTGGAGCAGAAGAAAGGCGGCGTGGCAGGACGGGTCAGAAGCGACAGGACCCTGCAGGTCCTTGACCTTTATGCCGAAGGAAAGTCCACCCAAGAGATAGTCGCAGAAACGAAGTTTCCTAAGACCACGGTGCAGGACATAAAAAACACGCTTTTCGACAAGGATTTCAAGGAGTGGTACATGGACAGAGTCGAGGACATCCGCAAGGCTTTCTCTTCCGCGGTTCAGGCTGCGGTGAAGCATATAAAATACAGGGCCCCTGGGGAAGAGGAACCTTCTGACAAAGAGACTTCCAAAGTGCATGAGACTCTGGTGAAGAAGGCGCTCGAGAATGAGTTGGTGTGGGTGACTGTTTCTTTTGAATCAGACTATGATCACATGACCAAACCGAAAGAATATAAAGACCCTAATTTCAAGTGGATACACTACGAGGCCGTTGTTGATGAGAACAAGCCGAGCAAAAAAAAGACCTACACGGTCTTTTATAAATGGGCTTCTAAATTGCACCCTGACGGTAAGTTCATGGAAGGTGAGAGCTCGCTGATGCTGGACGGGGGTAAGGTGCTTGAGAACAACGCGTTGAAAAAGACATTAGATGAGCACATGAAAGCCAAGATTCTTCCTCAGGGGGTGATTCCTCACGGGAGGTTTCCTGTCATGTTTGTGAACACCAAGACGGACAAAAAATATAAGAGCACATATGATTTTCTGAGGCACCATGACACGCCGCGGGAAGAGACTATGACCCAGAAGGGGGAGCAGAAGGGTGAGCGGTTGGTGGTTCATGATGAGCCGCACAAGCAGCGTATGGTTGAAAAGAAGTTATGGGAAGAGAAAAAATTGATTAGTCCTCCTGGTCATGTAGTTCCTTTGACCGACCCGACTGGTTATACTAACAAGGTTCGGCTGCAGCATCTTATTGACGAGCTCACCTCGATTTCGAAAAAGGAAGAAGATCCTGGGGCGAAGAAGAGGTATGAGGAGCACATTAAAAAGCTTAAGGGCATGCTGGAAAATATAAAGCATGAGCGTTGGGATGAAATTAAAGAGCGGGTCGATGACGAGGAAAAGCTTTGGAAAGGTATTTTGGAAGATGAGGAAAAGAAGGAAAAAGAAAAAAAGGAGCCGAAGCCGGTTTATGCTGCAGTATTCACCGAGCCCACCAGTCCTGAAAGCAAGGAGCTGATAGAGCTTTTCAGAAAGTACAAGTTGATGACTGCACCGAATCCAAAGCTTTGGCTGGAGACAAAAGATATTGTTATCCTGGCCAAGACCTTACGATCGATGATTCAAAACTTCATGGACAAAAAATTGAAGGAGAAGAGGCCCCCTGATCTCGACAAAGATGCGTGGAAGCAGAGTCAGGCGCAGGCTAAAGAAGAATTTTTGAAAGACATTGAAAAGGCTGAAAAATATTTTCCTGAATTTATTAAAGAGTTGAAGACTCGTCGGGACCGTTTCGAGCACGATCATTTGAATGATTTCAAATCTTTGGCGACCAGAAAAGATGTTAACTGGGTGGATAATGTTAAGCGGGTGGATGAGCTTATCAGTCAGGTCAAGCAGGAGCTCAGGGAAGTCATGAAACTTGACAAGGTTAAACAGCCTACTATGAGGATGTTAGAACAAGGAAAGTATGATGCCCTAGAGGGTCATTTGGCTTCCAATAAAAAGGGCTTCTCTATCTTAGCCGATCGTCTTGAAGAAGCAAGTCTGAATCCTGTTGGTGATGATGAGTCAATTACAAAACTCAAGACCAATCGTAACAAAATAAAAGAGGATTATAAATCTCTTAATGCCTATTTAGATAGTCTGTTAAAACTTCAGGAAGGTGTTGGTTTATCTAAAGAAGAGCATGATGTCTTTGTCGAAATAAGCAGCAAAATCAAGGGTTTAAAGTCTCATCTTGATGAGGTAGACCATCAGATTGAGGGTGTAGAATCAATTCCTGCTGCGAAGGTGGCCAAGGCTTTACAGAACTATGCGGATTATTTTTCTCCTTTATATGCTATTCTTACGAGTCTGGTGGAGTTCCGTCTAGGGGCTCCGTGGAAGAGGCATGACGCTCAGGAAATTTTAGCGGTGGAACCAGAGCCGAAGGAGAAGGAGCCGGTCACTAAAGAGACCTTAGAGGACAACCTGAAGAAGCTGAGAGGGAAAGCCATCCGTTTTGCCGAGTACCTGTCTGGAGCTCCTCTGAAGGCTTCTAAAGAGATTAAAGGGGCGCTTTCTGGTCTTAAGACGAACCTGAAAAATTTTATTTCAGGTGTTTATGATTTGAAAATCATGCATGAAAAGAAAACGACGCCGTCACCTCTTCTGGAAACGACCAAATCCGCCTCATTTTGGGACATGGTTGGAGAGTGGATCAATCCAAAATCAATTCTCAAGGTAATAGCGGCCGCTGAAAAACAGAAATACGACCCGCCAAGGACCGAACCTAAAGAAGAGCTAGAAAAGAAATACGTCATTCCGGAAAATGTTCTTCATGATGCCAAAAAAGTAATAAATAGGTTGGAATATCAGGACAAAATTCGAGAAAACAGTGAAGAGAAATTTGTAAAGGAGGCCCCGATCGCTCAAAAAGAGCTCGATCAGCTGGTGGCCAATCTGGTTGATACTTATCGTTTCGAAGGGTCTTCCAGAGATTTTCATGATGAAATTAAGGCTTTGGCCGAGAAGGCTGGTATTTCTCCTGCCAAGGCTGCAATACGTTTACGTCGGCATCAGGAGGCCATGACAGGTGCCGCTATGGAAGCTTTTATTGATGTCTGGACAGATGTTTTAAAAAGTAATGAAGAAAAAAAGTCCCGTCCTCGCAAGGAGAAATCTCCGCTTGGTAATTTACCGGCACATAAATACAAGCGGATTGTCGATTATATCGTTTCTAGGATAAAAAAGGAAGGGAAGCCATTTCCGTTTGCAGAGCAGGAGAAGGAAGAGGCTGAACCCGAGCTTACCATACCCACGCCAAAAAAGCTCAGGGAAGAAATTGAACGGCAGTGGAGCAGAGAGAAAGAGCTGACCCATGCAGAGCTCATTACTCAATACAAAGGTGAGTTTGAAGAAAGTCTTGGTGGTACTGAAAAAGCCAAGAAGAGGACCCGAAAAAAGAAAGTCAAAGATCCTCCCCCATCCGGGACCTGGGAACATCTTAAAAAAGAAGTTGTAGATCTTATTAAAAAGGAATCTCCTATTCGTATGATCGGGACGATGATGAGTATTTACGCGGATAGTATCAAGGAAGCTCTCACAAATCTTAAAGATGATGAAGAAATACTTTTGGAATCTGTTATTGATGGTTTTGTGGCTCGACTCAAAGAGATATATCATGTCATACTGAGAATGGACACTCATCCATCATCCAAACAGATGGAAAAACCGCCCCCTGATGCTCCTCAATTTACAGGGGTTCCGGACATTGCTCTTGATAATTTTAAAGAGTGTCTTGATCTTTTTAATAAAATCAAGGACATTTATAAAATCATAAATCACTACATAGGTCCCGATGATAGTGTAGGGGTTCCTCCGGCAAATCTGAGGGAGCTTCGTTCCAAAAAAGATTTATTTAAGTCTTTTCTACCCAGGGGGTTGGCTTTTTGGAGTGGTGTTTATCTTGAGAGAGAAGGTAAAGCCCCAAAGACTGAAGAGTATGAACGGTTGAAAGGTAAACCAAGCCCGCAGGAAGAAAAGATGAAAGAGGAAATTAAGCATCCTCCTCAGACGGGGCACCCGTGGACAAAAGAGAAGCCTAAAACTGATACACACAAAGAGCCTGTTCCTCCAGAGGGTTTTTATTTGAAGAAGGTCACCCCTGCCAGACCAGGTCAGCCAAAGTATGAGCCGCCAGCCAAAACAGCTCTTGATTTTCATAATCAGCTGTCTGCCAATGTGGCTAAACGGGCTGCTGAATTTGTTATGCTGGATGAGTTTGAGGCTTTTATTTCTTAAAGGAGCTTTAAGTGTCTACAAAAAGGGCTAAATCTGTGGTTTCTTCCTGGCTTAAAATATTGGCCGCTGATAAATTCATAGATGAACTTAAAGCAATTAAGCCTGCTCTGGAAGAAAAAGGATTCACCATAGAAGTTACTCCTCGGCTTACTGCCACCTTTGACGTAGAATTCAGTGTTTCTAAAGACGGTTTTAACATGAAACTTTTTATATCCACGACAGATATCTGGCCACGTTGCATAAAAAAAATTAATTTTCAGCAGCATCAGGAATACCACTGGCCTGAAGATATTATTGACAAGATAAAAAGTGTTGATGATTTTAAAAAGGAATTGCCTGCTCTTTTCGATTTTTTTAAAAAGAAGTAAGGATCAGTTATGGATCAACAAGCCGAAGGTCTGCCGCTGACTGAAGAAGAACGGTTGGAAAAAGAGCTTAATCGTTTAAAATTAGTCTGTGGCAAGTTGTCCGAGTTCTTCGATACCGTGCAGATATTCTGCACGAAGCAGGCGGAGGACAACAAGTCGACCGATAAGTTTGAATACGGTCAGGGTAACGGTTATGCCATATACGGACAGGTGAAGAGTTTCGTCATTGCAACCGAGCAGGCCTTCAAGATGGATGTTCTTAGTTCCGACGAGGATGACGACGGCGATGAGATTGACAAATTGTAAAAAACGAACGTGGCTGGTCCGGGCGGGGCGGGGCATGGCACGGCGGTGGCCAGGAATGGCTTGGCTTGTCAAGGGCTTTAAATTTTAAATAACAAATTTTAAATAACATAGGAGGAAAAAATATGTTTCATTCGATCAACGGTCTGTTTTTTGGTCGTCTGCAGGACGGTTCGGTTCGCATCGTAAAAAACGATGGCAGTTTGTTTCCTGACGAAATGGGTGCCAAAAACGAACTAGACATGACCATTCCCGCCGACATATGGGCATCGGTCATTGCGTCGGTGTCTGCCGGAGGCGAGGTGGATTATCGCTGGTATCTCGCAAAGGATTTTCACGAAAGCAAAGGCCGAGCCAAGCTGGTGGAAGTAGAAATAGGAGCCCCGCTATGAAATTAATAGCCGTTCAATCAAAGTCGACGCCTGACGATGTGGGTTACCACGATTGGGGTTTCATCATCGATAACTATGAACCTGGAGTATTCCTAAACGGCAATGTCTCCGCGACGGCGAACGTCCTTTGGAGAGGGACGATGTCGGCTCAGCCAAATCCGAACATGTTCTGTATTTTAAAGGACAATCTGCAGGACCGCCTGATATGGACGCCGATGACCAACATGACTCTGGACAATAGATCTTGGTGCGGAAAGTGCAATCGTCTGTACTGCAAAAATACAGGCGTTTGCTCCACAAAGGATCCCAAAATCGACTGCAAGCTGTATGCCCGTCTTGCCTGCAACAATCCAGGTGAGAGCTATTCAGGCAGGTTCATAGGAAATCATCCAAAATTCGGCAGGTGCATTCTGCTCAACGAAGGGGGAGTTCTTCCTTCAAGGCAGCCTGATAGCGAGCATGCGGGGCAATACTGGTGTAAAAGTATTTTTATCCACCATGGACAAACAAATTGGGAGGGAAGTGCTGGGTGCATGACTGTTCCTCCAGATGATGCGTTCGTGTTCTTTTCATATTTTACTGAAGGGGAAATTGTTCGGATAGAGCTGTTTGATTACAGCTCAAAAGTTTAGTTGCTGCTGCTGTCCAGCCACTCTTCGCGGGTGATCGGGCGTTTTTGACCAGGAAACAAATACTTTTTTGGTTTTAGCTCTTCAGGTTTATGCTTTGTGTCCGCAGGTTGGACAGCCTTGCTTTTTTTTGATTTCGTCATATAGTTTTTTTGCTTTTTCATACTCCAGTTTTTCCTTCTTGGTTATTGGTCTTGTCTCGGCCTCATGCATGCGCTTGATGAATCTTGCGGCGTCCTTTCCAGTTAGGACGGGCGTTGCCTTCCATGGTAATCTCATTGTTTTCTCCTTAGTTATAAAGATAATTAAAATATATGTTGCACGCAAGTTAAAAAAGAGTTATATTTATAATCGAGGAAAATTCCAATGAATAAAAACACCAGTATCTCCGCCCTATATTTAGGACTGTGTAGCTTGCTTAGCTATCTAAGCACGCATGGGCGGGGTATCGGCTAAAAACTTAAAAATCCTAGGTCAGATGCCAAAAGAGAGACCCCGCCCACCTGAAAAAGATGGACGGGGTCTCTTAATTTTTATAGGGTTCTTTGAAAAAAATTTTATGACGACGTAGCCAAATGGTAAGGTTCGAGATTGCAACCCTCGCATTTCCCGGTTCGAGTCCGGGCGTCGTCTCCAATATTATGCCCCGATGGCGGAACTGGAAAACGCACTGGTTTTAGATGCCAGCGATCGAAAGATCTTAGAAGTTCAAATCTTCTTCGGGGCACTTATATGCGGTCGTAGCCGAAATGGTATAGGCGCTAGGCTAAGGACCTGGTGGGAGCAATCCTGTGGAGATTCGATTTCTCTCGACCGCACCAAATTTTTTGTTCTTTGACAAATAGAGGGCCGTGTTTTCACTGTTGAGGCTTACAGTTTTATCTTGGTTCAAATCCAAGTGTTTCCGCCAAAAGTGGAAATATAGACAAATGGTAAGTCAATCGTCCTAGAAAACGATCAAAACAAAAAACAGCTTTTACGACTTGAACACGGCTTTCTATAATTTTTGCCCGGGTGGCGGAATTGGTAGACGCGCTAGATTCAGGGTCTAGTGAGCTTCATGCTCATTGCAGATTCGAATTCTGTCCCGGGCACTTTTGAAAACAAAGGGAAAATGTTATGATTTATAAAGCAAAACAAAATACGTGGTTCGATGAAAACACAGTGGTTGAATTAATTGATGATTATAGAGACTGGACTTCTTCTTCCTATCCTGGATTGACTGGTCCTAGCTGCGGGTTGTTTAGCGGATATCGTAATGGTAAGTATGATGAGGAAGTGTGTTCTTTTTATGAATTTGATACTTTCCTTTGATGAATTTTGATATTGGCGGGTGGCCGAGAGGTTAAAGGCGTCAGTCTGTAAAACTGAACTCCGTAATGGAGTCCGAAAGTTCAAATCTTTCCCCGCCAATTTATATATTTGCCCGAATGGTGAAATTGCCAGACACAACAGGTTTAAGACCTGTCGAGCTTCGGCTTGTGAGAGTTGAAATCTCTCTTCGGGCACAAAATTTATGCCGGGGTGTTGCAGTTGGTAGACAAGCGAAGCTCAAACCTTCGTGGCTGAAAAGCCTTGCGAGTTCGATCCTCGCCTCCGGCACCAATTAAAGGGAGTGGGTATTTCATTCTCCTTTTTTTTATCATTATCGATAACCTCATCATTTCAATCCACACGCCCGTGAAGAGCGTGACCGCTGTTCAGCGAGATTAGACCGCGTAGATGTTTTGTTTCAATCCACGCCCGTGAAAAGCGTGACCACCCTATGAGGATTTGGCCTGTATAACGGTTTGTGGGTTTCAATCCACACGCCCGTGAAGAGCGTGACTTTTTCACAGGTTCTGCATTGTTCGTTTCCAAGTTTCAATCCACACGCCCGTAAACGCCCGTAAAGCGTGATCAAAGAACTCACTGGCGATAGCTCCGCTCATTGAGTTTCAATCCACACGCCCGTGAAGAGCGTGCAACCCACACGCATAATTATATATTGTGCGTGATATTCAAAAATAACATTTTTTTCAAACGCTAAAACGTTTCAATCCGCATGCCCCTTTTACAGGCATGAATTTTGGCATGTTGTTTCAACCCACGCACCTACTGGGGTACGACGTATTGCCAATTATGGTGCCAATTTTAACCTATGAGTTTCAATCCACACGCCCGTGCGGAGGCGTGATTTGCGCTGAATTAACGGTATGGAAATGCCTGTTTCAATCCACACGCCCGTGAAAAGCGTGACAGACACGCCGAACCATCTGGTCTGGTGTTTCGGTGTTTCAATCCACACGCCCGTATGGGGCGTGACTTCACTATCAAGTCGGTTCACGCGGCAAATGGCCTGTTTCAATCCACACGCCCGTATGGGGCGTGACGCCTGGGATACCGTGCAATCGGCGACCTCGGCGGAGGTTTCAATCCACACGCCCGTATGGGGCGTGACCGGTGCCTGACGAAGCCACTTCTTTGCACAATACGTTTCAATCCACACGCCCGTATGGGGCGTGACCAAATGATTTATTCATCCTTTTCAGGGAGGATAATATGAGTTTCAATCCACACGCCCGTATGGGGCGTGACCAACTCGGACTTGACCGGACATGCACGCCAGCACGTTGGGACACTCATCACAAAGGAGTTTATAGATGAGTGTCGATAGGATTAAATATGGCTGGCGTGCTATTGCGCGTGTCCGGATTCGCGGGAAGATTTTTGAAAAACGCGAATGGGCCAAGACCAAGGAAGACGCAAAGATCCTGGTCGAGGAAATGAAAAAGGCCATGCGTAAGGGAACGCCGGTATTTGATTGCTCATTGGTTTCAATCCACACGCCCGTATGGGGCGTGACAAGAATTGAAGTCGACGAATATGCTACTTATCCAGTTTCAATCCACACGCCCGTATGGGGCGTGACCTTCTGGTTTTTCGGCGGGTTGATTGTGCGGGCGTGTTTCAATCCACACGCCCGTATGGGGCGTGACTGAAGCTGGCGGCAACGGTGGAAATCCAGCCCTAGTTTCAATCCACACGCCCGTATGGGGCGTGACTGTATCTATCGTAACTCAATAAGAATCAAAGAAGATAATGTGCTTTTCCGCGAACCTGAAAATTGTTAAAGAACATGAAAGGTAAAAAGCGTTAGAAATTAATCTAACGCCTTAATATAAAACAAGTGCGAACCTGTAGCAACTTTTATGATCACCACAGGTTCGCGGAAAAAGTTTTTACTCAGTACATTCCCACTTAAGCTCTTTCACCGAAACGCCCTTCGGAAGATCCTTGATATCAACACCGATGGTGTAGTCCGCTGTCTTCATTGGAATAGTTACTCCAGGATTCAAAACTGCAGTAACTCTGTTCTCGAGAAAATCATCACGAGCGTTTCCGTATTTTGATTCATGAGAGAACATAAAGGCCTTCTCCACGATGCACCTTGAACGACCTGACGCCTTATCAAAATCATACATGTGCATCAAAGCTTCACAGACTGTCTCAAGGTCTTTATTCGTAAAACCAGATTTTTCCGCCTTGAGAGGTTCGAAATAGACATTGAACCGGTACAAGCCATAGGGAACCCTGTGCTGTTCTCCCATAGTCTGGCGCTTGTGCTCATCAACGGCATTTGTGACACAGCACCTTGTTATAGGATCCCTGATCGGAAAAATCCTGTTAATGCTGCGGGCTTCCGTGACACAGACCGGACCGTGAACCGTGCCAGCGGTTTTACGAAGGAAAGACTTTTCTTTTCTCTTCCCCTTCTCGTCTTTTCCGGTTTCATCACCGTTTGCAGGATCGTGTTCCCTGTCTCCCGTGTTCAGAACGCCGCCGAACCACCTGAGATCGGCATACTTCTCACACAAATATTTCATGGCCAACTCAGTGGCTTTCTGCATCAAAATTGCCTTGTCACGCGATCCTTTTTTTGCTTTCAAAGCCGCGTCCCAAGCTGCTTTTGTTTCTTTGTCCTGTTCATAAGGACTGGCGATAAGATCATCCAGTACCACGCCTTTCCGGACAAAAATTTCAAGGCCTTTCAATCCAGGATATCTCTGCAACATGTAATCCCGGAATTTTCTCTTGATGCAGACAGGAGTGATCATACCTTCTCCTGTTTGTGGGTCCTGACGGGGAGTTCCATCTTCAGGGTTGCCGTTGGGGTTACTGTCAGTTGCGCTGACAAAGACTGTAATCGAGTGCCTGGTATTCAAAATGCTGTTCAGGCCACTTAAATCCTTCACAAATTTCTTGTCCATAAGTCATTCTCCTTCGTTAAAGTGGTTTTAATAATTATTTATTTATCCACAGACTTGCGTCTGAACTTTTTATTCATTTTCGATAACAGTTTCCTCCTTTTCTTGATTGGGCTGTGGAGCCTTTTTAGTAAACCGCTTCGTTCGCTGCATGTTAAAGCCAAGAGCGAACTCTGCCCGCTGGTCTGTATCAAGAATATCCGGAAAATTTCCTCCTTCTAATATGGCAGAAATTTTTTCTATCATCTGCCTGTATTCCCGATCAAGACCGATATACCGTTTGAAAGACATACGTTTGATTTTCGACAAGTGATACTCAATCTTTTCCGTAATAGCCCCAAACACCATTTTAGGAAACGAGCTCAGGCGTCCCCTGTAGTTATCTGACAGACTGCTGTTAGGTTCCCTAGCCGACCCGATCCCGCCGATGGAAATCGCCTGAATACCCGTACCGTGGTCCAAAAGACGTCCCAGCTGGTAGCCAAGAGAATTTCTGTTTTGATCCAACAACATAGGAATTTCCTCCTTTTTTTCAAGTCTGTATTTTCTGCACAAATATCCTCTGAGAAATGATACTCTCGGAAGCGTTAGCCCGTCTGGCTTGTTTAATGCATTATGCAATATTGCAGATGCAATATAAAAAGGATATGGAGTCTTTTCCAGAATCGAATTGAAAAGATCCTTGTAAACATTATGGGATGGGGAAATGTTGGATCTGGAAGAAACTGTGGCCATTGCATAGCTGATCAAAGAAGGATAATCTATCTGAGCGTCTTTTCCACAACCCATTACAGCTGTATCCTTGCTGTGCTGATTAATTCCAGAAACCACTTCTTCCAAAGAATGTTCTACAAAGTCCCGTACAAAAATTCTGCCATTATTACCGGACAGATAGGCCAGGCAGAACTTGTCGTTCTTTTCAGGAAGTTCGTCAGGCATCTTTCCTTCTCGTATCGCCATTAGGGCATTTTTAATCAAGGGCGTAACATCCTTTTCCTCTTTTTCTCCCCAAAACAGTCTTTTAATAATTTCACTGAATAAGTTGTTTTTATTTTTCATTGTCCAGAATACAACGTCAGGACCTTCTCCGCGACCAAGTTTTACGATGTTGGAGTTGGACTGAGTGAAGTGGTTCAGAACAGTTCGATAGCCGAATTCCGTATTGCAGCCGATGCTGGCGAGACCGGAGTATGATTCGTGTGCCGGATGGTTAAACGAAATCAGACTTCCGCCATTAGCAGCCGTATTGCTTATGCCCGTTATTTTTCCGTGAAGCGTTCGAAGAGGCTGTCTTTCTCCTGTTATGCTGCAGACCCCAACGCCTGCTTCGGGTTTAAAGTCTCGTACTTTTTTGTCCCAATATTTTATTAGGTCGGGCTGTTCATGAAGAAGCTCGTCGTCAATCTGGAAAATTATGTGATCTCCTTCTATTTTTCCAGATTTTAACGCCTCCTTGATATTACGAAGGGCCTCCTTATATGAACCTGATTTATTTTTCCAGTCACGCAAAAACATGACCAAGGCCTTGAGTTTTTTATTGCCAGTATCTTCAAGAATTTCTTCGTGCAGTTCTAGAAACCTGTTAAATTTTTCTTTCTCTGTTCCAGAACGGAATTTTTTTCCATCTCTACGTCCGCCAAAAACGTATATCAGATTCCCGGAGAACGGAGAAGCCAATAATGTTCTTCCCGCTCTCATTTGATCAAACGGGGCTTGAGCATCAGGAAGGAACACGTTTATGTCAACGGATGAAAAAGACCTGAATTTTCCCGAATTTGTAAGACTTAGCTTGTGAGAGGCTCTTTTTGCATAATATCCGTAGGGAGGAAAAATAAATTGTCCGCCTTTTTTTTCCTTACGGTTTTCCAGATAGTATTCGTAAAGTCTTTTAAGCATCATGTTTTACCTCCATGGAATCAGCAGGTGGTACTCGAATAAAACCGTCAACCATTTTGGCCTCAAAAAAGGCAGGACGATTGGTGCTATAGTTTATACTATGAAGCATGTACCCCAAATTGAGTGTACCAGAGATTTCCGATGAAGGAACCTGATGGACTGGCTCAAATCCTTTGATGATATAATCCCTGCGGCCAAAAAAGGGCTTTTTGAAATATTGACCGCGTGAAGCCCTTCGAAGAAACATTGCCAGATGCTTCTTCGCGTTATCCGTCCCAGAAACAATTTCGAAATGAGCCTTTATGACATAATCCACGTTAGTCAGTATCGTAGAGTTGTATCGATCCCGATCTTTTGTAATGTCAATATAGGGCTGGTTTCCTCCCATGAACGAACGAAGATTGATAACGCTGCGGAGCCCGTTAGTCATCTGAGATCGATGATTGATTTTTTTGAGAACATGAATTCCATCGATAACCCATTTTATTTCAGGCTTCCAGTAAATAGATTCCAGAATTGCCCTAGCTGCCGTTGGTGTCATTGCCTCGTACGTTACCGCTTCGACTTTCAATTCGGGTCTGGCAAAACAGGCCTCCGGTCCGAACACTCTCAGAAGAACTTCATTACTTTTCATCATACGGACCTCCTTTTCTGACTATTGTTTTTATCCGCAAGTTTTTTATTCATCAACTTGGTGATTCGATCATATCGACCGGCAGATTGAAATACAGAGACTGGTAAGCGGACTCTGACAACAGAAGAATCAAAAAAAATACTCCGTTCCGAAATTTTTTTCATGACGATCTCCTTTTGGTTGATGTTCTGTATTTGTTTAACTCTCCGAGAGTCCATATTTTTATTCCCGTGCCAGGACTATTAGTCGCATCATTCGGGCCGTCATATAGTGTTCCGTCTATCAGAATTCGATACGGTTCAACGCTCTCATCTATTGCATACTGTATCTTTTCTAAATCGTTAGGATAAACTTGAACAGTATAAGGCTGCAGAGCTCGTACGGTGTGTATATACCAGCTGGAGGGTACTCCGTCAGCAGCGAGTATTCGAAGTTGTTCAATTAATTGTCGTGCTTTTTCATCATAAGGAATAATAACAGATTCCTGACCTGCCTCAATTATTTTGAAACGTCTAGAGATTTCATAAAAAGGAATATCTATTCCCTGTTCCTCTATTAAGGATAATATCTCTTTTTTGTCCAAAGCATTGTCAAAATTCTGATATAATTCAACGAATGCGTTTTGAGCGGCATCTGGATCAAGAAGATTATATCCTCTTTCCATGTAACGACGAGCTATGTTTGTCGCTTCCTCTACAAAATTATCATGAAGATCGTGCCCAGAACCATCAACATTTGTTATGATAAGAAGCCCTTTATCAAGTAAAAGCCCCTCTCGGTTACATCGTCCGGCGGATTGAATTATGGAGGATATTCCAGTACGGTTTCTGATAACTACAGGAAAATCAAGACAGACGCCACACTCAACCAACTGAGTGGATATAACCCTACAAGGTCTTTTTAGTGCTAAATCATTTTTTATCTTATCAAGTATTATTCTTCTATGTACGCTACACATCAAAGTACTTAGGTGATAAGTATTGGTATTGTTTCTTAATCCCCGCAAATCATCATAAAGAATAAGAGCGTGTCTTCTTGTATTAACTATGCACATTACAGAAGGAAAACTTCTAATTAAATGCACGAGCTGATTATCGCGTTTAATCTTGGGGCGGTATTCATATCTGACTCTTTCTAGTTGTTTATATAAGGATGCGGGGTCTTTTATAATTTCTTTTGATTTATCGATTGCCCAAAGCAGTTTATTTTTCTTTAGCAATCCTGGTTGAGTTGCTGTAGAAAAAAGTATCGTGCAATTATAAGACTTGACCAACTCCTTAAGAATTGCTATGCAGGCCTTCATGTAACGGGGAGGAAGAAGATGGGCTTCATCAAACACGATAACGCTGTTTGTAATATTATGAAGCTTTCGACAACGAGAAGCATGAAAATCATAAAAACTTTCAAAGAAATTAACATTGGTTGCCATTATGACAGGAGATTCCCAGTTTTCGGCAGCTAGAAAATGTTTATCCAGATCTTCATGAATATATACATAATGTCCGTTTTTTTTCTTGTCCCACTCAAAACGACAATGGTGTTCGAGGACATTGTTTGTACCCAGAATACTTTGAAGAGCATCGACATTTTGGTCAATAATGGTTATGTAGGAACTTAGAATAATAACCCGATCGAGGCGGTGCTTTACTGCATGTCGTAATGCAAAGATTGCGGAACCGAAAGTTTTTCCGCCACCTGTTGGAACCGTAAGGGTAAAAAACCCCTTGGCGAATTTTGCCATTTCATAACATCTCTTTTGTATAGCAGTTCTAATCTTATCAACCGCCGTTTGGTTTTCCTTATGGGCTAGATTTTTTAAATGTTTTTTCATTCTTTTATAAAGAACCTTAATAGACTCGTAAGTCCTTAGCTTATGTCTTGATTCGTCATTGTATTTTTCGCTGTCGAGCCGGTCAGCATCTATTAGTGAAGAAAAAAGCAGTTTTATAAAAACAAATCTTTTAAAGCTATTTCTAGGAAGCTTAAGTTTTTTGTAGGGAATTTTTTCGTATTCTTTTAAAGCAAAATCTGGGATAGCTGGAATGTTTTCTTGTGTGAGTCTCCATTCTAGGGTACTTCTTTCAAAATTTTCTGTTTGTCCAGCTAAAGAATTGGTAAGTCCTGAATGATGCCCGCAACCGATAAAAGCTAGAACTCGTCCAACTTCTTTTTGACCCTTTTGTTTAAACTTATTATAAAGATATCTTGCTCCCCAAGTGGCATGATCTGTTGGTTCTTGAGATCGTACATCTGAGGGATCAACACACAAACGCTGATGTTGAAACGGAAGAGAGGCCTTTCCGGCGTCGTGAAGAATTCCTATAAAGAATCCCCAGCGCCTAGCTCCTATCCTAACGCAAAAACGAATGCAGAGTTTAGCAGTACCATGAAGATGCTCTTTTAAAAGTTGGAATTCTTTGACCCCATTAATTGTACGTGATCGTCCGAATAATCCCGGAAGCTCAAATATTTTATTTTTCCAGAGTCGCAGATATAGCAAGATCATGTGAATTTTTTCCTTTGCCTGAATTATATATCACGGCCGGACAAGATTCGCAAAAATCTTTTCCTTTAACTTTTTTTACATCCCCGATATAATAAAATATAAGAATCCCATATGATTGTTAAAAAGGGATTTGGAGGAAAAAATGAAGACTATCTGCCTGTGTTTAATCTTTTGCTGTGCATCGTTCCTTTACGCCACCGATCTTGACAGTCTGGTGAACCAGAGCGACGCGGGAAGACAGCGTGCTCACAGCCTGAAGGGGTTTTTCGTCGGCAAAGGAGTTCAACAGCAGGCTGCAATAATGCAGGATACAAACAAGATCATGCTAAGCATTGACAGCAGCATTGCGGTTCCTGCCCCTGCTGAGGTCCGAGCGATCGGTCTTGGCACCATAGGAAGAGGGCCTGGGGCAGGCGGTGGGTCTGGAACTGGAAACGGCTCAGCAGCAGGGACTGCCGCGGTCATCCGTGCGGGTTCCGGCGTAATGAATTATCGCATAACCGTCCTAGAAAACGAAATTAAGGATCTTAAAAGCACAGAAATAAAAGTAACCGCCATCCTAGAAAACCTGCAGAAACAATCTGATTCTCATACCGATAACCAAAACTTTATCACGAAAATACTTGAGATCATCTGCGGATGTTTTTCAACAATATTCGTAGCTTACTTAGGCCTGAAACTAAAGAAAAAGACGGCGAACGAAAATGAACTTTCCAAAAATTGATATGAATCAGACAAACTTTCAAATAAGGCTTCTAAACGTCCTTACCGCCATTAATAAGAATCTGTCGGCAATACGTAAGTCGATAGCTCCGACCGATCCAGCAGAATCGGACGCCGATGTCTTTGAAACGGAGTCTGAATCTCCCTGTGCCCCTATAAACGCAAAAGAGACCGTCGCGGCAATGCGCCGGCTCATCGCATCACAAACTAATATTCCAACAGAATTCGCCCGGGTCATAGAAGACAAATTCTGGGACCTGCTATAAAAAGAAAATGGAGGATTTTTATGGAGCTAGAAACCAAGACGGATTTTGTCAGAAATCACGTCAAAATGTGGAACAAGATAATTGATTTGATCAGGAATGAAAGCCGCATAGACGGCAAAACTTTGTCAGCATTAAAGAGAACCGCTTTTGAATCGCTATGGCCAGGAGACAAATGTGTCTCTAATAATTGCTTTGCCTGCGAATGGTCGAATCGGGAAATAAACCGTAAGAGGAAAGGCAAGAAATACACGGCACCAGAATGCAAAAAGTGCCTTTTCAAGGTGACTTATAAAAAGGGCTGTATGAATGGGCTTTATAATGAACTAGTCGAAACCGAAAACCCCGTTGTGGTCGCCAAGCAGATAAGGGACTTTCCGGTTAAATGAAAAAGAAATTGGATTTAAAAAAAGAGTTAAGAAAGTTGTTTTTCAACGCCCCAAACGGGTGGAAAAACAGATGACTTGACTGAAGAAGCAAAAAAGAAATTGGAGGAAGTTCCTACTGGTTATGGCCGATGGGCCTACATAGATGATTGTGCCTGCATGCTTGACGGCTCCTGTCATAAAGAAATCAATTACTTATAAAAGAAGGAAACCTATGAGCGATACATTCAACGTAACAGTTAAAATATGCAACATCACGCTTTCCCAGTCAATAGCCCTCGAAGATTTATTTGCGACCTGGCAGGGTCTTGGCGGTAACGGGTCAAGCCGCTGGACCTCTTTTTATGCTGACGGGGATGGAAATTTTCATCCAAAAATATTTTATAACGGCAATAAACCGCGGAATACTAAATTGATGGATATAGACTCCAAATGGAGAGGCAGCGAATATAGAATGGATTTTGATTCTATTGGTTGGAGGTTACGCAATAATCCGGAAACTCAGAAAGAAATTAATTACCTGAAAATGAATCCGTTTAAGATATTGTATCGTACGATAAGAAACTGGGTTATTGACTATAAAGCAAAGATAGCTCGAAGAAAAAGATGGAAACAGGCAGAACAGGCACAAAAAAAGAATCAAACGACTAATATGTGCGAGACATGTCAGAATACCTGTGAGAAAAAGGACAGCCCCAATGCCGAAAAAACATGACCTTAAAACATGGCCCGAACATTTTAAGTACATCAAAACGGGAATTAAAACCTTTGAGATTAGGGAAAACGACCGCGGATTTGAGGTCGGAGATATTCTCAACCTGAGGGAATTCAGTCCGTGCTCCTACTGTAACGGAAGCGGTAGAGTGAGAGACTATACCGATCTTGTATCTTGTAACTGCATGGAATCAAAAAACCCTAAAGGAAAATACAGCGGCCGTAGTATAAAACGAAAAGTCGTCTATATCCTGCACGGGCCTAGTTTCGGGCTTGGTGAAAAATACTGCTGCATGTCCATCAAACCGGTGAAAGAGAACTATGAAAAATGAAATTGCTGAAATGGATAAATGTGTTATGTGCCTCGCTTTGGAAGTTCCTGAAATTGTACATAAAGATGTAGTAAGAATATGGCAAGCTTTGAAAACAAAAATAAATCAGTTGGAAAAAATAGAACCCGCTT
>Ga0315291_10004192_pt1 | contig 18440 bp, 20 predicted proteins | sample YL17G12_20_MG_FD_203070 | JGI IMG/M metagenome (GOLD analysis project Ga0315291, IMG submission 203070) | Sediment microbial communities from Yellowstone Lake, YNP, Wyoming, USA - YL17G12_20 | ecosystem: Environmental > Aquatic > Freshwater > Lake > Sediment | place: USA: Wyoming | collected...
TAATATTCTCACTCTCAAAAGCTTTCGCATTCATAAAAAAGCCAACCGTCCTTTGGGTCTGTCCCACAAGAGCAATGGATGATAATTGAAGAGGATAAGCAATTAATTGGATTGTTGACCTTACAAAAATTATTGGAGCAGTTTTATTTATCTGGGGAAAATTTATAAAAAAGGCAATTAAAACAAGAAATAAGAAAGCAATCCGCTGGCGCATTCCATCAGGATGCCTTTTTGGGCATAATCAGTACTTTCTTTAAAGTATCTATTTCCTCCAAAATCTTGCCGGTACCAAAAGCCACGCAGGATATCGGATCGTCAACCACATAAACCGACATGTCTGTCTCCTGTGATAAATGCTTATCCAGACCTCTAAGCAGCGAGCCCCCTCCGGCCATGACAATGCCGCGATCCATTATATCCGCCGCTAATTCGGGAGGTGTTTTTTCAAGCGTCGAGCGCACCGCGTCAACAACCATTGCCACCGGCTCAGCCAGCGCGTCGCGCACTTCAGAAGAGGTAAGCGTTAATGTTTTGGGAAGTCCCGTGACCAGATCGCGCCCGCGCACCTCAACCGTTCTTTCTTCAGGAAGCGGATAAGCGGAGCCGATGTCAATTTTTATCTGTTCCGCGGTCCGCTCGCCGATCAGCAAGTTATAATTTTTACGGCAGTGGGCGACGATTGCCTCATCCATTTCATCGCCGGCCACGCGTATTGATTTTGAAACAACTATTCCACCCAAAGCCAGCACTGCTACTTCCGTCGTGCCGCCTCCGATATCAACGATCATGGATCCGGCGGCTTCCGAAACAGGAAGGTTGGCGCCGATGGCGGCGGCCATGGGCTCTTCAACCAGATACGCTTCGCGCGCGCCGGCATGCATCGCTGCGTCAAGCACCGCCCGCTTTTCAACGCCGGTAATACCGGATGGAACGCCTACTACGATTCTTGATCTAACGAATGCCGTTCTATTATGGCTCTTGTTTATAAAATGCCGGAGCATCATTTCTGTCACTTCGAAGTCCGCGATCACGCCGTCTCTCATGGGACGCACGGCCACAATGTTGGCCGGAGTCCTGCCCAGCATGTTTTTTGCTTCATTTCCAATAGCTAAAACTTTATTTGTATTTTTATCAATTGCGACAACGGAGGGTTCACAGAGGATAATGCCTTCGCCCCGCGCGAAGACCAGCGTCGTGGCGGTGCCCAAATCGATTCCCAGATCTCTTGAAAACTGCCCAAAAATAAAATCATAAAGGCCCATTTAATTAATCCTCCTGACAATACCTTCATAGCCGGCCGCGATTATTTTGTTAAGATAGGCGCGCGCTTCGGCCAAATCGTTAAAGCTTCCCGAAAAAACCTTATATAATCTTCCTGAACTTTTAACATTGGACGGAAAACCTTTCTCTTTTAATTCACCGGCAAGGTCTGCGGCATTTTGTCTATTTGAAAATGCACCCAGTTGGACAGTATAGGCGCCGACCGCGGCTTTTACCGGTATTGGTTTTATTTCTTCAAGAGTCACGCCTTGAACTTCAAGGGTGATCTCGGGAGGAAAAAGCGGCCTTGCCTCCTCCGTCAGCAAATACTGGGTCGGGATTTTTTTTACAGGAACAATCATCCGCTTTCCGATCAAAAAGCTGATCCAAAAGCTCAAGATGATTATGGCGACCAGAATGATAACCATCATTAAATTTCTTAGCCAGTTAAACATAAGTATCTTATTCTAGCACCAAGCATCGCAGATAGTCAACACTTCGGCCGCGACAAAAAGAGAGCCGGCGATAATTACCGGATGCCCAAATCCCCTCGCCACCGCAACCGCCTCGACAACCGAATTTATAAGGATTACTAGCTTGCCGTCAATTCTTCGGGCGATTTCTTCAAGATTCGCGGCCTGCGGGTGCAACGACCTGGTTACAATTATTATGTCCGCCAGTGGAACCATTTCCTCCAGTATTCCATTAATGTCTTTATACGCTTGAATGCCCAAAATTAATGTTCGCGGGCGACTTATTTTTAATTCTTTGACAGTATCCGATAAAGCCCTGGCGCCGGCGGCATTGTGCGCCCCGTCAACTATAATAAACGGATCCTTTGAGATGATCTGACAGCGCCCCGGCCAAATTGTTTTCTGAATTCCTTTCTTTATCACTTTTTTATTTACCTTCAGCAACTGCGCCGCTTTTACAGCAATCGCTTCATTTATTCTTTGATGCGGGCCCAACAACCTGCTTCTAACATCCAAATCTGTATCTTTACTTACAATCCAACATCTGGCATCATTCTCCTTACATTTTTTCTTAATAATACTCAAAGCAGCCGGCTTTTTCTCTGCTGTCACAACCGGAACTTTATGCTTAATAATACCCGCCTTCTCAAACGCGATTTCAGATAAAGTACTGCCAAGATATTCCGTATGGTCGTAATCAATATTGGTAATGACAGATACGAAAGGAGTAATAACGTTGGTTGCGTCCAACCGGCCTCCCATCCCCACCTCGACAACCGCAATGTCCACCCCCTGATCGGCAAAGTAGTTGAAAGCGATTGCAGTTACTTCTTCAAAGGGGGTTAGATCTATGCCGAATTTCTTCGCCCTGCCCCTCAAATCCGAAATCCGAAATCCGAAATCCGAATTACTAATATCTTTTCCATTAACCTTGATCCTCTCACACCAGGAGAAAAGGTGCGGAGATGTGAAAAGCCCCACTTTATAGCCGGCTTCCTGAAGAATCGAAGCTAACATGGCGCAGACCGAACCCTTACCATTCGTTCCGGCCACGTGTATTGATTTGAATTTTAAATGCGGATCGCCGAGCGCGGAAAGGATATTCTGCATTCTCTCAAGGCCAAAGTTAATTTTCAAAGTGTCAAATTCAAGCATTTTTTATGCTCTCGGATGTGAATTCATGTAAATCTTCTTTAGCCGCTCCCTCGAAACCGAAGTATAAATCTCGGTTGTCGAAATATCCGAATGCCCCAGCATCTCCTGGACAAACCTTAAATCAGCGCCTTTTTCCAGAAGATGGGTGGCGAATGAATGGCGGAGCGTGTGGGTTGTCGTTTTGGATTTAATGCCGGACTTCTTCACATATTTTTTCACAATGTCCCAGAGCGCCTGCCGGGAGAGCCGGGTACCGTTTCGATCAAGAAAAAGCGCCTTTTCATTTTCATCTTTTGAGAATTTTGGGCGAATATCCTTCAAATATTTTTCAAGCGCGCGCTTGGCCATATCTCCGATCGGCACCACTCTTTCCTTGCTCCCTTTTCCTAAACATTTTAGAAAGGATGCTATTAGATTGACATCAAACAAATTAAGCCCGACTACTTCCGACGCGCGCAAGCCGGTGGCGTAAAGCAGTTCCATTATCGCGGAATCTCTTGGATCTTTAGCCGGCGCTTTGAGAAGATCAAATGTTTCCTTGATGGTTAATGCTTTTGGAAGACGCTGGCCGATTTTAGGCAGTTTAAGATCGAAGGTGGGATCAGACGCTATTTTCCCCTCCGCCAAAAGATAATGATAAAAAGATTTTAAGGCGGCGTGTTTGCGCATGATTGATGAAGGAGAATATCCCAAATCATTCAGTTTTTTTAAATATGCCTGCACGATTTCCCGATCCGCCATGCGACTATCTAAAAATTTTGCGTATTGTTTGAGGTCTCTTTTATAATTTGAAATGGTATGTCTGGAGTATCCTTTTTCAAAATTAATATAATTAATAAATTCGTGTATCAGATCATCCATTTTGCTATTGTGATCCCGACAATGGTCTTGTTATCTTCGATTTTTCCTTGCTTTGCCATCTCAAACGCCTTATTTATCGGGAGGATATCAACTATGATATCTTCATCTTCCTCATAACATTGAGCGGTCTTTTTAAGTTTTTCGGCTAGAAAATAATGGAGCAATTCGGTTGAATATCCGGGAGAAGTATAGGCTGAAAAAACAGGCGAGATTTTTCCCGCGGTAAAACCGGTCTCTTCTTCAAGTTCCCGCTTTGCCGCTTCTTTCAGATCTTCTCCCCGCTTGTATAATCCTGCCGGCACCTCGAGGAGAACTTTTTCCGCCGGCTTGCGGAACTGGCGGATAAGAACAATCTCTTTTTTATCTGTAACGGCAATAATTGCAACTGCGCCGGGATGTTCGCAGATCTCGCGGCGCGATACTTTTCCTGTTGCCATCTTAACCTCATCTTCTCTTAAGCCCAAAAGACGGCCGGAATAAACTCTTTTACTTTTTAAGGTTTTTTCGTGCATGGGCTTCCTTTATAATCTCAAGCAGAAATTTAGCGCCGGCATAAAGTTCATCTACCGCGATGCGTTCATTTTTTGTGTGCACTCTATCCGCCCCCACCCCAATAATTAAGGTCTTGATCCCCATGGCATTAAAAATATTGGCGTCAGATCCCCCGCCCGTTAATTTTATCTTTGGCTTGATCCCGATGTTTAGAAGCGCCCTTTGAGCTATTTTCACAACTTTTTCATCTTTATCCAGGCTGAAAGAATTATAAACATTGTCCATGTTGACCTTAACCTGCGCCTTATGTTTATAACAAACCTGTGACAGACACCTTCGCATATGCTTCAATTGAGCTTTTAATTTTCTGATATTATGGCTGCGGGCTTCACCCTTTATTTCAACTTTATCTGGAACAATATTGGTAGCTGATCCGCCTTTTATAATTCCGATATTAGCGGTGGTTTCGCGGTCGATCCGGCCTAATTTCATTTTAGCGATCGCAACGGATGCCACCTTGATCGCATTAATTCCTTTCTCGGGATGCACTCCAGCATGCGCCGCCCGGCCTATCACCTCCGCGGTCATGTTATATTGCGTGGGCGCCTTATTATATAATGCATCAACATCGCCGCCGTCCAAGACATAACCCACATCTGCATTTAGCCAATTCTTTTTAATCGCCTTCGCGCCCAGCAATCCAATTTCTTCCTGTACTGTAAAAACAACCTGAATATCGCCATGGGAAATCTTTTCTTCTTTTATAGTTTTTAGAACTTCAATTATGACGGCAATCCCGGCTTTATTATCCGCGCCAAGGATCGTTTTTCCGTCACTTATGATGATTCCGTATCTTATTTTCGGCTTGATTTTTTCACCTGGACCGACTGTATCAAGGTGGGCGTTAAGCAATAACCGCGGCGCTTTATTATCATCACCTTTTATATCCGCAAAAATATTGCCGATCTCGTCCTGATATGATCTTATTTTTAATGAACTAAGTTCATGTCGGATGAATTTTGCGAATATTTTCTCGCTCTTTGATAAACTGGGAACTTTTACATAATTTATAAACCGCCTCACTAGCCTTTTTTTATTTATCAATTTGTCATTTGTCATTTTTAATTTGTCATTACACGAAGTGTTCATATCCTCCGGATTTCAGCGGTTTTATTCTACCACAAGGATCTATCAGTTTAATGCCTTTACTTTTAGAAACGACCTCTCCAACAACCGTCGCGTTTATTTTTATTTGCTTTAACTTGTTTTTAGGAACGGTAAAGACGAGCTCGTATTCTTCACCGCCGTAAAGCGCCTGATTAAGGTTTGCCCCTTTGGCGATCGGCACCATGTCTTCGAAAATGCGCGCCCCGGTTTTGCTCATTTTGCATATTTCCAAAATGGAACGGACAAGACCATCGGAACTGTCGATCATTGAAGTGGCCAATTTGGATTTAGCGATTATTCGAGCTTCTTTTAATCGTAACGAGTAACCTGCCTGCCGGCAGGCACGGCGAGTGACGAGTAATGAGTAATTTTGAGAAGCTGGGCCGCCGAACTTTCCGGAAACCAAAATCAGATCTCCAAGTTTAGCGCCAGAACGAGTAAGCAGATATTCCCTCTCAACTTCACCTAGAAGCGTTATCGAAACGATGATTTCTCTCGGTGATGAAACAGTATCGCCGCCGATAATGTCTATTTTTAATTTCTTTGCCAGTGAGTTTATACCATTATATAGCTGCCGGACTTGATAAACGGTCACATCCTTTGGCAGCCCGATCGTCACCAGCGCGTGCGTGGGATATCCGCCCATAGCCGCAATGTCTGAAACGTTAGCCAGAAGTGATTTGTACCCCAACGCAAAAAACGATAATCCCCTCCGCCTAAAATGAACATTCTCCACAAAAGTGTCGGTAGTAACCAAAAGGTATTTTGAGTCTTTATTTTTGAGCACGGCCGCGTCGTCACCTATGCCAATAATAGTATCTTGCCTTTTTGGTTCAGTTTGCTTGATCAGTTCAATCAATCCGAATTCGCCGATCTGAGAGAGTTTCACAGAAAAGCATTATAACATAAAAATTTATCCGTATTTAGTTCGTAATTCCGTTAATTGAGCGCTAAAGCGAGGATGCTTCAATCGCTTGATTGCTTTTGCTTCAATCCTATTTACTGCCTGCCTGGTAATAGGGGGATCAAAAAGCCTTCCTACATCTTCTAATGATTTGGCATCTCCGTCAAATCCAAAGTGCCTGCATATTGCAAACTCTTGCCGGGAGGAAAGCTGGCGCAAAATATTTCCTACTTCTCTTCTAAGTTCAAGATTAAAGATTATAACCTCAGGATTGGCAAAATCATCAGGCGCTTCGTTATTTTCATCAAGTGGAACAACCGTCCGCGGGACGAATTTAATTCCGGCTAATTTCTCCGGATCAATCCCCATGCGCAAAGCAATTTCATCATCGGTTGGCTCGCGCTGAAGTTCTCTTGATAATTTTTTTCTCGTCTTTTCGATCTCTCCTAAAAAGCGCTCCAGGTACAATGGAATTCTTACCGTTCTCAACTTTTGCTTAAAATAAAGAGCAATTGCAGCCTTTATCCACCAGACGGCGTAAGTGGAAAACTTATTTCCGCGCGCCGGATCATATTTCTGGGCCGCCGCCATTAATCCGAATACTCCCTCTTGTAAAACATCTCTATACTCGATATCCGCTACGAATCCAAAATATCTTAACTGCGCCCTGTAATATGTATTAATGATAAACGGAACTAACTGCAGATTTTTTTCGACCAGCATTTTTTCTCCCGCGATTAAAGGACGCATATTTTTTATCCCCAATCCGGTGGTTGATCGGCTAATGGATACTGACATGCTCATATAGGTAAATATATTTCAGTATTTTGCGGAAGAAATTTCAGATCTCAAGCAAATGCCCATTTTGCTTCAGCCATTTTTTGCATGATTGATAATTCGGATATATTGAAGAGATCTTGTTCCAATATCTCCTGGAGTGATTCCTTTCTATTATATGGATCAATTCATGAATGATCACATAATCAATAATCTGCGGCGGCGCCAGGATAAGCCGCCAGTTAAAAATAAGCCGGCCCCGCCCCCGGCACGATCCCCAGTTCCCCATGCCCGATGTTATTTTTACTTTTTCATATTCTATTCCAAGCCGCAAGGCATGGTATTGAGTTCGCTCAATAAAAAAAGCTTTTGCTTTCTTTTTTAAATGTTTACGGATCCTGTCAGAAATTTCCCACTTTGGTTTTAATAAATTTCTTTCCCGGATTATTGCCTGGTTTTTAATGATCCAGGACCTTTTTAGTTCTACGAATTCGCTTATAGCTTGATCCGGAGTTTTAAGCGGCGCGCGGACAATTAAAAAGGCATCCCGGCCGATCTGCAAAGCAATCGTTCTTCTTTTAGAGCGGATAATCTTGTGGATTTCGATATCGGATATTATCAACCGATCTTAACTCCGGAAGCCCACAAGATCTTCCATCTGTCATTTTGCCTTTCAAGACACACCACCCCGCCTCTAGCAAAACTTACACGTTCATAATCCGCTTCAGATCCGTACAGAAGAAAAGACGCCATTTTGGCAAGGAATGGCAGATGGCCAACGATTGAAATATTCTCATTCTCTATATCATTTATCTTGGCAACATATTTCTCAATCGGGTCATTAGGTGCAAGACCTTCTTTTTTATAGATATCTCCTACATCAAGTTCTTTAGCAATAATGTCAGCGGTTTGTTTTGCCCGTAATTTGACGCTATGCCAGATCTCATCTATCACGGCATGAGACTTCTTTAAATATTTAGCAGTTTTAAAAACACTTTTTCTGCCTTTATCCGTCAATGAACCAGGTTCATGAAAACGCGCGCGCGTTTGCCCCGCGTTTTCCGATTCAGCCTCGCCATGGCGAATAAGATAAAGCAACATGTCTGAATTCTATCAGCGAATCTTAGAGGAAGCAACAAAAAAGGGCGCCTGATCTACCTTGGTAGACAGACGCCTCTCTTTTTTTTAAGAACCCTTACTTAGAACCGACCGAAACTTTTACGGTCACCGCCGCTTCTTTCGCGGTTTTCTGTTTTGGGTTTGGCTTCGTTGACGGTAATTTCCCGATCGCCCCACTTATACCCGCTCATCGCGGCTATAGCTTTGTCGGCGTCGGCATTTTCCATATCAACAAATCCGAATCCCCGGGACTTGCCCGAGAATTTATCGGTTACCACTCTGGCTGAGATCACGGTACCGAATTCCGCAAACTTTGATTGCAGATCGGCATCGGTCGCTGACCAGGGAAGGTTCCCCACAAAAATGCTTTTCATATAGTATCTCCTTGAATTATTTTTTGCGATTAATGGAATATAGCGAGGACGCTCATGACTAAAATGCAACTTTCGTCAATATCAACCATTAACTTCGACCATTTCACTTATAGTATAGCACAATTTAAATAAATGCAATGCTTATTTTTTTAAATGAATCACTATGAATATATCGGCACTATTTTTGAAAAATTTCAGGTGATTTTTTGGCGGCATGTTGCGGCATGTCGGTTTTCAGGAATTCTTCGACCCGGTCAATTTGCCCCTTGACCTGATTATAAAGCTGTTCCGGAGAACTCAGATGGATATGCTCATGCGTCATGCTGCCGATGCACTGCTCGGCCAGGACGGGATCGATTTCTTCCAGGGCGACTCGCTGGCGCAGCTATTGGATTTTTTCAAGGTCTCCTATCGGCTTTTCTTCCGCCGCGGTTTTACTCGGCTCATAAGGGAGGAAGAGGGTAAAAGTTGTCCCGGCACCAACCTGCGAAGTGACATTGATTTTCCCGCCGTGAGTTTCCTCCACAACTTTTCTGACCGTCAACAATCCGATTCCCGATCCGTATTTTTTGGTGGTGTAAAAGGCCTTGAAAATCAGGGGGATGTTTTCCGGTGGGATGCCGCAGCCGTTGTCTTGAATGGAGAGAGAAACTCCCCTCTCCGCGCCTTCCTTGATTTCGGTGACGCTGATTGATATTTTTCCGGCCGGTATTTTGCTGTCGTGGATTGATTCGCAGGCGTTGACGATCAGGCAGATAAGCGCTTCTCTGATTAATTCGCGCACCCCCTGAATCGGGACGGTGGCGCCGGAAACGCTTACCTCAATGTCTTTCAGCTTCGCAGGCATTCCGGGCAGGTCTAAAACCATTTCGGGCAGTTTTAAAACCTCATCGATAAGCTTCAGAAGATCGAACTCCCGGAAATCGGTTTCTTTTTTTGAGCTGATGTTTAAAATTTCTTCAATCATAGTTGAAGCTCCCTGCGCGGCGCGGGTCATGGTGGGCAGGGCTTCCCTCAGGTTTTTTAACGTTGGTTTGCGTTCCAAAAGGAGAAGATCTAATCTTAGAATCACCATGGCATTTTTTATGGCGTGAACTACCCGGAAAAGATTTTTCCCCGCTTCAATCAATGTTTGCTGTTCTTTAAAACGGGAGGTTTCTTCCATTTTTTCCCCCGGCTTTTCCATAAAAATCAATTGGGGGGGCCTATGAGGGAAATGCAATCTGAACGTGGTTCCCGCGCCGACCTGTGAAGTTACATTGATTTTGCCGCCGTGGATTTCTTCAATTATTTTCTGGGCCATCGGCAGGCCGATGCCCGACCCATCTACTTTGGTAGTATAATAGATCTGAAAAATTCGAGGCAGCTTGTCTGGCGGGATGCCGCAGCCGTTATCACTGATCGAGATGGTGATTTCTCCGAATTCGGTTCGTTCTTCCTTAATTTCAATATTTATTATCCCGTCGCTTTTGCCGGTTTCCCTGATGGCATCGATCGCGTTATCGATGAAATAGCTGAAGGCTTCGATGAGTTGTCTGGCGTCCCCTTCAATTGCAGAACAACTTCCTTGGAGACGCACCTCAATATCTTTTAGTTTTGGTTTGATCTCCGGCAGATTAATGACTTCTTCCAGTGTAGCGGGCAAATTTATTTCCCGGAAATCGACTTCTCTTCTCGAACCAATTTTGAGGTGGTTGGCAATAAGGGCACTTCTTCTCTGGTTTACGCTTTCCAGCAGGGGGAATGCTGCGGGCAATCCTTCAGGTTTTTTTCTCAAATCATCCAGGATATAGCTTTCGGTCAGGGCCCCGCCTTTAAGAATGTGAATAAGGCGAGCGGTCGTTTCGCCGGTTTCTATTAATCTCTGCTGTGCGGGACTTAACGTGCCCGGCCTGGTTTTTATTTTAGTGATATCAAACAGTTCACAGATAATAATATCGCGGATGAGCCTCGTTTTAGCTTTTATTCTGGAAAAAACGCACAGCAGAGAAACAACGCTGCCATCCAAGGCTGAAGCTGAAATTGGGAGGCATTCTTTTGAGATCTGGTGTGAGAAAGACTCCAGCAGCCGATGGAGCTCTGTCCCGGAAGAAAGCTGCAGCATGGCTAAAAAGGAGGAGTTTTTATCCAACGAAGGATTGTCCCCAAATAGCCTTCTAAATGTGTGGTTTGAAATAAGCACCTTTCCTCTTTGATCTAAAACCGCGACGCCAGCCGTAAGGTTTCCCAGTATTATTCCGGGGATAATACGAACCGTCCTCTTTCCATTGCTAATTGGATCTACCATATATTTATTTTACAGGAGGGCGGTGCCGATTAGGCATCTTCTCTTTCCAAAGGGTTGACATATTTATTGCCTCCAATTATTTATCAGATAGTTATTTCAAAAATTTCAACCAAAAAAAATGTGGGGCATATGGCCCATATCTTAAAATTGGATAGAAATTGGAATAGAGCTCGCGCCCTGACTTCTATTCCCGGCCAAACATAAAAAGCCTTATCCTTATCCAACTTCGTGTTATAATATTAGCAAATGATCTTTGATTGGTTTAGAAGTAAAAAGCTTTTTTACGAAGAAATCTTCCGAAAACTGCAAGAAAATAATGTCCATTACTTTGTGGTCGGAGGAATCGCGGTGGCTCTTTACGGTGCCCTGCGGCTGACTGCGGACGCGGATGTCATTCTTGAATTAACCGCCGATAATATCGAGAAATTCATTTTCGCTATTGGCGAGTTGGGATATAAGCCAAAGATTCCGGCTGATCCCAAAGATTTTTTAAGCCCGGAAAAAAGAAAGAAATGGATAGAAGAAAAGGGAATGAGGGTCTTTTCTTTCTGGCATCCGGAAAGGCCCTTTGAGATCGTGGATGTTTTTATCGCCAATCCCATCCCCTTTGAGGAAATGGAAAAAGAAAAAACCATTAAAAAAGCGAAGGGGTTTGAAATTCCCATCCCCTCACTTCGACATCTGGTAAAACTTAAAAGAATTTCCGGAAGGCCGGAAGACCTAAGAGACATTGAACTCCTGGAGAAAATTCATGGAAAAATTAAATAAAGATATTATTGCCAAGGCATCCGAATATCCGCCAAAGGAATTTAAAAACTTATCCGCCGAAGATGTTTTAAGATGGCTTGAACAAACCAATCGTTTCTTCAGGAAATTCCTTAAACCCGAGGAAATACGGCGCTGGAGAGAAATACAAGGTAAAATCTAAATAATCGGTTTCAACGCCTCCGTGGAAATCTTCATCGCGCAGAACTCGCCGCACATGGAGCAGACATCATCTGATTTAGATTTTCTAAGTTCATGGATATTGCGGGCTTTATCGGGATCGATCGAAAGTTCGATCTGCTTTGCCCAATTCAGCTCTTTGCGGGCTCTAGACATCGCAATGTCCCAATCTTTCGCTCCGGGAATTCCTTTTGCGATATCAGCACAGTGAGCGGCGATACGGGAAGCAATAACCCCTTCCCTTACATCTTCGGACGTCGGAAGTCCAAGATGTTCGGTTGGAGTTACATAACACAAATAATCAGCGCCTGCCGCGGCGGCAAGCGTTCCGCCGATCGCGGAGGTTATGTGGTCGTAACCGGGAGCAACATCTGTCGGCAAAGGACCTAAAACATAAAATGGTGCGCCTTTGCAAATCTCTTTTTGCATCTTTATCTGGGATTCGATCTGATTAAATGGCACATGCCCCGGTCCTTCTATTATAACCTGTACTCCCGCCTCCCATGCCCTTTTAGTCAGATCACCTAAAATGATCAATTCCTGAATCTGCGCCTGATCACCCGCATCAACGATTGATCCCGGCCGCATTCCATCTCCTAGTGAAAGAGTGATGTCATATTTTAATGCGATCTCTAAAAGTCGATCATAATATTTATAAAAAGGATTTTCTTCCTTATTTTCCAGTATCCATTTAACCATCATCGCCCCGCCCCGGCTGACCACATCCATCAAGCGCGGCTGTTTTTTTAACCGGCCGATCGACTCCAGCGTCACTCCGCAGTGGATGGTCATAAAATCAACGCCGTCTTCGGCCTGTTCTTCAATTACTTCAAACATCCCTTTTTCGGTCATGCGATTCTCAATTAAAGCTTGATAGATTGGAACAGTTCCTAAAGGAACGGGACAATTAGCTATAATCGTTCTTCTTATTTCATTAATATTTCCGCCGGTGGAGAGGTCCATTACGGTATCGGTTTTGGCATAAAGTGAAGCTTTTAGTTTTTTAAGTTCTTCTTCAACATTGGGATAATCAGCGGAGGTGCCGATATTCGCGTTTACCTTTGTCCTCATTCCTTTGCCTATGCCTATTGCCTTACAGCCTTTATGCAAAAGATTGAAAGGAATAGCGATCACACCTTGGGCAATCCAGACACGAATTTCTTCCGTCCTTCGTCCTTCGTCCCTCGCCACTTCATGCATCTGCGGGGTGATCTTCCCCCTCAAAGCTTCCTGTCTCTGCGTGGTCATCAGGTTTTATACTCGCGCGCTTCCTCGGGGGGTTTTGCTTCTTTTGCTAATTTAAGCGCCATCTGGACCGCTTCTTTGGGAGTTTTAACATAATGGATCTTCTGATCTATTTGTCCGGTATGATGGATCATCTGCCAGGTTTTAAGCCCGATAACCGGCATTTCGTATCCCAGAGCGAACGCGATTTCGGAAAGCGTACCGTAGCTGCCGCCGATCGCGATAACGACATGTCCGGTCTTTATCACCAGTTTATTCCTTGCGTAGCCTATTCCAGTTATTATCGGATAATCAATATAGGGATTCGCTTCTTCTCTTTTACTGCCGGGAAGAATGCCGATGGTCGTTCCACCTGCACTCTTGGCTCCTTTTGCCGCTGATTCCATCACACCCTTTAGTCCGCCGCACACAAGCACCGCTCCCGCCTTAGCGACCTCCGCCCCCACCTCTTCCGCCAACTTTGCTATCTCAGGCGAAGTATGACTTTCCCCAACAATTGATATAAATATTTTCTTGCTTTCCATATTTTTAATTATACCATATCGCGCCTCATCCTGGTGATGGGGGTGAGGCGTCTTGTAATTATATCATAATTTTGCTAATATCTTGAATTATGGCACAAACAATATCGCAAAAAATATTAGCGAAACATTGCGGAAAAAAAGAAGTAAACCCCGGTGAACTAATAAACTGCAAAGTTGACCTGGTTTTGGGAAATGATATAACCGCCCCACCGGCGATCAAAGAATTCGAAAAGATCGGCGTCAATAAGGTTTTTGATAAAAAGAAAATATTCCTGGTGCCCGATCATTTTACTCCGGCAAAAGACATCAAATCCGCCGAACAGGTAAAGATGATGAGAAATTTTGCTAAAAAATATGGCATTGTCAACTTTTTTGAGATCGGCTGTATGGGCATTGAGCATGCGCTTCTGCCGGAAATGGGAGCCATTAAACCCGGCATGCTGATCATCGGCGCCGATTCGCATACCTGCACTTACGGCGCGCTGGGAGCATTCTCAACCGGTGTAGGATCAACCGACATGGCAGCTGGAATGGCAACCGGCGAGGTTTGGTTTAAAGTACCCGAACAATTAAAGTTTATTTATAAAGGTAAACTTCAAAAATGGGTTGAAGCAAAAGATATTATTCTTCACACCATCGGCCAGATCGGCGTTGACGGCGCCAGATATATGTCGATGGAATTCACGGGTCCGGTCATTGACAAACTTTCAGTTGAAGGCCGCCTGACAATGGCCAACATGGCTATTGAGGCTGGTGGAAAGAACGGTATATTTGCGGCTGACGAAAAAACAAAAGCATATTTAAAAAAAGTCCATGTTACTCGTTACTCGTTACTCTATTCCGATGCCGATGCTGAATACAAACAGATTTACGAATGGGACGTCTCAAAGATCGAACCGCAGGTCTCCTTCCCTCATCTTCCGAGCAACACGCATCCGGTGAGCAAGTCCGGGCATATTAAGATCGACCAATCCGTTATCGGCTCCTGCACCAACGGGAGGATCGAGGACTTAAGGATCGCCGCAAAAGTTTTAAAAGGACATAAACGGCATAAAGATGTTCGTTTGATAATTATCCCCGCAACTCAAGCTGTGTATCAGCAGGCGATGAAAGAAGGGCTCATAGATATTTTCATGAAAGCGGAAGCAGCAGTTTCCACTCCCACCTGCGGCCCCTGCCTCGGCGGCCACATGGGAGTGCTTGCCGAAGGCGAAAGATCAATTGCTACCACTAATAGAAATTTTGTAGGGAGGATGGGCCATCCGAAATCGGAAGTATATCTATCTAATGTAGCGGTGGCGGCGGCATCGGCGGTGGCGGGGCGAATTGTCAGTCCGGAAGAAATTTAATCTCAACAAGGAGTCATTTCTCCCCGGCCAGTTTGATGCTGGAAACACATTGAGCGGCTTCTTTAAATGGTTTTTCAGAGACCCATGCTTCAAGGGGAAAGGGAACCTCATCCAAAATTTTAAGTTTCTTGAAACCAGCTTTCTTGGCGGCCAGGATATAATCTTTTTTGAGGACCGCGCCGGCGATACATCCGACATAAGCTTCTTTAGAACTCTTAATTGACGCCGGTAGTTTTTTGAGAAGAACGATATCGGAGACCATCAGGCGGCCGCCGGGTTTTAAGACGCGGAAGGCTTCTTTGAAAACCTTTATTTTATGCGGTGAAAGGTTTATCACGCAATTGGAAATAACGATATCGATAGAATTGTCTTCCACCGGCAATTTCTCGATCTCACCCAGCCGGAATTCAACATTGGTATATTTACCTTTGCGGGCGTTCCCCCTCGCCTTTTTGATCATTTCGGGAGTCATGTCAACGCCGATGACCTTACCTTTTTTGCCGACTCTTTGCGCGGCAAGGAAGCTGTCAAAACCCGGGCCCGAGCCAAGGTCAAGGACAGTTTCGCCAGGTTTTAGTGACGCAAGGGCGACGGGGTTGCCGCAGCCGAGGCCGAGGTTAGCGCCTTCCGGGACGGAAGCGATCTCCTTATCGGAGTAGCCGATCGCTTTACTGGCGGTTTTCGCTTCGCTCCCACAGCAGGGTTCATTTGTCGGACTGCAGCACGAACTCCCCTTTTCAACTATTTCTGCGTAGCTTTCTCGCACTTTTTTCCTGATATGTTTGGCTTTCATGGTTGGCTCCTTTTTATACTTGAGCATCTATTTTAGCGCATTAATTTCCAATGTCCAATCAGTCTGTTTATTATAACGTGCCGAGGCCGCCGGAGGCGGACGAGGCACACATTTATTGGACATTGGTCATTGGAAATTGGACATTTCTCCTATAATTGCATGAACAGCACAACTATTGTTCCCAATGCGCCATACCCACCCTCGAACACATCCAAAGCGAACATGCTGATGAAGGCGATGTAGAGGATGGCGAGGATCCTGGGAAATAAGGTCAGCATAGGGGTATTATACAATGACTAATGACAAATGATAAATGCATAACTGAAACATAAAATCTTCTGGAAATCTGCTGAAATTCCTTTTGACCTGCCGCTTTATATACTTGGTTTCGATCCCATGAGGATGAGATTTGTAACGAGCATCGATTAATTCGAAAGTCAAAATATTTTAAGCCGCAACAATCTTCTCTCCAAGTATAAATTTATTTCCGCTGATATGATGCAGTGTTTTTGGTTTTTTGATGTTCTTATTGATCCATGCCGCGATCACTTTAACTATAAAAAGATTGTACTTATCCACCAATGAAGTATCAATGACCTTGCATTCCAGATTGGCAAAGCACTCACCGATCAGAGGAGCTTTGACCTTTGAGGCCGGTTCCGCGGTAAATTTAAACTTCTCGAATTTATCAACTCTCCTGCCCGAAACCTGTCCGCAAGCGTAAACCTTCTTGATCAGTCCAGCGTCAGGGATATTAATGACAAACTCTTTTGTCTTTTTGACAATCTGAAAAGTATAGCTCTGGTCGCCGATACAGCAGCCGATGATCGGCGGGTCAAAATCGAGCATCGTCGTCCAGGCGATCGGCATGATGTTGGGCTTGCCTTTTAAACTTGAAGAGATCAGAATGACCGGCCCGGAACCGAGGAGCGTGTAAACTTTGGATAAAGGGTATTTTTCCTTCATTCGCATTCCTTATCCCAACAGTCATTTGGTATTTTTATGCTCATACCGCAATAATAGAACAGCAATATTTTAGTGTCAACAGCTTATAAAATAATGTGCAGAGCCCTTCGACAGGCTCAGGGCAAACGATTCGAGGCACACATTCATTGGACATTGGTCATTGGAAATTTGACATTTCTCCTATAGTTGCATGAACAGCGCAACCATTGTTCCCAGCATGCCGTAGCCGCCCTCGAACACATCTAGCGCGAACATGCTGATGAAGGGGATGTAGAGGATGGCAAGGATTCTGGGAAGCAAGGTTAGCATGAGGGTATTATACTATATTTATTTCGTCGAACGGTTGTGCAGCTGGAATCGTAAGACGTCAAACGTCCGACGTTTCGAGCAGCGCCTATCTGCAGCCATGGCGGAAATCATGGTTATTTTATTCCAATTGTATAAGATATAAATTTCATTTCTTATTAAATTCTATCTTAATTATTTTCGCAAGATCATATAATTGATCAACTGAATACTGCTGATTTGAATCCCATACATCAATCATAACTTTCTTAGCACTTTGTTTCGATTCTATTATTGTAGGCATATTAAATTCTAATTTTGTCATTCTTCTTAAACGACTATTAATATAACAATTCCATAACTCCATAAAATAATAATACAAAGGCGCATCCTGGCGCATTTCAATAAGCTTTTCTACTAACAAATGAAATTGAGGATCAATTGCATCAATTAAATGAGCGGTTTCGTGAAGAATTATCATCTTTACCTTCTGCCTATTAAGTTGCATCGAAGCGAATTCTTTCCTTTTCTTTTCCTCATAATGATCATCTATAGTTTCTCCCGGAGGAAAATACTTATTTAGCTCTTCAGGGAACACCCCCTGGTAAACGGCAAAATGCAACAACAAGCATATCGGACAATTATTGTTAACTAAATAATCTTCATATTTGATTGATGCAACCTCATAATTAATGTTATTAGATTGTAAAATAAATATTTTACCCCCTACGAGTACATCTACATTTATATTTATATTAGGGAGATGTAAGTTTTCTTGCAACAAAAAAGGATGGCTATATAGTGTATCTTTTAGAAGTGCTTGCCATTCAAGAAGATTAGGAAGGCTATAATCAATATAGTTTTTATCTGAAGGTGAGTCTTTCTTAATAGATCTTATCACAATCTTCATTAATTATATTATAACATTATCTCGCAAGGAGTAAAATATAGTTTACTCGAAAATCCTTTGTCTCGCTTGCTTTTTTCTATTAAGGGCGTAAGATTTCAATATGATAATAAAAGAAACTATTGCAATGTTTAAAGAAGTAATAAACAACAGTTCATTTGCTGCTTGGGCAACTGCCTTTGCAACATTCATCCTAGCTATTGTGGCAATTTTTCAAGATAAAATACGGGCTCGGATAAAAAGACCAGAGTTAAATGCTGAAATCAATTGTTCTCCACCCGATTGCCATAAAACAAAATACAAAATAATGATTAGTGATAATAGGTCTTACAGAAGTGCTGATTCATATTTCTTTAGAATGAGAATTATAAATAATGGAAACGAAAAAGCCGAGAATGTTGAAGTATATGCATATAAGCTCGAGAGGAAATCGAATGACAAATATAAAGAATTGAAGTGGTTTTTACCATTAAATCTCGGTTGGACTCATTACGGAACTCCTTTTATTGAAGCAATATCTCCGAAAATGGAAAAACATTGTGATTTGGGAGTTGTTA
>Ga0315291_10004193_pt1 | contig 18435 bp, 15 predicted proteins | sample YL17G12_20_MG_FD_203070 | JGI IMG/M metagenome (GOLD analysis project Ga0315291, IMG submission 203070) | Sediment microbial communities from Yellowstone Lake, YNP, Wyoming, USA - YL17G12_20 | ecosystem: Environmental > Aquatic > Freshwater > Lake > Sediment | place: USA: Wyoming | collected...
AATGGCCCAGATCGCCGGCACAACCGCGCAGGTTGATCGCGTGAAGGGCGTCTACGAGCTGCGCCTGGACTTCGAGCGTATCGGCCGCATCTACGCCTACATTCCCGTCGGCACGCTCAGCATCACGAAGCTCGACCGGGTGCAGGGCGTGAGCGTCTGGGCGTTGGCCGACATCAAAGTGCTTGGATTCTGAGCAGGCGGAGGAGAGAAGATGACTGCAAGGCGATGGATTGCGATAGTACTAATGGTTGGCCTGCTCGGCGCGGGGCTAGTAGGAGCCAACGCCTGGGCGATAGACCTGGGTGACATCCTCAAGGTCGGCGGCGTTGCCTTCCTCGTCACCCAATATGACTCCAAGATAGACAAGTTCATCAACAACGCGCTGGGCCAGCGGGACGCCGCGGTGCAGGGCGCCACCAAAGTGGTGCCGATACTCTCGCTCGGAGGAGGCGGCTACATCGGCGCCGCTCAGGTGGTCGGCAATCCTGAAAGCGTGAAACGGGTGAAGGCCGTCTTCCAGGTCGAAGGCAGGTTCGGCAGCGTCCGCGCCCAGGTGCTACTCCCGACCGAGACCGAGAAAGGTGGAAGCCCCCAGCGCGCAAAGGGCGTCGGGGTCTCTGCCGTGGTCGAGTTCAGGATCTGACGAAGAGACAAGGGCATCTCACAGACCGGCGAGTTTGTGGAACAAGGGTGCCGGTGCGCGCCCGACCTCAATGGGCGCAGTCACTGCACCCCCTGTCCATCGGAGAAGCGGGGCCCCGAAACCGACCCGGGGCCCCGCGGCCATTTCGTCGGGGTTGCCTCGCTTGCTGCGTCACTGTCCTCGGGCTAGCAGGGCTCCTCAGCATTCCAGGTGAAATCCACTGGCCGTGCTGCCGCGGCCAGTCTCCGCGGGCAACAGGAGGATAGCTCTTGAGCCAACCGTCCTTCGGCTTGACCGCCGGAACCGTGGACGCCCTCGACCGCGCCCGGCGCTTCGGCGCCGACTTCCTCGATCTCCACTTCGGCGGCCGGACCGAGACACTTCCACCAGTGCTCGATGCTTGTGATGCGAACGCCATCGGGTATGTCCTCAACTTCGAAAAGGCCCCTCTGGGCTGGGTTCCGCCGCGCCATCTCGTGAGCGACCTCGGGCAGCGCAACGCCTTCATCGGCTTCTTGCTCGACGAGGCCGATCACATGCAGATCAACGCCCACTGGCCGGTCATTGACTACTACGGATACGATGACCAGCACTATCTGGCCGAGACCGACGGGTTAGGCCTCCAGGAGGCGCGGCAAGCCGTGCTCGACTCCCTCCGCCGCCGCAACCAGGCATGCACCGTCGCAGGAAAGCCGGCCGCGGTCGAGTTCCTCTTTCCGGTGATGATGCACACCGCGGCCCGCGCCGGCCTGAACGTCACCCCGAAGATCCTGAAGGAGACCTGCGGTCCGGCGATGCTGGCGGTGGCGATGGGCGCCGCCCGGCAGTACGGCGTGGACTTCTGGATTGACGTTGACTACTGGTGGCATAACGAGGTCATCGGGCACTCGGCCGAGCGCTTCCGGTCGGCCTTGCTCCTTGCCTACTGGTCGGGCGCAAGCAGGATCTACGTCGAAGGCGGGGCCGCCTGGTCGAACAACCACCCGGTCGGCGTGGCGATCGAGGAGGCGTACCGTGAGTTCATCGAGACCTACGCGCCGGCGCACCCGCGGCCATTCACCTGGCGAGACTTCCGCCCGCAGACCGCCATCATCCGCTACGATGACACCTGCTTCGACGACCGCCAGCGCTATCTCGGCGAGTACCCCGGTCCGCTCTACGGCCACGTGCCGGCCGGCCCCGAGAACACCGAGTGGCTCAGCATCTGGAGCCTGCTCTCACACGGGTTCGTGCGCACCGACTCGGTGTCGCACCAGTGGGAGGCCCGCCGTTTTGGGTGCCGCACCCTCTTCGCGCCGCTGCACAATGTGGCGGTCTACGATCACGAGGTTGGATACGACACCCTGGCGGGCCTGCGGCTGATCTTCCTCACCGGCGTGACCATCAGCGCGGAGACCCTCGAAGCAGTACAGCGGTGTGTCAAGGAGGGAGCGACCTGTGTTCTGCCGCCGCGACTCGCCCCCCCGGAGTCGGGTCTGTCGAGTGCGACGGAGATCACGCTAGTCGAGGACGGGCCTGGCCGCTGGCTCGTCGTGCCCGAGTTCTACCGCCTTCACTACGAATGCTTCTGCGCCGGGCCGGTCAACCCGCTTATCCGCGAAATACTCGCCCCGCTCGTCGGCGACGGTGACACTCTCGTCTACGACTTCGGCAAATGGGAAGCGCGCTTCCGCCAGGCCGGCGGCGACTACCCGCGCCACCATATCATGACCTGGACCGTGCCGATGACCCAGGCCGGAGCGAACCCGGATGTGGTGGAGGTGGAGGTAGTGGAGAGCGAGTAGGGAAACTGGCTATGCTCTCGACATCGGGAGCCGGCCCCTGTAGGGCGGGGTCTCCGAACCCCGCCAAGCAGGCGAAGCCTGCTCTAGACCGGGATGCTAAGGGCAGAGGAATGGCTAGCGCAACGGACTACGGGAGGATCATAGTGCTGGCAGGGGCGGGAGCGTCAAGGGCGCTGGGATTCCCGACGATGGCAGAGTTTCCGAAGCTCTTCGCATCCATCGGAGGCGAACTCAGTGCCCTGACAGATGGGATGGGATGGGCAGAGAAGGGAGGCGATCTGGAGTTCATCTACGATCGCCTGGATCTCTATGTTGAAGCAGGGCAGTGCTGCGTAGAGGAAGGGGATATGAACCTCCAGCAGGCATTCGGCGGGTCCGACCATGCCGCCGAGCTATGCGGGCGAGCCCGGTCGGCACTCTCCCGATTGGAGGAACTGATTGTGGAGAAGCTCGGCAAGGTAACCTGCTCCGAACGGCCGCCTCTGATGAACTACTCGCAGGTGGTGAACGAGCTCATACGGATCAGCGGTTCACCATTGAGGGTGTTCACGACCAACTACGACCTCACGTTCGAGTCGCTTCCCTGCCTGTCCAAGCCGGGCGCGCTCGTCAACGGTATTCGGCCTGACCGCCGCAGTCGGGAATTCCGATGGAGCCGAGCGGCCTATGACGATGCGGCGGATGAAGCGACTCGGGTTGTGCTATACAGACTGCACGGCTGTTCCCACTGGTTCGCCGACGCGGATGCTGGGGAGTTCGACAGGATAGTCTACCTGCCCGAACTGCCGCGGTTCGAGGAGAACACCAGGCCGATAGTGATCTTCCCTGCGCGACGCAAGGCCGGGCTCGAATACAGGAACCCGTTCTCTTTCGCCTACAACGAGTTGCGCAAAGCAATCGTGTCCGCAGAACTCTGCGTGGTGATCGGGTACTCGTTCCGCGACCCTGGTATTGAGGATGCGATTCTTGACGCGCGCAGGCTCAACAGACAGATAAAGTTCGCAGTGGTGGACCGAAGAGAAGACAGCGATTCCTTCTATAGGAAGCTGGGCCAGTGGTTGACAGTATGTGTTCAGGGCGAGTTCGGAGAGCCAAGAGTGAACAGCTGCCTTCTATCAACATGCGAGCGTCTACTCAGCGGGAAATGGGTGGAGATCGGCGATGTGCCATTGGTGCCTGGTGACGCGTGTGAGAACCGCTGTGCTGCCGCGAGCGGGTGCAATGTCCGAGTGTACTGAACCAGGCTGTAGGGCGGGGTCTCCGAACCCCGCCCAGTCCGCCCACGGCGGACTCCCGAACCTCGGCCGGAAACACCTCCGCCGGTTGGATCGCATAACCGTCGAGGGCGAACCGCTCTACTACCTGACGTGCTGCGTCGAAGGGCGCAAGGCCGTTCTGGCCTGCGATGTTGTGGTCGGCGTGTTGGTGGAGGCATGGACGGCCGCACCCGATGTCTACGGCTGGGCCGTGGGTCGGTATACCGTGATGCCCGACCACATCCACTTCTTCGCCACGCCGTGGAAGGACGACGCGACGAGCCTAAGTGAGTTCGTCAAGAACTGGAAGCGCTGGACGCGGCACGCAGCAAGGCAAAGGCAGGGCCCTGCCTTCAGATGGCAGCCGGAGTTCTTCGATCACGTGCTGCGCAGTGGGGAGTCATACGGGCAGAAGTGGGAGTATGTGCGCATGAACCCGGTGCGGGCCGGGCTCGTCTCAGACCCGGACGATTGGCCGTATCAGGGCGAGATAGTGCAGATCGGTTGGTGAGACAGGGGCGGGGTTCGGAGACCCCGCCCTACAGAACGGCGCCGAGCCCCTCTGCATCCCCGTCCCGCGTCCATCGCCTGCGTCTCCGGTCTGCCGCCCAGCTACCTGCCAAGGTGCGTCCGGTAGATGTCTTCAAACAGCCTGATATCCGTTAGCGTATCCTCCCCACTCGACCGGAACGGCTTGTTGTTCAGCACGCATTCGACGAAGTGCTCGGCCTCGCGCCGGTAGCACCAGGTGTAGGGGACCGGGAGCGGGTTCAGCATCTCCTGCGTCTTGCCCGCGCTGTAGATCTCAACTGAGGCACCCACATTCTTGAGCAGCAGTGGCGGGGAGGTGACGCGCACCCAGCCGTGCTGGAAGTAGAGCTGGGTGTGCTCGTCCCAGCCGTGGTGTGAGGTGGAGGCCGACTCGATGATCGCGCGGACGCCGTTCATATCGAAGGTGACGATGCCGGTGTACCCGTCGGCGTCGAAGTCAACCGCTGTCACCTGCGCCTGGTCGCCCGCCTCCAGGAACCAGCGGAGCAGATTCAGGTTGTGGGTGTACTGCTGGAGATAGCCGTAGTACGGCCCTCGCTGGCCCTCGGGCAGCCAGTCGGGGAAGCGGCCGGCCGCGGGCTGGGGGCGGGGCTCGTCGGTCTGCTCGATTAGCTCGCTGAAACCGGCCACCCAATTCCCGCAAAACCCGTGGTTGCGCGCATAGAGCAGCCGGCCGAAGCTTGCGTCCGCGCGCATTCCATCAATGTGGCGCTTCGCGATCTCGTTACCGGCATCGTACCGCTTCATGTAAGCGACCATCAGCCGCCCGCCGCCGGCCTGGCTGGAGGCGAGCATCTCCTCCGCCTCGGCCACCGAGACCGCCATCGGCTTCTCCATGAACACGTGCTTGCCCGCGCGCAGGAGATCGCTGGCGATCTGGCTCTGCTCCGACGCCGCGGCCGACACGCCAACCGCCTCGATCTCCGGGTTTTTCGCCATCTCCAGGTGGCTCGAGTAAAGCTTGCGGAACCCCCAGCGGCGCTGCACCTTCTCGCCGAGAAGAGGCCGGATCTCCGCCAGCGCCACCAGCTCCACCTCCGGGATGCTTGCGAAGTTCGGGATGTGCACCCCCTGTCCCATGAACCCGCACCCGACATAGCCGAACTTGAGGCTCGCCATCGTCCACTCGCTCCTGCTCACTGAGTTCGGCCACAGATTCGGCGTGCGTTTGAGAGCCACCTTCGCGGCTACCCAAGCAGAAAGCCGGTGATGCGCCTCGCGCTCGCCTTGTCCGCGCTCACTATCAGATCCGCCGGGCTTCGCAGTGTTCGGTACAGCTTCTCCGCCCAGATGGCAGAGAATGCCTCGCCGGTGTTGTGGAGCAGCAGGCGCCCGGGCGCGGCCAGCGCCACCGCGGTCCGCACGTCTCCCGCCCGCCGAAGCAGCGGCACGAAGAAGCGACCGGCCCACTGCTCATCGCTCTCCGGGTCGAAACGGTCGGCGTCAACAACACAGGCCTTCACCTTCGGCGCCAGTGCGCGCGCCAGCAAACACCACATGCCCGCCGCGCCCATGCCAACGAGAGAGACGGCCCTAACACCGCGCTGGGCAGAGAGCCACGAGATCGCGGTGAGGATGTCCTGCACTGAGTTTGCGGTAGGCGTTCTGTTGTAGGTGGTGAACAGGCTGCGCTCGGCATCGGCCGGGAGCTTCGCCTTGGCGACGCCGAAGGCGTCTATCGCCATCACCGAACAACCGCGCTTGACCAGGCTCGCGGCCAGCGGGTGAAGCTTCTTACCAGACGCAATCTCAGCCTTGTCGCGCTCGGAGACGATCAGCACGGCGTGGCCGCTTTGCCTGCCGCAAGCTGTGAGAAGCACCGCGGGAACGCGGTCGCCCGCGCCCTTTCGAGAGAGAGTGATGCGTCGCAGGACCGACCCGGGCCGCTTGGCCGCGCGCCCTCCCTCGACGGTGATGTCACCCTCGGGCGGCAGTTCGGCCGCAAGCGCCTTCCGGTAGGCCGGGCCGAAGGTGCGTTTGTACTGCGCGAGGGCGGCCTTGGTGCTCGGCCACTTGGCGTCGAGCTGGCGACCAGACGCGCGAACGACTTGGCGAGCAAGGCGGTCCGTCCTCAGTGGAGGAAGCTCCCGGGAGAAGAAGACCATCAGCTCGCCCGGGTCGGTGCCGCGCTCCCACCCGTAGCTCCGCCTCCTGAACCGCTCATACGCGTCGGGCGTCTGGAGCCACCGGGCGAACCACTGGTAGACGGCGTCGCGGCTCTCCAGGTTGTAGTTGTGCTCCTCATTCACCTGGTGAGTGGCGATCTTATCGGTGGCCCCGTATAGCCGGTAGATGCCGCGTATCCATGGGTACTCGACCTTCGGCGTGTTCTTCGTCCAGTCGCCGGTGCAAGAGACCAGCATCATCGGTCGCGGCGCCATCAGCGCCCCGATCTCCACGTTGTTTGTGTCGAGGCGAAGCGAAGGGCCGTTCTCGCAGATGCATCCGCCCTGGTAGCTGGCCGAGATCATGTTCACCGGCGCCGAAACCTTCACGCGGTCGTCCACCGCTGTCAGCAGGAAGGTCTGCGTCCCCCCGCCGGAAGCGCCGGTGCAGCCCATGCGGTCGCGGTCTACATCCGGCAGCGATAGCAGGAAGTCAAGCGAGCGAATGCTGTTCCAGAGCTGGAGCCCCATCAGGCTGATGCCCCACATCTCCTCGCAGGGACCTCCCACCCGTTCGTGCGGAAGCTGCTTGCTGTCAACGTAGCCGATCATGTCGTAGGAGAAGACGACATACCCCTGCCGTGCCAACTCCATGCAGCGGTCCACCACCGAGCCCAATGCGCCGTTCTCGAGCCTCCCGTATCGCCAATGCCCGTGCGGGCAGAGCACTCCCGGGAACGGGCCTTTGCCTTCGCTAGGCCGCCACAGGTTCCCGCAGACGAGAAAGCCGGGGCGGCTTTGGAAGAACGCCTTCTCGACCGTGTAACCTGGATGCTCGGCGCGGCCAAAGACCTTCGCCCGCAACGGCGTCTTCGCGGGGAAGGGGAGGAGCCCCGCGCTGGCGAGGACCTGCTCGCGGAGATGGCGAGCCCTGACCTGCCACTCCTCCAGTGCCCCATACCGGGCGAGCGCGCAGGGAGTTTCGGTGGTGCGTGGTGTTAGTGTGCGTGCGTCCTTCGGCATTGCTGTTGATCCTCTCAAGCTACTCGCTGGGTTAGGACGAGGGCAGGAGTCATGATGACAGAGCGATGAAGCGACGCCTCACTGCGGCCCTCTGGCCGTCGGCTTAGACCGTCACGAACCGCCCTGTGCGCGACGATGTGTAAGATCCCTCCAGCATCCGCATGACGCGCAGCAGCCCACCAACCTTGTCGGGCGTAGTCCTCTCGCCCGCCATGACCGCCTCGGCGAAGGCTTCGAGCTGCTTCACGTACATGTTCACCTGCACGTACTCGATCGGGCTGCGCTGCCCCTCCGGCTCGGACACGAGCACGGCTTCGCCGCCGGTGCCCTGGGTCAGCGTATTGGTCGCCAGCATCGCGCCCCCCGAGCCGTAGATGCCCACTGACGGTGGCATCACGCTGTCCGAAAGGCAGAACGACGTGGTGACTGTTCCCTGCGCGCCGCTCTCGAACTCGATGAGCACAGTCGCGACGTCATCCACCTCGTAGTCCTGGATCACAGTCCCGGTGACCGCGGCCAGGCGCGAGATCCTCCCAACGAGCATCTCCAGCAGGTCGAACGAATGGCAGCCGACATCGGCTAGCGCGCCGCCGCCGCCCAGCTCCGGTATCTGGCGCCACGCGCCCTCCGTCTTGGGGTAGAGAAAGGCCCAGTGAATGCCGGCGAACACGATCTTCCCCACTGCGCCCTCCCCGATCAGGCGCGCCATCTCTCTGTGCGCCCCATGGTGGCGCAGCATGTACGCCTCGCGCAGCAGCACTCCATTCTCCGCACAGGCGTCAACCATCGTCTTCGCCTCGGCCACGGTCCGGGCCAGCGGCTTCTCGCACAGCACGTGCTTGGCCGCCCTGGCAGCAGCAATCACGTGCTCTGCATGTGCGTTGACCGGCCCCGCAACATAGACGGCGTCCACGTCATCTCGCGACACGGCCGCCGCCAAGTCGTCGGTCCAGTCGCAGCCGTACAGCTTCCCGAGCTTCTCGGGCTCGCGGATATCCATGACCACCGACAGCGTGCCGTTCCTCACCTCACCCATCACCGGCAGCGTGCGCCGGTGCGCTATCCCACCCGCCCCGATCACGCCCCAACGAACCTTCTGCATTGCCCTTCTCCTGCTTCCGGGATGCTTCAATCTGCCTATGCGCCGCCGCGCGCAGCGCCTCCTGCTTAGCCGTCTGACGCCCTTGCGGTTGGCGCAGAGGCATCCGGCTCTGAGATAGCGAACCTTCTGAGCGCCAGTCGAAATCAACCTGCTGGCAGACCCAAGCGCGAGGAGTGCGATGAGGAAGCCCCAGCCCGACTTCGGGCGATTCCTGAAGGTGGTCCGCCGCGAGGGCGAGCCCGACAGAGTGCCCTTCGCCGAGCTGTTCCACGACCATGAGATCCTCGTCGCTATCCAAGGACCGCCGCCACCGGACCCCGACGGCGCGGCCCAGTGGCGAACCCGCTTCTGGCGTGACATGGGCTATGACTACGTCACGGTCAGCACCGACATCAGCTTCCCGAATCCCGGCCTGACCGCGCCCGACACCGCCGCTCTCTCCCGCGGGCAGCGCGGCTGGGTGGACGAGGCGAAGGGCGCCATCACCAACTGGGCCGAGTTCGACCGCTACCCGTGGCCATCGGTGACGCCGGCATCCTTCCGCACGCTGGAGACCTATGCCAAGTGCCTGCCCGACGGGATGAAGGTCGCCGCCATACTGCCCGGCGGCCCGTTCGAGAATCTCACCTTCCTCATGGGATTCGAGACTTTCAGCTACGCCCTCGCCGATCAGCCGGACCTTGTCGCCGCCATCGCCGAGCGGGTCGGGGAAACGGTGGTCGAGGTGGCAGAGGTGACGTGTGCCATGGACTTCGTCGGCGCCCAGTGGCTCAACGACGACCTTGGCTTCAAGGGCGGAACGATGGCTTCGCCTGACGTCCTTCGCCAGTATGTCTTCCCGTACCAGCGTCGCATCGTCGAGATCGCCCACAAGCATGGCAAGCCCGTGCTGTTGCACTCCTGCGGCAACCTCGAGGTGATCGCGGATGATCTGATTGACGATGTGGGCATTGACGCAAAGCACTCGTTCGAGGATGTGATCCAGCCTGTCTGGGAGGCGAAGCGCACCTGGGGCAAGCGGGTGGCGCTGCTGGGTGGGGTGGATATGGACGTGCTGGCCCGGGGCACGGAGGACGAAGTCCGCGCCTACACCCGCAGGTGCATCGAGGAGTGCGCGCCCGGCGGCGGCTGGGCGCTTGGGTCCGGGAATACTGTCGCCAACTACCTGCCGGTCGCCAACTTCCTCGCCATGCTCGATGAAGGGTGGCGCTGTGGCAGCTATCGCTAGGCAAGGAGCATCCGATGCGCAAAGGTGAGGCGCTGCTGGTTCAGCCGGTCGGCTTTGACTACGCCGTCGAGCATGCCGCGGCCGAGCTGGTGAAGTACCTGCCGCAGCTCGCGCCGGTGACGGTTGGCGCGCTGCCGGTTCTCGGGTCGCTGCCAAAGGACACGCCCGCTCGCATCGTGCTGGGGACATCCGCTTCGCTGGCCGGAGCCGGGATCGGCGCGCTGCCGAAGCCGGACGACCTCGACGACGCGCTCGCCATCATCCCCAGGGCCGGCAGGCTCTATCTCGTCGGATCCAATGCGCGGAGCGTCCTCTTCGCCGCCTACCGGCTCCTCGAAGAGCTGGGTGTCGTCTTCCTGCGGCCAGGCCCCGGCGGGGAGTTGATCCCCCGCAGAACCTCGCTTTCTCTGCCCAAGCGAACGATCCGCGAGGCGGCCAGCTATCGCCACCGCGGCATCTGCATCGAGGGATCGCCGCGGCTGGAGCATACGCTCGATGTGCTCGACTGGATGGCGAAGAAGAAGATGAACACCTTCCAGCTCCAGTTCCGGCACGCCGGCGTGTTTTGGCGGCGCGGCTACAACCAAAGCCCCGAGATGGACGCGCGGACGCGCCAGCGGCGACTGAGTGAAGACGACTGCGTCACCCTCGACGACCGCGTCATCGCCCGCTGCAAGCAGTTGGGCATGATCGTCCACCGAGTCGGGCACGGATGGACTGCGGCCACGCTCGGCTACCAGGGCATAGACTGGAACGAGACGCCGACCGGACCTGTCCCCGCCGGGATGCGTCCCTGGCTGGCCCAGGTCGGCGGCAAGCGCGAGTTCTTCCGCAACGAGCCGACCAACACCGAGCTGTGCTACTCGAACCTCGAGGCGCGCGAGGCGTTCATGCAGACGGTGATGGTCTATGCCCGCCAGCACCCAGAGGTTGATGCGCTGCACGTCTGGCTCTCGGACGCGACGGACAACAAGTGCGAATGCGATGACTGCCGGAAGTACACCCCGACCGACTGGTACATGCAGCTCGTCAACGAGCTTGGCCGGCGCTTCGAGGCCGAGGGCATGAAGACGCGGATCGTCCTGCTCGGCTACTTCGAGCTGATCCATCCGCCGGAGAAGGTGCCGCTCAAGGCCCGGAACTCGATCTTCATGTACGCGCCGATGGGCCGCTGCTACCGGCACCACATCGCGGACGAGAAGTGCGGGGAGACGCAAGATATCTCGCGCCCGCCGCTGAACGCCTTCCGCCCACTGGGCGGCAACAGGACCGTCGCCGCGCTGGCGAAGCTGTGGAAAAGTGAGAACCCGCCGGACACCTTCCTCTTCGACTATCATATGTGGGCCGCGGTCTGGGATGACGGCTTCGGCATGGACCTGGGCGACGTGATGGCCCAGGACATGAAGGACATGAAAGAGCTTGGCCTCAACGGCCTGGTGAGCTGCCAATGCATCCGTGCCTTCTACCCGCACCCCTACATGGCCGCGGCGATGGCCGATGTCATGTGGAGTCGCGCCACCACCGTCGCTCCCCACCGGAAGAAGATCATGTCGGCCGCTTTCGGCAAGCACTCAAAGGAGGTCGAAACCTACCTCGCCGCCCTGGTGAAGGCGACGCGAGTCGGGCCCACCTACCAGCATCACACGATCTTCAGCGCGCCGAAGGAGCGCGCAGCACACATCGAGCAGGCGGCCGCGCTCGCCGACAAGGCCCGGAAGCGCTTCTCCTCGGCCGCGCGCGCGGAGCGCAGCGCCGTCATCAAGACGAGCCTCGAGCTCATCGCCCTTCACGCCGAGCAGACCCAGCGAATCGCCAAGGCCTATCTTGCCGGGATGAAAGGCGACAAGAAGGCGCTGGTGCGGATGCGGTCCGAGTACGACCGGCGCTTGCCAGAGGCGCTCGGCAGGTTCTCGCCCTGGGTGGACCCCAAGCTGGGCGAGCCGGTTCACGAGGCGTTCTGGGCGGCCGAGCGGTTGGCGGCCCGCTAGCCGCGCGCATCTTGTTGACCCGTTCGGCCGGCATCGCTACAATCCCACATCGCGCCAATGTCCACAGTCATCATCGCCAACGATAGGCCGCGCGTCACGAACGGAGTCCCGCCCCCGCGCGGCGCGACGCTTGCCAGCTTCGTCTTCTTCGCTTCTCTCGCCGCGCTGCTCGCGCTCCTCTACGCTGGCTCCGAGTGGTGGAATCTCGCGGGTGGCTTTGGGTTCACCACCGACGCTGCCTGGGTCCGAGCGGTGATCGCCCGGAACCTGGCTTCGGGCGAAGGGCTGTGTTTCAACCCCGGCACTCCCGCAGCAGGCGCAGCAGGCTCATCGTGGATTGCCGCGCTGGCGCTCGGCGGCCTGGTGTCCGGCAACTACGTCGCCGCAGCGAAGATCATCGGCGTCATCTGCGTCGTGCTGGCCGCTTGCTTCACCTGGTGTGTGACCCTCGACCTGCTGGGCGATTGGCGCTTCGCCTTCGTCGCCGGGCTGGTTGTCGTCGCCAGCCCGATGATGATCTCCCAGGGCCTGGGCGGCACCGAGGCGGCGTGGGCGGCGCTCTGGCTGATCGCCGCGATCCACTGGCAGGCGGCAAGCTGGGATGGGAGCAACCGCCTGCGCGCCTTGGGCGCGGTCGCAATCGGGCTGGCCGCGCTCAGTCGCCCCGAGCTCATCCTGCTCCTGCCATTGGCTCTGCTTGATCGGTGGATCTTCACCGTCAAGGCGGACGCGCCGGGCAAGCGTCTGGCAGGCGCCATGCGCAGTCTGCCAGAGCTGGTTGCCGCCGCGGCGGTGATCGCGCCCTTCGTCGTCTACAACCTACGAACCCGCGGCCCCTGGTGGCAGCAGCCCGCCCTTGCCCTGCGACCACCGCCTCTCTACGCCTGGGCGCTCGGCGCGGCGCGCTCGCTCTGGTGGGAGAACCCGGTCGTGGCGTTGGCCGCGCTCGTCGGCCTTCCGGTCGCGCTGCTCTTCGCGCTCCGGAAGCGCTCGGGCTATCCAAGCCTGCTGACTGTGCTCGCTCCGCTCACGCTCCTGGTCGCGCCCGCCCTGATCTGGCCGCAGGCCAGCGCCGACAACGCAACCTTCACCGCCACCTATCTGCTGCCGGTCATGGCAGTGTTGGCCGCCGCCGGGCTGTTCCTCGTCTCCCGTTCATTGCAGCAGCGGGCTTCGTCCCGCCCCGACCGGGCCGGACGGCTCGCGTTGAGCGCAAGCATAGCGGTCGCCTGCATCGCCATCTTCGGCTTCTTCCTCTGGCAGCACTCGGGCGGCTGGCAGCGGCATGGCTTCCAGGTGAAGAAGGTCACCAACCTCCAGGGATACCTCGGCCGCTGGGCCGCCGACCACCTCGCCTGGGATGCCTCCATCGCCAGCCGGGACGTCGGAGCCATTGGCTTCTTCTCCCGGCGGCGGATGGTAGACCTCGGGGGCGCGACCTCACCCGACGCGCTTGCCTACCTGAAAAAACCTGGCTCCCCGGACACGAACCTGCTGGAGTACCTGGACAAGGCGCGCCCATCCCACCTCGCCATCAGGCCCTCTGACTTCCCCGACCTCGCCCAGCGCGCCGACCTGCTCAGCCCCGCAGTCACCGCCACCGTAACCGATCCCATCTCCGGCGGCGAGACGACGATGGCTCTATACGAGACCCCCTGGCCCCCCCTGTCCGTGATGGAAGCGCGTCGGCAGGCGAGGCGGGAGCGGTAGCCCGACTCTACCTGATTAGCAGCTCCCGGCCTTTGTCCCTTCGCTCCTGCGGACCTCACCCCGTCCCCCTCTCCGCGCGCGGAGAGGGGCGACGAAGGAAGACGACGGAATCGGGGGAGAGCCCGGGGTAAGGTCCCTGGGGTGAGCCCATCACCACGGCCAGGGCAGCCACGGTATCCCCCGGTCCCTTCGCCAGGCCTCCAGCCACTTCAGCCGTACCGCTCCCATGCCGTTCCTGTAGTCCCAGGAGCCGCAGAAGACCTTCCGGCTCGCGGCATCGCCATACCGCCTGGCCAGCTCTGCACCCGACGGCGGCTCCGGCGGCCACTTCATCTCCACGAGCTTGCGGTACACAGCTTCCGGCGGATCGCGCCGCAAGTGGGCGACCTCGATGTGAGGGAAGAGCCGGCTATCTTGGATCCTCAAGCCGAGGTTGGGCCATACCCAGAGGTTCAGCCGGCGACGCGCGGTTGCCTGCGCCTCAGACCCTTCGGGCCCATCTCCGGCTTCGATCGCCCGCTGCACCAGCGCGGCTTCCGTGAATGCCTCGGGATCGGCCCAGAAATCGCGATAGCCCCAGTTCACATCCAGCCCCTCGGGCGGCAGGCCGGCGAGGTCGTCCGGCTCAGGCTGAAGGTCCTCCTGCTCCTTGCGGTCGGGTACGAACGGGTAGGTGGGGATGAACCTCTCCCCGCCGAGCGAGCGCACGAGCATGGCCACCTCGCCGGCCTCTCTCGCGCTGCGCGTGGTGACGATGTTGTTCGCACCCGTCTCGATCCCCGCGTCGCGACACCGTTCCATCGCCCTCACGATCGCGTCGAACGCTCCCGGCCGCTGGCAGAGATCGTCGTGTGTCTCCCGCAGCCCCGCGAACGTGAACCAGGCGTGCCGCAGCCCCGCCGCCCTGAACTCCGCCAGCAGCTTCGGCGCCTCCGGATCGTGGCCAAGCTGCCATCCGTCTGTGACAACCAGTCGCCCCTCCTCCGTCTCCTGAAAAGCCTCGTTGCCGATCTCCGCGCTGCGAAGGAACTCCCACACCTCCGTCGGCCTCGGGTGGTAGAACGCCTCAAGAAGAGGGCAGAACTCCACTCTCTGCGCCAACGGGCGGTCGCCGGCCACAAGGGCTGACCGCACCCGCTCGACCGCGAGCTGAACCTGCTCCCAGGACAGCCTCTCCTCCGGGAACTGAGGCTCGAACAGCGGCTGAGTCGCCCACCGCGGACCGCCCACATGAATCCCAACACTCAGGAATTCGTACACAGGCTCCCGCTCAGCGATCAGCTTCGCCTTTGCTGCAAGGTCGCGCGGGATCTCGAACATCGCACGCTTGGTGTCAGTCACGAGCACCTCCAGTTGCCCCCGCAGCGCGTGTCGCGCCCGCCAGAGACGGGTCTTGACCGCGCCCGCGGTGATCTCGAGGTGACCGGCCACTTCCGCCACCGAAAGGCCGCCGAAGTAGTGCAGCAGCACCGGCTCGCGAAGTTCCGGCGGCAGCGCCTCCAGCGCCCCCGCCACGACCAGCCGGCGCTCCACCCGGTCGTGCCATGGACTCTCCCACTCCCGGCCCATCGTCCGCCCCATCCGCTCCCGAAGCTGACGCTCATAGCGATGGTTACGCGCCGCCTCGAGGTGGACATTGCGGGCGATCGCCAGCAGCCATGGAAGCGGCCGCTCGACCCGCCTCCCCTCAGCCAGCGCGCAGTACGCGCGCACGAACGTCTCCTGCGCCAACTCGGCCGCCTCCACCGGGGACATAACGCGCGCTAGCAGATAGGCCGTGACCGCCCGTTCCCCCTCCCTTACCAGAGCATCGAAGTCCGTCGGCTTCGATTCGGCGCGCTGCGACATCAGTCACCTCTAGCTGGAGGTTGCACGAGGGAGCCGTTTGGTCACAAATGGTGTGATCGCCTCCCACCCCTCACCCCCGCGCCTGTCTGAACCTCTGGTCGAGGTGCTCGAAGCGCGTGAGCAAGATGACGAGGGCGATGTACCCGGGCGCGAGGACGATAGCAGCGGAGGCGCCGTAGCTGAGCACGCCAGGGCTACCCGCCATCATCAATGCCAGAGGCACCATGACGAGCGCGGGCAGCAGTTGCGCGGCAACCCAGCCCGCAAATACGGTGGCGAGCTGGGCGCCGAAGATCGTCCGGAACAGCATCGAGCAGCACAGCCCGAGCGATGCCGCGGCCGTGCCCCCGATGGTTGCGATGGCGTAAGCGCCCAGAAGGTGCAGTGCCCAATCTGGGTTCTCGGGGGCGTATATCAGAGGGAGACAGAAAGGGAACAAGGCGACTCCCACCGCCCACAGCGGCAGCAACGCCCCCAGCAGCTTCCCCGCCACAATAGCACGGCCCCCGAGCCGGGTCAGCACAAGCATGTCCCATGTCCCCTGCACGCGTTCCTGACCGATGGCTCGAGAGGTCGTCAGCGCCGCCGCCGCCACCGTCAATCCCGCCCATGCCCAGACCGCAGCAATGCCGACGACGTAGATGTACTCGCCGCCGACCGACCTGAAGTAGACCCCGAGCACCGCGGGCCCGATGAGCGCGGCGGCGACCAGCGCCTGCCTCACCATGGGGCTCGCCCGCCGCATCGCGCGCGGCACCGCCTCCCGCCGGATGATCGGGTTGTCGAGCACGACCTGCTCGAACCAGCCTCGCGCCGCCTCGGACATGCAGTCAGTTTCGGTGGATCGAGCAATGGTCCTCGGATACCGGCACAGCGCAGGAGCTGCCGGAAGGGCGCTCCTACGGGAGGACGTCGAGGCGGATGGTGCGCTCGTCGAGGAGGATCCGGAACCTGCGCTGCTCCCCCGGAAATGGGAATGCGATGGTTCCTGATCGGCGCGTCGCCTCTTCCGACACGGAGATGCCGGCCATTCGCGCGAACTGCGCCCTCAGCGGCGGCCAGACATACTCCGGCACCCGCATCACTTCGTGCCACGCTTCGCCTACCAGATACGTCACTGCGAGAGGGCTCTCACCCTTCCGGCGTGTAAGCTCAATCTTCACGGCGGAAGCCCTGTCCGCGAGAGCTTGCCCGAGTATCACGTCTGCGACCCGCTCCATCGCCTCGCGCACCCCGCGATGCTCCAGGCGGAGCTCCCTTGCAGCACGCTGGCCGCGTTCGATAACCTGCACGGAATAGCCCCTATCCCGAAGTCGGCTTACTACTGCGTTCGCGGAACTGGCTGTGGAGGTGCCCGTTACCAGACGGCCGCTAGGGTCAAAGGCTTTGTAGTGGAAGACCATCTTCTCCTGCTTGAGCTTCGTCTCGACCATCTCCGCCATCTCCTTCCGCAGCTTCGCCTTCGCCCGGCTCACCCGCGTCTTCACCGCGCCCGGCGTCGTGCCCAGGAATTGTGCGACCTCGGCGTGGGAGTAGCCGTTCACGTAGTGGAGCACAACGGCTAGGCGGTCCGGCTCCGCGAGCTGCGCGAGAGCCTCCCGCACTTGGCGAGCAACCAACGCGTCGTCCCCGGTGGGTGAGGGGAGGAGGCGATTGGCATCGAGGGAGTCAGGGTTCTCCAGAGATAGCTCGCCGCGCCGCCGCCGCGCCGCGTCCATGGCTGTTCCATCGGCGATCCGATAGAGCCAGTGTGCGAACGCGTCCCCATCCCTCAGCTTCGACAAGCCGAGGTAGGCCTTGACGAAAGCGTCCTGCGCGACGTCGCGCGCCTCCTCGAAATCGCCCAGCCGGTGAAACGCCACGCCGAACACCGCGTCCTTGTAGCGAGCCACCAGCTCCCCGAAAGCCTCCTGCTTCCCCTCAATGGTGGCCTCTACTAGCTCGCCATCGCCGCGCCGATCAGACATCGCGCCTCCCGATAGCATGGTCGAGGCCCGGCCGAAAAAGGTTACAGGCTCTTCCGCATCGTCACCATCGCCGCCTCGAACCCCATCTCGCGCCAGAACGCGTTAGAGGCCGGATTCCTCGCGGCAACGCCCAGCCGCATCTCCTCCACCCCCTGACCGCGGAAGTGCTCCACCAGCGCCTCGTATAGCCTTCGTCCGACTCCCCTGCGCCGCCACTTCTGGGAGACGAGGAAGTTGGTCACGAACCCGTGCGGTGGGAGGTCGAATACCGGCGGATCCTCACCTAGCCTTCCCATCGCGAACCCGCCCAGCTCCCCTCCGGCGTCCGCCACCAGCACGATCTGCTTCTCATCGCCCATGCATTCGCTGAGGTGCTTGAGCCAGATCGCGGTCGCCTCCGCCCGCGGCTTCAGCCGGAACGCCCGCGCATCGCACTCGCGGTGGAACACCATCATCTCCCACCACAACTCGCCGATCGCCGCGCGGTCCGCGGGCACCGCCTTGCGTATGGTCACATCGCTCATTGCTCTGACCTCTTCCGGGCGAGGATGCGGAAGTGCCATCGGCTGTTCTCGCCCTCGCGGTATTCCTGCTCGTTCACGCTCAGGATGTCGAAGCCGCTCAGCAGCTCGCGCACTTCCGCCTCCGTGCAGTAGTGATGCGGCAGCCCCGCCTCGCGGCCTTCTGGATCAACCCAAGTGCCAGGCTCGATCTCGGTCCCGCGCCCGCATTCATAGTGCTTCGGACAGGGCGTCGCCCAGACGAAATAGCCCCCTGGCGCGAGCACCCGCGAGATCTCCGCGAGGATGCGCCTCAACGTCGCCAGATCGGTGTGATGTATCACGTGTGATGCCACCACGCCCCGGAAGTGGGCATCCGGGAACGGGTAGTCGCTCATGTCGGCCGTGATGACCTCGGCCGTCAGTCCGGCTTCTGCCAGGTTGCCCTTGCAGGCGGTGACGGCCGCGGGCGCGCTATCAGTTGCCACCACCTCCAGTCCGCGCGCCGCGAGGTAGACGGTATGCCGGCCGAGCCCACAGCCGATGTCGAGCACTCGTCCACCTCCGTCGCCGATGAGCCGGTCGGCCATCGCCACGACTTCGGGCAGCGGTTGCGCATCCTTCCACCGCGCCACCACCGCGGGGTCTTGCCAGAGCTTCTCCCAGGTGGTCATTTCACCGTCTCCGCGGGTGGATATGTTACCGAGCGAAGCGAGGGGCATCCCAGCC
>Ga0315291_10004194_pt1 | contig 18433 bp, 14 predicted proteins | sample YL17G12_20_MG_FD_203070 | JGI IMG/M metagenome (GOLD analysis project Ga0315291, IMG submission 203070) | Sediment microbial communities from Yellowstone Lake, YNP, Wyoming, USA - YL17G12_20 | ecosystem: Environmental > Aquatic > Freshwater > Lake > Sediment | place: USA: Wyoming | collected...
AATCCATTCTGCTGCAAGGTGAGGTGGCCGACCCGGCTAACCCGCCCAGCGGCTGTTATTTCCATCCCCGGTGCCAACATCGAATTGACCTGTGTTCGACCGAGGAGCCAAAATTGCGAGAAATCGCACTCGATCATTTTGTCAGTTGCCATCGCGCCGAAGAATTGCGGCTGATGGGTGTCCTCGGTCAAGCCCCATCGGCGTAACAACGCCGACAAGAAAGGAGGTATGTATCGAACGAGTCGAAGTAGAAAAACCGCGCGTCAAGAGTGAAAAAACCAGTACGATTTTCAAAGGAGGAAAGAAAGATGAAACGCGAGATTACTCGCCGTGATTTTCTGCGGTTATCGGCAGTAACGGCAGTGGGAGCCGTGGTCGCCGCCTGCGCGCCGCCGGTGCCCACTGCCACACCTGTCCCACCGACGAAGCCACCAGCACCCACCACGGCACCTACCACAGCACCTACCACAGCACCCCCGCCTACTACTGCTGCCGTCGCACCAACGACAGCACCGACCGCAGCACCAACGGCGATCCCGTACGGCGAAGCACCCATGCTCGCCGATCTGGTCAAGGCGGGCAAACTGCCGCCCGTGGCGCAGCGACTGCCGAAAAAGCCCTGGGTCGTGGCATCGTATGAGGGTGCCGGCAAGTACGGTGGCAATTACCGCCGGGCGTTCCAGGGGGTATCCGACGCCTGGGGTCCGACCAAGCTAGTGGACCGCGCGTGGGGTTGGTTCGACAAGAACCTGAACTTGATACCACGCATGCTCGAATCGTGGAGTGTCAGCGCGGATGGGAAAGTGTGGACCATCAAGTTGCGCGAGGGACTCAAGTGGTCGGATGGCAAGGCGGACTACACCACTGATGACATTGCCTTCTGGTACCAGAACGAGTTCCTGAACAAGAAACTGACTGCCACCCCGAACACAATTTGGATGGACCCAGACAAGACCATCGTCAAATTTGCGGCGGTGGACAAGTACACGGCAACGTTCACGTACACCAAGCCCAAGCCGATGTTCATCTACAACATGACCCGCGGCGGCACCGGCGGCGGCTCAACCATTGCCCCCCTGCCGGTCTCTCCCAGCCACTACATGAAGGCGTTCCACGAGGATACGACGACGGACAAGACGGCGTTGGCAGATGACATCAAAAAGCGCGGCTTTGCGGACTGGCAGTCCTACTATATGCAGTTTGCGAGGCAGTGGACTGCCAACCCCGACCGACCCACGACTGGTCCGTGGTTGGCGAAGAACGACCTCACCAAAGAGCTGTTTACGATCGAGCGCAACCCCTACTTCTGGGGCGTGGACCCGCAAGGCAATCAGCTCCCCTACATTGACACGGTCACGCACCGCCAATATTCGTCGTCTGCGCCCGACGTGCTCAGGCTGTGGGTGACCAACGGCGAGATTGACTTTCAGGCACGCTTCATGACCGTCGGCGACATTCCGCTCTTCAAGAGCAGCGAAACCAAGGGCGACTATAAGGTGGTCATGGCGCTCAACGCTGGGCATATCGCCATGCAACTCAACCTCAGCACCAAGAACAAGTTGCTCAACGAGTTCTTCAACCAGCGCAATGCGCGCATCGCCATCTCATCCGCGATCAACCGTGATCAGATCAACCAGTTGGTCTATAACGGCTTGATGAAGCCGCGCCAGTACAGCCCGCTGCCCGTATCGCCGCAGTACTATGAAAAACTCACCACCGCCTACATCAAGTACGACCCGGACACGGCGAACAAACTGCTGGATGACGCTGGCTACAAGAAAGGCACGGATGGTATCCGCCTGCACAAGGACGGTGTCACCCCGATCAGTTTCATCGTCGAGAATACTACCACCGCCGATCCGACCGAGGATGCGGCGCAGCTGGTCGCCAAAGACCTGGCGAAGGTCGGCCTCAAAATGACCTACAAGTACGTCGAGCGGGCGCTGTACACCACGCACTATACAGCCAACGACATCGAAGCGGCTTTCTGGGGCGGCGACCGGACGGTGCTGCCGCTGGTGCCAGAAGCCATCATCTTCCGCGGCGTCCAGCCGGATCGCCCGTGGTGCCCGGGCTGGGGCTTTACGATCATGGACGTGACCAATCCCAATGCGGTCAAGCCGCCCACGGGGCACTGGATCTACACGATCTGGAAGATCTGGGACGAGGAAATCGTCATCGAGCCGGATCCTGCCAAACAGACGGCGGCGTTCAAAAAGATCCTTGACATCTGGGCTGCCGAGCTGCCGATGATCGGCATCCTGGGCGAACAGCCGTCACCCACGATTGTCAAGAATGGCTTCAAGGGGTATCCCGCCGGTGTGCCGAATGACGATACGGTCGGCGACGAGAATTACTGCAGCACCGAGACGTACTACTGGGACGACCCCAGCAAGCACAAAGTGTAAGTCCTGTCATTTCGAGCGGAGCGAGAAATCTCAATCCGCGTTGGACGAGATTTCTCCTCGCACAATACGCTCGTCGAAATGACAGAAAAGAGACCTGGAAGGTCTCCCAAGACCTTCCAGGTCTTGCGGGAGGACGTGTATGTTAGGTTACATTGCGCGACGGGTCTTGCTGATGATCCCAACCTTGTTCGTGATCTCGGTCATCTCGTTCATCGCTCTCCAACTTCCGCCCGGCGATTACTTGTCGTCCTACGCCGCCCAGTTGAGCACGACGGGCGAGTCCATTGACCAAGAGGCGATTGATTCGCTGCGGGAGCGCTATGGATTGGGCGAGCCGGTCTATGTGCAATACGGCAAATGGGTCTATGGCATCGTCACGCGCGGCGATTGGGGTCAATCGATGGAGATGCAAAGACCGGTCAAAGACCTGATCGGGGAGGCCTTGGGGCTAACGGTCGCACTGGCGGTCTTTTCGCTACTCATCAGTTGGGCGATCGCGATCCCTATGGGCGTATTCTCCGCAACGCACCAGTATTCGATCCCCGATTATCTCATGTCCACCTTCAGTTTTCTTGGCGTGGGTGTACCTTCCTTTCTGTGGGCGCTGATCATCATGTATCTTGCGCAAACCCAACTCGGCATGAATGTGGGGGGACTGTTCTCGCAAGAGTATCTTGTCGCACCGTGGTCGTGGGACAAAGTGGTGGACTTGCTCAAGCATATCTGGATTCCGGGCTTGATTGTGGCGATCGAGAATACCGCTAGCGACCTCCGGACCACGCGCGCGAACCTACTGGATGAGGTGAACAAGCCCTATGTGGAATTGGCGCGCGCGAAAGGATTGAGCGAGGGGAGATTGATCTGGAAGTATCCGGTGCGCGTTGCGTTGAATCCATTTTTTAGCACGGTTGGCTGGTCGCTGGCGAACCGGATTTCGTCCATCACGCTGATGTCGGTGGTGCTCAGCCTGCAAACGACGGGACCGCTGCAATTGCGCGCCTTGGTGTCACAGGACATGTACCTGGCAGGCAGCATCTTGTTGTTGTTAAGCACACTGACTGTCATCGGCACGCTGGTCTCTGATATCCTGTTGGCGTGGGTGGACCCGCGCATCCGATTGGAGGGGTAAGCCATGACTGCTTTGGATGAGACGAAGCAAGTGGATGAAATCCCAGTCATAGAAGAGGACATCGCGAGCGGTGGGGAAAAGGTCTATGTGGCTCCGCCCTGGAAACTGATGTGGTGGCGGTTTCGCAAACACAAGATGGCATTGGTCTGCAGCGTGATTTTGATCGTCTTTTATTTCGTCGCCATCTTTAGCGAGTTCGTCGCGCCCTACGATCCAGACCAGGCGATGATCCAGTTCAAACAAGTGCCGCCCACCGCGATCCACATCCGCGACGGGGAAGGACAGTTTCACTTCCCATTCGTCTACCAGCACACACGCGCGATGGATCCCATAACGTATCAGATCAGTTACACCGAGGACACCCGCATCCGGTATCCGATCCAGTTCTTTGTTCACGGCTTTGAGTACAAATTGTTGGGGCTGTGGACAACCGACAATCACCTGTTCGGATTGTCCCCTGCCGCGAAGGATCTGCAAGGTGAGTTCATTTTCGGGACTGACCGCCTGGGGCGGGACATGTTCTCGCGCCTGTGCTACGGCGCACGCCTCTCGCTCTCGATGGGCATGATCAGCGTATTCCTCAGTCTGGCTTTGGGTGTCGTCCTGGGGGGCATCTCGGGCTATTACGGTGGGACAGCCGATGTCGTCATTCAGCGCGTCATCGAGTTCATCCGCACGGTTCCCACCATCCCGCTCTATATGACGCTGAGCGCGGCGCTGCCGAACGACTGGCCCATCGAGCGGGTGTACTTTGGCATCACGATGATCATTGCGGTGGTGGGGTGGACCTTTATGGCGCGCGTGGTGCGCGGGCGGTTCCTGGCGATGCGCGAGGAGGACTTTGTGCTCGCGGCTCGTTTGAACGGCTCGAGCGAGATGCGCATCATCCTGCGCCACATGGTACCCTCTTTTCTGTCCTATATTATTGCGGCACTAACATTAAATATTCCCAACATGATCCTCGCCGAGACGGGGCTGAGTTTCATCGGTCTGGGGTTGCGCGCACCCGCGATCAGTTGGGGTGTGTTATTGCAGGAGGCGATGAACCTGAGCTCGCTGGTGCTGGCGCCGTGGGTGCTGGCGCCGGGCTTTGCCGTCGTCATCTCTGTTCTGGCTTTCAACTTTGTCGGGGATGGCTTGCGCGACGCCGCCGATCCATACGCAAGGTAGAGAGGTCAATCGAAATGCAAGATCGCACTCTGCTGGAAGTGAATAACCTCAAGACATATTTTTTCTGCGACGAGGGTACGGTCAGGGCAATCGATGGCGTTGATTTCAGCATCACGCGCGGGCAGACCCTGGGCGTAGTGGGCGAAAGCGGCTGCGGCAAGAGTGTCACGGCTCGCTCGGTCTTGCGGATTGTACCCAAGCCGGGGCGAATCGTGGAGGGGGAGATCACACTCCATCGGCTGGTTGACGACAAGCCCGGTTCTACGATAACCGACCTGGTGAAACTGACCGACCTTGATCCGATGGGAACCATCATGCGCAGTCTGCGCGGCTGTGAAATGGCGCTGGTGCCGCAAGAACCGATGGCGTCGCTCAGTCCGGTGCATACGATCGGCGACCAGATTGCGGAAGCGATCATCTTGCACCAGAAAGTGAACAAAGCCGAGGCGCGCACCAAGACGGTTGAGATGCTCGATCTGGTCGGTTTTCCACATCCCCAACAGCGCGTGGATTGCTACCCTCACCAACTGTCGGGAGGGTTGCGCCAGCGTGCGGTAATCGCGATGGCACTCTCCTGCCATCCCAGTTTGCTCATCGCCGACGAGCCGACGACTGCGCTGGACGTGACGACCGAGGCGCAAATCCTGAGATTGATGCGCAATCTGCAACAAGAATTGGGGATGGCGATCATGTACATCACGCACAATCTGGGCGTCATCGCCCAGATGACCGAGAAAGTGATCGTCATGTACCTGGGCAAGGTTGTCGAGGAAGCGAGTGTAGATGCCATTTTCCACAATGCCATGCACCCCTACACGCGCGCCTTGCTGCGGTCTATCCCACGCCTGGGCCAAAGGACGCGCGAACGGCGGCAGCTGGAATCCATTCGTGGTTCGGTGCCAGACCCGTATTCCATCCCGAAGGGCTGCCCTTTCCATCCCCGGTGCAGCCAACGGGTTCGCGGGGTGTGCGACCAACAAGAGCCGTCTAACATCCAAGTCGAGCCGGGGCACAAAGTTCGATGCGTACTCTACAAATCGTAGACGGTATCCATAGAATTCGTTTCTAATCGCACTTGCCGGTTGTCTGTGGATCGCAGCCAGTCTGCCTTTTGTGGCGTGCGGTCCACAGTCGTTTTTTGGGGGTGCCCCTATGAAGACACAGATTGCTTCCTCACCGACCCTGAAAAACATTCTGCTCTACGGACTCGGCTATTCGCTCTGGCTAGTCAATAGTATGGTGTGTGTCGTGGCAGTCATCCAGCTCCGTTCTGCGGTTAACGTAATCTGGGTTGCGCTCGGCGGTGACCGTTACACACTTAGTTTGGTCAACCAACTTTGTTTGCTGTTAGGTGGTTTTGTTGCTTTTGTTTACGTGATGTTCTTGGAGAGCCACTATCGTGAAAGCGTCACGCAACGAAAACGGAAACCCGAGACGAGCGAGGATGTTTCAGCGCGAGCATCAACCTCGCCAAGCCGATTCGCGCGATGGTTGACTGATTGGGGACTCGGTATATTATTGCGGCGTTTCGCGATTACGACTACTATTCCACTTGGCGTGTGCCTTGCATCTCTTGTCGCGCTAGAAATTGCTTTGCGCGGCATACCTTAACATAGAGACGTTGCACGCAACGTCTCTACCATATTTGCTGAGGAATTATGTCCATCCACTATGCTCGCTACGAACTCGAAAAAGGGTACATTCACAATTGGCTCGTCGCCGGTCCGCAAGCCATTCCCGTGCTTGACCTGGAGCGTTATCAGGGCGCGGATTTCAAGTCGCAGATTGCGCGGCACTATAATGAAACCGACTCGGGTGTAACCGAGATGCCGGTGCAAGATCAATCCTTCCAAATAGGCGACGCGAAATTGGAGTGGAATTATTTCCGGTGTGATGACGATCACTTGCTTGACTGCACCGCGTTTTATCACACCTGCCACTATTTGCGATCTTGGGCGTACAGTCGCGTCGTGAGCCCTTCGGCGCAAGAGGTCACGTGCATCCTGACGACGAATGGTCCCGCCGATGTGTGGCTCGCGGAGCGCGGCGAACACGTTCATCGCCAGGAACATTTCCATCATCAGATACCACACAGTGTCTCTTTTCAAGCCAGGCTGAAGGAAGGTCACAACGAATTCCTTGTGCGCTTTGAAGAAGTCGCGGCGCGCGAGTGTCCCTACGCGATGGCGCTGCAAATCGTGGGCATGCCGCGTGAAGCGTTCGTCTTAGTGCCGACTTTGCACGAAGGGGTCGCGCGTCGCCAAGTTGTCGAACGCGCGATCGAAGCGGCATACCTGGATCGGGATGTATTCGTGTGGGATGATGAGATCACCGTGCATTGGCCCCAAGACTTGGCAACCTCGGCAGAACTGACCGTTCGTCTTCAAAAACCGCCAGCGTGGATCTATTCCGAGGCACGCCCGACTGCATCGGCTGGACACAAGGCGCCGATGAGTGCGCCCTATTCAATTCCAGAAGGGCAATTTCACATCGTCTTGTTGCCGACACTGCAAGAATATTACGAAGGGAATTTACGCCTCGAACGCAAGATTGCTTTGACCTCGCTTAAGAACAAGTATTCCCAATCTCCGTATGGTACCTTTGACGAGCGCCGCGTGGAAGCATTACTGGATGCGGCTCAGCGCGACGCGGAGCGCAACGTCTTTTCCGAGATCGCCAAGATGGCTTTGGGCTATTGGGCTGACGTGAAGACCGATGTCATCATGCAGACCATCGAGGGAATCAACCAGCGAAAGGATTGCAGCGATTTCTACTTGGTGGGCTTGCTGGGGATGTTGCATCGGTACGGCAACAACGCGTCTTTCCCCGAATCGCTCAAGCAACCACTCGAAGATTGTGTGCTGAATTTCAAGTATTGGATGGATGAGCCGGGTGACGACGCAATGTGCTACTGGTCGGAGAACCATCAGATTCTGTTTCACGCGTGCGAGATTCTGGCAGGTCAACTTTACCCGGAGCGCATCTTTACGAATGTCGGACAGACGGGGCAATGGCATCGCGAAAAAGGCGAACAGAGGGCGCTGTCCTGGCTACTCGAGCGCGGCGCGGGTGGATTTCGCGAATGGGATTCGAACTGCTATTTCGAAGAGGATTTGCTCGCGCTTTCGCACCTCGCTGATCTGGCGGAGAGCCAGTCCGTGTACGATCTGGCTACGGTCATCATGGACAAGCTGTTTTTGACGATGGCGCTCAATTCGTACAAAGGGACGTTCGGCTCGACGCACGGACGCACGTACACGCCACACATCAAGGGCGCGCGCGGAGAATCTACCGCCGGCGTCAGTCGTTTGATGTGGGGCATGGGCGCGTTTAACGACAAGATACTCGCGACCGTCAGTTTGGCGTGCATGCAAAACTATGGCTTTCCGCTCATCATCGGCGATATTGCCGCCGACCTGCCTGCCGAAATGTGGAACCGCGAGCGCCACGCGGGAAAACTGGAAGCGTGGTGCGACCGGGAAACCGGCGATTGGGAAGTGAACAAGGTGACGTACAAAACGCCGGACTATATGCTCTGCTCGGCGCAGGACTATCACCCCGGCGAGAGTGGATACCAGCAGCACATCTGGCAAGCAACATTCGGACCCGACGCCGTTGTCTTTGTCACGCATCCACCTTGTCTCAGCGAAGAGGGTTCGCATCGTCCCAACTTTTGGCACGGTAACGTCGTTCTGCCGCGCGTCGCGCAGTGGAAAGATGTGCTGATCGCGGTTCACAAATTACCGGCGGACGATTGGCTAGGTTTCACGCACGCGTATTTCCCCGTCTGGGCGTTCGACGAGTACGCGTTGCGCGCCGACGCGAACGGTCGCAAATGGGCATTCGCGCGCAAAGGCGACGGCTATTTGGCACTCGGCGCAGCGCGCGGATTAGAGTTTATCACGCGCGGCGACAACGCCTACCGCGAGTTGCGCTCCTACGGTCAACACAATGCGTGGGTGTGCCACCTGGGGCGCGCCGCGCTCGACGGCGATTTCGTTGCGTTCCAAGAAAAAACACTCGCGCTTGATGTGAACTTTGGCGAACTATCCGTGCGTTGCACGACCCTGCGCGGCGAGACGTTGGCTTTTGGCTGGGAAGGTGCGCTGATGCGGAACAATCAAGTGGAGCCGATCAACGGCTTCAAACACTATGACAATCCGTACTGTGTTGCTGATTTGCCGGCATCGCAGATGGAGATTCGCTACGGCGATCAGGCGATGCGGCTGAATTTTGCTGGGTGAGTGAGGTAGTGAGCCATGAATAAACGTGAAGTCGGTACGCGCAAGTTCCCAGACATGTTGTTGAATCACAGGATGATGTGGTGATCACAAAGGAGAATACGACAGTCAAGATACATCTCGACACTGATATAGGTGGCGACATTGATGACTTGTGCGCGTTGGCAATGCTTCTTCGATTGTCAGACGTTGAGATTACTGCCATAACGACCGTTGCGGAAGTTGATGGCAAAAGAGCGGGTTATGTGCAGTACGTCCTGAACCTCGAACATCGAGAGGGAGTACTTGTAGCGGCGGGCGCGGACGTTTCTCTCGGATGCTATCGCATCCAGCAAGTCCTTCTCAACGAAGAAAATTACTGGGGCGAACGGATCGCGCCTTCACCCAACCCGCTTGACAAAGCCTTATTGCTTCTCAAAAAAAGCATTGAACAAGGCGCAACCGTCGTCGGTATTGGCCCCTATACTAATCTGTATCTGCTGGAGAAACAATATCCAGGAATACTGAGAACTGTCCCGCTCGTTCTCATGGGAGGTTACGTCTATCCCACTGGAGAAGGTTTCCCGCAGTGGGGCAACAACATGGATTACAATATTCAGGTTGATGTTCAATCAGCCCAATATGTCATTGAGCATTCCAATCCAACTCTTGTTCCTTTGTCAGTAACGCTCGAAACCTCGTTACGCAGAGCGTACCTGGGAACGTTAAGAAACTCGGGCGTATTAGGACAAATGCTTGCAAGGCAGGCAGAGGCGTTTGCAAAAGACGAGAACTATGCAGAAAAGGTTGGCAAGACTTGCAGCAAAGTGCCAAGCGATATCATCAACTTTCAACACGATCCACTGGCCTGCGCCATTGCGGCGGGTTGGAGCGAAGGAGTAGAGATTACGGAAATTCCCTTGAAATTGGAATTAAGGAATGGATGGCTTCACGAGACAATTGATCCTGCTGGCAAACCAACGCGGGTAGTAGCCAGGATAGATGGAAACAGATTCAATGAGTTTTGGATTGATGTAGTTGGCCGCATATCGGGAGCACGGATTGCAAACTGACTAGAAGGTGGCATGAGTCAATTAACGCTAACTCAAGTCCTCCAAACACTCTCCCAAACCGTTCGCACGACATTCACGCGCCAGATCACCGATTCCACTCGGATGACACGTTGAGCACTTATGAAGATATTTTTGATCTTTCCACCGCAATGGACACCGGCGATGCCACACCTGGCATTGCCGGTGCTCACCTCTTTTCTGCGGTCGCAGGGTGTGGACGTTATCCAGCGCGATCTGAATGTGGAGACCTATGACGCGGTCCTGAGTCGCGCGTATCTTGAACAATCCATTGATCGTCTCCGTGCTAACTATCCGCGCAAGCGAAAGCGTAATGTCCCCAAGAGAATCCAGTGGGCATTGGCTGAAGGCTCCGCGCTAGCAGCGCGAATCGAACCAGCCAAAGCCGTATTTCGCAGTCCCGCGTTCTATGATGGTGAGACAAGTCTAGAAGCGTTTGCAGTCATCGCGCAATCGCTCACCTTGGCATCGTTGGCGTTCTACCCGGCGCAACTCGATCTCCTGAATTATCAACCGGCTGTGCCGGTGGATAGCAGTCGTCACTTGCTAGATGCCGCGCGCGATCCCCGACACAATATTTTCCTCGACATTTTTCGGCGCGGAATCATTTCTGACATCGTGCGCGAACGACCTGACATCGTCGGCATCTCGATTCCGACGATGGGACAGATGCTTGCGGCGATGACACTGGCGCACCTGATCAAGCAAACCGGGCTTGGCTGTCACGTCTCCCTTGGTGGACCCCACGTCACGATGCTGCGCGAGCAGATTCCGCAAACGCCAGCGTTGTTCGACCTGATTGACAGCGCGATTGTCTTCGACGGCGAAACTCCACTCCTTCGTTTGGCCGAAGCCTTGGATGGCAATCGCAATCTTGCCCAAGTTCCCAACCTGATTTATCACGCAGACGGCACGATTCGCGTGAATCCGGTTCCGGCGCATCCTGACTCATCGGCATTGGTTCAACCTGATTTCGACGGACTACCGCTCGACCGATACCTCGTGCCTGACTTGGTGCTGCCGCTTATCACTGCGCATGGTTGTTATCACGGGCAGTGCGCTTTCTGCAATGTCGGTTACGGAGCAGGTAAAGGATTCCATCTGCTGCCGGTTGAGCAGATCGTCGAACGAATCATTGCATTGGAAAAGAAATATGGTGTGCGCCACATCTTTTTCGCCGACGAAGCCATCGCGCCGCGCACGATGCGCCTTCTTTCGGATCGGCTCGCAGAACTAGGTTCGCCGGTCAATTGGTGTAGTTGTGCGCGATTCGAGCGGGGGATTTCGGCCGAGTTGTTACAGGGCATGGCGCGCGGCGGCTGTCGGATGTTATTCTTTGGTTTGGAGACGGCTTCGGAACGAATGGTTCAGCACATGGTCAAAGGCACACAGCGCGAGACGGTGAGCCGCATCTTGCAAGAAGGAACTAACGCCGGCATCTGGAATCACACCTTTCTTTTCTTCGGCTTTCCAACCGAAAGGATGGAAGATGCGCAAGAGACGGTCAACTTTCTCTACGCCCATCAAGACTCGATTCACTCCGCCGGGTTCGGCACATTTGTCTTGGAACGCTATTCACCGGTGCATCTAAATCCAACCCGATACGGCGTCACGCGCATTATTGACAAGCCTGAGCGAGACTTGGCGATTTATTTCGATTACGAACTCGCGTCCGGGATAGACGAAAGCATGGCGAAAACCATCCTCGACCGGTTTTTGGATGCTCTGCCGGGCAAACGCTTTGGACAATTCTATACTCACGACGTTCATCGCTTTTTGTACGCTAGCCACTTACGCGCGCAAGGCAAATCATTTCCACTGTGGTTGGTGAATGAAAGAGTTGCACAAGATGAAATATCGTAGATTCGGAAAATTGGATTGGGAGGTTTCGGCGCTGGGATTCGGGTGCATGAGACTCCCAACAATCGGTGGAGACCATGCCAGTATTGACGAGCCGGAAGCAACCCGTATGTTGCACTATGCCATTGACCAAGGTGTGAATTACCTTGACACGGCGTACCCGTATCACGGCGGGAACAGCGAATCGTTTCTCGGGCGCGCGCTCAAGGATGGATACCGGGAGAGGGTGCAGCTCGCGACCAAATTGCCGTGCTGGAAGATCGAAGCCGCAGAAGATCTCGACAAGGTCTTGAACGAGCAGTTGCAAAAACTACAGACCGCGCGCGTTGATTTTTACCTGTTGCACGGGCTAAACCGCGAGCGATGGGACAAGATGCGCGACCTGGGCGTACTCGAACGCGCTGAGCAAGCCATGGCCGATGGGCGCATCGGATATCTCGGGTTCTCATTCCACGACAAGTATCCAGTCTTTCAGGAGATCGTCGACGCGCACAATTGGACGTTCTGCCAGATTCAGCACAACTACATGGATATCGAAAATCAAGCCGGCACCAAGGGATTGCAATACGCCGCGTCGAAAGGATTGGCGGTAGTCGTCATGGAACCATTGCTGGGTGGTAAACTCGTGAATCCACCCGCACCGGTTCAGGAAATCTGGGATACTGCCGCCGGCAAGCGCTCGCCCGCCGACTGGGCACTGCAATGGCTGTGGAATCAACCGGAGGTGTCGGTCGTGCTCAGCGGGATGAGCACGCTGGAACAGGTCGAGCAAAATGTCTCCAGCGCGACCACTGCACGAGTCAACGCGTTGACAGCGCAGGAACTTGCGCTATTCGATCAGGTGCGCGCCCAGTACAACGATCTCAGTCCCATCCCTTGCACCACGTGTGAGTACTGCCTGCCATGCCCGAACGGCGTCGCCATTCCGCGCGTCTTTGCGGCTTATAACGAAGGGATGATGTACGACCAACCTGATGTCGCGCGACGAGCCTACAAACAGTGGATTCCCACCGAAAACCAGGCAAGCGCCTGCTTGGAATGTGTCGAGTGCGAAGACAAGTGTCCGCAGAATATTCCGATCAGCGAGTGGATGCCCATTGTCCATGAGGTACTCAGCGACGGCAAGCCGTACGTCAAACATCTACCTCCATCGAACACAAGGAGCAAGTGATCATGTCTGCAATTGAAAATCTGACCCGGCAAGCACTGGCGGGCGACACACTCAAACCCTGGATCATGCTGGGGCCATTCAACCACGACATGTCGAGCAAGGTCGCGGGCTTGGCGTATTTTGAAAATAAAAACTCGACGGTGGGTCGCGCGGCGATGAACGAGGTCGTGGACGAGGCACTCGGGATTTTGGCGTTGTCGCCTGTGGAAGGGCAGGAGACGACGTTTCACGAGGAGCCAACGCGCTGGAACTTGGTGCGCGGTCCGGAGAAATATCTTTCGTGGGGCACGTACAACATCAAGAACCACTTAGGCGCGGCGTTTCTTTCGACCATCGTCACACCCGATAACGCAGGAGTGTGGCAGTGGCGGATGTTCGTCAACGACTCGCGCGCGCTTGTGTTCATCAATGGCGCGCTTGTTTTTGACAGCGCGAATGTTTCTCCTGCGCGCGAAGGTATCGTCCACGCGTATCAATTTGCAGCGGCGTTGCAACCGGGCGAGAATGTGCTGAACGTCGGACTGTTTCGAATCGCGCGCATGGCACAGGTCGGGCTGCGACTAGAGATCGCCGAGGGTGATGCAACCGTGCGCGTGCCACTCGCGCCAGGTATGTCGTTGGAAACGCGCGCGCTCGTCGAAGAAGAACTGCATAGTCTCCGCCTGTCGCGCGACATCATTTATCCTGAGCACGACCTGGGTCTGACCTTGGGCAAAGCCGCCGCGAGTGGCAATCCGAAGAGCGGGGTCAAGTTGCAAGTCGAACTCGTATCGTCCGAGGGCAAGGCGTTGCAGAGTGCGCTGCCAACCGCTGCGGGCGCGGTGTCGCTCGCTTCGGGCAAGGCGTTGGCTGATGGCGTCTATCACATCCGCTGCAAGTGGCTTGGCAAGGACTGTCAGCCGTTCACAGCGACATCATTCAATAATCTGCACAAGGTTACACCAATCGCCGCACCGCCAGGATACGACAAGATCGAAGAACGGCGGCGGCTAGTGCTGGAACACTATGCCGATAACATCGAAGAAGGCACGCATCGTATTTGGACGCAGGTCGCGCGCTACGCGCGCGGTCAATTCGACCGCGTCGACGAGAGCGCGATTCGCTGGACGTGCGAATTCATCGCCGCACGAAATGACTGCGCCGATTTCGTCATTCAGGGCATTTTGCGGTTGATGTTCTGGGAACGCGAGCAGCGCCGCCTCAGTCCCGAAATCAACGCGCTGATGAAAGAGACGATCCTGGGCTTCAAGTATTGGATTGACGAACCTGGCGACACGGTGATGTACATGGGATCGGAAAACCATCGGCTGCTTTTCCACGTTGCCGAGTGGATGGCGGGATTTCTGTTTCCGACGGACGAGTTCACGAACAGTCGGCTGAACGGCGTGTTTCACTATCACAAGGCATTCACGTACATCACCGAATGGCTGCGTCAGCGCGGACGATTCGGGTTTGACGAGTGGCATTCGAACTCGTACTTTCCGATCTGCGTCGCGCCGCTCTTGAACGTGTACGATTTTGCGACGATTGAGGGGCAATACAAATTGCGCCAGATGGTTGGCGCGGTACTCGACGAGATGTTCTTCAACCTGGGTTCCGATTCCTACCAGGGCATCTGGGGCACGACGCATGGGCGCAGTTACGGCATCTATGTGAAGTATCCTGATTTCGATGGAACATCGGCGTTGTGCTGGCTGTTCTTCGGCAATGGCTCGCTGACGAAAGGCACCTCAGGCATGGCGCCGGTCTGCCTGGGCACGAGCACGTACAAACCACCCAAGATCATTTTCGATATGGCAACCGACAGCACGAGCGTGATCGAATCCAAAGAGCGGCACGGTACGCTTGGCGTGCGCACATCGGCGCGGCACGCGGATTTCGTCGTCTATCGCACGCCCGATTACATGCTCTCCGGCTTGCAAGACCATCGCAAAGGCGAGTTCGAATCGTCAACGCACGTCGCGCAGGTGACGCTCGGCAACAAGGCGAACATCTTTTGGTCATGCCCGCATACGTGCGGCGAGGGTTCGGGACTGCGCCCCGATTACTGGTCGGGCAGTAGCGTGATGCCGCGCGTCATTCAACACAAGAATGTCATGTCGCTCACCTTCCGCCTGAATGATTATTTCACGTGGATGAGCCACTGCTGGTTTCCGCAAGAACTGTTCGACGAAGTACGCTTTGCGGGCAATTGGGTTTTCGTGCGCCTCAAGCGCGGCTACGTCGGCATCTATTCACAGAATGGGATGCAGGTGGGCGATTACGGGCAGTACGCCGGACGCGAACTGCAATGCGCCGCGCGCGAAAATACCTGGCTCGTCGAGTGCGGACGCGAAGCAGATTGGAAATCGTTCGACGCGTTCGTCAACGCGTTGAGCGCGGCGCGCATCACGGCAAAAGATGGCGTCATCACATTCGAGTCGCCGACGATTGGTCGCTTTGTCACGGGCTGGGACGTCACGCCGACAGTCAACGACGTGCCGATTCAATTGAGCCGCTATCCGCTCGTGGAGAGCGCGTGGGCGCATTCCGACTTTGGCTCCGGCGAGATGGTGTTGCGCTACGGCGACGCGGTGTACGAGTTGTGGTTCAATCAGTAGTTGGAGCACTAGTTGCGGAAAGCGGGCTCCTTGCAACATTCCGTTTCAATCTGATTGCGGTGCGTCACGCCAGCATCTAAAAACAAAAACCGCCGCGCAAAGGCGACGGCTGTGTGAACACGAGTCAACGATTCTATTGCCGAATCGGAAGGTAATTCATCTGGTCGGCGTATTCGTCAGGATTTGACGCGCCCCAGATAAGAGCCAACTCCTTGATGGTATCGCCAATTGACATGTTCGCGTTCAGAGTAAACATTCCAGGAACATGACGCCCTGCCACAAGATGGTCGCGCCAATGGTTTGGCATCGAGTCGCGATTGTTTGTCACCAATGAAAAACTGTGCGCTTCACACCAAATCAAAATATCGGGATCAAGCGTACCGAAGGACGGCGCGTTAGGGTCGCCTATGCGCCAAACAACGATGTCGGGATAATGCAGATGCATTCCCTTCCGCAGACTGTCATCTACGTTTTCGTCAATCAGATAACGTATCGCGCTCATGATTCGGAGATCGTCGCCGTTGCCGATTCGCGTTCCGCGGCAATACGGCGTAGTTTTTGAATCGCTGGCGATGGATTGCGGTCTTGCTCCTCGCGGCGAAGTCTGGCGTTCTCCAGCCAATTGGAGAGATAAGCCGTTACTTTCTCTTTATTACGCAAGTAATAGGTGATCGTCGCGTAGACCTGCTCCTGCGTCAATGAAGGATAGCGCGATGCAATATCCTCGGGAGAGCGACTGCGATAGATATAATCGTAGAGGATGGTTTCTATTCCAACGCGCGTTCCTTTAACGCGGATGTCATCTGGCGCAAGGAAGTTGAAATATTCTTCGAGTTCCATAGCACTCACCTCCGCCACAGATTATATCACAAATGACGAACGCTGCCAAACACACGGCGTTCACGCCATTCCTTTCAAAGCCAAAGTTCTCGTCGGCGCGTTGGGACACAGATTAACGCTGATACACACTGATTTTTGGGCTTTTCAATCTGTGTTCATCTGTGCACGAAGCGTCTGTGTCCAAGACCATCTCCGATAAAGTCTATTAGATTGATGGCAGCACTCCCGCCCTGACCGATTGATAGTGCAACCGCTCCTAACCGCGTCTTGACTTTGAGTTGAAAATAAGAGAAGATAAGATACGGAATGGATCACCCGACAAACAGTTGAACAAGGAGGTTTGGCAATGGATCCACTTGCGTATTATGCAACTCAGAGCCCGATAACTGACCCAGGTGGCGACAAGGGATTGTTTGCTGGTTTGCCTGGTACCGTCGAAGGTTTATGCCGTGTTGTGCAGGGATTGTATATCCATTACATGGGCGGAGAGAGGTATGGCTATCAGATACCTGAGGAGAGACTTGCCGAAGTCAACATCCGTTACATAGAGAAGATGCTGGCTCGGATTATCGAACTGGATGCCCATCCTTTGACAGAATCCCGACTACCAGAAAAGCGGCTGGTCGGCTGCTGTCGTGATGCGGCGACTTTGTTCTGTGCTATGGCGCGTCACCACGGAATTCCCACGCGTAACCGCGTTGGATTTGCTGCCTACTTCACTATGCTCGACTCTGATTTCAACTGTTCCCATGTAGTAGCAGAATTCTGGGATTCAAAGGAGAGGCGCTGGCGGCTCGTAGACCCGGACCTGGATGAGCAAGCGATTCAAGAGAACAACATCCAATTTGATATGTATGACGTTCCCCGCGATCAATTCCTGGTTGGAGGCAAGGCGTGGCAGATGTGTCGTGCCGGTGCGTCCGATCCGAATAGGTTTGGAGTCTCTGGATACGGAGACATGAAGGGGTTGCCGTTCGTTCGTGGCAACCTGATTCAAGATTTGGCAGCATAGAACAGAATGGAACTACTGAATTGGGACTGCTGGGGTTTGATGCTAAGGGGCATGGGAGCGCATACCGATGAGGAGTTGCGGCTTTTGCACAAAGTGGCTGTGCTCACTCAAGCCGGTCACGAAGCCCTGCCCGAGATGCAGGCGCTTTACGAGGCGGAGGCAAATCTGAAGGTGCCAGGTGTGGTCATGTGCTATAACCCGGTGGGTGCGCCAAGTGAGGTAACGCTGCCGATTTAGCCACCACGGCGAATTGTGGGAATATGCAGGTGTTCATCTGATAGACAGCGTGTGGGCACATTCGGAATTTGGCTCCGGCGAAATGGTGATGCGGTACGGCGACGCGGTGTACGAGTTGTGGTTCAATCAGTAGTTAGGGAGCGAGGTGATTGATGTTCAAAGATCATCCTGACTTATCGCAACCGAATGGATCGACTGTGCTCTGGCGCTATGTCCCTCTCGCACAATTGCTTTCTTTGCTGGAGCACCGAGCACTCTGGTTCGCTCGGCTCGACAAGCTCAAGGATCCTTACGAGGGAGTGCCGACCAAGCCCCTGATCGACGACCTGTGGAAATCTGTTGCAGAGCTGCCTGCGAAAGAGCGCGAGCACGGCAGACAAACTGCTGAATACGACACTCGGATCCTTTCGCCCCGTAGTTACAAGCTGTTTTTCGTCTCGTGCTGGCATGCCAACGAATACGAGTCAGACGCAATGTGGCGTTTGTACGCGGGTTCTGGCGAAGGCATCGCCATCAAATCGAGTTTCGAAAGATTTCGCGATAGCTTTAACGATCCTAAACTGGCCGTGCATGGAGGATTGGTCCAGTACGTTGACTTCGCATCGTATCGGCCAAGTTCAGATAACCTCCTTGCTGGGGCCACCCTCAAGGGGATGAGCTTCATACATGAACAAGAGTTTCGCGGGATCGTGATG
>Ga0315291_10004195_pt1 | contig 18433 bp, 9 predicted proteins | sample YL17G12_20_MG_FD_203070 | JGI IMG/M metagenome (GOLD analysis project Ga0315291, IMG submission 203070) | Sediment microbial communities from Yellowstone Lake, YNP, Wyoming, USA - YL17G12_20 | ecosystem: Environmental > Aquatic > Freshwater > Lake > Sediment | place: USA: Wyoming | collected...
GTTCTGAGTGGTGATGGTATTTCGGTCAAAGTGAATGTCACCTGTGCGGATAGCCTCGATGTCGCCCCGTCTAAGGCCTGTTGTCACCGCCAGCAACACCTTCAACCGCAGAGTCGGATAGCGTGAGGCTGCAGCGAGGACTGTCCACGCGCAGCCGGGCCGAGGGAGCCCGGCACCAGCCAACGTGCGTCAAGCTGGAAAACTCCGAGAAAACGGGAGTCTCAGTCCCGCGCCCTGCCTCGGCCGCGTCGGAACTGTCTAAAGCTGTCAAGGTTTGCGATCATTGCGGTTGAGATTTGACGAGACCAGGATTCGTCCGTTGGTTTCCCCCAAGTCCCCTGGCCGTAAAACTTCTGAATCCAAAGTCCATGTTGGATCCAATGCCCCGACCGTCATCGCAAGACAGAAATGCCCCAATGCCAGGGTTTCCCGTCTTATGCGTATCATCTTTGACCTGGGCTTTCTCGACGCCGTTGATGTACACCGTGATCACATTGCCGATGATGGATGCCTTGAGGGTGTCGCCATTCTTGAGTCCATAGTCGGTGCCGCGCTGATCGGCCAGATACGTGAACTTCCCCAGCGGCCCCTCCCACCGGACAATTTGCAGGTAAGAGGAATCATCGTTCAGACATCTGGCAAAGCACTCATACCCGGTGGTGCTGTGGGCTGAGCTCGTCCAGCGTAAGAGAATCTCGAGCTCTTGATGGCAGGATGGATCGGGTTTGGCAATCTGCACTTGTGCCCAGGCCTCCTGGTCCGGTGGAAATCCCGAAAGATGCGCGTAGGAATCATCATACCTATAAATGCCTTTGTTGGTGCCCGTTTGGGTACCATAGGCAATGCCGCCCTGTTTGCGGATCTTGGTCCAATCCAGGCCATTATTGATCCACGTTCCACCTTCAGAGAGTGGATCTTCCTCGCCGTCAAACGTGGTGCTGTAGGTCGGGGATCCTTCGACGGTTGGCAATGACTCCAACTCGCGAAAACACTCCTCGACCAGTTCCTCGCCCCGCACCCCGGAAAGGTACAGGGGCGACATTCCGAGTTCCAATTGCCGCACTCCTGCCGAATCGTTCCCGGCGTCCACTGCTCTGCCCAGCACGTCCTTGGCCTGTGCCTCGCGCAGTGCGCCGGTGAGAGCCAGCTTTCGCGCGGGACCATCAATCGCCCAGGTCACCAGCTTCCAGTCGCCTCCCTTGCGAAACAAATAGGCCTGGACCCCTGTGGTCAGATGCCCGCCGCCGGCGACCTGCCGGACCAGGGTATACTCCCCCAGTTGCCGGCTCATCGTTTCGAAGGCATAGTACGATTTGCGCTTGCGTCCATCCTTGGCCAGCAACCCCATGGGACCGTCCGGGCCATCCCAGAAACTGAACCAGGTCATCGCCTTCACACCAGCGGCCTCGGCCCCGATGAAGGCCCGTACCAAGATGGCGGCCAACCCCTCCTCGGAGGCACTGCCGAGCTCGAACGTGACGTTGCTGTTGACGTTCTCCTGGACCGGACAGCCGAACTCCGTGATCCAGAGTTCCGGGGTCTTGCCCAGCTTGGCCTCGCCCTGCTCCCGCAACCTCCGAACCATCGAACGGAAGGAATGGTCCTCATCGGTGAGCATGAAGGGCCGCTCCCAAGAGGCCCCGTAACCCTCCTTGGTGATCTCCGGGTTCGTGTTCTTGCGGCTCAGGTAGGGGTGGAACGCAAAACCATCCAGCTCCCGCGGCAGACCGGCTTCCAACAAGCGGTAATGAATAGTGGTGCAATCCTCGTCGCTCAACAACGGGATCGTGGAATCGAAGGCTCTTACCTGTTTCACCGCCTCTCTCACCATGTTGAGGTAGTGGTCGAGCCAGGGGCAGGGCGGGGCTCCATGCCAGGGGCCTCCCAGTTGCTTGCCCAGGACGAAGTTGTGGGGCTCGTTCCACATCTCAAGCACAAAGTGAACCCCGGATTCTCGCAGCAGGCGTGCGGCGGCCGCGGCGTAGCGGCCGAACGCTTCCGGATCGATGTTGCGGCACGGGTCGTCCGGCGTGGGCGGATACGCGATCTTGTTGTCGTAGGCAAGGATGAATACGACGGCGATGCGGTTCTCGCGGTAGAAGGCCAGCCGCTCCTTGAGGACGGGAGAGAACTCATACTTACCGGGAACCGGCTCCACCCTGGCCCAAGCCTCGCTCTCGCGGACCCAGCGGACACCGAGGTCCTTCAGAAGGACCAAGTCCGTCCGCGGCTGTCCCTGACTGAACTTGACACACAGGCCGATGCCCTCGCCAAAGGTGCGATGCCCGTCCATGGGATCCGCAGGCTGGTCGCTGCGCAGAAGCGATGCGCTCGTCAGCGTGGCCACGAGGATGGTTGCTGTCATCAGAATGGAATCTCTTCTCATGCTTTCTCCTCTTTTCCTCTTGCGACCGAGTACTCAGCCCCAAATGGGGTTGGCTCGTGTGCATTCCGTGATGGCGGCGGAATTGTCCCTTCCGTGTTCATGACCCTCATCAATGCGCGGGGGCTTCCCTTTTTATTCAGGACCGTCTGCATCGGGCTTGGCTATGAGTCTCTTTGAAGCATCGGCCGAGGTGTAGATCTGCGCGACTCTGCTCCATGCATCGCCGCCGTAGCCCTGTAGGATCAGCGGGCGAGGAGCGAGCATGCCGAACACATCCGGGATGTCGCACACCCTCAGCACGTTCAGGAACTGAGGGGCATTGGCGTCCATGTGAGATGCGGGCGGGTTGACAGCGATCACACCAACAATCTCCGGCTCCCATAGAGCGGCGTAGGCCGCCAGTACGGCCGCGGGTCCTTCACCTGCTACATAAACAGGAATGCTCTCTTCGTGCAAAGAGCGAGCGGCGGCGATGATGTCCCAAACCCGCCCGGTGTCCACCGTGCGGCCCAGGAGGACGTGCGACCGCTCGACGTAGTTCGGCGGATTCTTCCGGGTCCAGCGCGTCTGATCCACACCGCGAGGGGCACACACATACACACGGTCGCCCGGCTTGCTGATCCGGCGTACCAGCCCCGAGACCTCCTCGTTAGGATCGGGATTCCGCACCACCATTACGATACGAGCCGAGCCCTCGGCAACACGCTCGAGGCGAACCCTGATCCCTTCCTCCGAGATAAGCCACTGCCCTGCCGGCTCCGGCCGGGCGGGCGGGATTCGCTCAGGGAAATACCCGAACGCGACGCGGCGAAGCTCAGCCAGAATCGGGGCTCGCCACGTCTCGTACTGCCCCTTCTGCGGCGGCTCAACCTTGGCCATCGGCACGAAGTGACGGTCGATGGTCGTGTTCCGTTCGTCCTTGGGAATGTCTGAGTCCTTGGGGAAGACGCGCAGCTTCTCCGGGGCGATCGGGTATTGGCGATTATCCTCAGGGCCGCTCACGAGATCGACTTCGCTGTCCTCGACCACGCGTGGGTCATTCTTCAGGTGCATATTGATAAAGCGGTAGGCCGCCTGGCGAATGTCCTGGCGATAGGCATGACCGCCGATACTGACGAAGCTATCCACGAAGTCCCCCGTCCCGTAGAGACTGTAGAGACGTTCGAGATTGTTGATCACCCGCTGGTCGGCGTCCATTGGAAAGATCGAGTCCTGGTCGCTGTTCGTGAACAACGTCGCCCGCGGAGCAACAAGGGCGGCGATGCGGGTCCACGGCCACTGGAACGTGTTGTAGAGAAACATGCAATCGCAGTGGCCGTTGATGACGCGGTGGGAGACATAGGACGGCAGGTCCGCCATGCCACTGACCGGCACGGCCACCTTCACCCGCTCATCGGCGGCCGCGATCCAGAACGTCGCCGCCCCGCCCCCGCTGATTCCGGTGACCGCGATTCGCTGTGGGTCCACGTCCGGCCGGGCGATCAGGTAGTCGATGCCCCGGATGCCGTTGAGGCACTCGACGCCCGCCGGCGTGTAGCCGCGTGAATGCCACCACCAGCGGCCCTCACGATACGTGCCATGATGAATGGCGGCGATCTCGCCCAATTGCAGGCTATCGAGGACCAAGCAGATATAGCCATGGCGGGCAAACCACATGCCATGGGACTGGTAGGCGGTCTTGTTGCCGTTGCGCCCGCAGAAAGAGTGGCCGCAGACATAGAGCACGGCGGGCAATCGCTGGCCCGCCTCCACGCGCGAGGGCCGGTACAGATTTCCGGTGACATATAGTCTCGGTATGCTCTGGTAGTGCAGCATATCGACGATGTAGCCGTCGCCTTCGAGCGTCCCGGTGATGGTCGCTTGAAGCGGCGTCCTCTCCGGCGTCGGCCACAGGCCAAGCATGTGAAGGTATTCCTGCTTGTACGTCGGGCGAAGCTTCTCCCACTTCTCCAGGGACTTGATATCCTGTGCGAACTTCTCGTGGATTCGCTCCGCTTCGCGCTGGAGGTACTGCTGGACCATTTCGTCGCCTGGCTGGCCCCGGTCCGGCTTATCGTATTCCTGGCCCCATCCGGGGGAGGCGACCAGACATGTGACGACGGACAGCAGGATTGTCACTCGCACGGGCTGCATGATTTGACCCTTTCCATAGAACGCAGTAATCGAGGCATCAAATGAGAATTGTAAGGGGTCTGTCCTGCGGCCGCAACATGTGTCTGCGGTGACCTACCGTAAGAAGCAGGGAGGTAAGTTCATAGGCGTCTGCCTTAATGCGGAGCTGTTCGCGATGGTGAAGGAAAACCCGCGTGGTATCGTCCGACAAGCCTCGAGGGAATTGAAGGAAAACAAAGAAACCTCCAGCCAGCAGTGGAGGCAACTCCTGCTTACGTTGAACTCTACTCCTATTCCATTTATTGCAGATGCCGATAGTCCGTGTAAGATCCGGGTGTTCAGCAGGACAAGTGACGCAAGGAACGGCTGCTGAACCCTTCGCTCATCCCGGGCAGCCACCCCTCCGTCGTCGAGCTGCTGCGGAAGCATAGGGCAAAGGAATAGCGAATCCGTCGGTTTAGTCATGGCTCCCTCAGACTCCTTGGCGGTCTGAATCCGCGGGCTTTGTTATGGCTCTCATCGTTGCTCTCGTGGGCGGTCGTCATAACTGCAAGAGAAAGGGCAGAAACTGCACAAATCTCCAGGTGAATCTGGTAGAATGGCCCTTCGGAAGGGTCATGAAAGTCGTGAAGTGAAACATCTAAGAGATCCTCGATGGCGACGCCGGCTTGACACCCTCGATTCGGCAACCACGAGGCAGACCGCGGCCGAACATGCCGCATAAGTAGCTGTTGGAGTCATCTGAATGTCCCGCCGGGCATAGAAGTTTAGAAAGAAGGTGTTTATGAATTGAATGGATTCTTGATTGGTGAAGTTTTTTGTTGATTGTTTTGTTTGTGTTCGAGTGAATTCAAAGATTAGAAGCTGGGTATTTTATATTGAGTCCGTTGCCCAACGCCCTCAAAATACCTGCGAACGGTTGCCAATAAAGGAGCTTCATCATGGGCAAGCAAAGACAAAAGAGTGGGTTTACCCGGGCTGAAGCAAAGGTTTCTCATCGCGGCCGGGGCAGGTTTCCCGAGGCGTTTACCTTAATTGAGCTTCTGGTGGTCATCGCCATCATCGCCATACTGATGGCCGTCCTGATGCCCGCCCTGAATCGGGCCCGGGAGCAGGGCCGACGCGCGGCTTGCCTGAGCCATCTGAAGTCGCTGACCCTCTGCTGGATTATGTATGCCGATGAGAACGATGACCGGCTGATGAACGGCGAAGCCTATTGGGCTCCGACCGGCGCTGCGGATGCACCCGTGCCCACTTCGGGCCCTCATCAGGGCGAACGCTACTGGGTCGGTAACGATTGCGCCACGGGTTTCATGCAGGGCGAACAACGGCCGCAGGATGTACAGATACAAGCCATCCGACTCGGAGCGCTATATCCCCTCGCCAAAACCGAGAAGGTGTACCGGTGCCCGACCGGGATTCGGGGTGAGATGCGCACGTACTCGACAGGTTACGGGATGAACGGGTGTTTCGATGCCGCGGGAACTTATAATGGTAACCTGGGAGTGAGAGTGGGCCGGACGGTGTTGATGGTCAAGAAGAGAGCGGAGATCACTGTTCCCGCTCCGTCCTATCGACTGGTTTTCCTGGACGAGGGCCGGGTCACTCCGGATAGCTATGCGATTCACTACGTGATTCCCAGTTGGTGGGATCCGCCGTTTGTCCGCCATGCGGACGGCACGAACGTCGCGTTCGCGGATGGCCACAGCGATTACTGGAAGTACCGAGGAGCCGAGACACTCCGGATCGCCAAGATGCTGAACCCGCCGCACAATTACCGGCCCACGACCGACGAAGGTCTGGCGGATGTGCAGAAGATGCAGATCGCCACCTGGGGCCGATTGGGCTATACGCCGTAAACCCGACTCGTGGATCCCGGTTGCTTCGATCCTGGATCCTCGTGACAGCCACCGAATTCGGGACTCCTCCAGTTGTCAGTGCGCGGCTGTCCTTAGTTTTCCAGGCGACGAGTGGGTCGAGCACGGTGTTGACGGATTTCTCGTGTGCGGGCGGTCAGGGGTGGGGCAGGCGCTTTTTCTCGGCGTCGGTGGGCGGGTAGTGCTTAAAGGTGGACCACATGCCGGGTGTGCCGCTGTTCCACGCCTCCAGGCTCCAGACCTTGTCCTTTTTCAGATGCTCGACATGGCCGTCGTAGAAAGTGATATTGACGCCCTCCTGGTGGCGATAGAGGGTCGGGCCGTCACAGCCGACGTCCTTGTAGGGCATGATCGTATCCTGGCCGAGCACGTCCCAGCCGGCCTCGTAGTTGGCCCCTTTCCACCAGAGCCACCAATCGTTGCTCTCGGTGATGAACAGCTCCGTGGCCGGCGTGACAATGCTCGTCAGCTTGTGGCCCGCGTAGCCGATGCCGAACCAGTCCGTAAAGTACCAGTCCGTAATGTTGTAGCCGTAGCTGATCCAGGAGTCGTACAGCCGGTCCTTTCGCTGCTTGTTCGAAATCACGTCGCTCGGACACAGGAACTCCTTGGGAGCATTCCAATCGCTGTCGGTAATATTCTGCTTGTCCTTGTATCCCACCAGCTTGCGATAGAGCTGGTTGGCGGGCCAGTCGCGACTGTCGTTCGGCAGCGTGCGGTCCATGATGGGAACGTACCAGCCGTCGGACTGCTCGGCGTAGAGAACGTTGGCCATGCCCAGAATGCGCACGTTGTTGCAGCAGACCATCCGCTTGCCGAGCTCCTTGGCCCGCATCAGGGCTGGCATCAGGATGGCCATCAGGATGGCAATGACGGAAATGACGACGAGCAGCTCGATGAGCGTAAAGCCTCTTCGCGTTCGCATGGCAACCCACCTTCCGGAACTTGGCAGCGTCGGTCCTTCCCGTAGGCGTCCATCCCCGCGCAGCGCGGGGCACTTGGTCTAATTATACCCGACCCGCCCCTCCCAACCAACCAAAATCCCCGCCCCCTGGCCTCCACGGTGCGTCTACCTTTCGTGGGGAACCAATCCCTATCTGTCATGCCGAGTCGCGGTGCCGCTGCGCGGCTGGTGTCGGGAAGAAAATGGCGTTCGCATGCCATGTGCGCTTAAGCCCTTATGGTGCAGATATTTGCAGCTATTTCTGCCATCCTTCACAAAACCTATTTTCTTAGGAGCGAAGCGAAGCATCTCCGCCTCGCAGCAAAAGGGCCCGTTGCGTCCGGTCCACGCACAGCTCGGTGAGGAGGTCCTTCGCTGGCGCTCAGGATGACAAGGGCAGTCGGTGGACGTCCGTAGTTCTCCTGGTCCGCCCACAAGTCTCTATCGTTGCCAGCCTTCGATCTTGAAGACCCGCTCCAGCAACTTTCTTTCCGCCCGGCCGGAATCAGGCACAAACCACAGTTCGAATCTGGCCGCGTAGGGCTGACCCCAGTCGCCTTCGTAGATGGTGATACTTGTGTTGCTGTAGAACAGCTCGTTGGGGTCATCGGACCAACCGATTCTCTCGTTGGAGTACTCGCGGAGGTCAGATGCGGAGAGCCGGGTGTGGCGGGTCACTTCAAACGCCTTGAGATATACCAGGCCGGGCTCTCCTGGGTTGGCCCACACCTCAACCTCGTAAATCCCGGGCTGCATTCCCGCATAGAGGTTCAGGACTGCCTTGCCGCGACGCACGGAGTCCACCGGCAACAGGGTCAGAGCAAATTCCTTCCGGTCCAAAAGTACCTTAAACTCCGCCTCCAACTCGCGCAGGGTTGCCTTGGTGAGCCGACGTTCCGGCCCGGCGGATTGCTCGAATAGCTCGACGACCACACTGCCACAACGGACGATTACGCGACTGTCGAACGGCCACCTCTTGTCCAGCGGCGCAGGGCGAGGCGACGCCCCCTCGTCCAGCCATATCGTCCTCGAATCAGGCGAAGCCCAGGGTTTGCCGTCAAGGCCGATTGTTGTTCGTGAATGGAAAGACGAGGCGAGATCACTGCCGGGCCAGAAGCCCAAGTCACGGGCCACGTAGTAGCCGTGCGACTTCCATAACCACATTTGCCCGAGCCTCCAGCGACGTGTGGCGCAGAGCACGGCGTGTTGTTCGAAGACCCGCCAGGCAGGACTTGAGGCCAGATACCGCATCAGCAGTGGACGGTGCTCGGCGGCGAGGACTCGCAATGACGGCAGGAAAGGGACCACACATGGGTCGGCTGTGGGTGCGATCTCCCATGCATCCAGAAGGGCCTTCTGAAAGCTGTCCTCCATATAGCCTGCGACCTTGGGGGGCTCAGGTAGAGGGGCAGCGACCTCCCGATTGGCGGGGATGGTCAGCCCTTGGGCGAACCTGTCCTCAGTTTGGAGGAAACCGGTGAATGTGATGGCGACAATACCAATTACACATCCCAGGAACAGGCACAAGACAGCAATTCCCATCAAAGCTGCGGATGCTGCCCCCCTTGGGTTGCGATCAATTGCTTTTGCCATACTCATTCGTGCCTTGCTCTTCCTCGATTAATTGAGACGCAGATGGCAGCCACGAATTTCCCGGGGATCATTTTGCGCACGCGCGCAAAATGATAGTCCGCGTCATCTCTCGGCCTTCAGAGGCATCACGCTCAACCTCGACAAGAGTACTGTGCCAAGGATTCGGGCCTGAGTCAAGGAAAAGCAGCGAAGGAACCGGGGGAGGTGGGCGACTGACTTCTGTGGCTCTCGTAGGTTGTGCGTCCCCGCACGACTTCTCTTAGGCGAGCGAGGACGCGCGGGGTTCCCCAAACGCTTCGTATCGCGTTTGGGGGCCCTTTCGCCTTACTGTGCGAGACTTCGCACTTGCCAATCTGGGCCGCAAAGGTTAGCCGCACCTTGGGGCAGCGAACTTGTCCATCGGGGCCTGCCGTCGCTTCGCGTGGTTCGCGTATTTCGCGGTTCACCGGCGGTGGGCGGTCATTGGTTCTCAGTTGGCAGTAGGGTTATGCGTTGGGATTGATTATTGATGATCTACGATTGATGATTCGATCCCTGTAAATCCTCGTTTTATAAGGGCTTGTGTCATTCGTCAGTATCTAACAAAAAGCCCTGCGTTGTCGGGATTTCAGTTGACACATAACAGTGGGGCCATGTATCATGTCTAAAGAATGGTTCGGATGGTAAATGGAAAGGCGTGGATGGCAAAGCCGGAGGGACTGGTCATGGGCGTGAGGATGTCACTCCTCATCAGTCGGAGGAAGGCGGAAAGACCCGTAGTCTGTATGTCGCCACCTATCCCGGACAAGAGCAACTCCCGTGGTCGAGATTGCTTCGTCGCTGCGCTCCTCGCAATGACAGGCATAGGCGCGGGACTGATGACCCCGGCCCTGGTGGCCGGAAGCGGGGGACGCGGGGACACGGATTCTGCAAAACAAAGCCAATTTGCGGAGGGCCGGATACAGGCTAACCGGCGCGGCGGAAAGGAGTTAGGAGTAAACGGTGAGGCGTTTGCCCTGAACAAAACAAAGCCAATTCGCACCGGCAGTCTCAAGTTTGAAGTTGGAAGTTTCAAGTGGTCACCTTGCACTTCACACTCAGTACGGGCGGGTTTGAAAGGGTCCCCAAACGCATTACATCGCGTTTGGGAGCCCAATCCCGCCCCTACCAGCTTGAAACCGCCTTACGGCGGCACTACGAGCAGAGGCCGCGTGCAAAACAAAGCCAATTTGTGCGGGGACAAGTTGATGGTAACGCGGGTTCAGGAAAGGGGTTATGACAAGGAATGGCGGATCATGGCTCCGCGAAAACAAAGCCAATTCTCACGCCCGAGATTGCTTCGTCGCTGGGCTGCTCGCAATGACAGAACCATGGGGCGGAAAGGGGAATGTTCTAGTCATCGTCCCATCCATCGGCAAGCTGGGGCTTGCCGCTGCCACCCGGATCTGTGTCATGCGGAGGCTGTGGCGCCACGAAATGGGGTCGCGCCCGCGCGGGCCCTCGCGACCGTGAAAAGGCTTGCCGAGGCGTGCGTCGGCTGGTATTCTGTCACCTTCGTTTTGTCGCGGAAAACCGATGTCAATACCTCTTACGGGAAAGAGTAATGAGTCATCCAGGTCTATCGAAACTCGATGAGCTGTGTGTCAATACGATTCGTTTTCTCACGTTGGATGCGGTCGAGAAGGCCAAGAGCGGCCATCCGGGCATGCCGATGGGGATGGCCCCGGCCGTGTATGTCCTCTGGACGCGGCACATGAAGTACAATCCGGCCGACCCCAAGTGGCTCAACCGCGACCGCTTCATCCTCTCGGGCGGGCACGGCAGCATGCTGCTCTATTCCCTGCTGTATCTGACCGGCTACAACATGACCCTGGAGGACCTCCAGAGGTTCCGGCAGTGGGAGAGCAAGACGCCGGGACATCCGGAATACAAACCCGATCTGGGTATTGAGGCGACCACCGGGCCCCTGGGACAGGGCATTTCCAACGCCATCGGAATGGCTATCGCTCAGAAGTACCTGGCGAACTACTTCAACCGCGAGGGCTTCCCGATCGTGGACTACAAGATCTACGTCACGGTCGGCGACGGCGATCTCGAAGAGGGCGTCTCCTCCGAAGCGTGCTCTCTGGCGGGTCATCTGGGCCTGGATAATCTCGTGGTCATCTACGACGACAACCACATCAGTATCGACGGGCCGACGGAATTGTCCTTCACGGAGGACCGGGCCAAACGCTTTGGGGCTTATGGCTGGTACGTCCAGAAGGTCGGCGGCGACGGCAACGACATGAGAAGGTTCGAGCGATCCCTCATCCGGGCCCGAAGCGAAGTGGGGCGGCCCTCCATCGTCCAGCTCCGCACGCACATCGCCTATGGCAGTCCCAACATGCAGGATACGGCCAAAGCCCATGGCTCGCCTCTGGGTGAGGCGGAGATCCGCCTGACCAAGCAGAAGCTGGGGTGGGACCCCGACCGGCACTTCCACGTCCCGCCGGAAGTCCTCGACCATATGCGCAAGGCGATTGAGCGGGGCACCGAGGCCGAGAACGAATGGAACAATCTGTTCCGGCAATATGCGGAGAAATACCCGGACTTGGCCCGGCAGTTTACGGATGCCGCCGAGGGCCGGCTGCCCATAAACATCGAGGAGGCCCTGCCGAAGTTCGAGGCCGGCAAATCGCTCGCCACGCGGGAGGCTTCCGGAAAGGTACTCGATGCTCTGATGCCGAAGCTGCCGCTGGTCCTGGGCGGCTCGGCGGACCTGACCCCTTCGAACAATACGCGCTTCGCCGGTGCGGCCGATTTCCAGAAGGAGGCTCGTCTGGGCCGGTACATCCGCTACGGCGTCCGCGAGCACGCCATGGGCGCCATCATGAACGGCATCTCCGTGTCCCGGCTTCTGCGGGCCTACGGCGGGACCTTCCTGGTTTTCTCCGATTACATGCGGGGCGCGCTGCGCGTCGCGGCCCTCTCGAAGTATCCGACGATCTTTGTCTTCACGCACGACAGCATCGGGCTGGGCGAAGACGGCCCGACCCATCAGCCCATCGAGCACTTCGCGGCCCTGCGGGCCATTCCGGACCTGCTGGTGATTCGTCCGGCCGACGCCAATGAGACGGCCTACGCCTGGAAGTATGCCTTGGAGAACCGCGACAGGCCGGTGGCCCTGCTCTTGAGCCGTCAGGGTATGCCGATCATCGATCAGAACAAATACGCGTCTGCCGCCAACCTCAGCCGGGGCGCCTATGTCCTCACCAGCAGCGGCAACCCCGAACTCCTCCTGCTGGCCAGCGGCTCGGAGGTCGCCGTCGCGCTGGAGGCGGCCCGGAAGCTCGAAGCCGAGCGAATCGCGTCGCAGGTCGTCAGCATGCCGTGCTGGACTCTTTTCGAAAAGCAGGACGAGAAATACCGGAACTCCGTGATTCCGCCGACGGTCAAGGCCCGTGTCGCCGTGGAGGCGGCTACGGACTTCGGCTGGCACAAGTGGCTCGGTGAGCACGGCGCCTTTGTCGGCCTGTCCTGCTTTGGTGCTTCGGCCCCCGGCAAAGTCTGCTTCGAAAGCTTCGGCATCACACCCGACAATGTCGCCAAAGCCGCCAAAGAGGTCCTGCAAAAGCTGAAAGGGCAGGCATCCTAAACCGCCTTTGCCCGCTGTCTCTCTGAACGTGGAACCCAACGGGCGTGTTGCCTTGCGAGGGCACCAGGCCTTCTCGGGCCCATCCGTGTTGTACGCGGCACACGGGGCGGCATCTTCCTCAAGCTCAGGTGAGATGATCGGCGCGATGTCGCGTCGCAGGGACTGCGCTTGCGTAACCTCCTTATTCAAATCGAGCATCAGACTTAATGACAGCAATCTTCAGGATAAGTAATATCCGAGCGTAGTCGCAGATTGCCGTGGTCCGCCTGAGGAATCGCAGGTGTCGAGACGGTGTCGTTGAAACCGATGACCCGGGTTTCAGGCGGCCGATACGGGGGAAGAAACAGACGTCTGAACGCGAGTATGCTCTCGCATTCTACGGGGGGACGAGTCAAGGACAGATGATCCATTCCGCCGAGGTGTGAGATTCCTGCCGGACCGGGTCCCAGAAGCAACGCAGGATTGGCCAACAAAGTGATTCTGCGGATCAGTGACTGTGATCCGGGGCAAACACCACTCGGCCAGATTCTCGGCAGCAACGAAGCAGACAACCGGCGGGACAGATGCGCAGGGGACAATACCAGCCGCAATGCGTGCGATGCTCAGAGGTTTCAGGTTTCACACGGGCATCTCGTGCACGGCCTCTTGTCGCCCCAAGGAGCATGCAAAGTTAAAAAGGAGACGGTCCGTCGCGTTGATTGGCAACCGACGCCGTGGTCAAAATTCGAATCCCTATAAGAAAGGAGGGCTGCCTGGGGAGCAAACAAATGACCGCGGAGCCTCATGTCGCCAATAGGGGACACGGGGCGCTCCAGGTGAGGGGAGCAAGACTTCGCTTCGGGCGTCGGGTGATTTGCGGATGCCCTCGCGAGGTTTTCAGGGGATTGTTGAGGGATGGTTCACAAACAGAACATGGATTTGCTGCCGGGAACGACAGCGGAAAGGAATGGGAGGTGCAGAATGAAATCTCGTGTCAGGGGAATCAGCTCACTACTGGTCTCGGCCGCACTGGTGATTAGTCTGTATGGCACGGCCGCCTCTGCGGCGGATACGGATGTGACGAGCGAGGTCACTCTTCGTTTTCTCCCCGTCACCAGCACCAACGCCGATATCGACGACATTGGCATCAATCAGTTTCGCGTGGACGTGATCCCTGGTGCGACCGCCACGCAGAAGCAGTTCGTTTTCCGGAACGAAGGTACTTTTCTTTCGGCCATCACGGGCGTCTTCTTTGATGATGAGAGACTGGCGGAAGGCGAGGAAACCAACGGTGTGATTGCGGGTTTCACGACGAGCTCGATCACCGGGCCCGGAGTTTCATTCTTTGTGCCCGCCACCACACCTTTGTTCCTGGGCGGCACCACCTTAACACCGCCTTTTGTGACGACGAGTGGCTTGGCGATGGTTTCGACTTCTATCCTCATGGGCGTGGGGCCGGACCAGACCCTGCCCGTGACGACGAATCTACAGCCGGGTGTAACGAACGAGGAAGTAATTGAAGCCCTGCAGACCGGGGCGCTTCGCGTGGGTGTCGAAGCCAGGGGGTTTCTCATTGAGGGAACAGCATCGTTCGTCAACACGACTCCCAGTGTCGTGCCTGTGCCGCCTGTGCCTGTGCCTGTGCCTGTGATTCCGGCTCCGGCGGCCCTTCTGCTGGGCTCGCTCGGTGCCGGGCTGGTCGGCTTCCTGCGCCGGCGCAGAATGCTGTAACAAGACGGAACTCTGTGTGTTTACGTGGGCCGGGGTCATGCCACGGATTCCGGCCCTGTTTCTAACCGCCTGTGGCCATTGAACTTAGCGCCGGTCGCACGCCTCGCGGTACGCCCGGATAAAGCGAACAATTCCTGCTGCCGATCCATAGTGAGAGAGAAGGCGGCGCTGCTGCGTTCGCGGTGGTGCGGAGCCGGTATGGTTGGTGAGGTATCCGCCGCGGGATCTTGCTCGCCTGCCGCACCTCCTCTTGTTATACTACCCGCAACAGAACTGCTGTATGGATCTGGCGGCCGACATGGTGGTTTCGCAGGTTGTCGCCCGACTGAGCCAGGCCGGAAAAGGGCTGGTGAAAGTCGAGGGGACGTGGGGATCCTTTGCGCGCCTACTGGCCGCCCATATCTCTCAGACGCTTCACCGGCCGGTCCTTCACGTCTGCCCCCATATCGATGACGCGGACAGGGCGTTCGATGACCTGAAGACTTTCGGAGCCGCCGGAGTCGAGCTGCTGGCGGCATGGGAGGGCGAGGAGGAATTGGCCGATGCGACGGATGAGACGCGGGCGGAACGGCTGCGCATCGTGTCGATGCTCTGCGATCCCGACCGCGCCCGGCTCAAGGACCTTGTGATCGCGGCGCCGGTTCAGGCCTTGTGTCAGCCGATCCCCAAGCCGTCGGCCCTGCGCGAAAGCTTGCTGCCATTGCGGTTCCACGCGAGCCTGGACCCGGAGGCGGTCGTCGAATGGCTCGTCAAGAACAGCTTCGAGCGGGTGGATGCAGTGGATTTGCCGGGCCAGTTTGCCCGTCGCGGCGGCATTATCGACATTTATGCACCCTTGGCCAGCGAGAGAATAGGAATAAGGGAGGACACAAGACAGCAGACCGTAGGGGCAGGCCCCCGTGCCTGCCCAAATGAATCAGGGCAACCACAGGGGGTTGCCCCTACAGATGCGCAATCCGCAATCCGCAATCCGCAATCGGAGGCCATCCGCGTCGAGTTCTTCGGCGATACGGTCGAGAGTATCCGCGAGGTCAATCTCGACACGCAGCGCTCCACGCACGAGATCGAGAGCATCAGCATCGTGGCCGCCGCCTGTGGGGCCGTCGTCGAGCAGCGGGAGTTGCTCACGAACATCCTGCCGGAGGATACGGTGGTCATCTTCGAAGAGCCGGGCGAAGTGGAGGAGGTGGCCAAGGTCTTCCTCGCCCGCCTCGAGAGCACAGGACGACTCTACCCCTGGGCGGATCTCTATAGTTCCGCCGCCCGCTTCACGCAACTGCATATCTGCCGCTTTGCGACCAGCACGCCCGAAGAGTTCCTCAAGCTCGATATCAAGAGCATTCAACAGTTCGAGCGTAAGGCCACCTCGCTCTGGGCCGGACACAAAGCCGCTCTCGAAGACCTCATCCAGCGGGCCCGGCAGGGCAGCAAGGTCTTCCTGTATTGCGAAAGCCCCGCTGAGGTACAGCGGGTTACCGAGATTGTCAAGGAAATCGGCGGCGATACACCGCACAATTTCCAGCTCCCGCTCGGTTACGTCCACCAGGGGTTCGTCGTCGAGTCGCTGAATGCGATCGTCCTGAGCCATCACGAGTTGTTCGGGCAATATGCGCTGCGCCGGCGGGAGCGGGCGGCCCGTGCGACCGCGCCGGTCGATACTCTGGCCGACCTGCAGCCGGGCGACTACGTCGTCCATGCCTCCTACGGCATCGGCAAGTTCCTCGGCACCGAGACCATTGAGGAGAACGACGGCAGGGCGGAGTATCTCACGATTGAGTACGCCGACAACGCGCGAATCCAGGTCTCGGTCCAGAACATCGCGCTGGTGCAGAAGTACATCGGCACCAGTCCCAAGCGGCCTACGCTCAGCAAGGTCGGCTCCAAACGATGGCAAAAGCAGAAGGAGAAGGTGGCCCAATCCGTCCGCGACCTGGCGGCGGAGCTGCTCGATATCCAGGCCCGGCGGCAGGCGATGGGCGGCATCGCCTACAGCGCGGATACGAACTGGCAGATGGAGTTCGAGGAGTCGTTTCCCTATCAGGAGACGCCGGACCAGATCAGCGCCGCCCGTGAGATCAAGGCGGATATGCAGGAACCCGTGGCCATGGACCGGCTCCTGTGCGGCGACGTCGGTTACGGCAAGACCGAGCTGGCGATGCGGGCCGCCTTCAAGGCCATCGAAGGCGGCAAACAGGTGGCCGTGCTCGTCCCGACAACGGTCCTTTCGGTCCAGCACGCCCGGACCTTCGCCGAGCGCTTCGCGGATTTCCCCGTGACCGTGGAAGTCCTCAATCGGTTCAAGACCGGCCGGCAGGCGAAGGATATCATCGCGCGGACCCGGGAGGGCAACGTCGATATCCTGATCGGCACTCACCGGCTGCTCAGCGGCGACGTCGCCTTCAAGGACCTGGGCCTGCTGATTATCGATGAGGAGCAGCGGTTCGGCGTCGCGCACAAGGAACGGCTCAAGAAGATGCGGGTCAACGTGGATATCCTCACGATGACCGCCACGCCGATTCCCCGCACGCTGCACATGGCCTTGCTCGGCCTGCGCGATATCAGTTCCCTGGCGACCGCGCCGCTGGACCGGCGCAGTATCGTGACCACCGTTACGGCCTACAACCAGGAGCTGATCCGCAAGGCGATCGGCCGCGAGCTCAACCGGCAGGGCCAGGTCTTCTTCCTGCACAATCGCGTCCAGTCGATTGACAAGAAGGCCTGGGAAATCCAGAACCTGGTGAAGGACGCCAAAATCGGCATCGCCCACGGCCAGATGGCCAAGCGCGAGCTGGAGGACGCGATGGTGAACTTCGTGCTGGGCGACACGGACGTGCTGGTCTGCACGACCATCATCGAATCGGGCCTGGACATCCCGAACGCCAACACGATTTTCATCAATGACGCCGACCGCTTTGGCCTGGCCGAGATGCACCAGCTTCGCGGCCGGGTGGGCCGCTACAAGCATCGGGCCTACGCCTACATGCTGCTGCCGAACAGCCGTCCCGTCTCGCCGGTGGCCGCCAAGCGGCTCAAGGCCATCGAGGAATATTCCCACCTTGGCGCGGGCTTTCGCATCGCGCTGCGCGACTTGGAAATCCGCGGGGCGGGCAACATCCTCGGCGCCGAGCAGTCCGGCCACATCCAGATGGTCGGCTACCAGATGTATTGCGAGATGCTGGCCGACGCCGTCCGCGCGATGAAGAACGAGAAAGTCGAGCCGCTGCCGACGACCACGATCGACCTCGGTTTTGCCACGTACATCCCGAAAAACTACATCCCCATCGACCGGCACCGCATGGACACCTACCGCAAGATCGCGGTGTCGCGCACCCCGGCCGACCTGCAGCAGATCGAATCTGAGCTGACGGACGTTTACGGCCCGCTGCCGGATGAGGTCAGGCTGCTGCTGGAGATCGCCGCGCTGCGCATCGCCGCCGTCAGGTGGGACATTCGCAGCATCGTCGTCTCGGGCACCGACCTGGTCTTCTCCTTCAAGCAGGACCCCGGCAAAAAAGCGAACGCCCTCTTCGCCGACGTCCGCGGCTCCATCCGCATCCCCGACCCCAAAACCATCCACCTGCGCCTGGCCCCCGCCTACTTCGAGCCACAGACCCTGATTGGATTGCTGCGAAAGATCTTTGCGGAGGGAAGGAAATGAGTGAAACAGCAGATGAGAAATCAAAGCCCGGAAGCAAGCGTTCTCTATTGCGTGTGTTTGTGGGGGTGCTCATTGGCGTAGTTCTCTTGGTCTCTTTTCTCATTCCTCCAGGCCCGTCGCGCAAATTCGCTCATCGTTGAGCATGCGTGGCGAATCTGCAGGCCTTGCGTGCTGGTTTGAGCATCTATGCCGAACAGCATGGTGGGGCATATCCGCCACCGGAGAAATGGTGCGATTCACTTGTCGGTCGATATGTTCGTGGGGAGTATCTTCGCTGTCGAAGGGGCGAGGGAGGCCCGTGTGATTACGCAATGAATCCGCTTGCGGGTCCACGTAGCGCGACGGATGTCGTACTATTGTTCGAATGCAGCAGCGGCTGGAATCGATCTGGCGGGACAGAGACGCTTACCACGAAGCACCACGAGGGCCAGGGCTGCACCACCTTGTTTGTGGGCGGAGAGGTCAAGTTCGTCAAGGCCGAGGAGATTCCGGCTCTCCGGTGGGAGAGTCGAGACAATGGGAGGGACGAAGAAAAGTAGGG
>Ga0315291_10004197_pt1 | contig 18426 bp, 17 predicted proteins | sample YL17G12_20_MG_FD_203070 | JGI IMG/M metagenome (GOLD analysis project Ga0315291, IMG submission 203070) | Sediment microbial communities from Yellowstone Lake, YNP, Wyoming, USA - YL17G12_20 | ecosystem: Environmental > Aquatic > Freshwater > Lake > Sediment | place: USA: Wyoming | collected...
AGCCCTTCGGCCGCAGCCGATAAAAACCAAAGCCGTCAGGAATAGGATCATCCAGCGTCGAAGTCTCATGGGATCTCCTCAGGAGCGGATCAGTTCGAGAAAGAGCGCCTTGACGGCCGCTTCGAGGACGTCCTTGAAGCGCGCGACGGACGCGTCGAATCCGCCGCCGATATAATCGGCGATATAAAGCGGCGGCCCGACATTCACCAGGATCTTTCCCGGGATGATGAACGGCCGCTGGGTTCCATACAACGCGATCGGCGTCACGGGGACACGCAGTCCGTACCGGTCCTGCATGTTGAACGCGACGATCGACGTTCCCCGGCCGAAGGGATAAACGTAGGGATTCGAATGCTGCGGCATCACCCGGCCGCGGCCGTGAAGCGAGATCAGGGCCCGCCCCGCTCTCAGATAATCCATGAAACGTTCGACCGCGGCGCGCTTTCCTTCATGGCCGTAGAGATCCACAGGGATCGTCCCGACGCGGGCGACGGTCGAAGACGCGTAGCGGACGAACAGGAATTTGAGCGGCTTGAGGACCGAATCGAGAAGAACGCCGAATTCTTTGAGATGTCGCTTCAAGTGCTTGCGGACGAGATAGTCGAGGCCGTCGCGGGAGAAGATCTGCTGATTGGCGGTGAAAAAAACCGGACGGGGGACGATCCGGTACACGACGGCCGGGTCCTTGAAGCTGCCGCAGTGATTGCCGACGATGATGTTCGGGCCTTCGCGGAAAAAATGTTCGGCGCCCCGGACGACGATTTTCTTCCCGGGCAGGACCAGGCGGGTGATGAAGCGGGCGGCCGGTTCGATCCGTTTGAGTTCGTCCTCGAAGGTCGCCATGAACCATCCGCGCCCATTGTAATTCAGCCGGCGGCGCTTGTAAATGCGGACCGGCCATGGTAATGAATGGACGAGGAGGCCGCCATGCCCGTTCTCGACGAATCCCCGGCTCCATCCCGAAAAACGCCCTCGCTCGGTGTTTCTCTTCTTCCGCTGATCGTCATGGCCCTGCTTCTCGGCGTCGGCTACGGCGTCTATAAGATCCGGCCTCAAGTCCTTCTCGTCGCCGCCGCGTTCCTCACGGGCGGCCTCGGCTATCTTCTCAAGTTCTCCTGGAAGGACATGGAGAGCGGCATCGTCGGCAGCATCCACAAAGCCATGCCGGCCATCTTGATCATGCTCACGGTCGGCATCCTCATCGGCGCCTGGATGGCGAGCGGGACCATCCCTATGATCATTTACTACGGCCTCAAGCTCATCTCACCGAAATTTTTTCTGGTCACGGCCTGCCTCATCTGCAGCATTACGGCCCTCGCGACCGGGACGTCCTGGGGAACGATCGGCACGGTCGGGGTCGCCTTCATCGGCATCGCCATGGGGCTCGGCATTCCGCTCGGCTTGGCGGCGGGGGCGATCGTCTCCGGCGCCTACTTCGGGGACAAGATGTCGCCGTTCTCCGATATTCCGAACCTCGCCGCCGTGACGGTCGGAGCGAATCTCTATGACCACATCAAGCATATGATGTGGTCGGCGGTGCCGGGATGGCTGTTGAGTCTGGCCGTCTACTTCGTCGTGGGGCTTAAGTACCAGGCTCAGGCGATCCAATCGGAGAAGATGACTTTGATCCTGGATACGCTCAAAAAGAATTTCCGGTTCAACGTCTGGCTCCTTCTCCCCTTGCTTCTCGTCTTTTACCTGGCCTTCACCAAGCGGCCGACGATTCCGGGGATGCTGCTCTCGTCCGTGATCGCGGCCGCCCTGGCCGTTATTTTTCAAAAGACGCCGCTGACCGTCGTCGCCCAGGCCGTGAACACGGGCTATCCCGCCCAGACCGGCGTCGACCTCGTGGACAGGCTCCTCGCCCGCGGCGGGCTGATGAGCATGATGGAGACCCTGCTCGTCGCGTTCACCGCCTTCAGCTTCGGCGGCATCATGCAGAAAACGGGCATGCTTGCGGTCATCCTCGACCGGGTCATGAAAGCCGCGGACCGGGTCTGGAACCTGGTCTTCGTGACGATCGGGTCCTGTGTCACGACGGCCCTTGTCACGGGAAGCTCCTATCTCTCGGTGATCATCCCCGGCGACCTGCTTCTGCCGCTCTACAAGAAAAGCGGGCTGGCCGCAAAAAATCTCTCGCGGATCATCGACGAATGCGGCGGCATCATCGTCCCGCTCATTCCCTGGAGCATGGCGGGCGTTTACATCAAGGGCGCGCTGGGCGTGGACGTCTTTTCATACCTGCCCTGGGCCATCGCCAACTACGCCGCGATCGTCATCCTCGCGCTCTACGGTGTCACGAAGTTCACGATGGCCCCCAGGGTTCGGGACGACGAGACCCAGGCCGGGTCTTAATCTTCGCTTTTTTCCAGGGCTTTCTCGAACTTCTCTTTGGCCAGCTCCCGCTTCCGGCGCTCGAGCTCGGCGGTGGATTCGAATTTAGTGGCGAACCCCTCGACTTTCTTCTTTTCCTTCAGAAGCAGGTCGTCGAGCGACTCCTTTTTCTTCGCCGCTTTCTCGGATTTGACCAAGCCGCCTTTCTCGGCGTCCACCCAGAGGACCGTCCGACAGCACGGGCAGACGATTTCGAGGATTTTTCCCTTATCCTGGCTCATAAACTTTTTTTACCAGAAACGGCGATAAGAATCAACGGATGGAACCGTGAGCGTCGAACACTTCAAATCGAAGGGGGTTACGCGTGGCGGACTCGCCTCAACGGGGTCTCGAGGCAGAGGACCGTCGGCACGCCGGTTTCCCCGGCGCGGAAACCGGCTCTGGCGTCGCCTCGCTCCCTGCTTCAGGTCCGTGCCCGCTCGGCTCCTTATGGCCTCCTTGTCCTCTGCCTCGAGCCCCCTGCGTTAAGAACTTTTGAAGGAGCGAGTCCATCCAGGCGAGTCCTTACCCGAACGCTCGGCGGCAGGACCCGCGCTCCCCGCCACTCGGAATACGCCTCATTTTCCGGCGGTCTTGGGGACGGCTTCGATCTTGTGTTTTTTCATCAACTTAAACAGCCCCTGGCGGGAAATTCCGATCTCTTCGGCCGTCCGGGCTTTATTGTAATTATAGCGCTGTAAGGCTTGATTCAAGAAACGGCGGACGAACTCCGCCTTGGCGTCGAAGAAATTGTCCTCAACGCCGCTCGGCGATTCCCGGCGAGGGTTGAGCTTGGACGAGAGATGGTCCTCTCGGATGAACCGGTCCGGGCCGCACAGGATCAGGCAGCGCTGGATCTCGTTCTGGAGCTCGCGCACATTGCCGGGCCAGGCATAGCGCAGGACCAAGTCGAGCGCGCCCGGCGTGAAATAGGGCCGCTCCTTTTTCATCTCCCGGGCGTATCGCTCCGAAAAATGGTCCAGAAGAAGGAGCAGGTCGTCCTTTCGCTCGCGCAGCGGCGGGATCTCGATGGTGATGATCCGGAGCCGGTAATAAAGGTCTTCGCGGAACCGGCCGTCCGCGATCTCGCGGTCCAGGTTCTTATTGGTCGCGCTGATGAACCGGACGTCGACCGTCCGGACTCGGTTTTCCCCGACGCGGCGGATCTCGCGCTCCTGGAGAAGGCGCAAGAGTTTCGCCTGAAGAGGGAACGTGAGGTCGCCGATCTCGTCCAGGAAGAACGTTCCGCCGGTTGCCTCTTCGATGAGCCCGGCCTTGTCTCTCATCGCGCCGGTGAACGCCCCGCGGACGTATCCGAAGAGCTCGCTTTCAAGCAGGTGGTCGGGGATGGCCCCGCAATTGACCGCGACGAACTGGCCCCGGCTCCGGCCTCCGGACGAATGAACGGCCCGGGCGACGAGCTCCTTGCCCGTCCCGCTTTCGCCGGTGATCAGGACCGGAGCGTCTAGGTCCTTGACCTTGTCGACGAGTTCCAGGACGCGGTCCACGGCCGGCGACTTGCCGATGAAGGACGGGGGGCGGACAACGAGGTTCGGGTCGAACTCGGACATGGGCGGATTCTCGGACACAAAGGATAACGCCGCGCGCCCAGGATTATTCTCATGAGAAGGCCCGCTCCCTCTTAACTTTTCCCCCCGATTGACGATATACTTTGACGTGGAATGGATCCGCGGGAGAAAGATCTAGTGGAACGCGTGCTGAACGGCGACCTTGCGGCCTTCGAGCCCCTCGTCCTTCCTTACCGGAATCCGCTCCTCGGCCTGGCCTACCGCATGACCCGGAATGCCGAAGACGCCCAGGAAGTCGCCCAGGACGCTTTTCTCCGCGCCTTCAAGTATCTGCGGAACTTCGACGTCGAACGGAGCTTCAAGAACTGGCTCTACCAGATCCTCGTCCATTCCGCCCGTCACTTTCGGAACAAGCGCGTTCGCGAAGAGCAGGCCCTGGCGTCCGGCCCCGTGCGCGAGACGGCCCGGAACGCCCCGGCCGGGCCGGAGCGCGGCCACGAACAGCGAGTCATGAGGGCACGGCTCATGAACTGTCTCGACGTCCTGACGCCGAGGGAGCGGGAGGTGTTCCTCCTCCGCGACATCGAGGACCTGAACATCCAGGAAAGCGCGAAGGTCCTCGGGTGTTCCGCGGTCTCGGTCCGCGTTCATCTTTCGGCCGCGCGGAAAAAGATCCGGGAGCGCATCAAGGCGCAATATCCGGACCTCTTGGGAGCAACCAATGTCCTGCCGAAGAATTGACAAACTCCTTCCTCTGTATGCCGGCGGGGACCTGCCGGCGAAGAAAGCGGAAAAAGTCCGGGCCCACGCGGACGCGTGCCCGTCCTGCCGTCGCGAGATCGACGGCCTTCGCGCCGCCCTGAACGCGACAAAAGTGTTGGCCCGGGCCGACGAGCCCGGTGAGTGGCGCGAAACGGACTGGCGGGCCCTGATGCGGTCCGTCGCCTCGGCGAAACCCGCCGCGAAACGGCCGTTCGCCCCGTTCGCTCTCCGGCCGGTCGCGGTCGGAGCGCTGGCGCTTCTCCTCGTCGCCGCGGGCGCGCTCTTTCTGCTGCGAAAACCCGCGGGCCGAACCGTCGCCCTTCAGGCGGCCTCTTCAGCCGCGGCTCCGCGAGCTTCGACGGCCACGGCCGGGCCTGAAAAGCCGAAACCCACCGTCCTCCGGATCGTCACCAAGGACGGTCAACTCAAGGTGATCTGGCCGTTCGACAGCGATTTCAACCTGAGCCGATACGGTAAATAGCGGATTTTGCACCCTCCCGCGCCGCTTGTCCCTGTGTTAGAATAGGGCCATGCGGAAGAAACCCTACGTCAAAAAAATCGCGACGGTTTCGAAATTCGACGTCTTTTTCGTGGACGGCTCTTACATCCGGGAGAACATCGACGAGGAATTCACGAACTTCGGACAGCACTTCCGCTTCCGGTTCATCCCCGCCGACGAGTTCTGGATCGATTTCGAGCGGACGCCCGGCGAGGAGGAATTCTTCATCGACCACATGCTGGTCGAAAACCGGCTCATGAGCCAGGGTCGGCCCTACGACAAAGCCTTGGAGGCCGCCGACCGCAAGGAACGGGCCGAGCGGCATAAGCTCGATTTTATTATAAAAGGCCTCGTCCCCATGCCCCGGCCCAAGGAGCTGCTGGCGAAAATTCATGTCCGGCTGTTGAAAAAATACTGCTCTCCGGCCGTGGCGGTCTGGATCGTGGACGCGGAGATCGTCCGCGATGTCTTTTTCATCGATTTTACCGAGGGCGGGCACGACAAGGTTTATCACTTCGTTCCGGCGGGCGAGGTCTGGCTCGATGACGACCTGAAATTATCGGAGCTGCGCTACGTCTTGCTTCATGAAGTCCACGAGCGCCGGCTCATGGCGACCCGAGCCTGGCCTTATCACAAAGCTCATCGGTCGGCGAGCCACATCGAATATCATTGCCGCCATCACCCGGAAGACTTGGACCGCTATCTGAGGGACGAAATCGCGCTGAACCGCACGATATAGTTGCGCGTCTCGCAACGATCTTGCATCAATAAAGATGCTCCCTTGAACGCGTAACTTATGAGACGGGGCACTAAGGTTTAAGCTTGTTCTTGTCCGGTTCGGCCTTTTTCCGGCGGCCGGGCCCGGGCTCCGGGAACGGAATCCCCTGGTGGTCCTCGACCTCGGTCTCGCGGAGGGACACCTCTTCGATCAACCCGGGGATGTCGTTGGCCTCGACCGTCAGGGGCGGGTTCTTCAATAGCTCCAGCTTTTGCTTGCTCCGCGGCTCGTCGGGATAAAGCGTCTGAAGATGCTCGAGGATCCGGCGGGCGTTGCGGACCAGCCCCTGCTGGATATAGAGCTCGGCTCTGGCCAGGTTGGTCTGGATCATATTCCGGTCCCGGTGGTCGAGTCCGGCCAGCTCTTTCAGGCCGGACGGTTCGGCGGGGCGTTCCCCGTTCAAGCCTAAACGGGCGAACTCGGCGGCAAACGCCGGGTCGTCCGGACAAAGCTCGGCCAGCTCCCGGACCATGCGCCGCGCCAGGTCCTCCCGGCCGAGCCGCCGGTACTCCGCGAACAGGACTTTGTCCGCGACCTCGAGCGAGGATCGCTGCTCGCCGAACCGGTAGATCGAGGCCAATTTTTCGAGCGTCGGGAGATGCATCGATCCCGACATGAGAATCAAGCCGAGGAGGCCGATCGCCTTTTCGGTCCGGCCTTTAATGAGCATTGCCGCCACGAGCGGTTCGAAATAGGCGAAGGCCTCGTCCAGTCGCTCGGCGCGGACCTCGAGCCACCCGAGCCGGCACCGGGCCTCGGCGTCCGCGGCGTCCTCGGTGAGCCTGTTGAGAAGGATCTCCCGCGCTTCCCCGTCGCGCCCGGTTTCGATATAGACCTCCGCGAGAAGGACCCGGAGCTCGGGCGCGGCGTATTGCGTGGCCGCGTTCCGGACAAGATTCAGCGCTTCGTCCGCTCGTCTCTCGCGGAGATAGAGGCGGGCGAGGGCCGAAATCGTGCGCGGCTCCTCCGGATTGATGACGAGCGCGTCATAGAGGATTTTTTCCGCTTTTTGAAAATTCTCGCGCTTGACCAACCGGGCGGCGGCATCGTTCAGGGCGGACACCGCCAGGTCCGCGTGACCGGATGCCGCGTGCAGCCGGCCCAGCTGTTCGAGGATATCCTCGTCGTCCGGGTCGAGCTTCGATAATTTCGTGAAGACCGAAAGGAGTTTCTCCCGGTCCTCCGCAGACAGCAGCATCCCGGCTGCCCGCAGGAATTCGGCTTTCGCCTCGGGGACGAACCCCAGCCGGGCGTATAGGTCGGCGGTCTGGACGGCGATGCCGGAATCGGACGGCGCGAGCCTCACGACTCTTTTCATGATCGCCAAGGCTTGGGCGTAGGCGCCCTTTTTCTCCAGCCGCCCGGCGTTTCCGAGAAAGACGGCGATCCCCTGGTCGCGGCGCCCGAGGCGGACGTTGAGGTCGCCGATGATGTTCGTAATCGCGACGTCGTCCTCGCCACCGCCCAAAAGCTTCTCGAATTCGGCGATGGCGGCCTCGAGGTTGCCCGAGCGGACGTATCGCTCGGCGGTGTCCAGGATCTTCGTCCGGTTGGCCATCAGAACAACGCCCCTTCCTCCCGCAGCTTGAAGCTTTTCCGGTGGAACGCGGTCGGGCCGAGCGCGTCGAGCGCCCGGTAATGCTCCCGCGTGCCGTACCCTTTATTCCGGCCCAATCCGTACCCCGGGATGAGCCGTTCGAATTCGGTCATCATCTCGTCTCGAACGACCTTGGCCACGATCGATGCGGCTCCGATCAGGACGGATTTCTTGTCGCCCTGCGGAATCCCCAGCTGGGGAAGATGAAAATCGCGGAGCGCGAACCCGTCGACGAGGACGGCGTCCGGCGGCGGCGCGAGCGCGGCCGCGGCGCGCCGCATCGCTTCCATCGAGGCCCAGAAGATGTTGACGCGATCGATCTCCTCGTTCGTGCATGAGCCCAATCCGACCGCCACGGCCTCGCTCCGGATGAGGTCGGCGAGCCGGCGGCGTTTATTCGGCGTGAGCACCTTCGAGTCCCTGATCTCGGCGGCCCAGGCGGGCATCGGCCCCGCGATCCAACCCGTCGGCAGGATGACGGCCGCCGCGAGGACGGGGCCGCACAGGGCCCCCCGACCGACTTCGTCGATTCCCGCGATGAACCGGTACCCCTTGTCGAGGAGCGATCGTTCGAACGTGAAATCGGCCACGGACGCGGCCTATTTGTCCTCCCGGAGCCGGGCCGACTTGCCTTTCAAAGCGCGCAAGTAATAAAGCTTGGCCCGCCGGACCTTCGTGCTCCGGACGACTTCGACTTTCTTAATGGATTTGGAGTGGAGCGGAAAAATCTTCTCGACTCCGATCCCGAAGGAGATCTTGCGGACGGTGAAGGTCGTGCTCAACCCCCGGCCGCGTTTCGCGATCACGTCGCCCTGAAAAATTTGGACGCGTTCCTTGTCGCCTTCCTTGATGATGACATGGACCTTAACCGTATCGCCGACCCCGAAGGGCCCGATGTCTTTTCGCGCATGCCTGTCTTCGACCATCTGCATCACGTTCATCGTTGTTGTCCTTTCGTTCGAGTTGACCCGGGACCGGTCAGCGGTCCGACGCCGGCGTTTTTCCGGCGAGGAGGTCCGGCCTCCGCTGGCGGGTTTTCTCCTCCGCCTTCGCCCGGCGCCACGCCTCGATCTTCCGGTGGTCCCCCGAAAAGAGGACCTCGGGGACCTTCATCCCGCGGAATTCGCGGGGCCGCGTGTACTGCGGATAATCGAGCCGTCCTTCAAGGAACGATTCCCGCCGGACCGATTCTTCCCGGCCCACGACGCCCGAGATGAAACGCGAGACCGCGTCCACGACGACCATCGCTGCGAGCTCGCCGCCCGTCAGGACGTAGTCGCCGATCGAGACCTCGTCCGTCGCCAGATGCTCGGCGACGCGCTCGTCCACGCCCTCGTAGCGCCCGCAGATCAGGACGACCTGCGGATGGCGGGCCATGTCTGCGGCCAGGCGGGCGTCGAACGTCCGGCCCTGGGGCGAGAGCAGAACCACCGGCGCATCGGCCGGCGGACGGACGGCCTCGACGGCCGCAAAGATGGGCTCGGGCTTGAAAACCATTCCCTCTTCGCCGCCGTAGGGGCGGTCGTCCACCGATCGATGTTTATCCGTCGTATAGTCCCGCAAATTATGCACCTGGACCTCGATCACGCCGTTGCGCAGCGCCCGGTTGACGACTCCCCCCGAGCGAAAGATTTCGAACATCTCGGGGAAGATTGTGATTATATCAAATCTCATTCAAGTCTAAAAGGCCGTCCGGCGGGTCGATCACGATCCGTTTCCCGGCCGCGTCGATGTCCACGCAGATCGACCTGCTGAGCGGGATCATGACCTCCGTCCGGCCCGGCCCGCGGTCGACCGAAAGGAGCGTCGACGCGCCGGCCGTCAGGACATCGGCCACCGTGCCGACCCTCTCTCCACCCTGCGTCTCGACCGAAGCTCCGATGAGCTCGAAGTCGTAAAATTCGTCCGCCGCGGTCCGCTTCAGCGCGTCCTCGGGAACGAATAGGTCCCGCCCGGCGACGGCCTCGGCCCGGGCCAGGGTATCGATGCCTTTGAGCTTGAGGAGGAAGGCGCCGCGATTTAGCTCGAAACGCTCGACCTCGAACCCCCTGAACTCTCCTCCGGCGGCTATAAAAATTTTAAAAAAAAATCGTCGGGGACGAGCTCCTTGAACAGCTTGACCTTGAGGTCTCCCCCTTTGCCGTGACTCCGTTCGACTCTTCCGATCTTCCGCAACTCAGCCTTTTTCAATGATTTCGAGGTTGAATCTCCGCTTGAGCTTCATCCCAGCGGCGCCGAGGATGATGCGAATGGCCCGCGCCGTGCGTCCCTGCTTTCCGATGACTTTGCCGAGGTCTTCGGGCGCCACTTTGAGTTCCAGAATGGTGGTTTGTTCCCCTTCGAGTAGGGAAACCTGCACTCTCTCCGGCTGGTCCACGAGCGCTTTGGCGATTAATTCCACGAGCTCTTTCACCGTAGCCTCCTTATTGAATTTGAGATGAGTTAAACGGCGGTTTTCGCGGATTTGGCGGCTTTTTCGAGAAGCGACTTCACGGTCGGCGACGCCTTCGCGCCCTTGCCGAGCCAGAATTTTGCTTTGTCCAGGTTTATCGAAATTTCCGGAGGCTCCGACAGGGGGTTGTAGGAGCCGACATAATCCTTGGCTTTGCTCTCGCGCGGTCTCTTCGAGTCGATGACGACGATCCGGTAAGACGGTTTTCCCTTCGCCCCAAATCTCATCAAACGCATTGACATCATGAGTGGTTAATCCATTCTATTAAAATGAATTATAATCATAGCCGAATTCCGGTTCCAAGTCAACTTAAAACGGCCCGAAAACCCGGACCGCGAAGGATTTTTCCATTTGGCGCCGTTTCGCGCGACAGAATTCATTGACAAGGCTTGGTGTTCGCCCCATAATGGGAGGCGGAGGGCCGGAGGAGTCATATGGCACGAGCAACTATTACCAGAGCGTTTCCCGTATTGCTTCTCGTCACCGCGATCTCGTTCTTCGCGGCCTTGAACCCGCCCGCCCGGGCGCCTCAAAGCGCGCCCACGACGTTGAACATCTCCCAGTCCGTCACCGATTCCACGTCTCCCCGGATCGGCCTGGACTCCGGGAACGCGGTCTACGCGGTCTGGGTCGAGGCCGAGTCGCCCCGGCAGGTCTATTTCGCCACCAACAAGGGCGGCACGTGGTCGACTCCCGTCGCCGCCGGAAAGATCGAAAGCTCGAGCGCCGACGCCGGCATGGCGGCATTCGCGGTCTCTCCGGCGGGAGCCTGCCATCTGACGTACCAGGACCTCCGCCCCACGAACTTCGATGTTTTTCATCGGTCTTTTGAATCGGCGGCTTGGGGAACGCAATCGAACGTTTCGGCCAACACCGGCGTTTCGGTCTATTCCACGTGCGCGGTCAACCCCATCGACAATACGGTCTTCGTCGTTTGGGTGGACGGCACGGTGCAAATGTGGGACCTCTACCTCAGGTACCGGGACACGGCCGGCGTCTGGAGCCAGGTCCAAGTCCTGCCCCTCGACGTGGGCTATACGCCCACTCTGGTCATCGACGTGACGGGCACGGCCCATCTCGTCTGGTCGACGCGGCTCTACGGGAACTCCTCGGTCTGGTATTCGAAAAATTCGAACCCCCGGTCGTCAGCCCAATGGACCAAACCGCTCCTCGTCAAAACCGCGACGGGGGAGGATTTCTGCTATCCCAAGGTCGCCTGCGACAACGCGGGCAACGCCTATGTCGTCTGGATCGACCGGAACCCCGGCAATCACGAGATCTTCTATCGCAAGGTCGCCGCGGACGCGACGCTGGGGCCGGAAAGGAACGTCTCAAACTCCATCGGCAGCTCCGCGGAGCCGGCCGTGGCCGTCGACGCCGCGACGGGCAACGTCGGCATCGCCTGGACCGAAAACGGCGACATTTTTTACAACTCTTACGACGGGACATGGACCGGGGCGAACAATCTCTCCAACATCGGGATGGCCGCGTCGCCCGGCCTGGCCGCGGACACGACCGGCGCCGTCCACGTCGTCTACGCCGCGCTGGCCGGAGAGAATTACGAAATCCTTTACGCGAAAGTGTCGATCGGCCCTCCCCCGCTCTCGACCACCACGACCACCACGACCACGGTCCCCGTGAAGCTCAGCCCGCCGATAGCCGCGTCTGTCATCACGGGCTTCGACCCCATCCTGGGTTCGAAGGTCAACACCCTGAGCTGGTACCGGAATCTTGATAACCGGGGACTCAACGTTCTGGGGTATCGGGTCTTTAGAAAAGGCGCGAGCCAGCCGGCCGGTGCTTTCGCCCGTCTCGTCGACGTCTCCGCCGACGATTATCAATACCAGGACGCGGACGTTTCGTTAGGCGCGAGATACGCCTACACGATAACGACCCTGGGTCTGGACGGCGGAGAAAGCGACGCTTCGGACATTCTCGTCGAAGACGTCCTCTTTCCTCCGCGCAACGTCGGCTGCGCGACCGTGATCAACCGGTCGCTAGCCCTCCGGGAGAAGGTCAACATCATCACGTGGAAGCCGACGCCGCTCAATGCCGTCAACCCGCCCGCCGCGTACAATCTCTACCGCAAGGCCGCCGGGCAGGAGGAAACGGCCTATCTTCCGCTCGCCACACTGTCGAGCACGGTCCTCCAATATCGGGACCGCAAAGTCCCGATCGGCGCCATTTACGATTATGCCCTGACCGCCGTCGATGCCGCGGGGAACGAGAGCCGGCGGTCGGACGTCACCCGGGCAAAACAGTAAATTTTCCCTCATCAAATCCATTTATATCTAAACATCGAAAACTCCCGGTTGATTTAATGCGGCCAGGCGGGACTCGCCCCTTCAGGCGAGTCCGTCCAGGCGAGTCCCTTCGCGAGGACTTGATTCAATCCGGCAGGATTTTGAGCGCGATGAAGCCGTGGCCCTTGACCCGAAACCGGAGCTGATAGAGTTCGCTGCCTTTCCGGCGCGACTGCGTTCCGGACGCCAGGTCGAGAAGGACATAATTTTTTCCGGGGGCGAGCCCGAGGGGCAAGATGACGACGTCCACGGGCGTCGGGCCATAGTTCGTGACCGCCGCGGCCGGGGCTCCGGCTCCCGTCGTCATGCCGACGTCCATATCGCCGTTCACGCCGACGATATCGAACGGCCGCTTCACGCCGTAGCGGCCGAGCGCCGAATCGAGAATGTCGCGAACGTAGCCGGGCATCGTCCCGACGGCGCTCGCGACGTCCAAAGGAATGGTCACGACCAGTCCTTTTCCCAAGGGATTCACGAGCACGGCCGCCGCTCCGTCTTCGAACACGGCATACGCTCGGCCCGAGGTCGGTTTCCAAATCGGCACGGCCGCCGCCCCCGCTCCATAGAGCGCGCCTTGATTCACGCGCGAGAACATCGGCTCGCGGATCTCGATCAGCGTATGCTTCCGGGCGGCGTCTTCGCGGCCGCCCGTCAGGGCTTCGCGGTCGAAGAGGTCGCCGTAGGGGATCCGCGGCCCGAACAAGACCGCCGTCCCGCCCCGCTCCACAAACGTCTTGAGGAGGACGCTGTCCGTGTCCTGCATTCCGGAAATGTCCGGAAGCACGAGAACGTATTTGCGGGACAGAAGAAATTCGAGCTGCTCCTCGTTCAGGTGGTAGGGGTAGAACGGCAGGACATCTTCGCCTTTCGGGGGAATGAACGGCACGATTTCGACCGCCAGGCCGAGCCGGCGGAACGCATCCAGCGCCGGAACGATGCTTTCCGACCATCGGTCGGTCCACCAGTCGCTATACGGAATATAGACGCCGATATGGCTCGGCTCGTTCGCCACCTCGCGGGCCAACGTCCGAAACGCTTTCAGCCCGGACTCGATCGCCGGCGCGGTTTTCAGGACGTCGGGCGTTATTTTTCCCATGACGTGGACGTTATAATGATAGGAAAAAAGCGCTAGGCCGTCGGGTCCGAAGCACGTGGCCGCGCTCAGGATTTGTCCCAGGGCATCCTCCGGGCCGGCCAGATAAGCGCCGCCGAAGCTTTTTTCCAAGTAGCCGAAAAGCTCGACGTGGGACAAAGCGATCTTGCCCTTTTGAATCATGGCCCCCGCCGAGAGCGCCGCGAAATCGCGCGTCCGCCGGACCGGGAACATCTTCCGGTTGTCCGGCCGGTAGGAGGCCATGACCGACCCCTGATAGACCACGAGGTCGAGGCTGTCGATCGCGGCGAGGTATCCCGCCAGCAGCGGGTCGTCAATATAAGGAGCGCAGCCGGCCAGCAACCCCTTGTTGAGCGCTTTCACGCTGTCGCTGAATTCCCGGACGTGCGCCGCGAAATAGGTCCCGCTCCCTTCTTGATAATCGTAGAAGCCGAGAAGCGAGGGATGATCGCGGTAGAGGGACCACAGCTCCCGCATGACGGCTTTCATGCTGGCCATGTACTCGGCATAAGGCTTTTTTTCGGTCGTGTCCCAAACGACCGTGACAAGGCAGGACAGCCCGAGCTCGTCGGCCAGTTCGAGAGCCGGGCCGAGCCGGTCGTCGGCCGACCGGGGCATCGCCGCGGACGCGCAGACCCGGGACGGGTACCAGGCTTTTCCGTTGATGATGTCGTGGAGGACAAGCATGGTGCCGCCGGCCGCCGCGAACCGGCGCATGTAATCCGCGGCGTCCTCGCGCGCCCCCGCCTGCGGCAGGGCGCTGATGATCATGAAATCGGCGACGACCTTGCCGACGATGAAACTGGCTTTTCCCGTGGCCGTGGACCCGGGCTCCGCGGCCTCGACCGTGACGCCGTAAAGACCTTCGGGAGCGTCGGCCTCGAGCCTGGCTTCGCCCTTGAACAAACCGAGCTCCCGGCTGGCGAGCGAAAGGGCGAGGTCGCTCCGGCCCCGGGTCGGGACGAAGATCGTCGCCTTGAGCTTCACGTCGTCAAGCGACAGAGATCCATCCGTTCGGATGACGGCGCTCACGCCGACGGCGCCGCCCGGGGACGGCCGCAGCTTGTCGACCGAGACTTCGACCCGGAGTTTTTCGCGGCCGGCCGCGGCCGGATTCCTTTTTTGACACGCGGTCGATAGGACCAGCGCCGTCCCGAGAAGGACGAGAAGGCCGCCCGGCGCGAAACGGCAGCCCAGCTGCGCGCCCCGCCGTATCTTTGTCATCATTCCGGCCGGTTCACCTCAACGACGAGAGGATCTTCTGGAACGTCGATTTTTTCATCATCGTCTGCATCTCCGTGAACTGCTTGAGAAGCTGGTTGACCTCGCTCACCGGCCGGCCGCTGCCGCGCGCGATGCGCTGCCGCCGGCTGCCGTTGATGACTTTCGGGTTCATCCGCTCCATGGGCGTCATGGAATTGATGATGGCTTCGAAATGGACGACCTTCCGGTCGTCGACCTCGGCTTGGGCCAGGCCTTTGAACGGACCGACCGACGGAAGGTGGCCCAGCATGCCGGAAAGCGACCCCATTTTCCGCAGCTGGCCGAGCTGCTTCTTGAAATCATCGAGGGTGAATTCCCGGGTCCGGATCCGGCGGACGAGCTCCTCGGCCTCCTTGGCGTCGGCGTCCTGCTCCGCTTTTTCGATCAAGGTCAGGACGTCGCCCATGCCCATGATCCGGGCGGCCATGCGGTCGGGGTGAAAGACCTCGAGCTTGTCGATCTTCTCTCCGACCCCGACGAATTTGACGGGACGGCCCGTGACCGAAACGATCGACAAGGCCGCGCCGCCCCGGGCGTCGCCGTCGAGCTTGGTCAGAATGATGGACGTCAGGCCGATCCGCTCGGCGAAGGCCTGGGCGCTCTTGACGGCGTCCTGGCCGGTCATGGCGTCGCCGACATAGATGACCTCGACCGGGTCCAGGATCGTTTTCACGAGCCTGAGCTCGTCCATCAGCTCGTCGTCCACGTGGAGACGGCCGGCCGTGTCCACGAGAATGAGGTCGAAGCCGCGGTTCTTGGCGTCCCGGACGAGGTCGCGGAGGGCCTCCTCGGGCCGGGACATCATGTCGGCCGGCATGGGGTGGAACGGGAGGTCGAGGGAGGCGGCGATGATTTCGAGCTGGTCCTGGGCCGCGGGCCGCTTGAGGTCGAACGAGACGAGAAGAGGATTCCGTCCCTTGCCGCGGACCCACTTGGCGAGCTTGCCGCACGTCGTCGTTTTCCCGCTCCCCTGGAGGCCGACGAGCATGAAGACCGACGGCGGCGTCCCGGCGAACGTCAGCGGTTTGTCCGTCGTCCCCAAGATCTCGGTCAACTCGTCGCGGACGATCTTGATCACGTGCTGGGCGGGCGTCAGGCTGTCGAGCACGGCCTGGTCGAGCGCCTTGACCTTGACCCTGGCCTCGAACTCCTTGACGACCTTGTAGTTGACGTCGGCCTCGAGAAGGGCCAGCCGGATCATTTTCAGGGCCTCGGCCAGGTTCTTCTCGGTGACCTTGCCTTCGCCCTTCAGAAACCTCATCACCTTCTGGAGGCGTTCCGAGAGTTGGTCGAACATCGGCGTCGGTCCTGTCGATCTTAAACGATTGCCCCATAATAAGATAAATAGGATGGAGACTCAAGACCCGAAGCCGCGTTTTAGGGTATAATAAAAAAACAGGATGAAACTCCTTAAGATCGGTATCTCGGGCGTAAGAGGGATCATCGGGGATTCGATCACGCCCAAGCTCGTCATGGACTTCGCCGCGGCCTTCGGCACGTTTGTCGACGGGAAACCCGTCCTCGTCGGCCGCGACACGCGAGTTTCCGGTCCGATGCTTCAAGCCGCCTGCCAGGCCGCGCTTCTTTCGACAGGATGCGACGTCCTGGACGCCGGCGTCTGCCCGACCCCGGTCCTCCAGTACATGGTCGGGCGGCTTCGGGCCAAAGGCGGGGTCTCGATCACAGCCGGGCATAACGACATCCAATGGAACGCCCTCGCGTTCCTCAACCAGGAAGGGACATATCTCAACCCCTTCCAGGGCGCGGAGGTCCTGGACATCTTCCATCTCGGAAAATTCAAGAAGGCCGGCGTGGACGGATTAGGAAAAATCAGGGAAACAAAAGACCTCTCCGCGGCGTACTTCCGGGCGCTGCGCTCTTTTATCGACGTCGACGCGGTCCGCCGGGCCCGCCCCAAGGTCGTCATCGACGCCGGCAACGGTGCGGCCGCGCCCTACCTCGCGCCGTTCTCGGCAGCCCTGGGTTTCGAGCTAGTCCCGGTCAACAACGAACCCAACGGGTTCTTCCCCCACGACCCCGAGCCGAGGCCGCGCAACGCCCAACAGGTCGTGGCCGTCATGAAAGTCGTGGGAGCGGCGGTCGGGTTCCTCCTCAACAGCGACGTCAGCCGCGTCTCGCTCGTCAGCGAAACGGGCGAGAGCCTGTCCGAGGAGTTCACGTTTCCCCTCGTCGCCAACGAATACCTCAAGTCCCACTGCGGGCCGGTCGTGACGAACCTTTCGACGTCTCGGATGATCGAGGACGTCGCCCGCGACCGCGCCTGCCCGCTCGTCCGGACGAAGGTCGGCCAGTCCTATGCCATACACGCCCTCGCCCAGGAGGAGGCCGTGCTGGCCGGCGAGGGCAGCGGCGGAGTCGCCTTCGCCGCCTTCCATCCGGCATTCGACAGTTTCCTGACGATGGGGTATATCCTGGAAATCATGGCCAAACGCGGCCTGCCCGTGTCCCGGCTCGTCGCCGAGCTGCCTCGCTACCACATCGTCAAGGAAAAGATCTATTGTCCGCCCTCCCGGGTGCATTCCGTGGTGAGTGAGGTTAAAAAGCTGTTCCATCACCACGAGGTCGACGCCTCGGACGGCATCCGGGTCGAAGACCGGACCGGCTGGGTCCTGGTCCGCGCCTCGGGCACCGAGCCCATGATCCGCGTCGTCGCCGAAGACAAGGTCAAGGAGAAAGCCCGGGCGCGGGCGGACGAGGTCATCACCTTCCTCAACGTCCTGATCCAATGAAAAAGACGTCATCGCTCAAGATCAGCATTTCCGGAGTCCGGGGCATCGTCGGGGACAGCCTGACGCCGCAGCTCGCGGGCACATTCGCCCAGGCCTTCGGGACGTATATCGGCGGCGGCCCGGTCCTCGTCGGCCGCGACACCCGCGCTTCGGGAACGATGCTCGAACAGGCGGTGCTCGCCGGGCTCCTGGCGACGGGATGCCAGCCCGTCGAGGCCGGCATCTGCCCCATCCCGTCGTTCCTGTTTCTGACCAAGGACATCAAAGCGGCGGGCGGAATCGCCGTCACGGCGAGCCACAACCCCAAGGAATGGAACGGGCTGAAATTCATCAGCCGCGACGGCTTGTATCTCACTCCCCATCAGACCGAGGAATTCCTCGACATCTACCATCAGGGCGAGTTCACGCTCGCCGCGCCCGAGCGCTATAAAGGGCTCAAAACCGAACCGGCGCCCGCCGAGCCGCATCTGAGGAAACTCCTCGGCCATTTCGACGTGGGCCTCATCCGCCGAAAAAGGTTTAAGGTTGCCGTCGATTGCGGCAGCGGGGCCGGAGCGACCTTGGTGCCGCGTCTTCTGGACGAGCTCGGTTGCGAGGCCGTTCTCATCAACGCCGTTCCCGACGGGTCGTTCGCCCACCAGCCGGAGCCGCTGCCGGAGAACATCCGCGAGATCTGCCGGACGGTCGTTAGGCGCGAAGCCGACGTCGGCTTCGTCCAGGACGCGGACGCCGACCGGCTGGCGGTCGTCAGCGAAAAAGGCCTGCCGCTGGGCGAAGAGATGACCCTGGCCCTCGCGGCGCAGTATGTCCTGGGCCGGAAAAAAGGGTCGGTGGTCTGCAACCTCTCGACGACCCGGGCCATCGACGACATCGCCGCGGCCCGTCAGGCCAAGGTCGTCAGGACGAAGATCGGCGAGATCAACGTCGTCGAAAAATTGCTGTCGGCCGATCCGCCCGCGGCAATCGGGGGCGAGGGCAACGGCGGCGTCATCCTCCCCGATATCCA
>Ga0315291_10004198_pt1 | contig 18426 bp, 12 predicted proteins | sample YL17G12_20_MG_FD_203070 | JGI IMG/M metagenome (GOLD analysis project Ga0315291, IMG submission 203070) | Sediment microbial communities from Yellowstone Lake, YNP, Wyoming, USA - YL17G12_20 | ecosystem: Environmental > Aquatic > Freshwater > Lake > Sediment | place: USA: Wyoming | collected...
CCCTTGAGAAACCCTTCTTTTTTAACCTCAAGAGTTGTAAGCCCTGCAGAGAGGTTTTCCAGACGGAATTTTCCTTCCTCGTTTGTAAGGCCGGAGGCATCCACAGGTCCAGTGTCAAACATCTCCATATCCATACCGAAGAAATTCGTCCCTCCACTGTCAACACGGACTGCGGCGCCGGCAACAGGGGTTTTGTCAAGAATCGTTACGACCCGCCCCTCAAGGGTAACTCCCTTGCCGAGCTCAATCAAAATCCCCTCCACCGTCTGGTTGCTTTCCACACGGATGCCGGACTTCTCCCCTGCCGAATACCCCTGCGCATTAACCTTGAGATTATATTTGCCGGACTTGAGATTGCTTATGAAAAATGCACCGTCAGGACTGTTCACATCATCTGAGCGATTGTATTGGGGGTTCTGGTTCATCATTGACATGCCGCCGCCCCTGAGAAAACCGCCGGTGGAGTATTCTGCAATGATTTTATACGCCTGAACGGGCTTTTTGCTCATCTTGTCCTGAACCACCCCGCGGATGGAGCCGCCCGATTCAAGCACCAGCTCAAGATTCTCATCAGGCGCCTGGACATTTAACTGCATCATGGTCGGATATGGAGACTTCTGCACAGTAATCATGTATCCCCCCGGCGAAAGACCCTCTATTCTGAAACCGCCATCCTGTGCCGTTGTATCGCTTCCCAAACTGGGTTTCTGGAAATTCATCATGAAGGCACTTACATGGGCGCCGGCTATCCGCTTCCCTGTATCATCCCTGACGAATCCGGCGAGGGAGACGGAGCGCTTCAGGCGGAAATCCACGCCTGTTGCAGTCTCACCCTCTTTCACGACCACACCCTGTCTGATGTCATAAATATAATCCTTCGCCTTCGCCAGAACGGCGTATTCCCCGGGTGCAAGATGTTTGAGCGCATATCGCCCATCCTCCTCAACGGACGTGAAATTTCCGGATTCATGCATCATTATGGCATTGGCAAGTTGTGACGCAAAGAATTTGCCGATGCCCTGGTCGCCCTTGACTTCCGCCTTCGCCAGCCCCTTTCCATTTTCATCCATAACACGACCGGCAATGGCGCCGCCTTCTGTCATAATAATATCCACATTCTCCCTGTGTTCCCCGGGCTTGAGATTAAAGAAGCCCGCATCAGCCGGCGCATAGTCCTCATGTGTCGCCCGGACGGATACAACCTCGTTAGGAGGCAGGTTTTTGAGAGTATAGCGACCATCCTCGCCTGTCTGCACCTTTATATTGAAATAACTTTTTCCCATCATGGCAATCATTCTTCCCCATGAAGCAAGGACAGAGGCGTTGGCTATGGGCTGACCCGTCTTCTTTTTCACAGTCCCGCTAATCTGTGCGCCTTTCTTGAGATAAAAAAGGACGCCTTTGCTCTCCTCACCCTCCCTGACCTGCACCCGGCGGGAGCGGGGTGCGATATAGCCCTCGGCAGAAGCATTGAGAGTGGCATCGCCCTCCGGCACGCCATCCAATTTAAACCGCCCCGCCCTATCGGAATATACATCCGTCACCTGCGCTTCATAACAGGTGACCTTCGCATCAGCGATTGGTTTGTTCATACCCTCCTCTAAGACAAGCCCGCTGACGGAGCCTCCATTGCCGAGGAGGAAGTCAATCCCCTTATGGATTTTGCCGGGTTTCATTTCGAGCCGGGGACCATATTTCCGCGCAAATTTCTCCGCAGAGGCGTATGTCCGGGATGAAGTATCCTCTGGAATAAAGTGCGCCTGATATTCGCCACGGCCGTTTGCGGGACGTTTCACAACATCACTGCCGACACTGGCATTAAAAACCGCCCCGGGGACAGGCTGACGTGTATCGCTGCGCCGGATGGTTCCGAAGACCGCCGCGCCTTTGTTATGTATAATCCTGAGAGATGTTTTCCCGGGGCGCACACCATCAATGATGACCGGCGCCATATTATGCACCTGAGAGACGATTTTCACCGTCTCATCTTTAAGTCCGCGCAATGTGAGTTCGCCGCGGGCATCTGTGCGGAAGGAAATCTCTTCATTTGATTTAAAAAAATGGACGCGGGCATCCGGTATGGATGTGCCCTTATCATCGACGACCACAACGGAGATGGAGCGTCCCTCCTCCAGTTTCAGGGTGAGCTCATCGGGCGTTTTGCCCTTTTCAAGGACAACTTCCTTAGAGAGTATTCTTTCACCACCGCATCCACGGATGAGGAGGGAGACCTTGCCGGCTCCGAAACCTCGGAACAGAAATCCGCCATCCTTATCAGCCTGGATTTTTCTGAACTTCCATCTTGAATCAAGGCTCGCATAGATTTCGGCGTCGGCGGCAGGCTGACCGTCAGGGGCAAAGATATGTCCCTTTAGAATAATGGGCTCTTCGAGGAGGAGTTTCAGGGGACCGCTTGTCTCGGCAAGGGGAAGGCTGACCTTCTCGCGATATGCCGGCGCGTTTCCCTCACGCTGTGCCATGACAGAGAGGTTCGTCCCCTTCGGGGCATTCGGAAACTCATAATGACCATCAGCGCCGGTTCTGGCGCGCCCAAGATACTTCCTCCCAAAATCCTCGCCGGTGAAGAGGACATCCGCACCGGATGCGGGTTTCTGCGCCTCATTCAAAACCACACCCTTCAGGGACACGCCTGCGGCAACGTTGATGTCAAAATCCGTGAAAGGCTCTCCCTCATCAAGGCTCAAGGGGGCATCAAGCCAGTATGGGGCGCAGGGACCACTGACATAAAGGCGATAAGCACCCGGCGGCAGCCGGTCAAAAAGATAACGCCCCTCCACATCCGTCAGCATGGTGCGCGTGGGAGACGTATCCTGGAGATTTTCATCAAGGAGATTGAATGAATAGGGCAGGTCTATATTGCGATAGAGGCGGAGCTCCACATCCTTCACAGGGTGACCGGATTCATCAAGGGCGCGTCCGCTGAGGAGTGAAAATGAGGAACGGGGCTTGGGCTTTTCTCTTGCGGGTTCTTCTATAACAGACTGCCCCACCTTGTGTGCGGATGGCGACACCTCTTGCGCCTTGTGAGTAAGAAGTCTCTGTCCTGTGCCAACCTCCTGTGGAATATTCTCTCCCCGGTGAGGCAACAGTATCAGGCGTATTCCACCTGCGATGACAATTAATGTTACTGCGACCAGTAGCAATTTAATGCCGCTTTTCATTGCTATGTCCTTCTATACAAAGTTAATTTTTCTTCACACGGGCACAAAAAGACCCTTAACGCATCGCCAATCATCCTTAATATATCACATCTCCATCCGACGCCAGCGAATAAGACCCATTTTCATTGGAAGGACAATGGTTATGACGTTCACAATGAGAAAAGCGGTGACATAGGGGATGATATATGTCAAGTGCCAGGAGGCAAGCGTTCGTCTTCCAAGGGCATCAAGATACATTGGAAGAAGTTCAAAGGTGATTACCAGACCGGTGTAAATCAGGCTGAGGATGACATTCATGGTGCCGCCGAATCCATTGGCGATGCGGGCGGGATTATCCTCCTTGAAATCGGGCGAGATTGCGCCCAGCCCCACTGACAGGCTCGTCAGACCAAAACTCATAATTAGTATCGTCAGGGCGGAAATGACCCGCATCACCACATCCACCTTGAGAATGGAATTTGAAAAGAGCATCATCCCCCCCGCCATGACAAGCGCCGAGAGGGCGCTCAGCCAGTATTTTTCCCACACAATTCGGCAGCGGTCCATCGGCGCAAGACCGATAAGCCAAAATTGCCTCCCCTCTAAGGAAAGCATGGGATAAATGAAGCGGGTGGTGATGATGGAAAGGATGAAACAAGTTGCGCCCAGATTGAAGAAGGAGAGAAGCATCTGCCAGCGGGGCAGGAAGATGTTGATAGCGCCGGCATAGCGGGCGGCACTGCGCAGATTGGCAATGTAAATGAACAGCAACCCGAAGAGGATGATAATCTGTGTCCACTGGGCAGGGTCGCGCCAGAAGGTCTTTATGTCCTTCACCACAAGGGCGCGTGTCTGGGACGGCAGGAAACGCAAGGGCTTCTCCACCCAGTTAAGGAGGGAGAATCTCCCCCCCGCCATGCTTTGCGTTGCGGACTCCTTCGACAGGCACCATCCCCTGTAATAAAGACGCGGCGCCATCCACCAGCATACCAGGAGAAACATCAGCGCCGAGGAGAGGAGGACACAGAACCAGTAGAACCATACCCATACCTCTCCCCTTCCCGCATGGATAATGCCCTGCGTGAGCCAGTAATTCGGCAGGACAGGGTCATTGCCCACGCGCAAAAAGTTCATAATCTCGCCAAAATCCTTAATATCGGTCAGGCTGAAGATGCGCCGGAACCCCAAAATGCGCACCGTCAGGGTGGTGGCAAGAATAGTCCCTCCGGCAAGGATAATGGAGATAAGCCGCGTCTTTCTCGCTGGAAGATACGCCGAAATCAACATGGTGATAATGGCGCCGAGGGCGCCCGGCAAGAGCAAAAACGGCACAACCATAAGGATGGTCAGTGGATAATATGACCAGGGCACATGCCCCGCAGCGCCGTATGCCATGAAAATGGGCAACGCCAGAATGGCAAACGCCCAGGAACTGTAAATTATGGACTCCACCAGCTTCACTACAAACAGGCTACGATGCATAATGGGGAGGGACATGTAAAAATCCAGTTCCCGTGAGATGTAGGTGGTTGAAAGGGTGATGATGATATTGGAAAAAACAAGCATGGAGAAGAACGCCAGAAATATCATCCCTATCAGGTAGTTCAGGAGGTCGGCGCCGAAGGGCTGGAAACCCTCGGAGAGGAGAAAATCAAACAGGACATAAAAGAAGGCGGTGCCTCCGCCAACGAGCAGAAACACTACCCCCAGACCCATCAGGATATGAATCCAAATATGCCGTCTCATGTCCTGAATGTAATTATTTATTATCTTCTGCTTGGCGCCGAAGATGATTTTAACCGGTGTTAAAGCCATTTCTCTCTCTTCACTTAATTACAGGTGGTTCAATCCGAAATCTCACTTCCAGTTAGCTCGAGAAAGAGTTCTTCCAGATTGCCCTCCTTGTGCGCAAAGGAGCGCATCTCATCGAGCGTTCCATGAAAGATGAGAGAACCTTTGTGTATCAACCCGATACGGTCTGCCACCTCCTCTGCCACAGATAAGGCGTGTGTGGAGAGAAAAACCGTGGCGCCTTTCTTTGCCCAATCGCGAAAGAGTCCCTTGACAATCCTCATGCTCTGCGGGTCAAGCCCAACCATCGGCTCATCCACAATGATAATCCTCGGGTCGTGGAGGAGGGAGATGGACATTATAAGTTTCTGCTTCATACCGTGGGAGTAATTTTCAATCAGTTTATCCCGCGCGCTCATCAGACCGAATAGATTGAAATAGTATTCCATCTTTTCATCCTGGTCTTTGCGCGGCACCCGGAAAAGGTCGCCGATGAAATGGAAAAATTCCGCGCCGGAGAGTTTTTCATACACATAGGGATGGTCGGGGATGTAACCGATGAGGCGCTTTGCTTCAAAGGGTTGTTTCTGGATATCAAAACCGCCGAGGATGGCGCGTCCGCGTGTCGGACGCAGAAGCCCGGTCATGACCTTGATAGTTGTGGTTTTGCCCGCACCATTCGGTCCCAGGAAGGCAAACACCTCACCCGCCGGAACGGAGAGGGTAAGGTCTCTGACAGCGCAGACCTCCTCAAAACATTTAGTCAGGTCCTCAAGCACAATCATGCCGTCTTCCATTTTTCAACCCCTCGCCTGTTTATCCTCACTTCTTCTCCGCATTATCACGCGATTTCATCATATCCTGCAACAGAAACTGGAGACCGCTCTCGCCCCCGACTGCCGTGGACTCCTTCCCCAGAAAATCCCGGATGGATAATTCACCCGGAAGCGGAACAGGGGCGGCGAACTCCCTGTGACGGGCGATAATCTCATCCTTTTCCGCGCGCTTCATCATCACATCGGGCAAAAGCTGCCGCATAAGCGTGCGACCCGCATTATCCAGCCATACAACACTAACATACTTGTTAAGTGTTATCTCCACACGGAATGCGTTGTATCTTTTTTCGCCAAGGATGATGGATTCCATTCGCACCACTCGCACCTCCGCCATTCCACCGCCTGAGCTCCAGACCGGGTCATAGACGGGTATTTGATACACCCTGCCCACCTTGAGTTCCAGACTTCGCCCCAGTGTTGAACGGACTGCCTCCAGAAGCGAAGGGGGGCTCTCCAGCTCCAGCGCATCTACCATATCACGCCCCCCGCCCTGGATACGGTAAAGGAGCCTTCCCTTGAAAAGAAGCCCGCTCATTGTCCAATCACTCCCGCCCGTGGTGATTTTCGCCAGAAAACGCTTGAGAACAAAGGCATCATCGAGCTTCGCACCCAGAGCCATGTTGACTTTGGCGCTGAAACTCATCACCTTGAACTCCATAATGAGACGGGATGTGAGATAATATAACCGCCCTTCATTATCACGTCTGATTGCCGTTGTCATCGCCCCGATAGGCAAGCCTTTGTAATAAATGCCCATCCATTCCTCATAATCCTTCCAGTTGGCGGCGAGGAGGGCGGGTGCGACCTCCGAAGGGACGGTCTTTGCCGCATGCGAAAACAGGCGGTCCCTGACCAGTGTGAACATCATGACCAGCCAGAAAATGACAATTGCCGCACCGATAATCTTGAACTTCATTCCCCTCTATCCCTGCAACACTTGAAAAATCAGGCTTAAAAAAGGTTCAGCCCCCGTCTCATCCATGTGAAATTTAATTATTATCACTGCTATCGGGGCATGTCCAATTCATTTTATAAAACCATGTGCGGACTCTTTCCAAACACACAATTATCTTGAAAAAACAAAATGGGACAAGGGATATCTGGTTCATCCGTGGTATATGTGGTGCTGAAAAATGTCCGCACGTGTATTGCCCTGAACCCGGTGGTGTCCCATGATTCTGGATGAGATTCTGGCATATAAGAAGGAATTTGTGGCGGAGGCGAAGAGGAAGGTTCTGCAGAAGGAGGTTCAGTCCGCCGCCGGCGCCGCACCCGCAGCGAGACCATTCATCAGGGCGCTTCAGCCATCAGCCGCCGGCATCCGCGTTATTGCTGAAATTAAAAAGGCATCGCCGTCAAAGGGAATCATCCGACCGGATTTTGAACCGGTCTTTATCGCCCGGCGGTATGAAGAATGCGGTGCGGCGGCAGTCTCAGTCCTGACGGATGAAAAATATTTTGCAGGCTCGCTGGAACACCTGCGGGCGGTGAGGGCATCCGTCTCGCTTCCCATATTGCGCAAGGAATTTATCATTGATGAATATCAGGTCTGGGAGGCGCGCGCCGCAGGCGCCGACGCCATACTTCTCATCGCCGCAATCCTGAGCGATGCCGAGCTTGGGGCTTTTCACGCCCTCTCGCAAAAAATGGGAATGGCATCTCTTGTGGAGATTCACACGGAGGCGGAACTGCGCCGCGCCCTGAAGATTAAACCGCGCCTCATCGGCATTAATAACCGTAATCTCGGCGATTTCTGTTTGGACATCCGCCAGAGCGCGCGTTTGCGCCCCCTGATTCCCGAAGGCATCTGTGTGGTCAGCGAAAGCGGAATTACAACCCCGTCCGATGTGGCGTTTCTCAAGAGTCTTGGTATTCATGCCATTCTTGTGGGCGAAACCCTGATGCGCGCCCACGACCCGGGCATTGCGCTGAAGGCATTGATTCAATGAGCCGCATGCCCCCTTGGCGCAGGGTCAATAAGATAAATAACCCGTGGCGCTTGCCTTTATTCTGACTGCCACATCCTTTTATCTGAAAATGCCCAAAATTCTGCGAAAGATGGTGAAGAAGAGCGATGAGTGGGAAAGGCGCGCAAGGGCGGCGCTGACCTGTTTGTTCTCGGGGTTTTGCGCTGCCGCCTGCTGATATGACTCCATTGCCTTTGTGAAAAATCCAAGCCTGTGATAGCACTGCCCGAGATGATACCAGAGGTAGTCATTGGCGACATTCAAGGCGCATGCCTTCTGAAAATAATCCAGAGCAAGGGTGTATTCTTTTCTTTTAAAGTAAATGAGCCCGGTGCGCATCGGGATTTGCCATTCATTCTCACCAGCCAGTTCCATTGCCTTTATGAAACAAAGCGAGGCGTTTTTATTCCCGGCAAGGAGGAGGACATTCCCCCGCGCCACAAAGGAATGCGCCTCCGCCCCTTTCTGACTGATGGCGTAATCGGATGTGGCAAGGGCGCGCTTATACATCCCGCGATTTGCATACATGACGGCGCGCAAGGAGAGAATAGCGCTATCCTCCGGGAAGAGCTCCAGCGCACGAGCGCACCAGACATCCGCCTCCTTCAACTGTGCAAGCTCAATCAGGCAATAAATCTGACCAAGCCAGGGATAATGCTGCATGTTATCCGTCTGGATGGCGCGGGAATATAACTGTAACGCATCCTTGAACTCACCGTGGAAAAATGCCTCATCAGCCTCACGTGTATAATAGCTGGCGTCATAGGTCTCCTCTTGACCCTGAGGGCGCTCCTTGACCTTTTTTTCCTGAGTCTTCTGTTTGACCAGAGCATCCTGGGTTTCGCGTTCAAGCCTTGAAAACCGACCCATATTTTATCGCATCCGTAGTCCTGGAATGAAAGAGTCTGTGCTTAGCTCCACTTGCGTGTATGAAGGATGATGTCGCCGTTTTCGTTGACCTCCTCGCCTACGATATGTACGCCGCGAAGGTCAAGTTCCCGGGCGATGCGGTGATGGGCAAACTGCTGGATAATCATGCGGGCAAATTCATCACCCATGGCGAGCAGTTCGACCATGGTCAGGGATTTCGGTCCTGTGACCTCAACGTGGAACTTGCCGCGGGCATCCTTGCGGAAGGTTAAAATAATAGTCCCCTTTTTGAAATCGAGCCGTTCTTCCCGACCCAGTTCCTCCGCCACAATATCCGCCATAACCTTCTCAAGTGCGACGTTCACCTTTCGCAGGTTTTTCTTGTCCTTGTCAATCTCCTTCTGGAGCCAGTCTTTGAGTTTATCGCCCGTTAGTGTCTGAAATCCGAGCGCCCCTGCCGCCGCCATGACAAGGGGCGATAGCATCACCCAGCTCCAGCCCAGAATCGGCATAATGATGACAATGGGCATTGCCCTTACCATTCCTCATGTTTCTAAAGACTTTTTAATAAGATTCGAGCCCATAAGTCAAGGGGAATCAAATCAACCGTTGGTTCTGAAAAACACGGGCATCTATTCACGCCCCTGCAAGGGCATCCATGAGGCGTTTGAGCGTTCGGGAATTGGGCTTGGAGATGAAGGCGACCTCGTGATGCTCAAGCATGACTCCGGCGGTATTCGGCGCGCCAATCCTGTGGCGTCCCTTCAGGTCGGCAAAAGGGTTGAGCTGGGTGACAACCTTGTTTTTATGTTCAGGTCTTAAAGCAAGCGGTCGCTTCACGCCGGTAAGATTATAGGCGACTTCCACCTCGCCGAGGTTGAAATGAAACAGTCTATCTGTGCTCAACCTGTCATTGTGTGTGAAGGCGGTCAGCGTCTCCTCAGAAATATTAGCGGGCGTTTCATCATACAGGACAATCTCGGCGGGGAAGGGCTCGCTATTTCTCAGATGACTCAGGAGCCTGCGGGGCAGTAAGGCGCGACGTCTGCCGGAGAGATATTTCAGGAGGGCGGCATGTTCCTCCTGCGGCGGCACTATCTCCCCTGAGGAAAGATAGACCAGCATGGGGGGATAGGCGATTTTGCACTCGTCACAATATGAAATAACATCCGCCAGACTTTCATCCATGAAGATGTTGAGATTATTTTTTGCGGCATCAGTGAACCGGGCAAAGGGGAAGGGATGGACAAGGGTTGTGGCTCCGCTCTCCGCAATATATTTTGCGGCGTAATTCCGCTCTGTTACAATGGCAAGGTCAGGGAGTCGCCGGATATTGCGCAACGGTAAATCCCTCAAGATGCCGACCACGCGTGTGAGTTTTTTAAACATGTCCTCAATATCATAAACCGTCTCATAAATATCATTATAAAGCCCCTGACACTTGACATTGTAATTCCAGATGGCAAAACCTGATAGATGCCCCACATTTTCAAGGGCGAACGCCAGAGCCATGAGCTGATTCACAATTGCATCGGCGATGTTCGCTTTGTCAGAGGAACCCTGCCCCAGCCCCCAGCTGTTGCCCGTTGTCCAGAGCCAGTATGGCTTGCGGTATTTTCCTGAGAGATAACCCAGTTGCCGCAGAAGGAGTATCAACATGACCACATCATCCTCTTTGATGGACGTTTTCTGGTCTCCATCGCGGGGATAGACGTCAAAGGTGGGATGAAAATATTCAGGGGTCTCGGCAAAAAGTCCAACCATGCTGGGGAGGAGATTTTCCTCGCGGGCATGGAATCCGCAAAAGGACATGGTGGATGGGATATCCGGACAGACCTCATGCCAGATGCGGGCGCTCCATGCGGCATAATCCACGACATAATATGACTGGAAATCACCGAGCAGGCATTTCTCTTCATCGCCGCCGTTCAACGCCTGTGCGAAGGTCAGACCTGTTCTCTCCCTGAAGACCTGCTCAGCCCATGGGGAATAATTCGCCCCGAAAGGCTCGTCCGCCAGATTGACAAGGAGGATGATGGGGCGGTAGTCCTTGATAAAGGTCTCAGCCACCCACTCATAATATCGCCTGATATCTTTCTCATATTGCGGGGAGTATGAGCATGCGGAGACGCCGCCATAATCCACCACTGTGCCGTCAAGGTGGCGACGCAGGGATTCGGGGTGCGCGGCGTTCCAGCGCTCGCCCATCTGAATTTGATAACCAATGGGGAAGACAACATGGACATGATGCCTGAGGCAGTAATCGAGGAGTCTGCGCTGTGCGGCAAGAATCTGGATGGCGTCGTCGTGGCGCGGGTCTGACTTGTCCATGAATGCCTCATAAACGGCGAACGAAAGACCGGGCTCAATCTTTTGGGCATCCGCCTCGCCCGGGTTGTTGTGTCCAATCCAGATAAAGTTAGCGCCAAGTTTGAGCTGCCTCTCCACATGGTGCGCCATCGCCGGCTCATCCATCTCAGGATAGGCGTCCATCGCCCAGCCGGTGTAAAATATATGTTTCATGAAATAATTGCCCCTTACTTGTATTCGATTTTGTCTAAGAAATTGTGCTGGAATTCACGCGCGGCATCCTTCAAGAGTTTTTCAGGGTCGGCGTTCTTGTCGGTAAGGACCTTCTGCACCGCCGGACCAAGATATTCACTATAAAGTTGCTGGCAGTAATACGGCGGTTCGGGATGGACATATCTTGCCGCCTCCCGCATCATCTCCTTCTGGCTGGGGACGGTGCGGTATTTGTCAATAATAGCATCCACCTTGTCCTGGTATTCACCATGGAAGACCGGCAGAACGCCATGCCCGACAATCCTCCCCTGTTCCTTCTGGATTTTGCATTTGAGCTCAATCGCCTCCAGCTCATAATCAAATGTGATTGCCTTGAACGCCCACTCCTGCCTCTCCTTTGAGATGGTGGGGTTGATAATGCTGAATGCGCCGCCCATCTGGTTGGCGCGTCCGGCGGGTCCGGCGGGCAAGAGGGCAATCCCGATTTTTTCCACCGGCATCTTGTATTTATCAATCAGATGCTCAAGATATTCAGGCACGAAAAAAGCCATGGCAATGCGGTCTGAGGCGAAATATTCAAAGAGGTCGTCATTATTGCTGAGGATGTCATCCTGGAGGATATCATGTTTCCAGTGGAGGTCCTTCACAAACTGGAGGGCGCGTATTGCCTCAGGGGAATCAAAAATGGCGGTCCATTTGCCATCCTTTTTCAACTCGAAATCGCCACCGGACTGCCACACCCAGTTCAGGAAATGCCATCCGGCGCCGCCCTTTTCACCAAGGATGCCAAAACCGGCGCGCCCCTTTTTCCGGTCAGTGAGCTTCTTCCCGACTTCAACAAGCTCATCCCATGTGTCCGGCGGTTTTGTGATGCCCGCCTCCTTGAAGATATCCTTGTTGTAAAAGAGGGTCATCACATAACAGCCGCCGGCGCCGCCAACGGGCAAACCGTAAATGCGCCCGTTGTGCGTGATAGCCTTCAGGATGGTTTCATTCACAAACTTGAATTTATCCCATGACCTGACCATGTCCGTGATGTCGGCGGCGAGTCCCTTTTCAATGACGACTGTCGCCTCCGTGGCATACACGCCGATGACGTCTGTGCAGTTGCCGCCGCTCATGCGCACCATGAAGGTTTCCGGGGTGAACTGCCATGTGTCGAAATAAAGGCTGGCGCCCGGGTATCTCCTCATGAAGAGCTCATTATATCTACGCTGTTCCTCGAGACGATTCTCCTCATGTTCACGAGCGCCGTTATTCATGGTGATGACAATATTTTTTTTCGGGGCGTTCGCCCCTCCACCGCCGCAGCCGGTTGAAAATAGCGGTAATGAGACGGCAAGTGCACAAAGAAAAATCCCGATGCGCAAGAATTTTCCAACCCTCCCCTTTTTCTCACTTAGCGCCATATAATTCCCATTTCTCCTCATATAATCTGTCCAAATTACAAAATGATGCAAGTATCATCAGATGCATCATGAATCAACAAAATTTACAAAACATAGAATCCACCCATCATTACTCATCCACAGAATACACAGATTTTCACAGAAGAAAATTTAATCTGCGTCCTTCTGCGTAATCTGTGGATAAAAAATTCTATGTCCGCCTGAGGCGGATTCATCCTTGTTAAATTCTTTTATCCACGAATTTACACAAATCTGCACGAATTCGTCCTTGATTTATTCATTATCATAAGTTTAAAAGAAATTTAAGTTTTGACTGGACATGAAATGGACTAATTGGCACGTTAGATGCTTTGTGCTCCGATACGCTGGCATTAAATAAGTGCATGACAAAACGCAGGAACGTCTTATACAGAAAGAAACAGTCTGCCGCTGCAAGTTTATGCAGACTGTATAATCATTGTTATACGTCAATAAAAGCCTTAAAAGAGGTGGTACAAGTATGACAACCGAGAAAGAGAGATTTTATACTACATATTCAACTTTGCTAAAAAAGTTCCTCAAAGAGATAAAAGGGATTGATACTACAGGCATTCCAGAACCACATCTACCATGCATTGGTGCTGATTATTTGAAGTCAAAGTATAAATTAGCCTTTTTTGGCAAAGAGACAAATGGCTGGGGAGCGCTGAAGGATTTTATTCTTGATGCAAAGGTAGATTTGTTAAAAGCATTACAGCGCAATGAGGGAGAGTTTGATGATTTGGCGTTTGTAGATTGGACGAATAATTTTAAGACTAGTTTCTGGGATTTTATTCTCAAATTCTTGTCAGTATTTTATTGCATTAATGATGTAGAGACTTTGAAAAACAATAAGAAGTACCATACTTTGCTTAGAAGCTTCATTTGGGGAAATACCAATTCAATTGAAAGATATGAAAAAATTGCAAAAAGGAATCCAGTTCTTTATGATAATTGGAAGAAAATCAAAGAATCTAGCAGCATATTTGATAATCCGAAATATATATTGGAAATCTATAAACCAAATATACTGTTCATATTGAATCGTGATGAAAATGAAGAATGGCTAACTAATACCGGTAATATTTCTGGCCCGGATAAAGTTGATGAGAATATACATTATTATTATAAAAGTAACACTAAAACACACGTCTTATGGCTGGTGCACCCACGATGGGCAGCACCCAATATCGGGTTCGAAAAATATATTGATCAAATAATACGGATAATCAAAACAAAGAAAGTTCTTGTAGAAATACCTTCTAATGATGAATATAGTAGCAATAATAAAGAAATAAAAGAAGAACGCGGCAATATTATGATTGAGAAGCGAGAATACCTTTATAGGTTAAGTAAATTTCTAAAATCGGAAAATAAGGTAATGTCTGGAAGCGAACTAGTTATTCATTTCAACAGAAATAACATACTAACTGAATATGGAACCCAATATGGCGGAGGAAGAGGCATTTATACTTTATTGAGAAGCACCTGGAATTATTACATGAGTATTGGTCAGAAGAAGAAGGCTAAAGTAATAGCTGAATCATTCGTAAATGAAAGTGGTGACTATGCCTATGAATAAATATGGCGTATAACATGCGATTGTAGTTGATGCCTTGAGTAACGTTTTTCAACTGATACATATCTTGCATAAACGATAGTTCCAGTATGATGCGGCGGCGCAACTCAACCGCGTCGTTATCCAAATGAAAGCCTGCTCATTTGGATGAAGTCACAAAGCGGGCAATTTAACAAGAAAGGAGAAAAAATTATGGCAATCGGTAATGTAGTTCAAAGAGGTTCGTTTGTCTACATCTATGACGAGAAAGGAAGACAAATCGGCTTGTTGTCGGCAGGAAGCGGCCCCAAAGATAGGCTGATGGGCTACACTTCATCAACGGTCAACATCCAAAGAGGCTCGTTTATCTATACCTATGATGAAAAGGGACGTCAGATTAGCATTACGTCTGCCCGATAGATTACAAGACAATGACAATCGGAATAAAGAGCTAACACTTTAATCAACCCAGACCTGTGCAAGCGGCGCAGGTCCCATCTGGACTCAATAACGGGAGTCTCATATCCAAGGTCAGATGGGCAGACCCGTATAAAATATATAAAATTTCGTGATGCCATATTCTCCTGTTTGTTAAAATTTCTCCACATTTTTCATGACATCTAAGAATTATTAAATACTTTCGCGCAGTCGCCGACGCTCCATAGCTATGGCGACGGAGCGAGCACGCAGAGAACGCAGAAATTATTATTAATAATATAAAATCATATCTTATTTCCTTTAGCCATTAAACTCTGCGACCTCTGCGTGCTCTGCGAGAAATATTCTTCGCCTCAAATTGTATTGACTTTTGCCCCACGGAGATTTAAAGACTCTCTACCATATTTTGCGGGAGAATCCATTATATTGCCGGGCGTCCTTCAGGTGAAAAAAGCGGGGCATCTTAGCCGCATCCTCGAGTTTTATCAAACCAGACTATCCGGCATTTCGTTCCTCACGCCCGCAGTTATCCTCTTCGCCACATTCGCATGGTTGCCCATCCTCTGGAGCGTCGTCATCTCGTTTCAGCACTTCAGCATCAATCCGAATGAGAAAAGCACCTGGGCGGGGTTTCAGAATTACAAAGACCTGTTTGAAGACCCCACATTCATGACCGCTTGGAGCAACGTCCTTTTATTTGTCGGACTCGCCCTCGTCATCGGTTATTTCATACCGGTTATCTTAGCCATTCTCATCAATGAAATCCGCCATGCCCGCGGATTCCTGCGTCTGGGATATTACCTCCCCGCCATTCTGCCCGTGGTGGTTATTTCGCTCATCTGGAAATTCCTTTATCATCCCGGCGAGGGCGGGATGTTCAACACCTTATTGCGTCCCTTCGGCATCGGACCTGTGAAATGGTTCTTCACAGACCATATGGCGATTTTTTCCATTGTTATCATGGCAACGTGGCGCGGGGCTGGAGCCACAATGATTATCTACCTTGCCGCCCTGCAGGGGATACCGCCGGAGCTCTATGAGGCGGCGGAGATTGACGGCGCCAGCATCGGACGTCGCCTCTGGCACATCACACTCCCCCACCTTCTGCCCATCATGAGCATCCTTTTAATATTGCAAGTTATAGGCACATTCAAGGTCTTCGCCGAGCCTTTTATCATGACAAGGGGCAAGACCATGACCATCATGAGCTTCATCTATGAAAAGGCATTTCATTCGCTGAATATGGGCGTGGCAACGGCAATGAGCATGATGCTTTTTGTGACGCTGGTTCTGCTCTCATTTGTCTATTTTTATTTGCAGAGGAAGGTCTTATCACGCTTCTAAGGTGCGGCGTGAGGGGCGCATTGCAATGAGGAAATCATAAAGAATGGCAAACAAGGAAGCCACAGAAGGACGTTCACTCCTGTCCAATTCAGACCTGAAACACCCGTGGGTCAGGTTTATTTACTGGTTAGTATTTGTGTCTCTTGTTCTGGGCGTGTTGACCGCATTCATCCCTCTACTCTGGGGCGTGATGAATGCCCTGAAGGCGCCAAGGGACATCTTTGCCTTTCCTCCCCGCATCCTGCCCCAGCCGGTCTCAAATCCCCTGAAATGGGAATGGGGAAATTACGCCGAGGCGTGGCAGAAGGTCAACTTCCCAAAATATTTTCTCAACACGATAATTCTGGCGTTGGGGGTTTGGTTTTTCAACATCTTCCCCAGCGCGCTGGCGGGCTATGCCATCTCCAAATTCCGCTCACGCCTCTCACGCGCCATGGCGTTTCTCTTCTTCATGACACTGATGGTGCCATTTGAGGCAATTATGATACCCCTTTACCTCACGGTGAAGGATTTGCCATTTCTGGGGATTAATCTTCTTCAGGACAGATGGGGTGGTGGAATGATGGCAGTCATATTGCCCGCCGGCGCCAACGCCTTCAACATCTTTGTGTTCAAGGGATTCTTCGATGACATCCCCAGGGATTTGATGGAAGCCGCCCGGATTGACGGCGCCGGAGAATGGAAAATATTTCTGGTCATTGTGGTGCCCCTCTCGCGCTCCATCATCGCCGTCTTATCCATCTTTTCCATCATGGGAACATGGAATGACTTCTTCTGGCCAATGATTGTGATGCACAATGAGAAGTTTCATCCCATCATGCTGAAGCTTTACAATTTTTCGCTCTCCCCCGTGAGCGAGAGCGTTGTCCTTGCCTCCCTGATTCTTGCCACCATACCGCCGATTATCCTGTTTCTTATCTTCCAGCGCCAGATAATGCGTGGCATCGCCCTCTCCGGACTTAAATATTAAGAGCCCCTAAAATAATAAATTTCACCACAGTCCGCCTCAGGCGGATGGTGAATACCTATTTCTTGTTTTTTTCTTTTTCAGCGGCGGGCAAAAAGGGTAAGATAATCACTCCCTATCAGGCGATTGCCGTGGGGAAAGGATTTTACAGGCTTAAATTCCCTGTGGAATCTCTCGTAGGCGAGCATCCGGCGTCCCGTCTCCGTCCAGGTGGTAAACTCACCACCCTCCTCCATGGGGCGCATGGTATAAAGGAGGATATAATCCGGTCGGCGCTCAAGGACATAATTCACATCATGCTTGAAATGGAGTCTTCCCTTCCGGCGGGCGATATGGGCATCCACAATCCCCACCATATCAAGAAATCTCAAACCGGAATAATATGGAATGATGCCTGCCTCTTCACCGGCAAGCAGGGAGTCGGGCGGAACTGTGTCACGCAGCAAGAGACCAATATTTATGTGAGTGGTGATAAGGGTGTGCGTGCGGACGGAATAGACAATGGGTCGTGTGGCGCGGCGCTCCTCGACAAGACTCAGGAGTATCAGAACTGCACATAAAAGCCCCACAGCATCCCTCAGGCGATAATGCGGGTCTTGCGCCTTCAACCAATCCATCGTCTCAAGCAGTCCCTCCTGCCAGAGGAAAAATAGTATTGGCAGGACCGGCACAAAAAAGCGCCCCAGAGGCATCCAGTCTCCACCGCAGACAACGATGAAAAATAGTTGTGCAAGGAGAAGGAGGATGGCGGTCGCGCGTTCTATATTCCATCTCCCAACCGCTAAAATCGGGAAAAAGGGCGCAAGCAGGAAAAGATACGGCTGTCGCCATAAAAAAATCCCCGCATACCGCACACCCGCCTTCACCTGCATCACCAGACTGCCCGTAACCTTGGCATAAAAGGTGTTTGGTAACAGGGCACCAAAATATGTTACCCGCCAGAGATTATAAAGCCCAAAAGGAAGAAGGAACAGGGCAAACCACAGGAGGATGCGGGGCGCCGGTATCTTGCCTTTCAATCCGGCAAATATTAAATATGCGCCCAGGGCGATGAAATACAAAACCCCCTCATGGCGGTTCAATGCCGCGCCGAGCAAGAATATCGCCGACCAGTTAAACTCACGTCCGCCCTTGCGCATCCCGCGGCAGAAAAACACCCATGCCCCCGTCAAAAAAAACGTCGTTACCGCTATCTCCATCCCGCTCACCGCCCAGAGGGCAATATCTCCAGAGAGCGCAAGTAGTAACAGGATGAGAAAATGCCGTCGTTTCACATCCGGATAATACTCGGAGATAAAGGAATATAAAAGGAGGATAGTTCCCAGAACGGCAAAGAAGCCATACATCTTTGCCACCCCGAGGAGCCCGATTTCTAAGATGGCTGCCGGAATAAGCATCAGGAGGAAAAGAAAATTGGAATACCCCTCAAGCCTCTCCCCTTCATTGAAAACAAATCCCTTGCCGTTTATGACATTTTCCGCATAATGAAATGTGATAAAGGGGTCATCATGTGTCCAGCCGCCATAATAGAGCATGTGAATTCC
>Ga0315291_10004200_pt1 | contig 18424 bp, 15 predicted proteins | sample YL17G12_20_MG_FD_203070 | JGI IMG/M metagenome (GOLD analysis project Ga0315291, IMG submission 203070) | Sediment microbial communities from Yellowstone Lake, YNP, Wyoming, USA - YL17G12_20 | ecosystem: Environmental > Aquatic > Freshwater > Lake > Sediment | place: USA: Wyoming | collected...
GGATGACGGACTCCAGCCTCCTGGAACATCTCGTCTCGAAGGGCGGTTACTTCCAGGAGATCGCCACCATGATCAAGTACAGGCGACTGTTCAAGCGCGCCTACTCGGTGAGGGCGGCTGACATCCCAGAGGATGGTTGGGCCGAACTCAACGCTCTCGGGAATGTCAATAAGAGGCGGTCTTTGGAGGCGGACATCGCCCGCAGGGCAGGTATCCTTCCGGGACACGTGATAATCGATGTCCCATCGAGCGAGCTGGCCGTCTCAGAACCCAGGTTGTCTCTGACGGACGTCAGGGTGCTCGATGACGGCAAGGTGCGGATGCTGCCGAGGATGAGCTCGATCGCGAACTCGCTCCAGACCCGGAAGGTGCACGAGTGGGCCTTGATGGTGGCTTGTCCGGCTAAGGACAAAGAGCGCGTTGCGAAGGCGGCCTCGAAGATTGTCGAGTTCTAACCCTTCATCACGCCGAGCGGCTTCAATCTCGCAACTATCTTTGAAATGCCAGCGCCATGGGCGATCCTAACGACGTCGTCGACGTCCTTGTACGCTCCCGGGGCCTCCTCGACGATGCCGTCCCGGGAGGCGGCCTTGATGTACACTCCCCTGCTCTGCAGGAGCGCCACAACGTCGTTGGCCGAGAACTTCCTGGTGGCCGATGTCCTTGACATGAGCCTGCCCGCCCCGTGGCATGTCGAACCCCAGGTCTCTTTCATCGCTTGAGCTGTCCCCACCAGCACGTAGCTGGCCGAGCCCATGTCACCTGGTATCAGGACTGGTTGGCCGACCGACCGATACTTCGCGGGCACCTCGTCCCTGCTGGTGTCGAACGCTCGGGTTGCACCCTTCCTGTGCACATACAGCTTCCGTCTCTTCCCCGCGAACTCGTGTTCTTCGAGCTTGCATATGTTGTGGGCGACGTCATAGACGCATTCCATACCGAGCTCCTTGGAGTCCCTCCCCAGCGTCTTCTCAAAGGACTCGCGGACCCAGTGGAGTATGAGCTGCCTGTTCGCCCACGCGTAGTTCGCCGCGGCGCTCATCGCCGCGAAGCAGTCCTGTCCCTCAGGGGACTTGACAGGGGCGCACGCGAGTTGTCTGTCTGGAACACTGATGTTGTACTTTCTCAGCGCCGCTTCCATCACTCTGATGTAGTCGCTCGCGATCTGATGGCCGCATCCTCTGGACCCCGAGTGTATGCTGACGACAATCTGGTCCGCCTCGGTCAATCCGAATGCCTTTGCAGCCTCCAGGTCGAATATCTTCTCGACTCTCTGAATCTCCAGGAAGTGGTTCCCAGCGCCAAGCGTGCCGAGCTGCGGGGCTCCTCGTTGCTTCGCCTTCACGTCGACCTTGGCCGAATCTGCGGTCTTCATTCGGCCGCTTTCTTCGCATGAGGAGAGATCGTCCTGCCAGCCGTAGCCTTGCTCCACGGCCCATCCCGCTCCGCCGTCGAGCACGTCGTCAATCTGGGAGATCGATAGGCGCAGCTTCCCTTTCTCGCCAACTCCCGATGGCACGTTCGCAAAAATCATGTCTATGAGCTTCTTGATCTGGCCCCCGACATCCTTGACGGTGAGGTCTGTCCTTACAAGCTTTACTCCGCAGTTGATGTCGTAGCCGATGCCTCCGGGTGAGATCACGCCATTCTCGCTATCGAACGCCGCGACCCCCCCGATCGGGAAACCATAGCCCCAGTGGATGTCCGGCATTGCCAATGACTTGCCCACAATCCCCGGCAGGCACGCGACGTTTGCAGCCTGTTCAGGAGCGTTGTCTGCGCGGACTGATTGCATCATCTTGTCGTCCGCGAAAATCACGGCCGAGGTGGACATGCACGGCCTGAAGCTTCGCGGTATCTCGAACCTGAATTCGTCGAGCTTGTTCATGGGCCCTGTCCAACCCACTCTGCCTCACCTCGCCGAACGACGATTTTGCGGCTATATTAACCTTGCTGATCAGTCATGATGCTGGCTCTGGCGCCAACAACGGAATCTGCGCATCTGGATATATGCTGGGCGCGCGCACGCGTTCTATGTAGCCCAGACATTGGCCAGATTATATATATACAACCGGTGTCAATAGCAATTTCCAAGCGATTGAGGCAGCTGGCAATCGTATCTCACTCACGCTGGCGCCATATCGAACGCTCTCCCCCGAGGTGCTCGTAGCTTGCCCGACGAATCCGTGATTCATTGCCCTCTTTGCGGCAACAAGGTTCCTTATGGTGTCGCCAAGTGCCCGATCTGCGCTACCGAGCTGCAGCAAGTGATTGCGAAGAGGTCTGTCGCGAGAGTCGCGGCCGTTTCTCCATCCGATGATTTCTTGCGGAGGGAGCTGCCGAAGATGGAACTCCCTGACACGAAGCACAACTGCCCGCTGTGCGCGCTCGAGCTGAAGGGTGTGGAGTCAAAGTGCCCAAGGTGCGGAATCCCTCTCACAGCCGAGCCTATCATCGCTCCGCAAGGCGAGATGGTCGAGTGCCCCGAATGCGGCGCATTCGCCCCCGCGGATTCGAAGTCTTGCCCGAAGTGCGGAGTCGGATTCGAGGAGGGGCCGGAGGTCCCGGGGCCCCCGCCAATCGAGGAGGTCCCTCCACCGCCAGGGCCAATTGTCCCAGTACCAGAGCCATTCTGGCCGACTCCTGAGGTCGTCACCAGGCTTCCTGCTCCTGCCCCGACCACGGGTCAAGGACTGGTCAACGGCCGAGGGGCGATCAACGGAACTGGTCTCGTCAACGGAACCGGGATGATCAATGGCACAAAGGGTGTGGGGCGTTTGACTGCTAGCGCTCAGAGAAGGGCGATGCTTCTCACGAAGTGGCAGTTCCTCGCGGTTCTCGTCGCCCTTGTGATCGTGATCCCAACTTTCATCTACTTATCATACTCGAACGAGACAACCCCTGTTGCCATCGACGGCAGCTTCAAGGAATGGGCTGACGAGATGAAGTATGGTGTGTTCAACACCTCTGGGTCCGGCGACACGGACATACTGCAATGGGCCGTGGATGTCAAGACGTCCAGCCTATACCTGTATCTGAAAGTCGCGGGGAGTATCATGAGTTCCTCCGAAGTGAACAGTTACTACCTGTTCGTGGACTCTGACAACTCCGAGTCGACGGGCTACGCTGTGTCGGGGATCGGCGCTGAGTACCTCCTCGAGCTCGACGGATGGAACAGCTCAGTACAGTCAACGTCGCTCAGTGAGTTCGGATCGGTGAGCGACCAATACGACTGGAACTCATGGCAGCACATCGGCTCACTGAACGCAATGGCCAGTGGCAGCGAACTTGAAGCCTCTGCAGAGCTGCCGATCGTGCCTTCGGAAAACGCGAAGTTCATGCTGCTCTCCAAGGACTCGCTGGACAGGAGCTCTGTGAGCTACACTGTGCCTGCCCAGGGCGGCATCTTGGTGATCAAGCAGGAGCCCGGTCCGGCGGTGTTCTCCTCCGGGATAGTCAGCCAAGCGGCATCTTCGCAGATGCTGAGGTTGCGCCTGTCCTGCGATGGCAAGGCTGGCTCGGTGCAGACCATCTCCATCACCGCTACGGGAGCCAACCTCGTCGCTTCTCCAGGGCATGTGGATGTCGCTCTCGGTGAGGAGCAAGTCGTTGATGTGGCATTCGATACATCTACCTCCACTCCAGGAACTGTCGTATCAGCCGAAGTCGTCGCCTCGGGCGTCCAGTCGTCTTTCAAGGAGGTCGTCGTTGTGGGCCCGCCAGTCAAAGCCTATGTCGCCGCTCCTCCATCCGCGATTCAGATTGACGGCGCATTTGGCGACTGGGTCGGCAGGACCACGCTGGACTCGGATCCGCTACAGGTGGACGACGAGAACATAGATGTCTCGGCCACTGGAGCCGCCAACGATACTCTGTCCGCGGCATTCTATGTCAGGGTCGTTGGTGAGATGTGCAGCGGCTCTTATGTTCCATTCATCAAGGAGAAGCCCTCGGGCGGAGGCGGTGGTGGCGGCATAGTCATACCGACGACCCGCAAGACGGGCGAGGACGTTCTGATGATATACATCGACACCGACCTCTCCAACGCGACGGGATACCAGATGTCCCTATCAACGAAGCTCATCGGCGCGGACCGCAAGATCGAAGTGCGCGGGCTCAACGGGGAGATCGTAAGCCGCTCGATGTACCAGTATTCCGGAAGCCAGTGGACGCCCGTATCCACCTCGATCTCCGCAGCCAAGGACGGTCATGCGATTGAACTTAGCGTCTCGCCATCCGTCTGGGGCGGGTCAATAGCGATTGACTACATTATCCAGACAACAAACTGGCGCGGCTGGAGCGATTTGGCGACCTCAGACCCCCAGGGCACGAGAGCATTCTCGTCGGAGATCTCACCAAGTGCAGGGACTGAGGCATGGGCGATTGATTCCACAATCAACTCAAACCTCGCCACTGCGATGTCCTACCAGAGAAAGCTAATCTACGATGGCACATACTTCTGGAGCTTCTTCGACACTGGGGCAGATACAGTCTTCCGGTTCAGCACTGACGGCATAACGTGGAGCACCCCGGCATCCGACACCGCATTCACGACCAAGAAAGTCTTCGAGGTGTCAATCTGGTATGATTCAACGAACAGGACCATCTTCGAGGTCGGAGATGGCGCGTCAGTCTCCCAGGTCGTCCACGTTCGCAAGGGAGTCGTCAATGTCTCAACTCCTGCTATCGATTGGGATGCCGAGGTCGACTGGACCGTCTCGACCCTGAACTTGGCTAGCAAGAATTCATTCATCTGCAAGGATGCTGCAGGATATGTCTGGGTAGCATCCGTCAGCAAATTGACCGGAGGCGTCAACCCTACTTACAACATCGCGACGTTCAGGAGTGGAGTCGTGGACAACGTGACTTCGCCGACTTCCATGGGTAGCATGTTGCCGACAGATGCAGATACCGCTGAGATCAAAGCGATGATTCTGCCAGCGGGCACCGGCAGCAATGTGTGGGGAATCTACACCTACAGCGGAAACGTCGCGAGCCGAAAACACACAGGGACAGGTCTGTGGGGATCGGAGACACGCCTCCTTGCGGGGTCTGGCACCGCCTTCGCAAACACTCTGAGAGCGCCCCCATCTGCTGTCGTTGACTCCAAGGGCGTCGTGCACGTCGTGTACGGAGACTGCAGTGAGGTCGGTGGGGTGGGAAAGCCAAGGATTCTGTACTCTCACAACAACACTGGGACGAACACCTGGACCTCTGGTCTGAACTTGGACACCGGCATACCTGCGTCTGTGGGAGATCTCTATCCCACGATTACGCTCGAATCATCAACGAGAACTCTCTACACTTTTTGGGCGAGGATGGACACGACGGACACACCCCTGACGATCATGGCCAAGAAGAACGAGAGTGGCACATGGTCATGGCTTGCCACTAGCAGCGATACCACCTCGTCGAAGGAGCATCTCACATCAATCTACTCTGTGACAGGCTCGTTGCTCGTTTGCTGGCAGTGGACGCAGAACACGAATGGGACCGGGACCTTGCAGACAGTGTTCGACAAGATACCGGAGTTCGGCGATATCTCCCTCCCGGTCATTTCGATTCTAATCGTGCTGTTCGTGGCTGGCGAGCGAACGCGCGCTCGCAGACGGAGATGAACTCGAGAATACCGCCGTTTCGTGTCCAGCTCTCAGGTTTGAATATTTATATGATGAATGCGCCTTTACGGTTTGGATGAACGCTGAAGGGCAGAAGGACATCTTCCTGAGCTGCTTCAAGTGCGGGAGGATCGTGAAGTCTAACGACACCGAATGCCCTCGCTGCGGCCTCCAATTTGGCCCTGGAACGCTTTTCGAATGCCCATTCTGCTGTGGCTTGGTCTGGAGGAACTCGTCATCCTGTACCACCTGCGGAATCGACCTGACGAAATTCTCTGAGGGCGTTGAGAGGAGCACCGCGGACTTCAACATGGACGAGTTCGTTGACACGATAATCAAGACCGAGATGGACGAGATCAAGACGACCGTCAGACGTGTTGCCTGCCCTGGCTGCGGGCTGATGATCAGGGGCGACGAGACCAGGTGCCCGCGCTGCGACCTTCCACTCGAGGAAGCGATGGTCGACTGCCCGGTCTGCGGGGAGAAGTTGCCCGTCTCCGCGAAATCGTGCGGCAATTGTCAGGCAGTTTTCGTGGAGGCGCCTGAGGCAGCTGCCAAAGCTCATGCGCCCAGCAAAGCCAAGGCGAAGCCGACGAAGAAACCTGCCGCGGAGAAGAAGAAGCCAGCGAAGAAGAGCAAATCGAAAAAGAGCGGGTAGAAATACTCTTTTGTGAGCCGATCGTGCGTCATCTGGACAGAACAGATATCCTTTAAGTAATGGTACCTGTATCCATTTATCATGGGCAAGGAGCCCCTCCCAGTGTTCGTTTTCGGATGCACTTCCTGCGGCAAGACCGTGGCAGGCAACGAGAAGAGCTGCCCGCGCTGCGGCGTATCCTTCGACGAGGTCAAGTTCGAGTGCCCGTTCTGCGGCGAGCTGATATCGCCGAGCCAACGCAAATGCCCTACATGTGGTACCGAATTCGGGGCGTTCTCCGAAGAAGTCTCTGAGAAATCGTTGATCGATCTCGACGGCGCTGATGTCTCTATGGAAGAGATCTCGCGTACGAAGCCTCCTCAGAAAAGAGATGGGGAGGCGGTCGAGTTCGAATGCCCGGTCTGTGGCAAATCGGTATCGGAAAGCGACACCAAGTGCCCCCACTGCAGCGCGTTGTTTTCCTGACCACGCTGGTCTGGCTGCAAAACATGGGGCCGGGACCGGGAATTGAACCCGGGTCAAGGGATCCACAGTCCCCAAGGATACCACTACCCCATCCCGGCCATCAATCGCCCTCCATGGGATTTCCATAGATAAAGGTTCTCAGACGTAGCCAGGCAGAGATTCTTTTCGGTCAATCAAACGAATGGTAATGGGGTTTGAGTCTCGGAAAAGACCATAGGGGAGGTTAGGCGATTCAGTTCTAGTATGTTCACTCGACGACTCGGGCGCAGCAACATTGAAGTCAGCGCTCTAGGGCTGGGCTGCATGGAAATCGGGGGCAAGATGAATGACAATGAGGGGTATCATCTGGACAACTCTCTGAGACAAAAGCAACCAGTGTTCTTTCTCGGCAATGTCGATGATGACGAATCCGTTCGTGCGATTCGATTTGCCCTGGATGCTGGCGTCAATCTCTTTGATACTGCTGCCGCCTACGGGGCGGGCCACAGCGAAAGGCTTCTAGGTCGTGCGCTTGCTGGTAGACGTGACAGAGCTGTGATTGTCACCAAATTCGGAAAGCCCATCGATGAAGCCGGCAATATGTTCGGTAGATATGCGAATGCGGAAGATGTGGTCGGGAACATCCGTAGGGAGTGCGATGACAGCCTCCGGCGTCTGGGAACAGACTACATCGATCTCTATCTGTACCATCACATGGACTACAACCTCGTAGAACATGCTGAAGAAGTCATCGAGATTCTCGAAGGGCTGGTTGCAGAAGGTAAGATCAGGTTCTACGGTTGCAGTACGTATGACCCACAATGCGCTCGAGTCTTTGTCCGAGGTCCGCATTGCACTGCAATCGAGCATGACATCAACGTGGTCGAGGATTCTCCCGAGCTTCTGAGCATCTGCGAGGAATTCGACCAGGCGAGCATTGCAAGAGGGATACTGGGAATGGGGTTTCTGACAGGCAAGTACACCGCTGACAACTACAAGTCCTTGCTTTCGGCAGAGGACTTCCGGCATCGGGATGGCTCGTCCTTTCTTGCTCTCCTTGGCAGGCTCGACAAAGTCCGAGGCGTTCTGACTAGTAGCGGTAGAACCCTGCCACAGGGGGCGGTGGCGTGGATCTGGGGGCGCAGCAATCGGACAATTCCTATCACTGGATTCAGAACGCTTTCGCAAGTCGAGGAAAACGTAGACTCATTCAGCTTCGGTGCGCTCACGGCCAGGCAGATGGAAGAGATAGAGGTCTTGCTTGAACGGGCTCCGGCAAGAGAGTAGTTTCGAACTGACTGAACCGGCTAGGGCCACGGAACTCATGACGGCGCACGTCAGGAAAAGCCCATAGGGGAGGAAAGGCGATACGACGGAGGGACTTGATGACGGTCGATTGGACATCTCAGAAAGTTCGAAGGACCTTGCTCATCCTCGGATTAGCTCTCATTCTATCAGGGATCACTAGCATGACGATTGCCGGCCTGCCGTTGGAACGAACTATGACCTACAATGGGCCCATGAACGGCCCTATTCTCATTGGGAAGATCCCTGCTCGGGTTGATCTGTGGACCAATAGCGTCTACATCTCGGCTGAATTCAATGCGACCGGTGGAACTGAATACAATTGTCTGCTTTGGCGGATCGAGTCCACTTCTGGTTCTGGGAAGTATGGTTCTGGGGGCCCCAACGCGTCCATATCACAATATCCCTTGCCCGATGGAGAAGCCTTCAAAATCATCCTCAGTCGCGAATGGGGTGGCCCGACAAACGTTTCCGCCCGCGTTCACTGGAAGGTGAGTGGGGTGAGCCCGGAATTGTTTGTCCCAGGAATCGTGGCGTTGATTGTGGGAATCCCCGTTGCAGCGATGGCACGCAAGAAGAAAGAGAGACTTATGAGTCAGCCCGATTTCGATGGACGCGTGAAGTTGTAGAAGGAGGAAAGGAGTTTGCGCCTCGCTCGGAAAAGACCATAGGGGAGGAAAGGCGATACAGAAGGAGGAAATGGAAACGAAGCGTTCATTATTCAAGGCTGCCATCTCAATCATCGTCCTTCTCACAGCTATGAGCCTCTTTCCTTCGCACGCACTCGCAGACAGGACAATCACAATTCCTCCAAGAGTGGATGAGCAGGATCTTGTCGTTGCCAACTTCACGGTTGGGAAAGGCACGGAGATTGCCTATTCTTTCAATGCGAGTGGTGTTGTGGAATTCCTGGTGATGGGGCGTTACACAGGAGACCAACTGAGCCCTGTAGTCGCCTTCTTCTCAGTAACAAACGCCTCCGCGAAAGGTACATTCACAGCGCCCTTCGATGGATACACATACAGCTTCAGGTTCAAGAATCCAAGCATATCAAGCTCTCTCCAAGTCACATACGACTTCCACGAGGTCAAGCCCCCGTTGTCCCTGAGAACCCTGTTGTCACTTGTGGTCATCGCCTCTGCAATCATTGCATTCGCTACTATCATCTTGGTGACTAGATTGAGGAAGAAGAGGGAATCGAACTGACCGTGCCCGTGTCTTGTCGATTTCGACCTATAGCCGTCTCGGAAAAGCCCATAGGGGAGGAAATGCGACCAATCAGGTTCACGATTTCTTCTTTCGCCTCGTGGCTCCCACAAGCACGATCACTGCCATGAGGGCCACCACCACGAATGGTATCATTCCGAATTCCGGTATCGGTTCCGAAGGCGAGCTAGTCAGAGGATAGTAGTCCTTGGCACCTGCGCTCCCGTCCAACAAATACGGATCATCTACTATCCCGTCCATGTCGGCATCTGGCCCGGTCCAGTCGCTCCAGTAGTTGCCGTAACCATGGGGCGTCCCCGAGGAGTTCCAGAGGTTGCCGACGCCGTCATCGCAGGCTTGCACATGCGACGAATCGTACGTGTCGGTCGCACCGTTGTTGTTGTAGAACGAGTTGTTCCAAATTGTGTTGAAGCCTGATTCCGAATCGATGTAGATGCCATATCCCAGATTGCCCGAGCAAGTGTTGTTCGAGATGATGTTGTGGTTGCTGGCGTGCAACACCTCTATGCCATGCTCGTTGTTCGAGCAGGTGTTGTTGCTCAAGGTGTTGTTGCTCGATAAGTAGAGAAATATGCCAACCCCACTGTTCGAGCTGCAGTTGTTGCTGATGAGGGTGTTGTTGTTGCTCGAATAGCTGAGAATTATGCCATACTGATTGTTCGAGCAGTCGTTGTTGCTCAACGTGTTGTTGTTGCTCGAATAGCCGGGAATCGTGCTCGAATAGCCGAGAATTATGCCAATCGTATTGTTCGAGCAGTTGTTGTTGCTCAACGTGTTGTTGTAGCCCGATGTATCGAGAGTTATGCCATAACTATTGTCCGAGCAAGTGTTGTTGTTCAGCGTATTGTTATTGTTGCTCGATGAGGCGAGAGATATGCCATAATAATTGTTCGAGCATGTGTTGTTGCTGAGGATGTTGTCGCTCGATGAGTCGAGATATATGCCAGCCTGATTGTTCGAGGAGCAGTTGTTGTTGCTGATGGTGTTGTTGCTCGATCGCCGGAGCTCTATGCCGCCCAAGATGTTCGAGCTGCAGCTGTTGTTACTCAGAGTGTTGTTGTCCGATGAGCTGAGAGATATGCCATCGTAAAGGCTCCAGCTGCAGCTGTTGTTACTCAGAATGTTGTTGTTCGATGAGCCGAGGGAAATACCCGCATATAGGCAGTCGTTGTTGACTATCGTGTTATTGCTAGATGAGATGACAGAGATGCCAACATAATTGATGATGTTGTCTCTCAGTATGTTGTTGTTGCTGGATGATTCAAGAAACATCCCGCCTAAGTAGCAGCTGTTGTTGATCACTGCGTTGCCGCTCGACGAGCTGAGCCTTATTCCTTGGTAATTGCTCGAGCAGTTGTTGTTGCTGAGAGTGTTGTTGCTCGATGACCAGAGAGCTATGCCATCATAATCGTTCGAGCTGCAGGTGTTGTTGCTGATAATGTTGTAGCTGGACGGGGAGAGAAGTATACCCATATAGCCGTTCGAGCTGCAAGTGTTATTGCGGATGGTGATATTGCTCGATGAGGCGAGCACTATTCCATTCATATTATTCGAGTTGCAAGTGTTATTGCGGATGGTGATATTGCTCGATGAGCTGACAAGTACGCCATAGTAATTGTTCGAGCAGTTGGTATTGACGATGCACCCGTTTTTGCAAATGGTAAGGCCGATACCAAAGTGAGCGGTGGCATACCCATCATATGTTCGGACATCTTGAATGATGAAATGCACATTCGCATCCTGAATTCTAATTCCGTGATCAGTGGACGCGTCAATATCCCAATCGGCTATGACATAAGGATCCCATGCCGTGCCGCTTCCCCAAACAACCCCAGATGCGTTAGTGAATCCCGCATCACCATCGATGAATATCGGGTCATGAGCTGTCAAGGCGAGCATCCTCGCGGGATTTGGGTCCGTGCCGGCCAGACCTTCTCGACCTGGTTTGTCAGTCCTATCCGATGAAGAAGTAGCTAGTATCCCTAGCATCGCTGAAAGACAGAATGCAATTGCGATCATTGCGGACAGCAGTCTTATTCGTTCGACTCGTAGCGCTAGTCTCCTCACCCTCTTTCCTCCTCGAACCACGACCGGGCTGCAATGGGAATGAATCTACGTTGTACTTGGAGGTTGCCATCTCGGAAAAACCCATAGGGGAAGAAAGGCGGCTTTCCTCAGGAAATGATATATCTCCACGAATCAGTCGGAATCGACATGAAATGCCCGAATTGCGGAAGAGACATGGACTCGGGGTACTTGACAATCCCATTGCATTTTGGCATCCACTCAATGAAATGGAGCGACAAACCTAGACACAGCGTACTTAGTGATGATGTCATCTACGACCCGAAGTCTCATGACACTCTCAGGACAGGGTGGTCTGCGATACCAGCAGAGAGATGCACGGCATGCAGAACAGTCGTCTTCAGTTATCTACCGTCGGATGATTCAGAGTCGTCCCCCTCAACCCCCGGCATGATGGTCCGCAGGGCTTGAGCCTCACCTCGGAAAAGGCCATAGGGGAGGAAAGGCGATACACGCGCGGGAGAGATGGCGATAACCGATACTACTCCGCCTCAGCAGAAGCAGAGCTGGATTGCATCGAACAAGAAGATTCTCGTAGCTGTCTTTGTTGTCATCATAGTCGTGGTGGCGTCAATAGGTCTGATCTACACTCAGAAATTGTCCAAAATCAAGATACTCGCTCGGAACGCAAGCAGTGAGCCTGCATCCTACAGCTTTCTGATTGAGGGGAAAGAGGTAAAGACCGGAACGATCTGGCCAGGACACTTTTATGTAATGGGAGTATTTCCGGTCGAGACTGGAGTCCGGACAGTCGAAGTAGATTGCCATTACCTGAGTGATATTGGGGTGATGCTGGACGGAGTGTATGAGTATTCCTTCGATTACTCCGTTGGACCGTTGTACACGAAGAGCGTTTGGATTCAACTCACTCCCGAAATACCAAACCTCGTAGGAGACCTGACACTACACTACGACGATGACAGCAATGAGGTCTCAGTAGAGGGCAAGGTGTCCAACTATGCCAATGTTTCGTGCTTCGGCACTTTGACTTACGAGATTCAGGACTTGAGGGGCTGGATTATGAGCGACACTGTTCGGCTAGGGCGATTTGATGCCAACACGACATTCATAGAGGTTTCCGAGACCTATGTCTGGCCCAATTACCACGAAGGGCAGTACAATACCGGCTATGTGCCGGTCTGGACCTACTCGTTGACGTTCTCATAGAGAGCGCGAAAGGAAAAGGAAAGGGGTTTGAGCCGAACCGTCAATCCATTTTGATTGAGCCGATTAGATAATTGTCTGGCTTTTTCAATGAGCTTTCCATAGATAAAGATTGCCCGGTCATCAGTTCAGGATTCTAAGTCATCCAGTCTGTCTGGAGCATCACTTTCGCGCCCCTCCCCGCGTCATCATCAAGCCTTGCCGTATGATTCATGCTCAGAGGGGAGAGAGTTGGATCAGGGACATGTTTCAGAGTCCTCGGACGGATCGCCTTTCGGCTCGTGCCCCGAGTGCGGAGGCATGATGGCCCATGCCTCCGGTTGCGAGGAATGCGTTTCGTGCGGCTACTCCCGATGCGGCGGATAGCATCGGGAAGGTCCTTTCAGTCTGGTCTTGATGGTCATCTAAAAAGCATTAATACGGGCCAGGCGATTGAGGACCCAGGTGATGGTTTGAAGCGCGACATCATCTCCGTACTTGACATGAAGGATGATTTCGAAGACATATTGGCCAGCGCGGCCAAGATGAAGAAGGAGTTGAAGAACCCCAAGAAAGGCCAGAAAGGGGAGCCTCTCAAAGGGAAGGTATTGGGGATGGTCTTCGAGAAGCCGAGCCTGAGGACGAGGGTCTCCTTCGAGGTGGGCATGGCACAGCTCGGAGGGAAGGCGATATACATCGGCCCTGATGAGGTGAAGATTGGAAAGCGCGAGTCGGTGTCGGACGTCGCGAATGTCCTCAGCAGGTACGTCGACGCGATAATGTACAGGGCCTTCAGCAACGAGATCATGCGCGAGTTCGCGAAGCACGCGTCCGTTCCAGTCATCAACGGCCTCGACGACATGGAACACCCATGCCAGTGTGCGGCCGACTTGCTCACGGTCAAGGAGAAGAAGCACAAGCTCGCCGGCCTGCGGCTCGCGTACGTCGGCGACGGCAACAACGTATGCAATTCGCTGATGCTGGGCTGCGCTCTCGCGGGCATGAACATGAGGGCGGCCACGCCGAAGGACTTCAGGCCGAGTGCAGACCTGCTTGCCAAGGCGCAGGAGATCGCCAAGTCCCATGGCTGCACGGTCGATGTTCTGTCGAACCCGTTCCAGGCAGTCGAAGGAGCGGATGTCATCTACACCGACACGTGGGTCTCGATGGGCCAGGAGTCGGAGAAGGAGCAGCGCGAGAAGCTGTTCCTGCCCTACCAGGTGAACGAGAAGCTCGTAGAGAAGGCGGACAAGAACTACATCTTCCTTCACTGCCTGCCGGCCCACAGAGGGCTAGAGGTGTCGGCTGAAGTGATGGATGGCCCGCACAGCGTGGTTTTCGACCAGGCGGAGAACAGGACGCACGCGCAAAAGGCTATCCTCGTCGCCGTGCTTTCCCGATGAGTTGCTCGCCAACGATCTTGTCAAGAGCGTCCAGGAACTCGTCCTTTCTGTCAGCCGGTATCGTGGCCCCCGCCGCGATATTGTGCCCGCCGCCGACGCCTCCGACTTCCTCTGCTGCGCTCCTGATCGCAGCCGACAAATCCATCCCGCGAGAAACCAGGTCTTGAGTGCCCCTGCTGGATGCCTTGATTGTTGGAGCGTCGGAGTATTCCGTCGACTCCGCAAAGGCAATCATCGGAACACTCCTGTCCGCCCCTTCACTCCCTAGGAGCATGCCTGCAACGGTGCCAACTATCGTGTCCTCGATCTCGTCTCCGGCGTCGAAGAACTGTATGTTCTTGAGCCTGATGATCCCGCTCCCTTTGGCCCATGCGAGGGCCTTGCTGAGCGCGGACCTATGATTCCTCAGGAGGGCGAAGCCTTCCGTCAGGGCGTCAGACCTGTCCCCGGTGCAGATGCGGAGGCCGACATCGGCCTTCCCATGCCGCCCGCACGCGTTGAGTAGGGTCGCGAACTCCTTTGCGTCCCTGACCGGAGTGCCCCTCTGCTCCTTGGTCAGGACATACACTTCGCCTGTCAATCTGTCAATGGTTTGTGGGCTGCGCCTTGCGGCTTCAAGGTGTGACCTGAGTTCCGTGATTATGTTGCTCTTCTCGGACTTCGTGAGGTCTGACCATGTCCTCCAGCTCTCGCCCTCTTTCAGCTCGATCCCGAGCTCCAGCAGGAAGCCCAGGGCGCCCTCCTCGTTCCCGCTGATCCGGGGCAGGAAAGGGTCGCTTGAGTATTCAAGCATCTTGTGCACTGGCCGCGTCTCCCTACCGAAGTACCTGATGTCCTCGAGTGCCTGGACCAGACCCTGCTCCTCGGCCGCTGTGAGCAACGCCCGATTCACTCCCTCCAGACGCTTTGTCCGCTGGTCTTGGAGATCGCCGACCGCACCCAGCACCGCGAGATGAGCGAGGTCGATGTTCTTCCTGTCCATTGCGAGAGCGACGACGAACGTGCTGCCAGCACCGCTGAGATCCGAAGCTCCTGAGATCCCATGCAGCTGAGGGTTCACATGTGTGACAGTGCTGAAGTCCGTCAGAAGCAGTTGGCCCCTGCCCGAACCGCGCGATGTGCCCTCTTCTGGAACATGGTGATCGGAGATCACCGAATCGATGCCCTCGATCTTCGACACTGAACCGCTGCCCAGGTCGGTGAACCACGCAATCCGCGAGTGCGCCTCCTTGACGGTCCTGAGGGCTGTCTCATCTAGCTTCTTGAAGAATCGGACTTCGCAGCTGACTCCCGCCCTTCTCAGCGCCGTTGAGGCGATCGCAGCCGCGGATATGCCGTCAGCGTCAATGTGAGAAGCGACGATGACCGAAGATGCGTTCCTGAGGGCGCGTCCGCCATTGTCAGCGTTCTTCCAGAAGCCGGAGGGAAGCGAAGAAATGACTCCTTCCGCACCCACAGGATTCACCCGATCACTCCAAGCGACGTGAGCACAATGAATGCGATGATAGCACAACCGATTAGGATGATCCCCTTTACTGCCCTCTGGATCATGAATATCAGGAATGCAAACGCGAAGAGCCCTAGGACAAGCGATAGAAACTGATCCATCCCATTCCCCTAAGTCCCGCCGCCGTATTCAACCTTTCCGAGCAGCGGTGGCCAGGTCGAAGGTCCGCCTCTTGAGCCCCCGGTAAGCGATGTTCGCGAGGACTCTCATGTTCATGCAGTCAGCCGCGTTGTACTCCGTCAGCAGGTTCAGGGCGTTCCTATTGCCGTTTCTCTCCCATAACCTCCATAGGTAGACTGCGTCCTCGCCGGTCATGTACTCCACGCGCTCGTCTCTGGTGATGTCAAGCTCCCGTTCTATCCTCTTGAGCCCCCCAGTGAAGCCGAGTCTCCTCAGCGCATGCTTTAGATCTATGTGAGGAATATCGGGGACCGCGTTCGGAAACTGTGCCCTGATGACCGGCAGGTCGAAGCTCGATCCGTTGAAGGTGACGATGGCGCTCGCGGATGAGAGCATGGAAGATAGATCCCTGTGATTGAGGTTTTGTCCCCTCACAAGCGTGTGCATGCGCCTTCCATCGTAGATGCCTATCACTGTTATCGGCGATCTGTTGGAGATGCCTGTCGTCTCAATGTCAAGGTACACGACTGAGTCTCCGAGATCGTTGAGGCACCGCCAGTGGTCTCTTGAATAGAGCCTGGATGAGAAGTATCGTGCGTCCTTCCGTGAGAGCTTCTCGTCAGCCGCCTGAAGCTCGACGTCCATAACCGCCTTTGTGTCTTCTGCTAAGCCTTTGATTCGCCGTGCCGAGATGAAGTCGTCCCAGCTCTCGATCCCAGACCTCCAGAGGGAAGCTTCCCTCTGGGGACCTATCCGGTCCAGGAGCACGAAGGTGTTCCTGAGCATCATGCGAAAGGAGCCATGAGCCGGTATATAAGAGCGTCCCGAGAGGAGCAAAAGTAGTCAATAAGTTGTTAAGCGCGTGCATCGTATCAGAAACCTCATCCATGAGAGGCCATAGGATCTGTGACGGGATCGAGTTGTTCGCTGGCGGGGCTGCCCTGCTGACCGATGACAACGTCCTCATCGTTGCTGACATGCACCTTGGCTGCGAAGCCGCTCTTGAATACGAAGGCATGAGCTTGCCGCGCGTGCAGACGAAGAAGATAGAACTGTACATGGACAGGATGATCCGCTCCATCGGGCCAAGGAGATTGATCGTTGCCGGTGATTTGAAACACAACTTCTCGAGGAACCTGGTCCAGGAATGGCAGGATGTAGCGAGGTTCGTGAAAATGCTCAGCGGCCGAGTCTCGCTCGATGTCATCAAGGGGAATCACGATAACTACCTCGGGGCGATCCTCTCTGAGTACGGGGTGCCTCTGCACAAGGAGCTGTCCGTATCCGGTGTGCGCATTCTGCACGGTCATTCAGGATCCCCGTCAGGCAAGACGACCATCATGGGACACATCCATCCGTCCATCAGGCTGAGGGACAGCGTCGGGGCCTCGTTGAAGGACCAATGCTTTCTCTATGACGACAATAGAGGGATCCTCGTGCTGCCCGCATTGAGTCTCGTCTCGCCAGGGACTGACGTGGTCAACCAGATATCATCTGACAATATATCTCCCATCCTTGCGGACGCTGGTCTGTCAAGTTTCGTGCCTATCGCATTCTCAGGCGAAAAGGCTCTTGAGTTTCCCACGGTTGGAGAACTCAGGGGAATCCGCCGAGAGCAATGAGTCGCTTCTTCTGCAACTGCTCATCAGCTGAGGCTCGACGAAGATTCTATCAACTATCAAGCGTTTTCGGAACCCGGGGGAATCGACATTGGTTGAAGAGAAGAAGTTGTCAGCGGCTGAGGAGAGGAAACTGTCGGCGACTGAGGTGAAGAGGACCATCTCGACCTCTCTGGCCGCAGCATTCGGTTTCGTCATCGCACTGCTGTGGAACAGTGTGGTGATGGGCGGCCTGAAAGTGGCTGGTGTGGACACGACTTTCACGGAGATCAACCTAGGGGGCTGGCTCGGCTATCTCGTGACTGCAGTCGTATTGACTGTCGTGATGGTTGTCCTCATCATAGTCATCAGTCGCTGGGGCAGCAAGTAGTCGTCCCGAATTCGTCGCCGTATCGTATCGTCCGAAGATCCCCTAGCGAATGCGGTGCATCTTGCGCTTGACACGAATCCTTGACTTCTCGAGTATCGTGAGTGCCGTGCTCCGTTGAGCGCACCGTGTGAACTCAGAGGCCGCTCCGAAAAGCCTTATGTATCTGCATAATCATCAGCAATCTGGCAGGTGCGGGAATTGGCCAGAGGCATTTATGTCAGCGATGCCGACGTCGAGATGTCCAAGGACGTTGAGAGCCTCAGGATAGATCGGCACCTGGCATCAGACCTGTCCTCCATGATGCCGGGAAGACGGCGAAAGATGGTCGACAGGATCGAAGAGTACGGGACCAAGAACCCGCTCGCCATCGTCCCATTGCTCGTGAGGCACTACGACGACGACAATCAGAAGGTCAGGAGACAGGTGCGAGCGAGCTTGGCCCGGCTCACTCAATCAGAGATTGGTGAGCTTGCGCTCGTCGAGTGCATGTTCAGCAGGCATAATGTGCTGGCGAACACGGCCGCATCGGTGCTCGAGGAGCGCGGTTACAACAGCGTGAACTTCCTCTCCTATTACCGACAGACCCAGAGCCTGATCTCCCAGGCGCGCAAGGGTGACGTGTTCTGCAAGGACATAGAGGAGCTCATCACGGACTCCATCGACACGTACAAGGAGGGCAGATTCGACCAGGCGATGACCAACATGATGATGGCGAAGGACCTTCTGGAGGACAGGCTCGAGTGGCATGGTCACCTCAGGGGCTACATCAAGGACGTTTTGAAGCTCACGCCCGTGCTTGGCAGGAGCGGAGTCCAAATCGATTCCATACAGGACTCGATAAGGAATGTCGCAAGTGCGATGCAGACTCGTGAGTACACCGACGCTCGGTCCCTTCTGGATCTGAGGAGACAGGAGACCCACATCT